>OGGR01000088.1_pt1 | contig 82756 bp, 81 predicted proteins | sample 1571321 | NCBI WGS metagenome assembly OGGR01 (sample SAMEA2582048, study PRJEB24529) | metagenome | biome: Human gut stool | place: China | collected 2011 | reverse complement strand
AATCGCCAGAGGTCACCGCCATGGACGAAAAGTCCCTCTACGCTCATATTCTCAATCTGTCCACTCCGTGGCAGGTAAAGTCCATTTTCTTGATGAAAATGTCGGTTCAGTTACTGTCACTGCTGGGATCGCTGAAAATACCCGGTTAAACGTTATGGTCGAATAGCAGAAAGACTGGAGGTAGCGCATATGGTTCTGCCCGATACCAGTCGCTGCTGGGCAATGAAAGAGCTGGCCCGGGAACTCTGGAACCGGCAGTACGATGAACACAGCAGACGGTTGTGGCTGGAATGGATGGACATGGCAAAAGACGTGGGAGTGCCACTACTGAGCAGCGCAGCCAGGACGTTACGTAAAAGGCTGTACGGGATCCTTAATGCCATTAAGCATCGGGTCTCAAACGGCAACGCAGAATCACTGAACAGTAAAATAAGGCTGCTGAGGATCAAGTCCAGAGGATACAGGGACAAAGAGCGCTTCAAAATCGCAGTGATGTTCCATTACGGCAGATTAAACATGGGGTTCTGAGTTTCCCACCATGATCAGGGAAGACCCCTTAAAAAGCAGTAGAAAAAGTTAGGTTCCCGGTTGATCGAACAGATGCGAATCGCTAATCGAACTTCGATGCCAATCCGTGATCGAATAGAGCGGAATACGCAATCAACCCGCCTCTGATGCTCTGCCACGGCTGAAGCCGTCCTGTTTTCATCCTCCCCTGAGCGCAGAGCATAGTATCTGAAGTGGGTGTTTTGCGTTCAATTGTGAAATAAAAGTGGACAGGTGATTACAATTCATTACATTAAATTGCACAACATTTCAGAAAACGGAGTTTTTGATGTCGTGTGTGTCCTCTGCCAGGTATGGGCTTCTGCTGGCCAGTCTCACGGCCACAGCCCTCCCGGCAGCCCCCCTGAGTCCTGCGGACCAGAATGCCATTGAGCAACAACAAAAGGCATTACTGGAACAGACGCAACAGCAGCGCGACATGCTCCGCCATGCCGCATCCGTGCCCTCTCTCCCGGAGGCTGCCCCTTCAGAGCCGACCGGTCAGTGTTTTCAGCTACGGCATATCCGGCTGGAGAGCGTCACAGTGCTCCCGCGCTCTGCCGTGCGAAAACTGACGACCGTCCCGGCACAGGGCTGTATGACGCTCCCGGATATCCGGGAGCGGGTACGGGATGTCACCCAGGACTATCTTTCCCGGGGATTCATCACTTCACGCGCCTGGCTGCCGGAACAGGATATTTCCGGCGGAACGCTGGTCATTGCCGTCACAGAAGGGAAGGTCGAAGCCGTCACGCTGGAGGGGCAGGAGGAAAATGCCATCAGGATGGCTTTCCCCGGGGCGGAGGGCCGGGTACTCAATCTCCGTGACGCTGAACAGGGTCTGGAGCAGCTTAACCGTCTGAACTCACGTCCACTGACCGTAGATATTCTGCCGGGAAGCCGGGAGGGGTTTTCCCGGGTAGAGCTGGTACCGGTCAGTCAGCGTTTTCCTGTCAGTCTTGATGTGGGCGCAGATAACAGCGGGCAGAAAAGTACCGGCAGCGGGCAGCTGAATGCCCGTCTGACAGCAGACAATGTGATGAGACTGGCAGACCAGTGGACACTGGCCGCAGGCAGGGACAGTGAGTTTCATCATGACAGACGCAGCCGCAGTATGCAGGCCGGCGTAACGGTTCCTTACGGCTACTGGCTGTTCAGTGCTCAGTATGCATGGTCTGATTTCTATCAGATGCTTTCTGTTGGCGGGACACTGCAGCGCTGGCGCTATGAAGGCACCGTGCAGTCACAGCGACTGGCCGCCAGCCGGACGCTACTGCGTGACGGTAAGCAACGTCTGGCGCTGGATGTCGCTTTGTCCCGCCGGGAAACCGAAAACCGGCTGGGCGGCGTACGTCTTGACGTCAGCAGCCCGACGCTCAGCAGCGTGACGGCCGGACTGAGCTACAGCCGGAGTATCGGTGGTGGCTATCTCACACTGGGCCCGTCCCTTTCCCATGGCGTCCCGTTCGCCGGCGCGACACGGGATGACCCGGCACATCCTGACCTGCCCCGCAGCGAATTCCGGCGCTTCAGCGCAAGTGCAAGCTGGTTCTACCCGATGACATCCTCTGTGTACTGGCTGACTTCAGCTTACGGGCAGACCACGCCTGACAGACTTTATGCCAGTGAGCAACTGTCCGTCGGAGGGCAGTATTCGGTCAGGGGGTTTAAAGAGCAGTATCTCAGCGGCAACCGCGGCGGCTACTGGCGCAATGAACTGACATGGCAATGGATGACGGTGCCGGGCGTGGGGGCATTCTCAGCAACGGGGGCGCTGGATACCGGGCATGTCATGCGCCAGGAAGGAATAACTGACGGCGGGACGCTGGCCGGGGCTTCCGTCGGACTGGAGCTGGCTGGCCGCTGGCTCAGCCAGTCCCTGACGCTGGGGATGCCGCTGTCGTATCCCGACAGACTCAGTCCGGATAAACACGTGGTTTACTGGCAGGCCACCGTTTCACTTTAACTGCCGGCACACAGCCGGGGCCATGATGGCCCCCTCATACAGGATGTTCTGACATGGATAAACTCGCACATCCGCTGGCCCGTGGGGCCAGCTGGCTGCTGATATACCTGACCGCCGTTCAGCCTCTGCATCCCGCCATTGCCGCGGGTATCACTGCCGCGAATGGCAACACTCAGGTCGTGATGAAACCCGGGAACGTTCCGGTGGTGAACATCGCCACGCCCAACGCGGCCGGTATATCGCACAACATCTACCAGGATTTTAACGTGGGAACGCCGGGCGCGGTGCTGAATAACGCCACGCAGGGCGGAAAAACACAGCTCGGCGTCACCATCGACAACGGCAATGCCAGACTCAAGGGTAAACCGGCCGAACTGATTATTAACGAAGTGACCAGCGGCAACCGTTCTGAACTGAAAGGCAGGCTGGAAGTCTTCGGCAGTAAAGCCGGCGTGATGATTGCCAACCCGAATGGCATCACCTGTGACGGGTGTGGTTTTATCAATACCCCGTCGGTGACCCTGACAACCGGCAAACCGCAGTTTGACAAACAGGGCGCACTTGAGGCCCTGGAGGTCAAAAAAGGCGCGGTGATTATCGGCGGAAACGGTCTGAATGGCGCCAGTACCGAATATGTTGATGTCATCAGCCGGGCCACTGAACTGAACGGCAAAATTAACGCGAAAACCCTCACCCTGACGCAGGGAGCGAACCGGGTCAGCTTTAAGGACGGCACGATAAAACCCATTGCAGGTGAGGGGGCAAAGCCTCAGCTTGCTGTCGATACAAAGGCGCTTGGCGGCATGTATGCCGGTAAAATCCGCCTGGTCGCCACCGAAGCCGGGGTCGGCGTCAACCTGAGCAATATGACATCCACTCAGCGGGACATCTCCCTGACGACGGCCGGAAAAATCACCCTCAGTAACATTAAGGCGCAGACTGACCTGAACGTCAGCGGGCGAGATATCGTCACGCCAGCCGGGTCCAGCGTGCGCGCTGAACGTGATATGACGCTGGCGGCGACCACAGTGGATAACCGGAGCAGCACCACTGCCCACGGGGATATGCGGGTATTTGCGTCTACGGTGCGCAATACTGGCAATGGCGCATCATTACACAGCCATAAAAATCTGTGGATACAGAAGGATGCCCAGGGTAATAAAGCCAGTCTGGTGGAGAACCGGTCGGCGACGATAAAAACGAACACGGGTGACCTGGTTATCCGGACTGACCGTCTGGAAAATACGATAAGTAAAGCTGACATCGTCGTCCGGACCGAGCGACCCACGACAGCACAGGTTTCAGACTCCCGGCTGGGCTGGCACCCTGTATTTGTGGGAAATCTTGGTCAGGGTATCGGGCATGTCGTGGGAGAGATGGACGCTGGCGAGCCGGATAAGTGGTTTGGTAGTGTCGATTTCAAAAACCTGACTTTCCTCCAGACTGAAAAACAACATTATACGGTGCAGACAGAAGGCGCCCGCCCGGTTATCAGTGCTGGAAAAAATCTTTATCTCAATGCCGGCGACCTCATTAACCGTCTGGGGGACATCTCGGCAGGCCGCGATGCGGTACTTACCGGTCGCAGCCTTGTCAGTGAAAATCGTTTCGAGGGTGTGCTGGGTAAGTATTTTACCTATGAAAAAAATCCCTATGTTGACAGTCTGGCTCCGGAGCCAGAGGGGGGCGCGACAGGTGGCGGGGCGTTTCATCGTAAGGAGGTACTGAAATACCGCCATACCGGAGAGACAACAGACTGGACCCCTGGCCGGTTGCTGGTTTCACGCATCAGTGCAGGAGGAAACCTGGTCGCTGATTTTTCCGGGCGGATAGAAAGTAATGAACCCTACCCTACAAATGTACCTTACTCAGGTGTTGTGGCCCGCCCGGACACGATGACAGCTAAAAATATCCTGCTGCGCGCCGGAAGTATCATTACCACCGATGTGATGAAGGCATCAGGGGATATTACCTTACAGTCAGACAGCGGCACGAAAATGGCGCTGGCACTGATGACGGCCGGAAAGGATATCTCGGTTCTGGCGGGCGGAAATGTTGAGTCCTGGCAGAGTGAGCTGAAGGGGCAGAACATTACCCTGGTCAGTCGCGGTGGTGACGTCACCTCTCATACCAGCGAGTGGCCCAACTATTTCCATTCCAATGGCCTGCGCTGGCTGGGAAGTCTGGAGGCGTCACGTGATTTATCTGTGACCGCAGGTGGCAAAATTCTGCTTAAGAACACGCGTTTTCCTGTTCTGAGCCAGAATATTTCTCTGGTTGCGAACGGGGATATCACGTTTGATAAAAATGAAGCCATGCTCGGGCATGAGCGGCCAGGCGTTGTCCTGACCCAGGCCCGCAAACAGGAACTGTTTAACCGGATGTTGCCCGGAGAGCCGCTTCGTGCTTCAGGTGATATCACCCTGAGCGGCCGGCGTCTGTCTCTGTATGGTGCGGGGCTCGACGCCGGCGGGAATATCAGCCTCTCATCGGCAGCCAATACTGACCTGAACATACGGAGCCTGAGTGGCCGCTACGGTGAGTTTTTTCCGGACAGCCGGATACCCGAATTACGCAGCAACCTGAAAGCCGGGGGAAACCTGCTTATCAGCTCAGCGGCAGATATCGGCGTGCAGGGCGCTCATATTGTCGCCGGGAAAACCGCGACGCTGCAGGCAGGGAAACTTCTCTGGCTGGGCGCCTACGGATATGGTGTAACGGACAGTGGTAATGACAATAACAGGGATGAACTCAACGTACTGACCCGTCTGCACGGAGCGAAAAGCCTGACGCTGGCGACAAACGGCGGTATTCAGGCCAACGGCAGTACGCTGACCTCAGACGGTAACATCACGCTGACATCCGGCGGGAATATGCAGTTTCAGTCCGCCCGGGGGACGCTATACCGTGAGTCCGGGAACAGCTGGACGGAAAGCGTCAGCCAGACAGGCGTCACGCTGAATTCAGGTGGTGCACTGACGGTTATCTCGGGTGGCAGCATCCTTTTCCAGGCATCGCGTTTACTGGCAAAGGGGGCGATGGATGTTGCTGCAAAAGGCGGCTGGCTCTATGCCCAGGCGATGGAAGAGTCCAGTCATTACGAACGGGAAACCACGAAGAGAAAGTGGTGGGGTAAGAAAACCACCGTTAAGCAAACGAAACACACCACCACCAACCGGGTGACGGAGTTTATTGCGGGAGGCAATCTCAGCCTGCTGAGCCGCGATGACAGTACCTATGAAGCCAGTAAAATCGAGGCGAAAAAGAATGCCACGCTGACCAGTACCAGTGGAAAAGTCAGTTTCCTGGCCGTGAAAAACACCACTTTCGAGCAGACGGTCAGCACCTCGAAAGGCTTCTATATCAAGCAGGCAAATAAAGGCTACAGTGAAGGAAAATGGGTGCTTCCGTCTGTTCACGCAGGTGGAAAACTGACGGTTAACGCGGCCAGCGGTATCAGTGCCGATATCAAAGCGAAAAATGGTCAGGCTTTGCAGGGTGCGATTACTGCTCTGGGCGCGTTACCCGGTACAGAGTGGCTGAAGGGACTGAATACCCGCAGCGATGTTCAGTGGAATACGGTTAAGGATGCTTACGACAGCTGGAATTATAAGAGTCAGAGCCTGAATCCGGCTGTGGCGGCGGTAATCGCTGTCGCTGCAGCTGCGGCCACCGCGGGCAGCACACTGGCGGCGACCGTTGCGAACTCTGTAACGTCCACCGTGGGTGGTGGCGCAGTAACGACCGGCGCGGTTACAGCCGGGATGTCCTCTCTTGCCGCTCAGGCCGCTGTGGCTCTGGTGGAAAATCAGGGAAATCTGTCTAAAACGCTGTCGGCGCTGGGAAGCAGCAGTTCGGTCAAATCGCTGGCCACCTCTATGGTTATCGGCGGCGCGCTGGCGGGCTTTGATAAGGTCATGAATGTTGAAGTTCCGCCCGATAAGGCCAAATTGCCGGTTCTGGTGAGAAATGAAGACTGGGGGAAAGTGGTCCAGCGCGTGGCCGGCCAGTCGGTTATCAGCTCCAGCCTGAACACCACCATCAATGGCGGCAGTTTTAAGGACAACCTTACGAACGCCCTGCTGGCGAATATTGGCAACCAGATTAATGCCGAAGGGGCCGGTCTGATCGGCGACAACGGAAAAATACTTGATCTGCCGGGAAGAGCCCTGAGTCATGCGGTGGTTGCGGGTATCAGCGCGGAAATTGGTCGTGGTGACGGAAAAGGGGCTGCGGCGGGTGCGCTGGCTGCGGAACTGGCAGCAATTACTCTCGGCCAGATATTCGTTGAGCCCGCTACGCGGAATAATCAGATTCAGGCTGCGGGAAGGATTATCGGAGCAATCACGGGGGCTGCAGTAACAAACTCATCCGGCGGCGCCAACAGTGGAGCTAGTGCCGCAGAAAGCGTCCTGCGATATAATTTTCTGATGCATGATGAGCCTGCAAGGATGGCGAAAAAGCTGGCTGACTGTAAAGGAAGCGGCGGTTGTGAAGCTGACGTGCGCAAGGAAATGGCACAATTGTCAGCTAAAAATGAGAAACAGTTTGAAAGCTGCAGGGCTACCGGTAATGGTGACTGTATTAATGAAATGCTGGCCGGAATATCTGGTGCAAATGGGTACAGAGAGCTGGGAGTCCAGATTGGATTTGACATCGCCGGACAGTATCAGCAGATGGGGGAAAATGCATATGACCGATTCGATACCTGCGGATGGACCGCTGGCACGGGCTGCGGATTAAAGTTATGGGGTAAGGAGGCTCTGGCTGATGCTGCAATGTGGGCTGCTGGCTGGGGTGTTGGTAAGGTCGTAGCTCCCGCTATCGGGAAATATCTTACTGAAGTCGGCATTCTGTCACAAAAAGGTGTACCTGCGTATATAAAAAGCACACAGGTTGGTTTAGGAAAACCAGAAAAAGTTGACTATTACAAACAAATGATGAGAGATGGAACTTTTAAATTTGATAAAGATGAGTATATCATTGCGGGATTTAAGGATTCAAAAGGTATTTATTATGTGTCGGAGGGGAATCATCGCATGGTAGCGGCAATTGAATTATATAATGAGACCGGGAGCGCAAAATATATAGAAGGTCTGGTGAAAAACGGCCGCTGGGATTATAATGCTAATTATTCTGGCAGTAAGTTCCGAATCCCGATGAGAAAATAATTTTACTCTATGGCATCCATGGGTGCCATAGAGTGGTGGAGAACGCAATGAATAAAAACGAAGTCTATTTAGATATGCTTTTTTGGGCGCTGCCACATATAAGAAATATGTCAACTCATAATCCGCTGGCAAGGCTCAAAGACCGGTCTGTTTACTATGAGTCAGAGCTTATTTATCAATTTCATACATTGCTTAAAAATGAGTTTTTTAATGAAGATGATGTGTCTTTTTTGAATTCACGGGCCAGATGGTACTGTGAGAATTGTAACGAAAAAAAGAGTGTTCTTTATACCTCTCAAGTGAAAAGGATTTCTTTATTATTTGCAATGGTTCCCAGGGACATGAAAGTGTTGCTTGAATGGAATGGTCCCTCCAGTTAGGGTGGGGAATCCTTTTCTTTTTTAATTATCTGAATGAAAAGGTTTTTTATCTTTGAGTTGAAGTGATAAGAGTGTAACTCAAGCATGAGCGGATGAAATGTATGAAAAAAAAAGACGTGTACCTTGCCATTTACCAGAGTTCAATTCAGCAAATAAATAGTGTCTCAACAAAGGGGAAGATGGTCAGACTTTTCGATAAATCAACGTACTATGAATCTCAGCTTATTCATAAGTTTTCTCTTTTACTGAAGAATGACTATTTTGATGATATGGACATCGATTTCTTAAATTGGGGGGCAAAAAATTATTATGAAGAGTGTAATATGAAAAAGAGTATACTCTATAGTGAGCAGTTAACTCGGTTTTCAATGCTTTTCTCTCTTGTTCCGAAAGAAATGCGTCATAAACTCGAGTGGGCTGGGCCAGAAATAAAATAGAGTCAGGATATAACTGTCCTGCCGCAGACCTAATGTTCTGAGTATTCCCTGTGCTTTGAATATAAAACACTGGAAGCAGTCTGGGTATGGTGAATTATTATACGGTAAGTCTGTGTTTTTAACAGGCTTACCTGTTAAAATAAGGTGCAACTCCCGCACTATACAGCGTTTTGAGAAATTTAACCTTATTCGGATAGCCTGAATGCGATACCGCAAGAGCGGCAACTTAAAAGCGATAGTCGTTGACGCAAAATCAATCTTTGGTGGGTACTAAGCTGGTTTAAAAATTGGTAATAGTTTCTTGACAAGAAAATTTGCTGCCCAATCCTTGATGGTTAGGAAACTCAATCGGGTCTTTTTGCGTTTCCTAGCCATGAACTTAGGCTAAGGAGTTTCCCGTATGGTGAGGGCTGTAGCAGGATAATGTGTAAAAACGCTGTGTTTGCTGTATTTATAAGCTAAAACCAATTTTTCAGGCCCACTTATCTAAAGTCGGGGTCTGAAGCCATCGTTTTTTCTCCATCTGCTGCAGCCGATCAGTGAGCAGTTTGGTGGTGTGCTCGCCCGCCACGGCGCCGGTAAAACGTAGCCGACCTTTGCAGAGGAGGCACTGGTACGGATCGGTGCCCAGGAAGCCTTTCATCAGCACTGCGAACTCGGACCGCTTCGGTTTTTCCCGTACCATCATCGCCAGCGCGTCGTAGACCTCCGGCAGCAGCGAACCGCGCTTGCGGTTCGCTAGGAAGCCGTAGGAGCGCACCATTTTAAAGTGTCGGGCCGGGATATGGCTGACGTAACACTGCAGCATCTCCTCCTGGCTGGTTTTCTGGCGTTTGTGTTGTTGCGTGCAGTGATCGTAATACTGATGCACCACGGCACCACCGCGGTAGTGGTGCAGCTGAGAAGCGGCCACCGGCGGGCGCTTCAGGTACCGGCCGAGATATTTCACGCTGGTAAGCATTAAGTGAGCGCCGTATTGACGGCTATTTATTGGCGAGATCTACGTTCCATGGCAGCAGTTTGGCCACTTTGTTGATGGGCCACTCCGGCAATACGCTCAGGATATGGCGAAGGTAACACTCTGGATCGATACCGTTCAGCCTGCACGTTCCGATCAGTCCATACAGCAGGGCACTACGTTCACCACCATGATCACTGCCAAAGAAGATGTAGTTTTTCTTGCCGAGACAGACCGCTCGTAGCGCGCGCTTAGCAGCGTTATTATCCGGCTCTGCCAGAGCCATCATTGCAGTAGTAACACAGGTCATCCCACTGGTTCAGTGCATAAGCTAACGCCTCGCCTAACTGGGATTTTTCGACAGCGTGGCACTTTTTTCCACCAACCAGTTATGCAGGGATATCAGCAGCGCATTACTCCGGGATTGCCTGGCTGCCAGCCGTTCAGTTGCCGGGAAGCCGCGTATGGCTTCTTTGATTGCGTACAGCTCACCGATACGTTTCAGGGCTTTTTCCGCTGTCGCAGCGGCATCCAGGTCAAACTGCTGTGGTCCACTGGCGACGGGCTGTGCCTCCTGCATATTATCGTCGTTTAGCAAGCCATTTTCGTACAGTTTTTTCAGTTAAACAGCATGTTATCATTGATGCCGTTTTCACGGGCAATCTGAGCAACACAGGCACCGGGACGGGATGCCAGTTCGACCGTACGTAGCTTGAATTCATTGGAATAATTCTTACGGGGTTCTTTTCGCAAGGATTGGGTTTCCATACTTAAATGTCAGTCTTTAACGGGTGGGCGTCTAAGTTACCAGCACAGGCTTAATAGCTACATATAGCGCAGAGTTTATGCTTACGAATGTCTTACGACACTCGATATTAAAACGAATGGTGCTGAACACCGTTCTTAAGCGCCTTGCCAGAATCTACCAGAATATGGTGCTGGTTTATTAGCGCTGATTTATGGGTATCCCTCAGACCTGAGGGGGAAGTTCTGGATAATGAAAAAGCAATGCGGAGATTTAGATTTCCTCTGCTGTTTTGCGCCATACAGCGATTTTAATGATGAGCTAAAAGTTCAGAATTTATCATGAGACTGCAAATCTTAATATCCAGAGTCTGAATTCTGAGTTAAAAAGTAAAATCAAATAATGGGTTAAAGATAACATGCATAAAAATTCAGGAATACATAATCTGTATGTATAACAGAGATGGTTGGTGCAAACTTAACTTCGGGCAGGATGAACTGGTAAGTGGTAATATTATCCCTCATCGTCTCCTGTTTAACAGAGTATAGCGGGTTTACCACGAATTAACTCGCAGTGGCATCGGTTTTGCAGTCTCTGAGAGCAATACCTGTTTTTTTATATCAATCAGAAATAAAGGCCATGTTCCGTAAGGAGCATGGCCTTTTCTTTTTTCTTTGAGAAAGGAAATTGACCATGAAATTAGCCAGTCGTTTTGGTCGGGTGAACCAGATCCGCCGCGACCGCCCTTTAACACGTGAAGAGCTGATGAACCACGTTCCCAGCGTGTTCAGTGAAGAAAAGCATGAATCCCGCAGTGAGCGTTACACGTACATCCCAACCATTACCCTGTTAGATAGTTTACAGCGTGAAGGCTTTGAGCCTTTCTTTGCCTGCCAGACACGCGTTCGTGACCAGAGCCGACGGGAGCATACAAAGCACATGCTGCGTCTGCGTCGTGCCGGACAGTTAACCGGCCACCAGGTTCCCGAAATTATCCTCCTCAACAGCCATGACGGCTCATCCAGCTATCAGATGCTGCCGGGCCTGTTTCGTGGTGTCTGCACCAACGGCCTGGTCTGCGGGCAGTCATTCAGGGAAGTACGGGTGCCGCATAAAGGGGATGTGGTTGAAAAAGTCATTGAAGGGGCTTACGAGGTGCTGGGGATATTTGACCGGGTGGAGGAGAAGCGTGATGCGATGCAGTCCCTGATGTTACCGCCACCCGCATAGCAGGTACTGGCGCATGCCGCGCTGGCGTATCGCTTTGGTGAAGACCACCAGCCGGTGAGTGCCGACCAGGTGCTCTCCCCCCGTCGCTATGAAGACCGCAGCGATGACCTCTGGACCGTCTACCAGCGTGTGCAGGAGAACCTGATGAAGGGAGGACTGCCAGGACGTACTGCACAGGGTAAACGCAGCCGGACTCGTGCCGTGAACGGCATTGACGGGGACGTTAAGCTCAACCGGGCATTGTGGGTGATGACTGAAAACATGCTGGCCCTGTCTGACCGTTGATGCCAGTCATTTTGATTACAGGAGATATATCAATGGATAAACGTTTTTCACTGACCCCTGAGGTGACAGAGCCATTCATCCTCACTGCCACTGTCGTACCGGATGAACAGCGCCTCTGTTTCTGGCCACAGCATTTTGGCCTTATTCCGCAATGGATAACCCTTGAGCCCTGCATCTTTGCCTGGATGGACCGGCTGTGTGCGGATTACAGCGGTGGAATCTGGAACTTTTACACCCTCAGTAACGGCGGTGCCTTTATGGCTCCGGAAGAGAGTGACGGTCTCTGGTCGCTGTTTAATAACCTGAATGGTAACGGCGCTGAGATGAGTGCTGAAGCTGCGGGTATTGCCGCCTGTCTGATGGCTTACAGCCACCATGCCTCCCGCGCGGAGTGCGATGCCATGATGGAACACCATTACCGTCTGCGCGACTATGCGCTGAACCATCCTGAACGCAACGCCATTATTTACATCATCGACTGAGGCCCCGCACTATGGAAAAACAGTTACCGTTGTTTGCATATGAACTGACGGCATCAGCACAACAGACCATCCGCGAGGCGCTGGCTCTGCTGGAGCGCCAGTTACGCGAACCCGGCGCATCGTTTACGTCCAGCAGCTCAGTACGTGACTGGTTACGGCTCCAGCTGACAATGGAGGAAAGAGAGGCATTTGTTCTGCTGCTGCTGGATAGCCAGCACCGGCTGATTACGCACGAAACGTTGTTCAAAGGCACCATCAGCCATACCGAAGTCCATCCCCGGGAAGTGGTGAAAGCCTCCCTGAAATACAATGCGGCAGCCGTGATTGTTGCTCACTGCCATCCCTCAGGCCATGCCGAACCCAGCCAGGCTGACAGACGGGTGACAGAGCGACTGAAGAACGCTCTGGACCTTGTGGGTGTGCGTCTCCTGGACCACCTCGTTATCGGCGGAATGGATATCGTCTCGTTTGCTGAACGGGGCTGGTTGTAAGGGAGGAGTATTAATGAAAATTATCAGTAAGCGTCAGGCAATGGCGATATACCGCCAGCATCCACAGTCCCGGTTGTTTCGCTTCTGTACGGGGAAATATAAATGGTCCGGCAGTATCTGCCACTATGCCGGTCGCGAGGTGGAAGATATCAGCGGGGTACTGGCCGTATTCGCAGAGCGCCGCCAGGACCGCAATGGCCCGTATGTCGTATTACGCAGCGTAAGCCTGAATTAATTCATAATTAAGGAGGACTACATTTTGTCGAAGAAAACCACACTAACAACGCATGATATCAGTGAGCCCTGGTGGGGGCTCAGACGCAGTGTCTCCCCGTGTTTTGGGGCCCGTCTGGTCCAGGAGGGAAACCGCCTGCATTACCTGGCTGACCGCGCGAACTTTGATGGTCAGTTCTGTGATGCGGATTTGCGCCATCTTGACCAGTCTTTCCCGGTATTGTTGAAACAGCTGGAGTTAATGCTCACCAGCGGTGAACTGAATCCCCGTCATCAGCACTGCGTCACGCTGTATGCAAAAGGTCTGACCTGCGAGGCCGATACGCTCGGTTCGCATGGCTACGTTTATATCGCGATTTATCCCACTCCCGTCACCACAGAATAACACCGTAATACTTCACCCTTCAGCAAACACATATTCCACTATAGAGATAACGTTTATGCAAACCAAATCACCCCCCTTCATGCGGGCGGCATCGTCACGTCCGTCTCCCGTGGGCGTCTGGCAGACCCTGCTGACCTCCCTGCTGGAACACCACTATGGCCTTACGCTTAACGATACGCCGTTCAGTGATGAACAGGTGATTCAGCAACATATCGAGGCGGGTATCTCGCTGGCCGATGCCCTGAATTTTATTGTAGAGAAGTACGAACTGGTCCGCATTGACCGGCCGGGCTTCAGCATTATGGAGCAGTCTCCGTTTATCACACCCATTGATATCCTCAGGGCCAGAAAGGCCACGGGGCTGATGAACCGTGGCACGTATAAAGAGGTGACGGCTATTACCAGAGGACAACAACCGCAGGCCAATACTTCAGGTAAGCGATGACTCGGATAAAAAGAACCGCATCCCGCAAGTACATAAACACCAGCCCTGAACGGCTGGTGTTTTTCTGACTATGAAGGAGAGAAATAATGGCCGGAAATAATGTTAATGAATCCGAAGTGTTAACCGGGCACACTGATGTGATTTGCTCCACCAGCATTGAACGTATTGTTACAGGCCGTAATGCTGCGCTGACACGGATTCAAAGCCTTATCAGTGAACTTGATGATATCTCCATTCTGACCCACGATATCGGCGGTGGTACAGCACAAGAGTGGGGAATGCGGGAGGGCCATCGCTACGATTGCTGGTTCACGGAAAAAACCGATAAAGCAATGAAAGCGATGACCCGCAATATTGATCGCCGTATCTGGCGAGAGCTGATGTCGAAGTCTGGCATGGTGAGCCTGATGGATGCTCAGGCGCGTGAAGAGTGGCACAAAAGCCTGGAGAAAGACGATATCCCCGCGATCTCTGAAGACAATATCCTGAGTACCTTTGAGCGGCTTCATCAGGATAAACATGCTGTTTTTGAGCGCGGCGTTATCAACGTTTTTAGAGGGTTATCGTGGGATTACAAAACAAACTCACCCTGTAAGTTTGGTCAGAGAATCATCGTGGATGGGCTGGTTTCTTACAACCGTTGGGGGTTTAACTTAACTCATGGATATCGACGTGACCAACTTGTCGATCTGGAGCGTATGCTGACTCTGCTTGACGGCAAGCCGCTGCCAGATAACCGGTCTGATATTGCCTGTCGGCTGAGTGACCATATCGGCCAGCAGCGCACTTCTGTTCTGTATGACGATGAGCTATTCAGGATAAAGTATTTTCAGAAGGGAAGTGCGCACATTGCGTTCAAGCGTCCCGAGCTGATTGAGCGGCTCAACGATATTATTGCCAGACACTATCCGGGGATGCTAGCTTGATTATGTTGTGGTAGTTGGGTTCCCTGTTTGGCAACCAAACTATGTGCAGTTCTGTGAAAATCCAAGCGGAAGAATTACTGTATACGAATGTGTATAGCTATTGGTGTGATTGAATAAAAATAATTTAATTACAGTGGGTTAGGTTCTTTGTTCGATTCCCTTCGCCCGCTCCAGACTCAAGTCTCCTGAAGTCCACTCCACTCAACTCAATTTTCCCTTGATAAATCAGCAGTTATAGCATTCTATTAGTCTATTGAACTCAATTGTACTCCCCCAGGGTCAAGCTCAATGTGGGGGTATGGATGGGGTATAATTGTACCCCCTGCTGAGAGGTACCCCAATGATGCTGACTGCTCGTCAGGTTGAAACTGCTAAACCCAAAGAGAATCCCTGGAAACTGGCCGATAGCGTTGGTTTTTAAGGAAATTGCCGATGCTCAAAGAAAATTTCAACGAACTGCAAATCTTTCTTGTGGTGGCGAGGGAACGAAGTTTTACCAAAGCGGCGGGCAAACTGGGCGTTTCTCAGTCTGCTCTCAGCCACGCGATGAAGGCCCTGGAGGAAAGGCTGAATATCCGCCTTCTGACCCGCACGACCCGAAGCGTTGCCCCCACGGAAGCCGGTGAGAGAATTATTGCCTGCCTTGAACCGCGTATTGCCGATCTCGAGCAGGAGCTGGAATCGCTGGTTCAACTGAACGGCACCGCCTCCGGCAATATCCGTTTATCTGCCGGGGAGCATGCCGCGCGAAGTCTGGTGTGGCCGAAGCTAAAACCCTTCCTCAGGGAATACCCGGAAATTAATCTCGAACTGGTGGTGGATAACGGCTTTGTCGATATTGTTGAGGGGCGTTTTGATGCCGGGATCCGCCTGGGCGAAAGCGTGGATAAGGACATGATTGCGGTAAGAATTGGCCCGGACATGAGAATGGCTGTGGTGGGAGCGCCGTCTTATTTCGCTGCAAATCCTGCACCTGAAACGCCGCACGAGCTACAAAATCACCGGTGTATCAATATGCGCCTGCCGACAGCCGGTGGGCTTTACCACTGGGAGTTTGAGAAGGATGGGAAGCCGTTACGGGTTAGAGTGGAGGGGCAGGTCACGTTTAATCTGCAGGCGGAACGAATTGATGCGGCGTTATCCGGTTTTGGCATCGCCTGTATACCTGAAGACAGGGTGCAGGATTATATCAAGTCAGGAGAGCTTATTCAGGTTCTGCAGGACTGGTGCCCGTCTTTCCCCGGATATTATCTTTACTACCCGAGCCGTAAGCAGCATCCGCCCGCTTTTGCGCTGATGATCGATGCACTTCGCTACCAGGAATAACGGGTCCGTAGACCCGTCCGGGTATTAACGGCCCACGCGAGCCTGATGTTCAGGGGAGTAACGTTCGCCGACGATTTTAATCGTTTCAAGCGCCTGGGTTATCTGCCGTGAGTCATCCTGAGAAAGGATGATGTCGGCGGCCCCCAGGTTTTCCTCCAGCCGGTGCAGTTTCGTGGTGCCAGGGATAGGCACAATCCACGGCTTTTGTGCCAGCAGCCACGCCAGCGCGATTTGTGCAGACGTCACACCTTTCTCTGCCGCCAGTTCACCCAGCAATGAGACTAGCTTTTCATTGGCTTCAATCGCCTGCCCGGCGAAACGCGGTACGGTACTGCGGTAATCATCCTTGCCAAAAGTGGTTCCTGGCTTAATCGATCCCGTCAGGAAGCCTTTGCCTAATGGGCTGAAGGGCACAAAACCAATACCCAGTTCCTCCAGCAACGGCAGGATCCCCTGCTCAGGCTCGCGCCACCACATGGAGTATTCGCTTTGCAGCGCGGTGACCGGTTGTACGGCATGTGCACGACGAATGGTTTGCGCACCCGCCTCGGACAGGCCGAAATGTTTAACTTTGCCTTCAGCGATCAGGTCTTTCACGGTTCCCGCAACGTCTTCAATCGGGACATCCGGATCGACACGATGTTGATACAGCAGATCAATGACATCAGTCTTTAGACGGCGTAATGATCCTTCCACAGCTTCTCGGATATGCTCCGGGCGGCTGTTTAAAATCTGCTGCTTGTTGTCCGTACCGAAGGTAAAACCAAATTTGGTGGCGATGACCACGCGGTCACGAAACGGTTTTAGGGCTTCGCCGACCACCTCTTCATTAAGAAAGGGGCCATACACTTCAGCGGTATCGAAGAAGGTGACGCCACGTTCAACCGCTGCGCGAATGAGCTCGATAGCCTGATGAGTATCGGTCGCCGGGCCGTAGCCGTGGCTTAATCCCATGCAACCGAGCCCAAGCGCGGAGACTTCGAGTCGGGATTGACCCAGATAACGTTTTTGCATTGAATGAATACCTCTTTTATCGCGACTTAAACGTCCAGTTTGCGGCTGGCCAACCATTCAACTCTGGCAGGATCGCGGTGGGAGAAGAAAGCGCTGGTGGCGGTATCGATAGCGGTAATCTGCAGCATATCTTCAGCGCTGAGTTCAAAATCGAGAATGCTGATGTTCTCTGCCATACGTTCTTTTCGCACCGACTTCGCCAGTGAAACGATGCCTCGCTGGAAAATCCAACGCAGCACAACCTGGCCCACGCTTTTACCGTATTTCTGGCCAATCGCCGTTAACATGGGATGCTCAAACAGACCATTTTTTCCTTCTGCAAACGGAGCCCAGGCTTCTGGCTGAATGCCACGGCTTTGCATCCATGGCACGGCATGCAGCTGCTGATTGAAGGGGTTAACTTCAACCTGGTTTACCGCCGGGGAAACGTTGTTGAAGGCGATAAGATCGGCCAGTCGGTCAGGATGGAAGTTGCTGACGCCAATGGCGCGAATTTTGCCTGCCTGCTGCAATTCTTCCATAGCACGCCATGCCCCATGGACATCGCCATAAGGCTGGTGAATCAGATACAGGTCGACGTAATCAAGTTGTAGCCGATTCAGAGAGCGTTCGAACTGGGCTTTAGCGCCTTCGTAATTCGTATCCTGCAGCCACAGTTTGGTCGTGACAAAGAGCTCGTTACGGGCGATACCGCTCTGTTTCAGCGCGTTCCCGACCTGGGTTTCATTCTGGTAAGACGCGGCGGTATCGATCAGGCGGTATCCCGTATCGATGGCATCAATAACGGCTCTTTCGCATTCAGCAGCATCCGTCATCTGGAAGACACCAAAGCCCAGCAGGGGCATTTCAATACCATTGTTCAGTTTTACAGTTGGCATGACGTTATCCTTCAGCTGTTGTGTTGAAAAAGCATAACGCAAAGTGATTTATTCGATTAGATGGGGTAATTAGCTAGGGCTTATTAGATGTGTTCATTAATTTTGTGAAAGGCTGGCGCTCAGCTGTGTGCCATGCGCGGACGCTGCAGAATATTGCGCTTTCGGCTCGAAGCGGACTGAGGTAACGTAGCAGAAATATTTATCCGGACTCAACCAAAATGCCTGCCATCGAAACGTTTATTACTTTCCTTTTCGCGCTGACGCTTCTGGAGATTTCTCCGGGGCCAGACATGATGCTGACTATCGCCAGAGGAGTCGGGCAGGGAAGACGTATCGCGCTGCTTACGGTTGTGGGCAATGTATTTGTAGCAGGATTTGTGCAAGTTTCTTTTCTTGTTCTGGGGCTGGTAACCGTTGTACATGCCTGGCCGGTTGCGCTGGATCTGCTAAGGTGGGTTGGTGCGGCTTATCTGATGTGGCTGGGCATAAAAATGATTGCGACTTCAGGTACTGATACGCGGCTGCGAAAAACGGCAAAAATTTCTGACAGGAATGCCGTAAAGGAAGGCGCTCTGAACAGCCTGACTAATCCAAAATCCCTGCTGTTCATGTTTGCTTTTCTTCCTCAGTTTGTCGATCCCACCGCGGGTCCTGTCTGGCTGCAATTGCTTGTTCTGGGCAGTATCCAAAAGCTGGCAGGAATTGTTTCCCTGGGCTCAGTCGCGATGGCATCGGGAACATTTGGAAACTGGCTGGGTAAACACCCAGGCTTTATCAAATGGCAGGAACGATTTACAGGAGTTGTCATGATAGGCCTCGGTATCCGCATGTTGTTTAGTGGGTCTGGCGTAGTATCGAAATCTGCCAGTTAAGTTTTACCGAAACGGTCAACCCAGTGAACTCACAGCACAGACATTCACGCTCATTAGCTTTGCGCCAACATGAGACAATTTTAATTTTGATGAAGCTGACGTTTATATTGAGCCTCCATCCGATCCTGATTACCCGTCCTGTCGTTGTGATAATCCCCAAGGAACCAACCTATACCCTCCTTCTACAGTTGTTATAGAGTTCCTTCCTGACGCTCAGAAAGGGGGCTTACGCTCAGAAAGACGGAGAGAAAGTTATTGATGATGCAGGCCAAAGAGTGAATTAAGCATCACGAGGCGAATATCCCCCTGTTTAATTGACGACCAAAAACAATGGCTGATTTATACGTAATGAACATTCCCAGCACGAACAGGCATGAGCAAAAACTTGCAATAAAAACGCTTTAGGCAGCCATGTTACATTGTTTGCGCTGAGTCTTTTCCGTGATCCTATTCGTACTTTGGCGGGGCGCTTTACATCACAAAATTCAAAATCCACTCCTGTACAGGTATCTGATGAGCGAGTAAAAGTGTACTCTTTTGAGTATTGCATCTGAGCGTGTCGCTCGAATGACTTATGATGCCTCTTGTTATATATGGATAACCGCTATGCCAAAAGAGAACAAAAATCCGAAGCTACGTAACTACGATCCTCGTTTTATCTACTCTCTTGTTGTTAAGCGTTACTTCTCTGAAATGAAGACAAAAATAGAAATTGCTGAGGAGCTCGGTCTGTCTCGCTTCAAAGTTGCACGCCTGATTGATGAAGCCATTGCGCAAGAGTATGTAAAATTTACTTTTCCTAAACAGCAGGCTCTGGACGAGGAAATAGCGCAAAATTTGTGTAAAAAATACGGATTGCAGGATGCCGTTGTGCTCTCTGTTTCTGAATCCTGGTCTTCGCAGGAACAATTAAACGTCAAACTGGGAGGGATAACGGCGACCTACTTGAGTGAAATTCTCAAAGAGGGAATGAAGTTTGGTCTCGCCTGGGGGCGCGTACTCTCAAGTACGGTGAGTCAACTGACGACATTACCTGTTCTGGATGTGGTTCAGCTTTCTGGCGTTCATCCAGGCATTGAATTTAGTCAGGGGCCCATTGATTTGATTCACAAAGTTGCTGCTATTTCCCACGGAAGAGCGCACCCAATGTATGTCCCTATGTGGGTGGATGACGAAAGTTTAGCCCAGAAACTCGCAGACGATCAGGCTGTTCAGGATACGCAAAAGTTTTACTCAAGTATGGATGTCGTTATTACGGGCATTGGGGCCTGGAAAACCGGTTCTTCCAGTCTGTGCGATATATTCCCTGAAGCATGGCGTGAGACTTTAATGAGCCAGGACATTACCGCTGATGTATGCGTAACCCTGGTAAATAGTAAAGGGGAAATACTCGATAGCCCGCTAAACCGCCTGGGGTTCGGCATTACGACAGAACAATTGCGGGCCACAAAGAAACTGATTGGGGTTGCTGGAGGGGACGAAAAATATGAAGGCATTGTTGCCTCTCTCAAATCAGGCCTTCTGAATGTGCTGATCACTGATTTTGATACGGCTATCAAACTGCTGGATTAATAGCCGCTAGCGCTTTACGCCACGCCGGTATTATTCAATATCGGCGTGGCGTTCCTTCATCGTCTGGCTTGTTTCATTAAGATTGGCCATTAATGACTGCACAATAGTGTCATAGGTCAGTAGGGAAGCCTGTTCGAACAGAGAACCCATCGGTTGGGCGCTGTGACCTGCCGGGATAGTGAGTATATAATCTGCCAGAGTTGCCAAAGTTGAATCTGGTGCGGTAGTGATGAGAGCGATATACACGCCATTATTCTTTGCTATTTTCACCTGGTTGATCAGGCGTTGGGTCTCTCCGGAGCCTGAACCAACGATCATCAAGTCGTTTTTGCGAGAATGTGGAGAGCTAATTTCTCCTACCACGCTGACGGACAGACCAAGGTGCATCAGTCGGTTAGCAAAAGCATTTATCATTTGTCCTGAGCGACCAGCACCGGCAAGAAATACATGTCCGGCAGTGATAATAGAATCAACCAGTGTGTTAAATTCTTGCTCATCGATTTTATCCACAAGCGAAGATAACTCGTTTAAAACGAGGGCGTACTTTTTCATGATGGTCATTCTTTTATTGAAAAAAAGGCAGATAGGGGATATCTGCCTTTTGTTTATCAGGATGCTACAAGCATCTCTTCAACATATTTCCCGACTTCGTGCGTTTTAAGGTTACGGCACGACTCGATGAACGAAATATCCTGGAAGAGCGTAAAGAGGCGGCGCAGCACAGACATATGCTGATCGCTGGTGGCGAATGCGAGATTAAACATAATGCCGCATTCCACGGTGAGGTCAGCATCTTCCATCTGACCAAACACGACTCCTTTATCAAAACGCACGATGCTTATGCTGTTGGTTTTTACCAGCGTATAGTCTGCATGCGGGATGGCAATGCCCTGACCGTTCGCCATCAATAAACCAGTTGGATAAGTCTTCTCACGCTCCAGGCAGGCCTGAATATATTCGGGAGTGATATAGCCTTTTTCCAACAGCTTCTGGCCGGCAAACTCAATTGCCGCATGCCAGTCAGCGATCGTACCCTCGACATCATTTACCAGAATCTCAAGTTTCATTATTCACCTACTTAAGCATTTCTTCTTTAACAGCATCAAAAATTTCATCTTCGCCCAGGCCCGTTAACAGGCCTGCACCCACAATCACACGAGTGGTGATCCCTGGGTTATCCAGCTTGGTTGAAGAAACAATCAGGTCATAGCTGTTAAACGTGTCCGTGGTGCACGCCATTAAAGAGGATTTATCGACCTGCGCTTCGATATTCTGTTCTTTCAGGTAGTCCTGTAGGACAGAAACCATAATGGAAGAGGAGGCAATACCGTTCCCACATACAACTAAAATCTTTTTCATTTTCAATTACCTTATGAAGTTTTAAGCCGTTTTTTCTGCCTCAGTTTTTAACTGACGGCGCGCTTTCTGTTTGAGTAAATAGCCTACGGACAGTAGCAACACAGCGGCGAGAGCATAACCTGCGATGCCAACATGGCTGAGTCCAGCAAAGAGACCGGTGAACGGGTTAGCTGACGGGTTTAGCGATGAGTACATTACGCTGGCATCAGGATTAGTACCGAATTTCTGGAACACTTCATTTGTTGCTGGAGCCATCCAGGATGCGATGTATAAGCCGCCGCCAAACAGGATGATGGAAGTCACCCAGGTACGAATAATGTTGCCATTAAAAACCGGCACCATGCACGCAATAAAGAATACGAACTGCGAGAGGTCCCCCAGCGGCATCACTCGGTTGCCGGGAAGGACAACGGCGAGGATAACAATGACCGGGATCAGCAGCAGTGCAGGCGCGATAACTGAAGGATGACCAACAATCAGCGCGGTATCCATCCCGACAGTGATCTCACGGTCCGGGAAACGTTTAACCAGCTTCTTACGTGCTACGTTGGACAGCGGAACCAGACCTTCCATCATGATGGAGGTCATGCGCGGCAGCAGGAGCATCACGGCGGCAAGGTACATACCCAGTTGCAGGCTGGCAATAATGGTGTGATACGGCGATTCCCAACCATAACCACAGAAGCCAAGAAGAATACCAATAATGAAACCAACCATGGTCGGATCGCCAAGGATACCAAATCGTTTCTGAATACTTTCCGCCGTAACGTTCAGATTACGGAACCCAGGGATGCGATCGTAAATCCAGTTAAACGGATAAGCGAACAGCAAATAGGTGTTTGCAACCGGGTGGGAGATGGCAACGCCTTTTGGCAGGTTGAAGAATTTTTCGTTGTTTTTGGCACCCAGGTCAGCCGCAATAAGTGCCCAGACATGGAACAATGCAGCAGTAAGAACACCGTAGAGGAAGCTGCCGGAGTAAGCGCCAACAATTGCCCCCATAGAGGCATTCTGATGAAGGTTAAACACGTCAACGTTTACGCAGTCCGTGAGACGCGCCACCAGCCAGGCAATATTCACCGCGACGCACAGAGGGATAATAATTGCCCCCATACTTGAGCCAAAACCCATTACGGCTGTGGCTGCGCCGCCAACATCAATGGCGCTCAGCGAGGAGCCGGTGGCCTCAGCAAGCCCCGTCACCGCTGGCTGCATTTTTTCAAGCATCAGCTTGATGGTCATGGTTAATGCGATAAAACCAATGCCGACTTTAATGGCTGATGAAATACACTCCGACAGGGGACGCCCCAAAAGTTTCATCAGTATAAGGAAGATGACCGGTATAAAAATAAAGTTACCCAGGTCATTGATAAACTGTGTGATCAGTTCCATTTATTAGCCCTCAGATTTCTCATCATCTGGTCTGAAACCCATATTCCATCGAACATCTTCAGGTTTCGTCAGCAATGCGTTGTCACTGCGTTCTGCTTCCAGTAGATTCTTTTTGGAATTTTCCCTTGCAGTGGCAAAGTCGAACGCGTTGTCATACCAGGCATCAACGATCATTTTTGTGTATTCAAGATCATTAACTCTGCAGCCAAGTCCAATCACCTGCGCATTGTTACTGAGTCTTGCTCGCTTGGCCGAGTAAGGATTAGTGACGGCGACAGCACGAATCCCCCAGTGCTTATTTATCTGGCAAGTAAAGCCAATACCGGTTCCGCAAATGTAGATACCGAGGCGGCATTCGTCCCGCTGAATAACACCTGCCATTTCATCCGCAAGACGAGCGAAGTTGTTGAAACCATCTTCTTTTCGTTTAACGGGATCGTACACGACCTCGGCATTTTTCTCTTCTTCAAGGTACTTTTTAATCTCCTCCTTACGATCAAATCCCACATCATCACATGCGATTGCAATTTTCGTTTTCATCTTATCCAACCTGTCATAAAGAACTTAAGCCAAGTATGGGGTTGGTAAATGTTGGTTGTCAACTGAGATCAATGTCACAAAATTAGTATGTAGTTGATTTTAAAGATATTAAAAACCAACAAAAACAAATAAAAGCTAATTCATGCCAATTTTTTAATGATGGAAAGAGGAGAGAGTATTAGTAAACTGAAGTGGATAATCTGTATTATATGTATTTAATATATTGATTATTAATGAATTATTACTATTTGGCCTTTGTTCTTATAGTTGAGCGTTACCAGGGACGTACTCTTCTGACTTCTCTTTGGGTTTGTTTTAGTTTGCATCTTCTGTGCTATGATTCGCTTCATTGCAATATGAAGAATGTTGATAGGGGGAAGGATGTACCTGGTTGAAGAGAGGAGAAAATTGATCCTGGAAGAGATTATCTCGGCTGGTACCGTTTACGTTAGTGACCTTGCGAAAAAGTACGAGGTCACTTATGAAACTATCCGCAAAGATCTCACTCATCTGGAAAAAAAAGGACTGTTGGTTAAAAGCCATGGAGGGGCAACCTTAAAGCAGGGGGCTGTCGAACATCCTTTCCAGGTCAGGGAAAAAGAAAATAGTACCTTCAAACAAGCTATCGCCAGAAAAGCGCTGGACTTTATCCCCCCCAACAGCTCAATGATCATTGGCACTGGGAGTTCTAACTATGAACTGGCTAATCTGTTGTGCATGAAATCTGGCTTTAAAATTTTTACCGATTCTTTGCCGGTGGCCAGTGTGCTGATCGAATCTGATAACCAGGTCTTTTTGTTCGGCGGAGAACTGAGGAAGAAAAGCTCTTCTGTCTTTGGCGGGTGGGCTGTGTCAATGATTAATGATATTAACGTTGATCTCTGCTTTATCGGTACCGATGGCTTCAACAATATGACAGGTCCCTCCACGCCGTCCTCCTCGGATGCCTTTCTGGATCGAACGATCATTGCCCATTCCGAGAAGAAATATATCCTGGGCGATTACACTAAGTTCCAGCGAAGCAGCTTATTTAAGATCTGCGACTGGTCTGAGATTACCGCGCTGATCACTAATGATATTGCGGATAAAGACGGTATTGCCGAAGTTTCGAAATATACAACAGTGGTAACTTGTTGATTTTAAAATCAATAATTTCAATAACGGTACTTCTCATGTGCCGTTGTCCTGTAGAAACAATTGCAATCAAAACACTCCGCTCATAAGAGCGTTTGAAGTATTGCCATTGTAAAAGTCCCCAGAATAAGCCAATTTAATTCAATTTATTAAAAATCAATCAGTTAATCATTCGTGGCGCATTACTTAATCGTCAGTTTTGCTCATATGAGTATTTTTCGTAATGCGCTTATGTGATTTTGTGTGATCAAGATATAACTTTTGCAAGCTTCCCATTTCAGCAAATCACTGATGTGCTATAACTGCTCATGTGATTGCATAGATGCTCACATGAGCATCTAACGGAATGAGGAGAAGCCAGTGGGCACAATTTCTATCAATGTCGCGGATGGTGCGGCATACAAAAATTATGATGAAGTGCTGGAGCATATTCACCAGAAACATCTGGCTGATGGGATAGTAAGAGACACTTACCTCCAGGCGCTGCGTGAACGTGAAGCCGACTACCCAACCGGAATTTTACTTGATGGCTATGCTGTCGCTATCCCACATTGCGATAGCCAGCATGCCGTCAGCCCGGCGATTTACATCATCCGTTTGCCACAGGAAATTGAAGTTAATCAGGCAGATGGTGACGAGAAATTGTGGGTTCGCCTGGTTGTTAACCTGGTTGTTACTCAACCAGCAGATCAATTGCAGTTGTTGAAGGCGATGTTTAACCATCTTCAGCTAGCTGATTTTTACCACCAGATGCTGGAACTTCCTGCTGAAGAAGCAAGAGCATTGTTTATTAACACGATAATTAAATAACAATTACCCGGAGATTTTACCATGATTACTATCCTCGTAGCCTGCGGAAGCGGTGTAGCAACCTCCACACTTGCCGCTGATGAAGTTAAATCGGTTTGTGCTGAATACGGCATTGCCAACGTAAAAATTAATAAATGTAGTATGTCCGAACTGGCCTCCGAAATGCAAAGTGCTGATGTGGTTCTGACAACGAATAATTATAAAGGTGATATTGGTAAGCCGCACATGAGCGTCGCAGGTTTTATTACCGGTATTAACGAAGCCGCGCTGCGTAAAAAATTAGGTGAACTGTTAAGCGAAATTTCCAAAGGCTAAAGTCTAAAAAAGACGGGGGATGGTTAAATGGAAATGTTAAAAAACATCATGTTTACTATTACAAGCATGGGCGCTACAGCAATATTGCCGCTTGTTATTTTCCTTTTAGGTCTGGTTTTTCGAATGAAAGTTGGTGCTGCCATTAAATCTGGCATCACCGTAGGTATCGGTTTCATCGGCCTGGGACTGGTTGTTGGGCTGCTAAACACAGCCCTGCAGCCAGCAATTGCGTATTACTCAAAAATTGGCAGCGGGTTCACCGTGGCTGATATTGGATGGCCTGCCGTTGGCGCAGCTGCGTGGGTTGCACCGTTTGCGGCAATGGTTATCCCAATTGGTATCATTCTGAACCTGATCCTGGTTCGCCTGAAACTGACCAAAACGCTGAACGTTGACATCTGGAACTATATGCATTTCCTGGTTCCTGGTGCTCTTGCGTACTTCGTCTTTGACAGCTTTTTCCTCGGGTTGGGTGTTGCCGTGGCTCTGAGCGTAGCCGCACTGTTTATTGGCGATCTTATTGCGCCAAGATGGCAGAAATACTACGGCCTGGAGGGAACGACCTGTACCACAATGATCCACATCGGGTGGACGCTTCCTTTCGCTTGGGTTGTGAACAAAATTATCGATTTCATTCCGGGTTTAAACAAGCTGGATGTGGATTTAGAGAGCGTTCAGAAGCGACTGGGTGTATTCGGTGAACCCGCCATCATCGGCGTGATTGTCGGTTGTCTCCTGGGATTGTTAACCAAACAACCCATTACAACCATCGTGCCAATGGCGATGGGCGTGGCAGGCGTCATGGTGCTGTTGCCAAAAGTGGTTGGGGTCCTTATGGAAGGGCTTAACCCGATAGGTAAGAGTGCTAAAGAAATCATGCAAAAGCAGATGGGTAAAGATGCTGAACTGAATATCGGGATGGACTGCGCCCTGGCGCTTGGCGATCCAGCAACGGTGACTGTCACCGTTATTACTATCCCTCTGACGATGCTTTGCGCGCTGGTTTTACCGGGTATTCAGATATTCCCAATCGGCGTGCTGATGTCAATCATCTACATGACGACCATGACGGTTATGGTCAGTAACGGCAACGTTATTCGATCGATTATCTCAACCTTACTGTTCTGTGTGGTGGTTATGTACCTGGGGGGATATGTCGCGCCCGGTGCAACTCAGTTCCTCAACGGTGCTGGCGTCGGCCTGAATGGCCAGGGCACGGACTTCGTATTAACCGGCCCATGGGAACTTCTGACCTACTGGTTGAGCACAGTTACTCATTAATTTACGGAGTTGACTAAAATGGCACAAATTTTACCATCAGTATTTGGTGCAAACATATTACGTTTGCAGGAAGAGATTCAGTTTCTGGAAACAGAAAAAACAGAAATTCTGCATGTTGATTTAATGGATGGTACTTATGTAAGTAATATCGCATTCGGTCCGAACCAAATCGCGGCAATGAAAAAAGCCAGCTCAATGACATTTGACGTGCATATGATGCTGGCAAACCCGGAAAGACATATTGATGATGTTATTAAAACCGGTGCGGAAATGATCTCGGTTCATTATGAATCAACGCCGCACGTGCATTATATTATCCAGAAGATCAAGAAAGCCGGGCGCAAAGCTGGCGTAGTGCTTAATCCGGGGACGCCAGAAAACGTAATTGAGTATCTTCTGGATGATATTGATTACATTTTAATTATGACCATCAATCCAGGTCAGCCAGGCCAGACTTTTATTGAAAAAAGTCTGGAGAAAATCAGGAATACTAAAAAAATGGTTGCCGGTCGTAATATTCAGATCGAGGTCGATGGCGGCGTCAACGTTGAAATAGCGAAAAAGGTGAAGGATGCGGGTGCTGATTTAATTGTCGTTGGTGGTGCGCTATTTAACGGTTCTCCGAAAGAAAGCTATCAGGCATTAAGGGCAGCGATCCAATAACAGTTTGCTACCAAATAAACCCAGTAACCCTACAAGCTATTATTAGCATTAATTAAATTACCAATTACCTGAAAGGGGAGTTGTCCTCCCCTTTGTCATGAGATTTTGAGGAGTATAGTGAAATGAGTAATTTTGAAGGTAAAGTCGCGCTAGTAACCGGTGGGGCACATGGCATCGGTAAAGGTATTGCTAAGCAATTCGCTGACCGTGGGGCTCATACTGTTATTGTCGATTACAACGAAGAAAATGGTAAAAAGACGGCCGAAGAGTTAACTTTCGCTAATGTTAAATCCTTATTCGTTAAAACCGATGTATCCGATCCGAAAGCTCTGGAAAACGTTCGCGAGCAGGTTTTTCAAACCTTTGGACGCATTGATATTCTGGTATTAAACGCAGGCGTGGCGTTTGCTAATAAGGTCAATAACATCACTTTTGAAGAGTGGAATAAAACAATCGCCATTAACCTTACCGGACTGTTCAATACCGTCAAGGCGTTCTACGACGACTTCACCACTAATCATGGATCTATCGTTTATATTTCATCCGGCTCTGCGCTTTCCGGCACCGGCGGCGGTGTGAGTTACCCGGCCAGTAAAGCTGGCGGTGAGGGATTGATTCGCGGCCTGGCAAAAGAATTAGGGCCGAAGGGGGTCAACGTTAATGCTATCGCTCCACGTCTGATTGATACCGGTGAAATGATGCGTGTCAATTACCCAACTCAGGCCGATCTTGATGCTGTTCTGGAAAAAATTCCGGTGCGCCGTCTTGGTACTATTGACGATGTGGCAAACCTGGCAATCTTTTTGGCTGATAAAGACAACTCGTACATCCAGGGGCAAACCATTCTGATGGATGGTGGTCGTACCATCGCTTAAAAGGGAGAGAATCACATGAGCGTTCAACAAAACACTTTAAATATCCTGAGCGAATTGCAGCAAAATGCGATGAAGATTGATGATGCCCAGGCTGCGCAATTCGTCTCACAGATTAAGAATGCTAAACATATCTTTCTGCAGGGCGCGGGCCGTAGCGGCATCGCCATCCGCGGCTTTGCAAACCGTCTGCTCCACCTCGGTTTTTCAGTAAGCGTTGTCGGCGAAATTTCTTCTCCTCATACGAAGCCGGGCGATCTGGTCATTATTGGCTCCGGCAGCGGTGAGACCGGCAGTCTGGTGAGCCTGGCGCAGAAGGCCGTAGCCTGTGGCGTGGATGTGGCGCTTGTCACAATGAAAGCGGAGTCCACAATCGGAAAACTGGCCAAAAGCACGCTTGTGTTGCCTGGAACGGTGAAAGAAGACAACGAGCGTGAAGACGGTGCTTTTTCACAGCCTATGGGATCGGCTTTTGAGCAGCTCTGCTTTATCGCCTATGACGCAATCGTGCTTGAGCTGATGGCCCAGCTCGGCGAAACCAGCGAAACGATGTTTAAGAGACACGCTGACCTTGAGTAATCGGCAGAAAACGTCCCTTGAAGGGACGTTTCCTTTTAAGCATTAATGTCGTTGGTTCTTTTGCGCATGAACAAAGATTCTTCTTTCGTCAATATTGGACATTTAGCCTGGTGCGCTTTGGTGGCTCTCGGCCTTCAGCGGCACGATCGGCTTGTTGTTACCGAGGCGCAGGAAAACCTATTTCTGATCCGCTGGTTGGCCGATGCCAGAAAACAGAAGAGATTCCCCAGAAATTTAACTGGGCATATAGACTGGCTACTTGCTCAAGGGCGTCGACTTGGCGTTCGGGCGCGTCTGAATCAGAAACTGCATTATTTATGGCTTATGAGCAGCGGCGATCTTCACAATATGCCGGATCTACTTCGATTGACCTATGCTATCGAAATGGCAAAAGCCGGCGGTTGGCAGTATGACCTTGTTGATGAGAAGAAGATGGCGGCTGGTATCAGCAAATTCCAGAATATGGATTCGTTTTGCCTGGAAAGAACAGCTGTCGAGGAAGGATTTGATGCTAACGGGAAGCAAATAGCCCCACTTTATGTCCGCGTTTTTGGTCAAGTTGAGAAACTGCTGTCACTTCTGGACTGCTTTGGACTTAAACTTGACGTAATCGAATCGTATTCAAATGAATTCTCTGTAACCAAATCTTCGATTTTTTTGCTACAGCCAGTGATGGCCTGACGGAGATACGCAACACGGTATATTTAGTCAGGCTTTGTTGAAAAACAGATTGTGGGTAAGCATCCCCGTAAAACGAGGATGTTGTCAGGCAATACGCCCACTTTCTGGCATTCCTGCCTTCGTCATTTTGTTCAGCGCACGTACTATGGCCAGAGCCTCTGCAACCTGACTTCAGCGCACCACCGAACAGTTGTTTTACTCTCTACATCACCGATTCCGCTATCGAATGGCGGTTAAAATCTGTTGCGTATTTTCAACGGGCATTGCTCCCGCTTAGCCGCTGATTTGCAACCGTATGGTTCCGGTCTGCATACTCCCCCGGCCAGTAACCCGCTCCCTTTCGGGAAGGTATAGGGTGCTGATTTTCTTTCGGCGCAGTTCATCACGATATAACCGCGTATAATCAGCGCCGTCCGCTGCGGCTGATCTGATTTTTCGGTGTGTCTGCCAGATTAAGCCCAGAGAAGGCTGCTGCGTCCGTGATGTTGTTCAGTGACGTTCGGTGCAGATAATTTCATGTGTTTTTGCATCTACAGCAATGTGCAACTTTCGTCAGATGCGACGGTATTCTTTGCCGTGTTTTTTGACTTTACACTCACCTTCACCGGAGACCTTCCATCCTGTGGAATCAATCACGAGATGGGCTATTTCTGCCATCTGCCTTATTGTCCCGTCAGGCCCGAGGGATGGGTAACCCGTACATAAAACAATATGAAGCGCAGAATCTGTAGTTTGGCAGGAGTGCAATTATAAGAGAAAATCCCTTTTCTGCTATGGGGTTAGGCGTATTCTTCAGCCAGGCTGGATTAAGATGCGTTCTTCAATGCGAGAATCGCAGTTGAGATGCTCACGGGTCGATGAGCATCTCAACTGCGTTAGGGATATCTTTGGCAGGGCCGCCGGATGATGAGCCAGAATGGCGTATTTTATCGTGGGCAGCGGTAAACGGTTCCGCTCAATGTCACATTGGTTTGCTGGCTTGAGCCTGTGCCATGATAGGCGCTTCCGGTTTGGCCAGCCCTTTGGGTTAACAGTACCACCACGTTCCCCCCCATTTTCCACGCTTTATTTTTTAGATCGTTACGGGCACCCGTCTCCAGATTGCTGTTTGACGTCCAGCCTCCCGTGAAAAAATTCCCCTGGCTACCGGTGACATCGCCTAAATAGGTGCAAGAAGTGTCCGGTTCATTATGCGTTACCCGCACACCTTCAGCACCGTGCTGGAGGGAATTAGCGCTGCAAGCTGTGAGCATAAGAGCGGAGAGAAAGACTAATTTTTTGTTCATGTAAAATCCTTAATCAAAATCGCTAAAAATAATCAAATAGGGTGCGAAGCCAGTCGGATGTTGAGGCGCATCGTGCTGGCAATAAAATGTTCTACCCGGAGGATTTAAGGGGTGTATAGCTTATAAGAATAATTTTATATAAATACTTAAAAGGGCTATAACGTCTCTTACCGTATTGATGATATTCTTTTTTTTGTCAGAGATGATGAATTCCTTGCCATAAACAGAGGCGTCTTTATTTATTAAAAACGATAACCTACGCTCACACCAAATGTGTTTGTATCAACGTAAAGTAATTTAGCTGTTTCCCATGACACATCCAGGGAAAGGTTAGTGAATGGATTAAAAATAAGACCTGCACCATAGGCAAAAGCATCTTCTGAGGAAGATTGATTGTCACGGTTTTTGACCTTCATACCAGCCATACCTACATTACCATATAAACTAACATAGTCATTAATCCGGTAGGTCGGTCCTACCATTAACGAACTATAGCTAGTGGTATTATCGCCATCTTTATGTAGTTTTCCTGCGTCCCAACGGTAATGTTGTACTTCATGACGAGTTGCCGTGAGAGAGGTCAATACACCCCAGTCAGAATTGAACTCATAGCGATATTTTAGATTGAGCCCGCGAAGATCCTTACTTGCAGATTTCTTTAACGCGCTAAGATGCGTTTGGGCATAGCCAAGGGAGAGGGTATGGTTTTCCATCGCCAACGCTAATGAGGGCGAAAATAATAGTGCTGCTATAATCCATGGTGAAAAAGCACGCTGCATGTAAAGCTCCTTGTTGGTGAAAAGAACAATGCTTATGTATAAGCAATAACCGTAGAAGGATGATTGCGGCAGCCATATAACCAGAAAAAGCGAGTAAAAGTTATGAAATTAGTCTTACATGAATTTTACCGACGTTTTCAGAAAAAGTAAGGTTTTATAACTCATTGATATTAATGGGTTTTGTGTCGATTCTTTCACGGCGGCGTTGGTTTATTGCGCGGTACATACGTTATATATCTGCCGATTGATTGAGTACAAATAAGTGCTGTTACCGACCCTGGTGATGCGAATTTCATTGGCAGCATCGGGGTGCAATACGCGAAAATGTGCTAAAAAATCACCGGCGGTGTCGGTAGAAAAAACTTTTACCGAATCGACATCAAATGTATAAATGCCGGGGCCAGGCATTTGCAGGTTCTTCATATACACATCGCGATACAACACTTTTTTGATTTGCTCTTTAGTGGTGATGTCATACTGCAATGTAATGCGTTTGTTTTTGAAATCGAGGACGATATTGCCATTAGCGAGAAAATTGCCAGGCAGGACTGAAGTTACCGTTTTAGTGGTGCATAGAAATGAATCCGCATCTGACAGAGGATAGCGCTGCTGGCGTGCCTGTAAAATCAGCAGCACAAAAGATGCTGCCAGAATAAGTAGCGTAATGCCTCTTAATACCGTTCTTTGATAGTGATGCATTTGGGCTCCGAAACATTCAGTTGATTCAGACACTGAACAAAAATATTGGTGTCAGGAACGCGAATATAATAAATGAAATTGCCGTTTTGCTTATAGACTTGCTGACTCAGTTCGGAAAAAGCCCCCACCGCATCCTCGAGAGACCGATTATCTTCAGTGACACCATAAAAGGTATATCCGTTATAGGTTCCCAGCTCAGAAAAGTAGTCTGGATGGCGTTTGCTGTAGAGATAAATGACCATCAGCAGGAACAGCGTTGCGCAGATTAAAAATAGCCACTCTTTTCGGTTTGAAACTGCCTGCGAAGACTGCGTTGGCTCAGGCAACGATTCTGCAACTGGCGCAACGGTGTCGCTGGCTCTATTTTGCGTTGCGGGTGTTGATTCATCTGGCAGTGGTTCGATAGTTACCGAGAGCGTCACACCAACCTTAGGGCGCGTTAATACCGCAGAACTGGGAAGGCCGATTTTTTCAAACGAACCGCGTAATTGATTGATTAATTTGTAATAGCTGGCACTGGAAACCACCACACCTTTTCGTCCCCACACCCAGGCGATTAAATCATCTTTTTTAAAGAGTCCCTGATGAAAAGCAAGGAGCAAATTGCATTCAGATTCAGAAATTTTTAAGCTTTCGCGATCGCGTGATAAGGTCATCCGCTCGCAATCAAGAATGACTTTCTTATCAATCAGGTACTTATTCTTACTCATAGGGCCTTCTGCTAAGAATGAGTCGTTCTGGTTTAACCATTATGTTACCTCAGTGCCTACCGATCTATTGAAAGGTTTTTACTTTTAATCCTTTCATTTTGCTCATTGCCCCGTGTATCAAGCCAGACCGTAAAATCATCTGAATTCATCGGCTTTGCGTAAAGATAGCCCTGTATAAAACCTACGTTATGATCGAGGATATAGCGTAGCTGATGCTCTGAACTGACGCCTTCCGCAACGATATTAAGTCCCAGCCTTTGACTAAGCATAATAATGGTATCCAGAATGGGCACGTCGCTGCCGCTGGTATCAATCGTATCGACAAAAGTACGATCGATTTTCAGATAATCAGCCGGAAGCTGCTGAAGGTAAGAAAGCGAGCAGTAGCCGGTACCAAAATCGTCAATCGCTATCAGTACGCCTTTCTCACGCAGCTGCATGAGCTTATCTGACACTAAAGCCGGTTGAACAATGAGGCTGCGTTCGGTGAGCTCCAGCATGAGGCGCTGTTTCCCTAAGCTTGCCAGTAGCGATTCAACATCGGCAATAAAACTCTCATGCACCAGATGTTCAGGTGAAATATTTACGCTGATATAAAAATCCCCGGCAACCTGCCACCGTTCGACATCCTGGGCGATGAGCTTAAATAAGTGACGCGAAAGCGGAACGATCATCCCTTCGTTTTCTGCCGCGGTGATGAAAATGTCGGGAGTAATAAAACTCCCATCCGGAAGGGGCCAGCGCATTAATGCCTCCACGCCGCCGCAATGAGCGCGGCTGACGTTAAATACAGGTTGATAATGCACCGTGAACTGCCCGTTTTTCATACCGCGGGTGATTTCTCGGGCCATGGATAGCCGTTTCTGGGCCCAATGCCGGTAAAGAAAAAGGGTCATAAATGAGAAGCAAAGCGAGAGAGGGATAAAGATAAGCAGAGATTTCATCCACAGAGCCATCAATGTCGCGAGAGGCGCGCCGACGGTAAGCGAAATCTTACCGTCGGCGGTGACGAAATGTTGGGTCATCACTATTCTGTCACGCTGCGCTGGTTGGCTGATAATCCTATCGCCCTCGCCAAACCGCAGGCTGAATACGGCGGCTCTTTCCTCTGCGAGGACATCCATCAGTTCCTGAATATAGCGAGAATCGACGATGACAAACGCTGATTTTTGTGCCGTCACCTGCTCCGTGTAAACCACCGCAGGTCTGCCTGGTCCTCCGGCCATCAAGTCAAATGAACGGACCCATCTGGCAGGTAACGGCGTCGGGAGCGTTTTACCCGGCGGCAAAGGAAAAGGGTGCGCCTGCTCCCTGGTAACAAAGGAACAGAGCAGGTTGCCGTTTTCCAGCAGACCGATATCGCGTATATAAGGGGTAAAGGCGCGGGTTCGGTTAAGCTCCGACAGCATTTCAGCGCAGGGTCTGTCCGCTATTTTTACGGTTTTTGCGGTGACCCGCCATGAGGCGGTTGATACATCGTTACTGAAACGTAATAAGGTATTCGCGCTCAGGGCCACGTCCTGTTTAAACTGTAGTACGCTGACCAGCAGCGCTAATATAATCATCACGACCAGCGGCACAAGCACTGAACAAATCACAAAAGATAGCTTTAGTTTCACTGGCTTTGTCTCTCATTCACGAAGGGATGCGCGGCTGTCTCGATGGTCGCAATACTCATTATGCTTTAGCGCTGCCGCTGGTGGTGCAGAAATTATAGATCTGCCGGTTCAGTGAAAAAAGATAGGCCCTCGGACCGATTTTATTTATCGTCAGCTCATTCTCGGTTGCCGGCTGCAGGAGACGCAGCCAGGAAAACATCTCACCCGTCGTATCAGAATTAAATTTGTGCACGGCTTTAACCCGAAAGGTGTAGGTTTTCATGCCGGTGCGGTTAAGCGGGGTGATTGCAACATCCTGAAAGAATAACCGCTGCTCTCGCCGTTGATCCTGCACGGAATAATGAATAGCAATGCGGTTCGACTTAAGATCCAGCACCAAAGTTCCGTTCAGTATGAGCTCTCTCGGCTTTATATAAATAGTTGATTTGGCAGTGCAAATAAGATTATGTATTTCGTCTGCATCGCGCCTGGCTCCTTGATATACCAGCGTTGCCAGCATGATACATCCGCAGAGCAGAGCGCACAGGATGACTAGTAGCGTTCTTTGATGGTAATGCATTTAGGTACCGCCGTTTCAACAGGGTTCAGACACTGCAAAAAAAGATTCATATTCGGTTCGCGGAGATAATAAAGATAATGTCCGTTCTGGCGAGATAGCGGCAGCGTCAGGGTGTGATAAGCCGAAACCACCTCCTTAAATGTCACTTTATCGGTAGCCATCTTAAAGAAGATATAGTCATCCTCATTACCGAGCATCCTGAAGCTACTGTTGTGTTTATTTTGCGCTGGCGCATGCTGAAATAGCATCGCAACACCCGTTAACAACAACAGTGTAATGGTCAGGACGAGAGGGCGTATTTTGGCTGAAATCTTTTTAACGTCCGGCGTGAGAGCCCGTTGACTATCTTTTTCGCACCCGGCATCCCTGACGTTTTCGCATCGTGGCGTAGGTTCTTTTTTGATGGGTTCTAACGCCAATGATAACGAGACGCCAATTCGTGGTCGCGTAACAATATCGGCCGCATTCAGGCCAACAAGAACAAAGTTATTCCGCATCTGGTTAATGAGCTTGTAATAACTCGATTCGGAAACACAACCCGCACGGTTCTTCCAGACAAAATTAATAATATCTTCCTTTTTATATATTCCGCGATAGAAGGCAAGGAGTAAATTTGTCTCCGATTCTGAAATTTTAATGATTTTATCACCGTTGGTTAATGTCATTTTAGCGCTATCAAATATCACCTTTTTAGCTATTAGTAACGATTTCTCATCCATGGTAAACCCGATCTTTAATACGTTTTGCTGTCGCTTGCTATATTAACATGGGGCAGGAGGATTTCATCCCTCTTTGCATCAGTAGTCTTCTGTGACGACATTCATACTGATGCTAAAAATGTTTTTTATTTAGTTTACTTGCTTTTAAATCATGTGGTTATTTGGTTTTTGTGAATTTTTCTTACCGGTATTTGAATTTATGAATTTCCGCATGCCAGGTAAGTAAGGAAAATTTAAGGGTTATTCAGCACGTCAGGAAGCTCTTTTCCGAAAATTATTTCTAAGATTGGCCTTAAACATGATAGCGCCGCGGGGCTATAACGCCAGTTGCTATACGCCCTGTTTCAGAGGGCGCACAATAAAACTTGCCCGGCGACAAGCTATTTTGTTTGGCCTCAACCAAAGGACGTTTGCTTTATCTGCTTTATTAGCAGAGCGAGTAGCGTTAGTTGAAAATAAACAGCAATAAAGGAATAAACGACCATGTTCAAGAAAACGACACTGGCTTTGCTTACAGCCTCACTTTTTATTTCTACCAGTACATTTGCGATGTCCAATAATACCATTACCTTTCGTGGTGAAGTTTCCGATGAAACCTGTTCTGTAGCCATTAACGGTAATCAGGCAAAACCGGTAGTTATTCTGCCGACGGTGAGTGCCAAAGAACTGGCGAAAGGCGGAGATACCGCGGGTCAGGTGACATTCGATATTGGTCTCACCGGCTGTACGGGTAATGCCGATAAACCGACCAAAATCTCTACCGTTTTTGTCGGTAACCAGGTGACCAGCAACGGTAATCTTGGAAATACCGGGGACGCCGCCAACGTAGAAGTCCAGATTCTCGATACGGCTGAGAAAGTTATCAATCTGACCAACGGTTTCAAAGGTGAAGGCGATCTGCAGCTGAAGCCGGGAGAGACGGAAGCCAGCGCCACTTATACCGCGCAGTATTACGCCAACGGCGCGGCATCGGCTGGTACGGTCGAAGCCACTCTCCAGTACGCCGTTTCCTACCTGTAAAAACGCTTCTTGGTCCGGTGCTTGTCGTCGGACCCTTTTGATAGCAATGGAGTTGTTGCAATGAAAAAGGATGCTACCCGTTCAGGGCTGCGCTATCTGATGGCGCTGCTACTCCTGTTTCTTCCCGCTGCCGCGGCATGGGCCAGCGTCACCATTGTAGGCAGTCGGATTATCTACCCGTCGACCGTACCCTCTGTCGATGTACAGCTAAAAAATAACGATGACTTTCCCTATGTCGTACAAACCTGGTTTGACGATGGCGATATGCGTATTGGGCCAGAGAACGCGAGTGGCATTCCTTTTATCTCGACGCCGCCGGTATTTCGTATCCAGCCAAAAGCAGGCCAGGTGGTGCGCGTGGTGTATAGCCAGCGTAAAGCGCTGCCGCCCGATCGTGAATCTGTCTTCTGGTTCAATGCATTGCAGGTACCGCCGGCCAATATCGGCGGCCGTCAGCAGAATAAAGTGCTGGTAATGTTACGGACGCGGATCAAACTTTTTTACAGGCCGGAAGGGATTGGTTCACCGGGCAATCTGGCTAAAAAGCTGCACGTTACCGTAGTGCGTAATGCCCGAAAAGGTGCCGGTATTGTTATCAGCAACCCGCAGCCCTGGTATGCATCCCTCAGCAACCTGAGCGTGACGGCAAGCGGCGTATCACGTCAGCTTAATGTCGAAATGGTTCCACCTTTCTCCAGCCGTACTTTCTGGATACCTGGAAAATTCAGCGCCAACTCGCTTAACGGTACCGTCACCGTGACGTTGGTTAACGACCAGGGTGCAAGGATAAGCGAGCGTTATCATGTCGCCGAAGGTTAAATTCTGTCGCAAAAACATCTTCGTTTTCTTAGCCGTAGCCTGCTCCGGTCAGGCTTTTGGCGAAGAATACTATTTTGATCCTTCTCTGCTGCAGGGGACGGCTTACGGTCAAGGTATGGCGAGCGTTAACGGACCCGGTACGCCCGCCGGAGAGTATCTGGTTGACGTTATGGTCAATGGCTCGCTGCTAAAATCCGGCGTAAAGATCCGCTTTACTCCAGCTAATGGCGAACAACGCACGGAGCCCTGCCTTCCGTTATCGCTGATGCAGGCCGCTCGGGTAAAATCGCTCCCGGACAAAGCGCCTCAAAATAGCTGTCGTCCGCTCAGGGAATGGGTATCCCAGGGCGAATGGCAATTTGATAACGCGATGCTACAGCTCCGGCTTACGCTGCCGATGAGCGAGCTGATACACAGGCCGCGCGGCTATCTTCCGCCTTCGCAGTGGGACAGCGGCGCGCTGGCTCTGTTTTTACGCCATAACACCAACTGGACCCACACGGACAACACCCGCCAGCACTTCCGCTACCAGTATTTGTGGAGCGGGATCAACGCTGGCAGCAACATTGGACTGTGGCAGCTCCGCCATCAGGGTAACCTGCGCTATGCCGACAGCAACCTGAGCGGTAGCGACTGGCATTACAATCGCGTACGCAGTTGGGTGCAGCGACCACTCGCCGCAATCGACAGCATCCTGACGTTTGGTGATAACTACACTGACTCCAGTTTATTCGGCAGCCTGTCGTTTAATGGTATGAAACTCGCCACGGATGAGCGCATGTGGCCGCAGGGCAAACGCGGCTATGCGCCAGAGGTACGCGGCGTGGCGGCAAGCAGCGCGCGGGTGGTCGTCAAACAGCTGGGCAAAGTTATCTATGAAACCCATGTTCCGCCCGGACCGTTCGCTATTGACGATCTTTACAACACCCGCTATCAGGGTGATTTGCAGGTTGAAGTGATTGAGGCTAACGGAAAAGTATCGCGCTTTACCGTGCCCTATTCTGCGGTTCCCGACTCGGTGCGACCAGGCAACTGGCACTACTCTTTTGCTGTTGGCAAGGTCCGCCAGTACTACCGCATCGACAACCGCTTCCTTGAGGGGACGCTGCAGCACGGGGTAAATAATAATCTCACTCTTAACCTCGGATCGCGGTTGGCGCATGATTATCAGGCCTGGCTGATCGGCGGCGTATGGGCGACCCGCCTTGGCGCATTCGGCATGAACGCCACCTGGTCTGGCGCGCGAGTGGAGCATAATGACCGTCAGCAGGGCTGGCGAGCGGAGCTGAGCTATAGCAAGACCTTTTCCACAGGCACGAATCTGGTGCTGGCGGCCTATCGCTACTCAACCGGTGGATTCCGCGATTTGGAGGATGTATTTGGCGTACGCCGACAGGCGCAAAACGGCATTGATTACTACTCCGACACGCTGCATCAACGTCAACGCCTTTCGGCGACCGTCAGCCAGCCCTTAGGCCATTCAGGTACGCTCAATCTCAGCGCCAGTACCGCCGATTACTACAATAATCAGTCGCGGATCACGCAGCTGCAGCTAGGCTACAGCAACCAGTGGCGAAAAGTGAGTTATGGATTTAACCTCGCCAGGCAGCGTTCCACCTGGGACTATGGCCGCTTCTACCGCAGCGTTAACGAACCGCAGGATCTGAGCCAGCGGCAAAAATATACCGAGACGACGCTGTCTTTTACTCTCTCCATTCCATTTGACTGGGGCGATAGCCCGATATCCGTAGCGATGAACTATAACCAGTCGCGCGTGAATCACTCTTCAACCCTGTCGATGACCGGGACCCGTGGCGAGCAGAGCGAACTCTCCTGGTCTGTTTATGGCGGCTATGAGCGCTATCGCAATGGGGACGAAGGGGCATCGACGACTTTCGGCGGTAATCTCCAGCAAAACACCCGTTTTGGCGCGCTGCGTGCGGGCTACGACCAGGGAAAGGACTATCGGCAGGTGGCGCTGGGCTCCTCCGGGACCCTGGTGCTGCATTCCGGTGGCGTGACGCTCGGTCCTTACGCCAGCGACACCTTTGCATTAATTCACGCCGATGGCGCGCAGGGCGCAGTCGTCCAGAACGGTCAGGGGGCGGTAATCGACAGTTTCGGTTACGCCATTTTACCTGCGCTATCTCCGTATCGTCGCAACAACGTCTCACTCGATACTCGCCAGATGCGCAGCGATGCTGAACTGACGGGGGGAAGCCAACAAGTTGTTCCCTATGCCGGTGCGATCGCGCGGGTGAACTTCTCCACGATTACCGGCAAAGCGGTGCTTATCGCGGTGAAAATGGCGGATGGCGGCATTCCGCCGATGGGGGCCGAGGTCATTAACAGCGAAGGGGCCGTCATTGGGATGGTCGGGCAGGGTGGGCAGGTTTATGCCCGTATCAGCACTCCCTCAGGCTCATTGCTGGTGCGTTGGGGAAAAGGGACCGATCGACGTTGCCATGTGCCCTACCAGTTCGATCTACATTCGCCTGAAAACGTGATTTATCTTACAACGACCTGCGAGAGGGAATAGTCTCATGTGTTATCTTCGCCAAACGCTGCTACTTGCTGCTACCCTGCTTTTCAGCACCGCGTCCTGGGCTAACTGCGTTAAAGTGACGGATAATAGTTTCCTTTCGGAGGCGGCGATTAAAGCAGGCTATACCGCGCGCTTCTGGCGCGGCGCCTTTGATGACAATATCGGTCATCTTGGTCTGCCGTCAGTCATTAGCGTTAGCGCGAATAATAAGTTCCAGCCTTCCGGCACCGTGCTTGCCAGTACGGTGGGTAATTTCCTCACTGCAGGCGTTCAGACGCCCTATACGGCAAAGCAGGTGCTTTACCGCTGTGATTTGCAGGACGCCGGGAAGCTGTATGAATTGTATTCAACCAACGGCGATAACTACTTTGTTGGTGGAAGTCGGGCGAAAGAAGTGGAGGGAGCCTACTATGACGCGGAACGTAACGTCGCGGTACGCATGACGAATCTGAGTACCGGCGAATACTATAGCCGCTTCTGGAAGCAGCGCCAGCTTACTGCGGATAGTTGGTTTCAGGACGATCGCGCAATTTATATTCCCGCAGGCGCATTTAGTAATGTCCTGTATGAGATGCTTAAAATCGCCGCCTCGGATCAATATATTTTTAACGACAGAATTAACAAAGACACCTATAACCAGCCGCGCGGTTATATCGCATTCAAGGGGCCTGGCTTACTGACCTCCGCTATTCAACCCGGTATGGATCATGCTTCAAGTTATTATGGTTGGCCCGAATCCTGGCCCGGTGCGTGGAGTAGCTACAATCAGGTCACCTATATTCGCGGCGCGGCCTGCTCCATTGAAGATTATCCCGCGACGGTGCTGCTTCCTACCATTACAGCGGAGGCGCTCTCTTCTGGCGAAAGCAGCGAAGCGCCTTTCAGCATAACGCTGGAGTGCGAAGCTGGCGCGATGTCCTCGACTCATCCCACCACTAGTGTCGCTAACGTAGCCATGGGTTTTTTAGTCAATCAGCCCGGCGCCGTGGCCGCCGCGCGCCGCCTTGGCCTGACTACCACCGGCGGTGGATTAACCTGGTTACTGGACACGCATTATGGCGGAAAGGGCGTGGCTTCCGGAGTAGGAATACGGATTTACGATCAGGGCGGTGCGCCGCTTAACCTTTTGCCGGACAAAGTGAGTACCGGGACGGGCAACGCCCGTGGCTGGTATGGATATAAAGAGCTCACCGTACTAACGAGCAAAAAAGACCGCGGTTCGGTAGAGGTCTGGCACGGTGATTTTACCGCCTCCCTTGAGGCGCTCGGTGGACAACCGGTAACGGTAGGGAGCGTGAATGCGCAGTTACAGGCAGTGGTTAGTTTTCAGTAAGGCGGTGTTAGCGCTGCTGTTGCTGGCAGGCGTCAATTCCGCGCCGTTTGCTGCGGTTAACGTTGACCGAACCCGGCTCGTATTCGCCGCTAACGATATTGCCCAGTCGCTGACGCTCGCAAACGACAGCGTAACGCCAATGCTGTTACAAGTCTGGACCGATGCCGGAGAGACCGCCTCTTCACCCGATAATAGTCGTACGCCGCTGGTGGTATTGCCGCCCGTCTTTAAAATGCAGCCGGATGAGTTGAGAACGCTTCGCGTGATGCTGAGCTCTCGGCGCAGTCTGCCAGAGGATCGGGAGAGCCTGTTCTGGCTCAACATTTACCAGATACCGCCCGAACTGAGCGCGACGAAAAGCGCTACCCGCAAGCTAGTGTTACCCCTACGGCTGCGGTTGAAGGTATTTATTCGTCCGACCGGCTTAAAGGCGCCCACCGCCAATGATGAACAGAAACTGCGCTTCAGCATCGCTTCGCAGGGCATCACGATAACCAACCCAACGCCGTGGTATATGAGCCTGACAGTAACGGCAACAAAAGGAATCAGGATCGGTTCCATCATGCTCGCGCCGTATGAGCGGCGGGATGTGGTGCTCTCTCAGGCACCGGCCGTGGGAACGACGGTAAACTATGCGGTGATCAATGACTCCGGAAACTGGCGAACCTATACCGCAACCATTATGGCGAAAGAGAGTTGAACCCTGTTTTTTTACCCCATCCCTCCCCGCGCCGCAGTAACGGATGTTTCCGTCGCGCATCCCTTCCTCACGCCGGGCTGCATAAGCGTGACGGCTGTGGTTTAATATTGACCAGGATTGACCCGGGCATCACTTGAGTTGATTCATCCGCCAGGCGTAGCGGTTCCTTTTTTAAACATATATGATTTTTCATATTCAATATTGATATTGCGTTTCCGTGGAGTATCCTGTCCGTCAACAATCGGGAGGAATGATGTCATTAACATCCTTACAGCTTTTCAAAAATCTGTCCGATGAAACCCGTTTGGGTATTGTGCTGATACTTAAGGAGATGGGGGAACTGTGCGTGTGCGATCTCTGCACGGCGCTGGATCAGTCGCAGCCCAAGATCTCCCGCCATCTGGCAATGCTTCGGGCAAGCGGACTGTTGTTGGATCGCAAGCAGGGTAAGTGGGTGCACTATCGTTTATCACCGCATATGCCTGTATGGGCAGCACAGGTCATTGAACAGGCCTGGTTAAGCCAGCGAGAGATCGTACAGGTTATCGCCCGCAAGCTGGCATCAGCAAACTGTTCGGAAAGCGGTAAAGCGGTTTGTCTTTAAAATTTGCCGTAACATATATGTTTTTTCAAATGTGATTTTCAGGGAGGGGGTATGCTACTGGCAGGCGCTATTTTTGTCCTGACCATTGTTTTGGTTATCTGGCAACCGAAGGGATTAGGGATCGGCTGGAGTGCAATGCTGGGCGCAGTACTGGCTCTGATATCAGGCGTTGTGCATGTGGGCGATATTCCGGTGGTGTGGAATATCGTCTGGAACGCGACGGCGACCTTTATTGCGGTGATTATTATCAGCCTGTTGCTCGACGAGTCCGGCTTTTTTGAATGGGCGGCGCTGCATGTCTCTCGTTGGGGAAACGGTCGTGGCCGTTTGCTGTTTACCTGGATCGTTTTGCTCGGCGCTGCGGTGGCGGCGCTGTTTGCTAACGATGGTGCGGCACTGATTCTGACTCCCATTGTCATCGCCATGCTGCTGGCATTAGGGTTCAGCAAAGGCACCACGCTGGCATTCGTCATGGCTGCCGGTTTTATTGCCGATACGGCCAGCCTGCCGCTTATCGTGTCGAACCTGGTGAATATAGTCTCGGCGGACTTCTTTGGACTGGGCTTCACTGAGTATGCGTCGGTAATGGTGCCGGTGGATATTGCTGCTATTATCGCCACGCTGGTTATGCTGCATCTGTTCTTCCGCAAAGATATCCCGCCGACTTACGATCTGGCTCTCCTGAAGGCACCTGAAAAAGCAGTAAAAGATCCGGCTACGTTCCGCACCGGCTGGATTGTTTTGATTCTTCTGCTGGTAGGTTTTTTCGTCCTCGAGCCTCTCGGGATTCCCGTTAGCGCAATTGCGGCAGTTGGGGCGGTAATACTGTTTACCGTGGCGAAACGAGGTCATGCCATTAACACCGGTAAAGTGCTGCGTGGCGCACCCTGGCAGATCGTCATCTTCTCACTGGGGATGTACCTGGTGGTCTACGGTCTGCGCAACGCCGGGCTAACCGAATACCTTTCAGGTGTGCTGAACGTACTGGCGGATAAAGGACTCTGGGCCGCAACGCTGGGTACTGGCTTCCTGATGGCTTTCCTGTCTTCGATCATGAACAACATGCCTTCCGTGCTGGTTGGTGCGCTCTCTGTCGATGGAAGCACCGCAACCGGCGTTATTAAAGAGGCGATGATCTACGCCAATGTGATTGGCTGCGATCTGGGTCCGAAAATTACGCCGATCGGTAGCTTGGCAACGCTGCTCTGGCTGCACGTACTTTCACAGAAGAATATGACCATCACCTGGGGCTACTATTTTCGCACCGGGATCGTTATGACTCTGCCTGTGCTGTTTGTCACGCTGGCCGCGCTGGCGCTACGTCTCTCTTTCACTTTGTCATGAGATACTGCTATCTATGAGCAACATCACCATTTATCACAACCCGGCCTGCGGCACCTCGCGTAATACGCTGGAGATGATCCGCAATAGCGGTACTGAACCCACCGTTATTCATTACCTTGAAAATCCACCGTCACGCGATGAGCTGGTCAAACTCATTGCCGACATGGGGATCGCGGTGCGGGCGCTGCTGCGTAAAAATGTTGAGCCTTATGAAGAACTGGGCCTCGCAGAAGATAGATTTACTGACGATCGGTTAATCGACTTTATGCTGCAGCATCCGATCCTGATTAACCGCCCGATTGTGGTGACACCGTTGGGGACGCGTCTGTGCCGTCCTTCTGAAGTTGTTCTGGATATTCTTCCCGATGCCCAGCAAGGCGCTTTCGCTAAGGAAGATGGCGAGAAAGTTGTTGATGATGCGGGTAAACGGGTGAAATAAATATCAAGGGGGTGAATGCCCCCTTATTCCTGCCTCAGAGCGTAAGGTCTGAATCTTCTGGCTGAGTACTGTTCCCTTCACCCAGAATGCGCTGCAGGAAAACCGTGTCCAGCCAGCGGCCATGTTTGAAACCAATATCTTTCAGAGTGCCTATTTCAGTAAATCCTGCGCGGACATGCAGCGCAATGGAAGCCACATTAGCGCTGTCACCCACAACCGCAATCATCTGACGATATCCCTGGGACTGTGCCCAGGTGACGGCTCGATCGAGCAGCGCTTTTCCGATGCCCTGTCGCTGATAACGCGGATCAATGTATATCGAGTTTTCAACCGTAAACCGGTAGGCATGGCGTTCGCGGTAACGAGAAAGATAACAGTAGCCGATGACCGTATCGCCCTTGAGGGCGATATACCATGGAAACCCATGAGACTGAACGCGACTCAGTCGGTTCAGCATCTCCTGCGTATCCGGAGGTTCGGTTTCAAAGCTACCTGTACCTTGCAGAACATGGTGAGCATAAATATTGCGTATCGCGGTAATGTGCTGTTCTTCAGCATGAATAATGTGCATCGTATCGCTCCGTTAACTCTGGTTGACAGTGTACCGGAGTGAGTCATGAGCGGATCGAGACTTAATTTATAGATTGTATAAGAGAAACTTAGAGGAGCGAAGTTGCACCGCCGCCCTGCGGGGTCTTCGTTGCTCTGGACATGAATGCCACCACCACTGATGAGAGAGGGCTATCTCTAAACGTTGTCATGGAGGTGACGATTATCTGTTGATGCCTCCTGATGCCGCTTACGCAGTTTCAGCAGCCGGGAAACCAGTATTACCACGGCGAGACCGGCCATCAGCGCCGCGCAGTGGAAGGCGATTCTGCCACCGGCATGGAAGTAGATCCAACGGGTTGCCTCAATGGAAGCGGCAAACGCGCTCAGGGCCAGAATATTCAGCGTGGCGGACACGGTGCCTTTTGGCAGATGATGGGAAAAGAGCGTGAAGCGGAACAGCACCGGGTAGAGTAGCCCAATCCCCAGCGCATAAACGCTGGTACCCAGCACCGACCAGAACCAGACATGCGGCCACATAAGATTACCGACCAGCAGGATCAGCAGGCCGGTCAGCTGTATCGGAACGGTACGCCAGATAAAGCGCGGCGAAGTGGGGTCTTTTACCACGTTCGCCACGATCGCGCTGGCGATAATCAGCCCACTGAACACCGGCACCTGAGTCCAGGCATATGCCGCGGGAGACATGCCGCCGTGCTCAATCAGAATCACCGGAGAGAGCGCCACCCAGGTAATCATCGGCACGTTGCCAAAGGCCACCGCCAGCGAACCGGTCAGCACCACGGGATGACGAAACGCCGCGATGAAATCAGCCAGCACTTCCCCCGGTTTAAATCCCCGCCCCTGAGAGATAACGGTTTCCGGCATCTTAAAAAGCAGCAGGGCCCAGGCCACCAGGCCCAGAGCGCCAATAATGGCGAACAGCAGTTTCCAGTGCATCACCGTCATTAGCGCCGCGCCGGCCAGCGGTCCGATAACCGGCGCAAGCAGGACGATAGAGGTCAGCGCAGCCATGATTCTGATTGAATCGGTTTCCCCAAACGCTTCCTGAATCGACACATAGCCCACGGTCGAGATAAAGCAGATGCTGGTTCCCTGGATAAAGCGGGCGACGAAGTATTGCGCGATCGAAGCGACAAACAGCATGCTCAGGCAGGAGAGAGCAAAAACCAGGGCGCCGGTGAGCAGAACGGGGCGGCGGCCGATACGATCTGACAGAGGGCCCAGCAGCCACTGCAGCGCCAGGCCGCCAGCCATATACAGGCTGACCGATGCCGGAGCAAGGGTGACATCAGCCTGAAGCTCGTTGATGATATGAATAATGCCTGGCTGAATAAGATCCGTGGTCAGGTAAGCCGAAAAATCATAAATAATCATCGCCAGCGGAAACAACATGACGCTGCCGTACTGGATTAAACGCCGTGGCGGGGTATTCATGCGGGCTCCGGGAAATCTGCCATCCTGCATCTTAGTATCTGTAAACCAACTCAACCGACCCTAAACGGAGATAAAATAAGCCTGTTTTTTGTGTGGTTTTTTGGCCTTATACCACGTGCGCACATCAGCGCTGGACGTGAGGCAATCGGCGCTCTATTGTCATCAACGTCCGGAAATTGTCATCCATTAAAGGCTCTTGAATAACGGGATATCTATGTTACTGATCTTTGGCGGCCTGCCCGGTACCGGGAAATCAACCATTGCTCGCCTGCTGGCCGCCAGGCTGGGGGCCGTCTGGTTACGAATCGATTCGATTGAGCAGGCGCTGATCCGCGCCGAAACCGTCACCCGGCACGATATAGGACCGGCCGGATATCTGGCGGCGTACGCCATTGCTGCGGATAACCTCAGGCTGGGCAACGTGGTGATTGCCGATGCGGTAAATCCCATCGCCATTACCCGCCAGGCCTGGAGAGAGGTCGCGACCGAGAATGCCGCGCCTTATCTGGAGATAGAAGTGACCTGCTCCGACCAAACGCAGCATCGGTATCGCGTGGAAAACCGCGCAGCGGACATTCGCGGACATATCCTGCCGGACTGGCAACAGGTCATCACCCGTGATTACGAACCCTGGCATTCTGCCAGCCTGGTGCTGGATACCTCAGTACTGAGCGCCGAAGAGGCGGTAGAGCGGATCGTTGCGCATATTGAGTCGCACCGCCGGTAAGCCTATGAACACTCCCCGGGCGAGGGAAAAAAGCGGTCGCTCAGACGACCGCGTGGTATCAGAAAACGTCGCCGGTAAAGATATTCTTTTTCAGTTGAGTAAAGTCGTAAGTCGCCAGCTCTTCAGCGCTTTGGGTATAGTAAGTCAGACTTTCTGAAATCATCAGGTTTAGCTTATTCCCTTTTTCCTGAACGATAATCAACGGCTTTTTAAACGCGTGGGCATAGCCGATTTCGTATGCCGTACCGCTATCGACGTGATCGTCAAAGAAATCAACAACGGCAACCACCACCGTGGCTTCGTCGAGATGCTTGATATCGTTCTTAAAGATGAAATCGCGCCAGGGTAAAGTGCCGTATTCCAGATTCTCCGCATCGGCCAGGCGCGGTGAGAAAAATTTATCTACCGTTTTATTGGCGGTCAGCGCCTGCTCGACGCGCTGGACGCGATCAACCTGGTCGTCGCTAAAAAATGGACTCGCAATATAAATATTTACCATCAATCGATTCTCCTGAAGATTCATTGAAGGCTGCAGTCGACCGGTAAAAGTTCGCCTGACAGTCTTCTTCCCTGATAGGCAGTTAGTCTATTCACCCGAGTCGTTAGAATAACTTTATCGATGGATGCTGACTATGTTTCGTGCGGCAAAGTGCGCTTTCTCTCGTCTGGCCGATGCCGCCCGGCATCGGCGGCAAGACTTTACATAAAGAACTTCACGGCCTGCTGGAGGGTGGTGCCGACGCCCCATAAAAGCGGCACGCTCACCGCTAACCAGCTTACGGTTAACAGCAGCGTGGACGGGCGGGGCTCCCACGTGAGCTGAGCATCCTTATTGATGGTATACAGACCTTTCGCCTGCTGCTGCTGTTCCGCGGTCATCGCATGCTCTTCCGTCAGCGGACGCACCAGCTGATTACAGATAAAACCCATCACCAGCAGGCCGGTCAGGACCATCAGCGTTATATCGTAGACGCGCTCGGGCGGGACTCCGTGCGTCAGCTGATACTCGCGCAGATAGTTCACCAGAACCGGGCCGCTGATCCCGGCCGCCGACCAGGCGGTTAACAAGCGTCCATGAATCGCGCCCACCATTTGTGAGCCAAAGACATCAGCCAGATAGGCGGGAATACTGGCAAAGCCTCCGCCGTACATCGAAATGATAATGCACATCGCGCAGACATAAAGCGCGATATAGCCGCCGTGATTCACCAGCGGCAACGTCCCGTACAGCACGGCGCCCAGGCAGAAAATGATCGCAAAGGTCATTTTTCGCCCGCACAGATCGGATACCGATGCCCAGAAAAACCGTCCCAGGATGTTAAACAGGCTGAGCAGGCCGGTAAATCCTGCGGCCATGGTAGCAATGCGTTTCAGCTGCTCGCCGTTCAGCTCATGCCAGCTGAGATCGAGCGACAGCAGTTTGCCGGCAAAGATCTCCTGCAGCATCGGCGAAGCCATACCGAGAATACCGATCCCCGCGGTGACGTTGAGCCATAGCACCATCCACAGCAGCCAGAACTGTGGGGTACGGCAGGCGACGCGGACGTGCACCTGGATCGTGGGATTATTGCGGATCGTTTTTTGCGCCTTCTCGCCCGAAGGGTGCCAGCCCATGGGCGGCAGGCGATAGCCAAAGGTACCGGCAAGCATAAATAGCGCATAAATCGCCGCCAGCGCCAGAATGCTTTGCCATACCCCGTTGCCGGTCGGACCGGCGAAGTAATTCATCAGACCATTTGCCAGCGGCGCCCCCACCAGCGCTCCCCCGCCAAAACCCATGATCGCCATCCCGGCCGCCATTCCGCGCTTGTCAGGAAACCAGCGCAACAGCGTCGAAACCGGTGAAATATAGCCCAGTCCGAGACCGATTCCGCCGATGACCCCGGCCCCCAGCCACAGCAACCATAGCTGATGGAAATAGATGGCGACGCTGGATAGCAGCAGGCCGCCGCACCAGCATAAGGTGGCAATAAAGCTCACCAGCCGCGGTCCAACCTTCTCAAGCCAGCTGCCCCACAGCGCCGCCGAACAGCCGAGAAAAACAAAAAACAGCGTGTAGGTCCAGCCGAGCATGGAGATTTTCCAGTCGCAATCGCGGGTAAACAGCTGCTGCCAGAACGACATATTGACGGGGCATTGAAGGGACTCGCTTCCTCCTATGAGCTGCGACATAGGCAGCCAGTAAACGGAAAACCCATAGGCCATACCTATGCAGAGATGAACGGCCAGTGCGGCCGGTGGCACCAGCCAGCGGTTAAAACCGGGCCTGGCGATGATACGTGGTTTCGCGAAAAAATCGCGTAGGGGAGAGACCGGTGCGGTCGCGATGTTTTCATTCATTTGCGCCATTTTCCTGTCCTTTTTATCTACATTGGCCGACGAATGCTGCGGTCGGGGAACGTAGATAAAAGGCAAGAAAGGTGCCATTTGATTAATTTGTGTACAAAAATGGCGACTGAAGCGAGCAAGCTTCGCCGAAGGGATGAGGCGAAAAGCCAGCCATCGGCGACGAAGGCGCCTGTCGGGATAAAATCGCCGGGCGCGCTATTATTTTGATAAACGTCTATCTCAGAGTGATACGCGGTGCGAGGTGGCGATGGCGCGCGGCGCTGAGCGTCTTTGACGTCAGCGCTCTCCTCTGCTGGCCAGCAGAACGCGACCGGCACGGTGTTTGCTGTGAAGGGCGGGCGAGGGCGCGTACCGGCCTGCTCGCCCGGCGCACGTTAGCTTAAGGTATCAATCCATTCGCTCTGGCGCGGGTTCTGCCGACGATAGCAGTGTACCGACACCGCCAGCTGCGTCAGGTCGGTGAAGACCATCGGATCGAGCTGAATATGCTTTTTAATCTGCTGCAGCCGGTAGGTGAGCGTATTGCGATGAATCCCCAACAGCAGCGACGTTTTGCCCGGCTCGGCGTTATTGGCAATAAAGCTGCTGAGGGTATCCAGCAGCACTTCGCCGGAATCATGCTCAAGCAGCTGGCGTACGTTATTGATAAAAAAATTGACCATATAGCTGTCTTCCAGCACCCGGAACAGGCAGAGCATCGCCATTTCGCGAAAGTAGTAGATCTGCCGCTGCGGCTGTACTTTGCTCCCGACCTCAATCACCGAACGGGCGAATCGGATGGCCTCGCGAATATCCGGAGCGCTGTCCGCCTGCACGCCAATGCCGATATGGTAATGGCTGATCTGATTGCTGAGGACAAACTCGATGCCCCGCAGCAGCGTTTCCTGGGATTCGCTCAGCGTATTGAGGATCAGGATCTCATTGCTGCCCAGCAAAATGACGTCTCTTACCCCGGCCAACTGCGAGAATTCTCGCAGCAGCGTACTCAGTATTTCGCTTAGCTGATGCTGTTCAACCTGCACGGTCACCACGACCGGCACCAGCGGCGCATCAAAAGCGAAGCCAAGCTCAACCAGGCGATGAAGCGCTTCCTGTCCGGCGGGCGAAGCGCCTTGATCAAGATATTGACCAAACAGGGTATCGCGCAGACGCTGTCGCCAGTTGGTTTCCCGCATCTCTATGGCCTGGCGGACCAGCAGCTCGGCGGTGAGTACCGCCAGTTCAGCATAGCGGCTGATCGCTGCGGGATCGCCGCTGATGCCCACCACCATCACCACGCGATCGTCATAGATAATGGGATGATTAATACCGGGATGCACATTCTGGAAACGCGCGGCTTCCGCGGTGTTGTTAATACAAATGCGTTTACCGGTACGTATCACCTCACGGGCGATCTCATGCTGCTCGCCGATACGATGCCGTTCACCTGAGGCAATGATCTGTCCATGATGGTCAATCACGTTCACGTTATGATGAATTATCGCCATTGCCCGGGCGACAATTTCATTAGCCAGCGCCGTCGTAATAATCATACAGTTATCCGCTTATGTGCCTCTCCGCGCCGCCCGCTCAGAAAGGTTCGTAGAACATTCTCCGCTGCGTCGGCGAGGAGCTGTTCGCATGTGTTCATCGACTCCGCCAGCGGCATAGGGCGCTGGCAAATAGACCACATCGCGTCAATATGGTGTTGATACAATTGCCGACTGCTCTCATCGCGTCCGCCGCAAAGGGCCACAACCGGTACGCCGTGGCGCGCCGCTTTGCCCGCCACGCCCACCGGGGCTTTACCAAAGGCGCTCTGACGATCGAGCCAGCCTTCCCCGACGATGGTCAGCGCGGCATCGCTAAGATGGCGGTCGGCGTTAAGCAGTTCCAGCACCAGGTCAATGCCCGGGCGCAGCGTGGCGCCCGCATAAGCGATCAGCGCGGCCCCCATACCGCCCGCGGCCCCGGCGCCGGGCCGTTCGCTGATGTCGTAGCCGAGCGTTTGCGTAAGCTGCCGACTGTAGTGCGCCATACCCGCCTCCAGTTCCCTGAGCGCGGCCTCGTCCGCGCCTTTCTGCGCGCCATACACCCAGGTGGCGCCATTTTCCCCAAGCAGAGGATTCGTGACGTCGCAGGAGGCCTGTATTTCGGCCTGTCGTAAGCGCGGATCCATGGCGCTTAAATCGATGCGCTGAATATGCGCAAGATCCTGACCCGCCGCGGGAACCGGCAGCAGCGTGCCGTCCTCGCGCCAGAAGCGAGCGCCAAGCGCCTGGGCAAAACCGATACCGCCATCGTTGGTCGCGCTGCCGCCCAGCCCGATAATCAAATGCCGACATCCGGCATCCAGCGCCGCTTTTACCTGCTCACCCAGCCCAAAGCTGCTGGCCAGACGCACATCCCGCTGCGCTTTCGGCGTGAGCTCCAGCCCACAGCTTTGCGCCATCTCGATAATGGCCCGTTCGCCGGGCAGGATCAGAAACGCGGCCTCTATGGAGAGACCGTAAGGCGAGGAGCAACGCTGCTGCTGCCACCTTGCGCCCTTCAGCTGCGGACTTTCCGCAAGGGCCGAGAGCAGCCCCTCTCCGCCGTCTGACACGGGCATTTCGACCAGCTCCAGCCCCTCGTCAACCCGGCGCAACCCCTGTGCTACCGCTGCGCAAGCGGCCTGCGCGCTACAGCTACCCTTAAACGAATCCAGCGCGATAACAATCTTCATGCGTTCTCCTGCGTTAATGCGCTTTGCGCGGCGTTTTATCGGTGGTCATGAGCTGCAATAACATCCCCAGCAGCGCGCATCCCGCCATGGTAAAGAAGGCGTAGATATAACCCGCCGGATTTTCCCATCCCCCACCGAACTGGATGAGCCAGCCCATAAGCAATGGCGAAATGCCGCCGCCGATAAACATCGCCGTGGTGATAATGCCGTTGGCGGTAGAGGTGGCGCGTTCTTCGGCGGAGTCCGAAGCCATTGCGTAGTAAATAGGCCACACGGCGTTGGCCACCAGGCCAAAAAATAGCTGAATGGCGATAAGACGCGGCATATTGGTGGCGAAATAGAACAGCGCAATGCCGATACTCATCCACAGACCGCAGACGATCAGAGTACGTTTACGGCCAAAGCTATCGGACAGCCAGGGCCAAATTATCTGGCCCAGGGTACCGGTAAGCGTGAAGATAATACTTAGCCCGGCGGATGCTGCCAGCGACAGGCCGGAGACGTGATAAAGATACGGCGGCAGCACAACGTTAATGCCCATATAGACAATTTGCGTCAGCAGGGTATTGCCCGCCGTTAGCGAAATATTGCGGTTGCGCAGGGTGCGTAAAAAGGTCTTCATCCCTTCGCCTTTGGCAACATGGCTGCTTTCCTGGGTCGCCGGGCGCGTCATCCCCTGGCTATCGATATGCAGATAAAGCGTGTTGATGCGATCGGCGGTGGAATATTTCGCCCAGAAAATCATTAGCGGGATGGCGACGATCAGCGCCAGCAGGAAGCAGTAGCGCCAGCTGCCTTCGCCAAATGCGGAAAGCACCAGACTTGCCACCACGCCGCTCAGCAGCGCGCCAATCGGATAGCCGGTATGATGCACCCCCAGCGCGAAGCCGCGTTTCTCTTTCGGCCACCACTCTGCGGTGTTGCTGACGCCGACGGGCTCGCCCCAGCCGGCCCCGAGGTTGACGCCAACGCGCAGCAGCACAAAGGCCGTCAGCCCGTGGCTGATCGCTTTAATACCGGAAAGAAAAGAGAGGGCGGTATAGCCCAGCACCAGCGGTACCTGAAAGCGCGCTCGCTTCCAGCCTGAACCGTAGCGATCGCTCCAGATGGAGCCGGGGATATCCAGCACCGCGAGGGCAACCATAATCAGGGCGACGACGTTGCCCCACTGTTCCGGCGAGAGCGAAAACTCTTTAGAGATGACCGGGCCAAGGCGCAGGATCATCTCGCGATCGTAGGCGTTAAGCACCCAGATTAGCCAGCAAACCAGCAGCGAAACCCAGGAGAAACGATGTATCAGCCGCTTTTTTCCACCTTGTTCGCCGGCAGGTGTGTGATTGATTGTTGTCATAGTCGTGTTTACTCCGCGGCGTCGCGACAGCATGATGCGCGCCGCCTGGTGTCAGGGTCAGAGTCAGTTCGCCGGGTATTATTGTTATCGCGGCGAGCCGGAGGTTCGCTTAGCCGGCAAAACGCCGTTCCGCTACGCCGGTCACGCCCAGGTCGTACAGGGCGAACAGGCTGCCGCGCAGCTGATTATCTTCCGGGAAGCGCGGGAGGGGCGGCTGCGCCATTGAGGTGACGTACAGCACGTCGAGGTTTTCGCCGCCGAACATAACGCTGGTCACTTTTTTCACCGGCATCTCAATGATGCGATCGACCTTGCCCTCCGGCGTGTAGCGCACCAGCTTGCCCGCGTAGACCAGCGCGTTCCACAGATAGCCTTCGCTGTCCACGGTGGCGCCATCCGCCGCGCCGCCTTCGCTGCTATCGACACGGCAAAAGACTCGTTCTCCGGAGAGATCGCCGGTCGCGGTGTTGTAGTCCCAGGCGCAGATTTCGCCCGTCCAGGTATCGGCAAAATAGAACGTCTCGCCGGAGGGGCTCCAGCAGGGGGCGTTAGAGACGATGATATTTTTCTTCAGCACGTGTAGTGACAGATCGGCGTCCAGGCGATATAGCGCGCCGCTCGGCTCCTCTTCACGCATATCCATCGATCCGAACAGAAAACGTCCCTGACGATCGACTTTGCCGTCGTTGAGCCGGTTAAAGGGCCGGTCCGCTTCCGGATGGTGCAGCAGCGTCAGCTCGCCGCTGGCGAAGTCGAGCAGATGCACGCCATTCTGTAGCGCCACCACCGCGCCTTCGCCGTTCTGGCGCAGAGCGAACGAGCCAATTTTCTGCCGCACGTCCCAGCTCTTAATCGCGCCGCCCTGCGCGTTACAGGCGAACAGGCGCCCGTCGAGGCTGTCCACCCACCAAAGACGCTGCTGTTCGACATCCCAGACCGGGCTTTCGCCGAGTCGAGTTTTTAAATCCAGTAAGACTTCGATGCGCATAAGGACCTCCTGATTACGCTTTTTCGCCGCCGGCTTGTTTTGCCGATGCTCTGCCAGGGGATGACGAACTTTTGATGAACAGAGACACCAGCGCGCCGATGATCAGTAGCGCGACGGCGAACCATAAGCCGGACGTTGCCGCGCCGGTGCGATCCTCAAACGCGCCGAGAATAAACGGCCCGAGAAAGCCCCCGCACAGCCCGAGGCAGTTAAGCAGGCCGAAGCTGCCCGCCAGCATATGCCCGCTCATGATCGAGGGGAGCCAGTTAAAAATGATGGATTGCATGGCGAAGAACATGAAGGCGGCCAGCGAGAAGCCAAGCAGCGCCACGCCGTGGCCGGCAATCGCGCCAATCGCCATGCCGGTCGCCATGACCAGATATCCGGCCATCAGCATGCTGCGCGAACGCTGTTCCGTCCGGGCGAAACGCGGCAGCAGGATCCCGCCAGCGGCGGCTGCGATCCACGGGATGGCGGTCAGCAGACCGATCTGCAGCGGAGTCAGCTGGCCCCAGCTACCGATGATCCCCGGCAGGAAATAACTCAGGCCGTAAACCGAAAACTGATGGGTAAAGTAAATCAGCACCAGTAACAAAAACACCCGGGTGGTGAGCGCGGTTTTCAGGGAAAAACGGCTTGGCGTATGGCGCGTCTCCTCGGCTTCTTTCTCCAGTACCGCGTTGATAGCCTGCACGTCGTCGCTGTCCAGCCAGCGGGCGTCGGCCGGTTTATCCGGCAGTCTGCGCCAGACGACGAAAGCCAGCGCTATCGCGGGCAGCCCTTCGATAAAGAACATCCACTGCCAGCCGTGCCAGCCGGACATTCCATCAAGGCTTAATAACAAACCGCCCAGCGGCGCGCCGATAATGTTGGCCAGGCAGACCCCCAGCAGGAACAGACCGGTGGCTTTAGCGCGCTCTTCGCGGCCAAACCAGAGGGTCAGGTAGTAAATAATGCCTGGATAGAGCCCCGCTTCGGCGGCGCCGAGCAAAAGGCGCATCACGTAAAAGGACGTAGGCCCGGTGACAAACGCCATACCGCAGGAGATGATCCCCCAGGTGATCATGATGCGGGCGATCCAGCGCCGCGCGCCAATCCGGGTTAAAAACAGGTTGCTGGGGATCTCCAGCACCGCGTAGGTGAGAAAAAACAACCCGGCCCCGAGGCCGAATGCGGTTGCGGAAAGGCCGATATCCACCGACATGGTCGCTTTCGCCATGCCAATATTGGTACGATCAATAAAGCTGATGATGTACGCCACGATAAGCAGCGGCATCAAATGGCGGTAGATCTTTTTATGGGTGCGCTGTAGCGGCGTCCCGTTTACCGCCTTTTCATTTATTGCGGACATGGTTATTATTTCCCCGTATTCGTGGTCAGAAGCCTTGCCGGGATCGAGACGATCCCGTTCGTCAGCTCACAGGTTGTCGCCGGGTGCTGACCCGAACGACGCCCGGCCCGAAGCCCCACTTCGGGCCGTCTTTTCCTAAGCGCCTTCGCGCTCGAACAGCATAGAAATCCCCTGGCCGCCGCCGATGCACATGGTGACCAGACCGGTGCGCGCGCCGCTGCGCGCCATTTCATACATCAGTTTGACCGGCAGGATCGCACCGCTGGCGCCCACCGGGTGGCCGAGGGCGATCGCGCCGCCGTTGACGTTAACGCGGGCTGGATCGAGACGCAGATCGTTCATCACCGCCAGCGCTTGGGCGGCGAAGGCCTCATTGAGTTCAATTAAATCGATGGCGTGAACATCCATATTGAGACGATCCATCAGGCGTCGGGTGGCGGGAGAGGGACCAAACCCCATAATCTCCGCGCCGCAGCCGGCGACCGCCCAGCCGCGAATGCGCATGCGCGGAGTTAAGCCGCGCTGTTCCGCCTGCTGGCGGGTCATCATCACCAGCGCGGCCGCGCCGTCGTTAATGCCGGAGGAGTTGGCCGCCGTCACCACGCCGTCGGCTTTAAATGCCGGACGCAGCGCGGCGAGCTTTTCGCGCGGGGTGTCGCGCGGGTGTTCATCGGTCGCGAACAGGCGGGTCGCTTTTTTGCCGTCCGGCACCTCAAGGGCCAGAATCTGCTCGCGGAAGCGATCCTCAGCGATCGCCTTCAGCGCCTTCTGCTGGCTCGACCAGGCGAAATCGTCCATCGCTTCACGGGTAATACCGAAGCGTTGCGCAACGTTTTCCGCCGTGATGCCGTTGTGATAAGGCCCTTCCGGCCAGGTGAGGATGGAGATCAGTCCATCTTCCAGCTCGCCGTGGCCCATGCGATAGCCATCGCGCGCTTTGCGCAGGTAGTAGGGCAGCTGGGTCATATTTTCCGTTCCGCAGGCGACGACCACCTCGGCCTGGCCGCTTTGCAACTGCATCATGCCGTCCGCCAGGGCCTGAAGTCCGGAGCCGCACTGGCGGTTAACCGAATACGCGGTGCTCTCCTGCGGGATCCCCGCCCGCAGCTGGCAGATGCGGGCGATAAAACCGCTTTCGGCGATTTGCCCGACGTTGCCGACGATCGTTTCGTCGATATCCTGCGGCGCAAGTCCGGCGCGGGCGATCGCTTCGCGAATGACCGCTGCTCCGAGGTCATGCTGGTGGGTATGCTTAAGACTGCCGTTAAACGTGCCAATAGCGGTACGGACGCCGCTGACAACCACAATATCATTAGCCTGTGTCATCGTTTTTCTCCTTACAGCACCATGCCGCCGCCGACGTTAATCACTTCACCGTTGATATAGCGCGCGCCGTCAGACGCCAGAAACGCCACGCACTCGCCAACGTCTTTCGCCTCCCCGGCGTAGCCCGCAGGGATTTTGTTGATCATGATTTGCCAGACGTTTTCCGGGACGCCGCGCGTCATATCGGTATCGATAAAGCCCGGGCAGATGGCATTAACCGTGACGCCTTTTTTCGCCAGTTCGCGGCAGGCGGTTTTGGTCATTCCCACCACGCCGGCTTTTGACGCCGAATAGTTGGTTTGTCCGACGTTGCCAAGCCAGCTGGCGGAAGCGATATTGATAATGCGGCCCGCGCCGCGCTCGCGCATGCGGATGGCGGCCTGCTGCATACAGAGAAAAGTGCCCTTCAGATTGACATCGATCACCGTGTCCCAGTCCGCTTCGGAGAGTTTGTGCAGCATGGCGTCGCGGTTGATTCCGGCGTTATTCACCACAATATCCACCGGGCCAAACGCCTCTTCGGCCAGGGAAAACAGCGCTTCGACCTGCGCTTTTTCACCGATATTGCAGCTGATAAACAGCGCCTGTGCGCCCGATTCGCGCAGGGACGCGGCGGCGGCTTCGCCGTGCGCGTCGCGATCGGCGATGATCACTCGCGCGCCTTCCCGCGCAAGCACCTGAGCAATGCCAAAGCCGATACCGCGCGCGGCGCCGGTAACAATGGCGGTTTTACTGGCAAGTTTCATAGCTAATTTCCTTGTAAGTCAGAGGATGAATTCCGGGACAGATGTTCCGCGAGGCCGCAGGGCTGCGGGGTGAACAAGCGACTGTCCATAACCTGAAGATCCGCGGCGATCGCCGGACGAAAATCCATATGCGCCAGGATGTCGCGCTCAAGATCGATACCGGGGGCGATTTCCGTCAGCACCGGCCCCTCCGGGCGTAGTTCGAAAACTGCCCGCTCAGTGACGTAATGCATGGTTTGTCCTTTGGCGCGGGCCAGCTCGCCGTTGTAAGAAATCTGATTAACCCCGGCGACGAATTTACGTACCTCGCCTTCGTGCCGGATATGCAGGGCCCCTTGTTCACAGGCGATCTCCAGCCCTTTGGCGGTAAAAGAGGAGCAGAACACGACGTGGCGGGCATTCTGGGTGATATCGATAAAACCGCCCGCGCCGGGGCAGGATGCGCCGAGCCGCGTGGCGTTGACGTGGCCGTGCGGGTCCATCTCGCCGGCGCCCATAAAGGTGATATCGACCCCCGCGCCGTTGTAATAAAGCATTTGATCCTGGTGGCTTATCATCGCGCTCAGGTTACGACCAATGCCGAAATCAACGCCGCCCGCCTGCTGCCCGCCGTAGATCCCTGATTCCACGGTGATGGTGACCTGCTCGCCGAGCCGTTCTTCGTGAATGATGGCGCCAATAACATCGTTGGGAATGCCGGTGCCGAGATTGATGACGCAGCCTGGCGTCAGGTAGCGGCAGGCAATTCGCCCGATAAGCTTGCGCAGGTCGAGCGGCAGCGGCGCGTTCTGCGCGGCGGGTAGCTGGATATCGCCGCACAGCGCCGGATCGAAGTCCCAGCTGGAGGTCTGGCGATGATCCGCTTGCGGCTCTTCGCACACCACAATGGCGTCGATCAGGTTGCCGGGAACGGTGATGCTTTTCGGATGCAGCGAGCCTTTCGCCACGCGATATTTCACCTGCGCCAGCACCTTCGCCCCATAGCGTCTGGCGGCGAGAACCGCGTGCAGAACTTCCAGCTTCATCACCTCTTCATCGGTCGTCAGGTTGCCGTCTTCATCAGCATGGGTGCCGCGCACAATAACCACGTCCAGCGGAATGGCCGGGTAGAACAGATATTCGTCGCCGCGAAACGTCACGTGCTCGATCAGATCGGACCGTTCGCGGGTGCGGGCGTTCATCCGCCCGCCTTCCATGCGCGGATCGACAAAGGTACCGAGCCCGACGGGGGAAAGCCGCCCGGTAAGCCCGGCGGCCATCGCGCTATAGAGATGGACGATCTGCCCCTGCGGCAGGCACCAGGCTTCCACTTCGTTGTTGTTGATCATCGCCATCCAGCGCGGCGCCAGGCCCCAGTGCGAGCCGATAAGCCGCGTCACCATACCCGGATGGGCGAAGTGCTGGATGCCGCGCTGGCGATCGCTTTGCCCAGCGGCATGCAGCAGCGTCAGGTCGCGCGGTTCGCCCGCGGTCAGAAAGCGCGCTTCGATAGCGCTTAAAATGGACTCCGCCGCGCCGATAAGCGTCATCCCGACGGTGCAGACGGTGTCGCCGCTGGCGACCCACTGCGCCGCTTGATGGGCGTCGATAAATTTGTTGCTCACTTTTTATCCTCCGTTGATAGCGTGATGATGGATTCCGCGAGGCGCGTTTTGAGCTGCTGTTTGCTCACTTTGCCGTTGTGGGTACGCGGTAAAACGCGGGTGAAAATAATGCGCGCCGGCAGCTTAAAGCGGGCGATTTTGACCTTCAGCCAGCCGAGGATCTCTTCGCTGGTCAGGTGGTGCTGGCCGTCCGGCACGATAAACGCCACCGGCTCTTCGCCATAGACCGGGCTGGGGGTCGGGATCACGGCAACTTCCCGCACTCCCCGATAGGTAGAGAGGATGTTCTCCAGCTCCAGCGAGTAGATCTTCTCTCCGCCGCGATTGATCATGTCCTTGCTGCGGTCTTTGATGTACAGCCAGCCTTCGTCGTCGAGATAGCCCAGATCGCCGGTACAAAACCAGCCCTGCGCATCGCAGCTCGGGCGTCGTTCGCTGTGCTGCCAGTACTCGCGGATCACCACATCGCCTTTTAGCCAGATATGCCCGATTTGCCCGGCGGGGAGGGGCTGCAGGCGATCGTTGCGGATCGTAATGGCGAGGCCGGGGATCGCCTGGCCCGAACTGCCGCATTTATCGCTGCCCCAGACGTCGCCCGGAAAAATCGTCGCGGGCGAGGTCGTTTCGGTGAGACCGTAGATCGGCTGAATCGCCGTATGCGGAAACAGGGTTTTTAACTCGTTGATCAGTCCGTCGCTCAGGTGGCCCGCGCCGCAGGCAATCGTGCGTAGCGCGGGAAAATCGCCCGGATGGCTGGCGCTCTGCTCGCGCGCGGCCTGGCACAGCAGGATAAAAATGGTTGGCGAGCCGTGCAGAAAGGTAATGTTCTTCTCGCGCAGGGTGTTGATCACCTGCGGGGCGTTGAACCGGTGCTGAAGCCAGATGCTCGCGCCGAGGCTAATAAACAGCGCCAGCAGCGCCGACAGGCCGGTGATGTGATAGATAGGTACCGCCAGAATGGTGCTATCCGCGGCGGTGAGATTCAGTTTTTGCGTATAGGCGTCAATCGCGCAGAGCAGGTTATTGTGCGTGATAATCGCCCCTTTCGGCTCTCCGGTGGTACCGGAGGTGAACATCATCACCGCCGTATCGTCGCGGTTAACCGGGACCGGCTGGCGGGTCAGCGGTTCGGGAAGTGAGAGCGCCTGCCATTCGCTGAGTGAAACCGCGCGCGCGTCGGGGGTGTGTTTCAGCCAGTCCTGTACGGTCGCATCGAACAGCACGACCCGTGGGGCGATATGGCCCACCAGCTCCTCGCTCTCGGCCTGCTTAAGCTTAGTGCTGAAAGGCACCACTTCGATGCCCAGACCAAGCGCGGCAAAAAGGACTTCGCAAAAAGCGGGATGATTCCCCCAGGCCAGCAGGATTCGGTCGCCTTTGCGCAGCGACCAGACCTGGTCAAGCTGCGCCATCGCTCGCTGTACCCGCAGGTGAAAATCGCGGTACAGATAGCGCCGATCCTCAAACGCCAGCGCCAGGGCATCCGGGCTACGGGCGGCGCTGTGGCTCAGGGCCTGGTACAGATTCTGGAAGTCGGCGGAGGTGCTGCTCATTTGTCTCTCCTGATATTACGTATTGACTGGAAGTAGTCTGGGGAAATTCAGGAGAGGAAATTGCCGAATGGCTCACAATAGAAAATCAACAAAACAGAAGCAATTTTGTAACATTGCACAATAGGCAGGAGAGGCCGGGTGGGGGGGAGAAAATCTGGAATCAGGCAGGCTTTTGTAAAGCCTGAGGAAGCCCGCTTTTAGACCCGTATTAACCGGGCCTAAAAGGGAGAAGGGGATCAGGCCGGCCGCTTAGCGCTTAAAGGCATCGAACTCGAGCCGTTCGCCATCGGGGCCGCGAATAAGCAGGAAGCGCACGTTGTCTTCTTCTATCGGCCCTTCATCGAGCGGATAACCGAGCGCCGCCAGCCGCTGCTGCACCGCATCCAGGTCGCGGACTTCCAGCGCCAGATGATCGATACCGCAGCGAGGAGCGTCAAAGGGCGTTCCTGCGGGAAGCTGATACAGCTCGAGGACGGCGCCCGCCATTTCCAGGAACGCGACTTCAATAGTGCCCTGCGGCGACGGCTTGCTAAACCGCTGCTGGCGCTGAAAGCCCAGCGGTTCATAGAAGGCAAGCGAACGCGTTAAGTCACTGACCTGATAGCCAATATGAGCAATCGTGTTGATAAGTTCGCGCATGTTATACCCCCTTACGCACGCACCAGAAACCGTAGAAAGCGACATACACAAAGCACAGGAGCGGAGCGATAAAGGCGATTTGCATATTGCCGCCGTTCATATCCGAGATAATGCCCATCACCAGCGGAATAACGGCCCCGCCGATAATCGACATCACCACGATCGAGCCTGCGGTCTGGGTATCTTTCCCCATCCCTTTGATGACCAGACCAAAGTTCGTCGGCCAGCATGGCGCCATACAGAAGCTGACCAGAATGAGCGCATAGACCGCCAGCATTGAACTGCTGAATACGGCAACCAATAAAAGGACAGTGGCGGCCAGGGCAAAGCTACCGAGCAGCAGCGCCGGGTTCAGGCGGTTCATCAACCAGGTGGCCACGGTTTTACCCACAGCGTAAATCACCAGAGAAGCCAGCAGCCAGTAAGTCGCGGAGTGCTCGCTGGTGCCCTGCTGCACGAGCTGCACAAAGCGAATCGTGAAGCTCCATACGCCAACCTGGGCGCCGACGTACAAAAACTGCGACAGGATCCCGAGGCGAAAGCGCGGGATAGCAAACAGGCGTTTCAGCGTAGGCCCCATGCTTTCCGTCGGGAGTTGCTGCTGCTGAGAGGGCGTGCCCTTGCACGACGGGAATTTAATAAACACGAACACCAGCGCCAGCACCACCAGCACGGAGCCGATAATCAGATAGGGTCCGACCACCTGGCCGACCATTTGATGGCGCGCAGCGTCCGCGGCGGCGGCGGGCATCGCCAGCAGCTGTTCATGGCTCGGATCGTTCTCGCCAAACACCATCACCTGGCCAATCAGCACGCCGGAAATCACGCCCAGCGAGTTGAAGATCTGCGAAAAGTTAATGCGCTGGGTGGACGATTGAATCGGGCCCAGCAGGCTTGAATAGGTGTTTGCCGATGTTTCCAGAAAAGAGAGTCCGCAGGCGATCACCCCCAGGCAGGCGAGGAACGCGCCGTAGGTCATGATCTGCGCGGCCGGAACGAACAGGAAGCAGCCGAGGGCGTACAGGCACAGCCCAATAATGATCGCCGCTTTATAGGAATAACGCTTTATCAGCGCCGCCGCAGGCAGGGCGACAAAAAAGTAGCCGAGGAAAAAAATCGACTGTACCAGCGCCGTCTGGGTATCCGTTAAATCGAAGCCCTTTTTAAACTGGGCGATCAAAATATCATTCAGGTTGCCCGCCATTCCCCATAGCGCAAACAGGCAACAGACCAGTAAAAATTGCAGCCAGGGGGTATGCGGTAAATACGCGCTGGTGTCCAGTTTTTCATTGTGGACCGCCGCTTTATCGACCTTATCCGTGATTAGCGTACTCATTGAGCTATCCTCTTAATGGTTTTTATACAGTAGGGTTTATGCCATTTCATAATCAGAGGCGGCACGCAAAAGCCGTTCTCGTGCCTCCTGGTATTCAGGTAAAGATGATGCGCCCTGCTTTTCGACGCTGACGGCGGCGTAGGCCGCCGCAAATCGGGCTGCGGCATGCAGCGGCTCGCCGCAGGCCAGTCGCGCCGCCAGCGCGCCGTTGAAGGCATCGCCCGCGCCGGTGGTATCGCGGGGATGAGAAGGAAAGCACGGAATAGGGGATTTCACGCCCTGCTCGCTCAGCAGGGCGCCCTTTGCGCCGAGGGTGATAATGACGTTGCGCGCGCCCTGAGCATGCAGCGCATCGGCGGCCTCGGCCGCGGCCGCCAGAGAGTCAACCCGGCGCCCGGTCATTAACCCGGCCTCCGTGGCGTTCGGCGTGAGCAGATCCACTTTGCTTAGAAAGGCGTGCTCAACGGGCTGCCAGGGCGCAGGATTGAGCACCACGAAGGCCCCGGCCTCTTTGCCGGCGTCAACGACCTGCTCAATGGCGGAAAGATTGTTCTCCAGCTGAACCAGCACCACATCCGCGCAGCCGATAGCGGGAATGCAGCCGGCGATTTCATCATCGGTCACCGTCATATTCGCGCCGGGGTCGACGGCAATCATGTTTTCGGCATCATTGCCGGCCACATAAATCAGCGCGTTGCCGGTGGGGACGTCTTCGGCGACCAGCAGCGTCACGGCATTGAAGCCCACGCCTTTCAGATGACGGCGGGCAAAATGGCCGAAGGTATCATTGCCAATCTTGCCGATATAGTGGACATTCGCCCCCGCTTTTAGCGCGGCAGTGGCCTGGTTCGCCCCTTTCCCCCCGGCGCTGGTCATACTCCCACAGGCCACTAATGACTCGCCCGGTACCGGAAAGCGCTCCACCCTGGCAACCATGTCGAAATTGAATGAACCAAAAACACAGACTTTTCCTGACATCATTCGCTCCTTTATACGAGCTCGGGGGAGTGCAGCGCGGCGGACAGATCGCGGGACATTTTTTCCCAGGCCTGCTCAAGCGGCATATCCGGGCGGAATAAACCGCTGCTGCCCATGATCAATATCTGCGCCCCGGCTCCCAGCAGCTCGCGGTAGGTGTTGCGATTGCATGAGCCGTCGACTTCCAGCAAGAAGCTGAGGTTGCCGCTCTCTTTTAGCTGATGAAGCTGCGCGATTTTGGCGAGCATTTCGGGAATAAAAGGCTGACCGGCATAGCCTGGATCGACGGTCATCACCGTCACCTTATCGAGCAGATGCAGATAGTGCTGGATGCTCTCAACCGGCGTGGCGGGATTGAGCACCACGCCCACCTCTTTCCCCGCCTGGCGAAGCATATTGATGAGCCGGAAGGCTTCGCGGCAGATGGTTTCCGGATGCAGTGAAATAGCGTCAGCGCCGGCTTCTATCAGCGACGGGATAAACGAGGCGGGCTCTTCGACCATCAGGTGGACATCGATGGGAAGCGATGTGTAGGGACGAATTTGCGCCACAAAGCTGGCCGATAGCGCCAGATTTTTGACATAGTGGCCGTCCATTATGTCGACATGCAGCCTGTCGGCTTTGCCGTTTAAAAAGTGCAGCTGTTCCGTCAGCTTCATCATGTCCATACACATGAGCGAGGGAGAAAGGTAATAACGCATAAGGCCTCATTTATTCCGGTAGTGGCTGATTTCAGGCAAAGTCTGGCCCTGCCGCGGGAAGCAGCGTTTCGACATTGCGCGTATTAACCGTCACGTCATGACGGCGTACTCAGGCGATTTGTAGGCCGACGTTATGCCAGGTCATCTCTTTTTCCAGCAGCGGATCGACAAACTTTTCGGTCACCAGACAGTCCAGCTCGCCCAATCCGCCGATGCGCGCGACGCCTGTTCGTCCCAGCTTACTGCCGTCGACCAATGCCACGATCTGACGGGCCGCCAGCATCATCTGTTTCAGCAGCGCAGCGTGGGCTTCCGTACCCGCATATAAGCCGCTATCGCGCTCCAGACCCTGGCAGGAGAAAAAGAGGGTATCGATGGCATACTCGCGCAGCGTTCGTGAGGCAGTTTCACCGAAGAACGACTCTTCGGTCGGGGAGAAGTCGCCCCCCAGCCCCACGAGATGCAACGAGCGTCGGCTCATCAGGGTTTGTAAGATGCGGATGGAGGGCGTAATAACCGTTAACGCCATCTCCGGCATCTGCCGGGCCAAAAACCAGCTGGTGCTGCTGCCGTCCAGGACGATGGTCTTTCCCGGCTGGAGAAACTGCAGCGCTTTACGGGCAACGCGCATTTTGCCTTCGCTGTGCAGCAGCGTTCTTTGCTGAAAGCTTCCCTGGCTATCTTCGACCGGCAGGGCGGACGCTGCCGCTCGGGTCGTCGGCAGCGGGTTTTCCGCCGCCAGCGCTCCGCCGTGGCTCCGATTTAAGATCCCTTTCCGTTCCAGCTCGCTCAGATCGCGGCGAATCGTTTCCCTTGAGACCCGAGTCGCTTGCGCAATCTCATTCACCCGCATCACGCCGCGTTGGCCCAGCAGTTCAACAATCAAACGATGACGTTCCAGCGGCAACATAGCTCTCTCCTGAAGTACATAATCAGATTACCTTTCCCTTGCGCAGGGCGTTGAGACCTCGGGAATGTCCGGCGAAGGCGAGCTTTTCGCTGCCGGACAGTGTGATAGCGCACGCATTTCGGCTGCACTGCCGCCAGCGTTTTTGCTATCTCGCCCGCGATTCAGGCATAAACAAAAACAAACAAAAATAAATGCAACATTGCCTTTGCGCCCGTTTATGACCGTTTACGCCCGCTCTGCGAGGGCACTGTTCATTTCTTGCCTGCTAATTAAAAACAAATGAAAATAAAAAAATGCTAAATCGATCACGTTATTTTCATTTGATGCGTTTTTAAATGGATTTAAGCCGAATAACAGCATTAAATGAAAGCAATTAAAAACAAAGAGCAGGATAAGACCATGAATGAAACAACCCGTCGTTTTGCACGTTTAGTTGACCTGAGCGCAGTCCAGGCCACCAGTACCGAAGCGGACGTTCGCGCCTGCGCCGAGCTGGCTGCCCGATACAACATTATTTCCGTCCACGTTCTGCCCTGCTGGACGCGTTTTCTCAGTACGTTGCTGCCGCAGCAGGGCACGGGAGAGGTGATGATTGGCGGGCCGGTCGGTTTTCCCGGCGGCGGCCATGCCACCGATACCAAGGTTCAGGAGGTGCGCCAGCTGATTGCCGACGGCGCTCGCGAGGTGGATATGGTGGTGAATATCGGCAAAGTGTTATCCGGCGATTATGACTATGTGCGCGAAGATTTGCGCCGGGTGGTGGAGGCCGCCGCCCCGGTACCGGCGAAGGTGATCCTCGAAACGCACTATCTCAATGAGGAGCAGATTCGCCGCGTGTGCGATATTGCCGTAGAAGTGGGGATGAAGTGGGTCAAGACCTCCACCGGCTGGGCGCCGACCGGCGCGACGGTGGAAAAAGTCAGCATTATTGCCGACCAGCTTAAAGGGCGAATCGATATCAAAGGCGCTGGGGGGATTCGCGATCTGGCCACGGTGCGCGCCCTGTACCAGCTTGGCGTCCGCCGCTTTGGCATGAGCCATGGCGCAGTAACAAAGGTGCTGGCTGAACTGGAGCAGCATCCGGAACGTTTTCCCGAGCTGAACGCCGATTAAACTGAGAGACCGCGGGCCTGATGGCCCGCTTTAAGACGTCACCGGAGTCAGTGATGAAAGATAAAATACTCACGATTGATGTTGGCACTGGCAGCACCCGTGCCGCTATTTTGCGCATTGACGGCGCGATGATCGGCTTTGCGCAAAGAGAGTATGAGCAAACCACGCCGCGTGCGGGCTGGTCAGAACAGGCCCCTTCTCTATGGTGGCAGGCCGCCTGCGACTGCATACGCGAGGTGCTTTACCGCTATCCTGAAACGGCTGCGCAGATTGCGGTTATTGGCGCCTGCGGGCAAATGCACGGCACCGTTCTGCTGGACGATCGCGGCGAGCTGGTGGAGGACAGGGCGCTGCTGTGGAATGATAAGCGTAGCCAGCCGCAGGTGGATGCCTTTAGCGCGCGCGAAGGGCGGGAGAAGTGGCTGGCGCATTTAAATAATCCACCCGCGGCGGCGTGGCCCGCTTTCAAATTAGCCTGGTGGCGTGAACATCATCCGGAGCGCTGGCCGCAGCTCGCCAAAGTGTTAATGCCGAAGGACTATATTAATTTCATGCTGACCGGCGCCCTGGCGACCGACTATAGCGAGGCGTCCTGCTATTTCCTGATGGACAGCGAAACCCGCGCCTGGTCTTCGCAAGCCTGCGAAACGTTTGGTCTGCGGGTCGATCAGCTACCGGATCTTAAACTTTCCAGCGACATAATCGGCCAGGTGACCCCACGCGCAGCCGGCCTGACGGGCCTGCCGGCGGGTATCCCGGTGGTTGCCGGTACGTCGGATATGGCGGCCTCTTTACTGGGTTCGGGAGTGTATGAACCGGGGATGGCGTCCGACTCTACCGGCACGTCGACGCTGATTACGGTGGTATCGCCGCGGCCGTTGCGCCATCCGCTGGTCAATAACCTTCATCTGGCTAACGCGGCCTGGGGCGGATTTACGATTCTCGACGCCGGCGGCGATGCCGTCCGCTGGGCGCGGCTGGCGCTGGCCGATAACCAGATTACGCATCCGCAGCTTTTGCAGGAAGCGGCAGCGGTGTCGGCGGGCGCGGAAGGGCTGCTCTTTCTTCCCTATCTGACCGGAGAACGCCTGGCCGAACACACGAACTCGCGGGCGCAGTTTTTCGGCCTGCAGCGTAAGCATCGCCGCGGTCATTTATTCCGCGCGGTCCTGGAAGGGGTGGCCTTTGCGTCCTGGCGCAATCTTCGCCAGCTGCAGGCGTGCGGGCAATATCCGCAACAAATGATCGCTTCCGGCGGCGGCGCGCGCAGCCCGCTGTGGCTTGAAATCAAAGCCGCGGCGTACAATCTTCCGATATTATCTACGCGCAATCAGGAGAATGGCGTCACCGGATGCGGTATTATCGCCGGGGTTGGCGCGGGGCTGTACGCCGATTTTGCCAGCGGCGTGAGGCAGACGGTGCAGTTCGACAAACTGATTTCGCCAGATCCCCGTCTGCGGGATTATTACCACGCCTGCAGCGAGCTTTTTGATACGCTGTACCGGCAATCCGCCGCCTTATACGACAGGCTGGATGCGCTCAGCGTGGGACCCGACTGATACGCAAAGGTAAGCCAGCGCCGCATCGCGCGTAACGTGCCGTAAATAAGAGAGAGGCAGAATGTTTGCAGAAGAAAGACAGGAGAAGTTGCTCAGTATTCTCAGGGAAAAACGCAAAGTGGCTGTTTCTGAGATGTGTGACGTCTTTAATGTATCTGGCGCCACCATTCGTGCCGATCTCCGCCAGCTGGAAGAGGAGGGGCTGCTGACCCGTACCCACGGCGGCGCCGTTCTTCGGACGCGGGCGAGCTTTGAACAGGCGTCGGACGCGCGCGAAATTGTTAACCTCAGCGCGAAAGAGCGGATCGGCCAGCGCGCGGCGGCGCTGGTTGAGGATGGCGACATTATCGTGCTGGATACCGGTACCACGACTCTGCATATCGCGCGCAATATTCGTGACCGACAGAACGTTACGGTGGTCACCAATGATTACCAAATCGCCCGCGAGCTGGAAGCCAGCCCCTCTATTCAAACCATTCTGCTGGGTGGGATCGTCAAGAAGGGATACCACTGCGTGGTGGCGATCAACGGACGTTCCATACTTGATACCCTGAACGTCGATAAAGCGTTTATGGGCGCTAATTCGCTGTCGCTGAAACACGGCGCCTGCGTGGCCGATATCATGCTGGCAGAAACGAAACGCGGCATGGTTGAACACGCCAGTCAGGTGATTATCGTCTGCGACTACAGCAAGCTGAATAATACCTCGCTTGCCCAGTTTACCGCCGCGGATCGTATTGATACCGTGGTGGTGGATCGTCTGCCTGATGACGTTCAGGCGTATCGTAATGCCGGCATTCAGGTGATCTCTCTGGATGAAGAGGCGCATCTCTAGCGTGCGGTTCCGGCGGCGCTAATTTAGCGGGAGAAGACGTTTTATTTTACGCGTTGCCTCTGTGGTAAAACTTTTCTCTTTATTAAATGCGTAACGACCTGTCTGGGTTGGGGGCAGCGCCTCTTCTCTGGCATATTCTGCTGTGATGCCTGCGGTAACCCACGGATATGATTAACGAATTTCCTCCGAAAAGCCGGGGGTAATCTACAGAACCCGCGCCACTTCATGTATGATTTTTTCCCCGTTCGGGCGGCTGCGCTGATTTTCACCGGCCGCGCGCCGAGCGGTCGATCATTGCGGATAATGATTCAGGCGAAGAATACGATTCGTCGCCAACGATAAATAACAATCCCGACCATCTTTCAGAACGCTGAATTATCGTGAGGGCATCACAGGGAGCATAACTATGAAAGGCGCTTATCTCGCACTTGCGCTCGGTTTATTTACCGGTTCGGCGCTGGCGGCCGAACGGGTGATCCATTTTGGCACCAGCGCAACCTATCCGCCGTTTGAATTCGTCGACGGCAATAATCAGGTGGCGGGTTTTGATATTGATATCGCCAGAGCGGTATGTAAGGAGCTACAGGCTACCTGCAGCTTCACCAATCAGAGTTTTGATAGCCTTATTCCGGCACTGCGTTTTAAGAAAATGGATGCGGCGATCGCCGGGATGGATATCACGCCGCTGCGTGAGAAGCAGGTGGATTTTTCGACGCCGTACTTCAACGAACTGTCGGCGGTGGCGGTCGTGCGCAAAGATACCTTCCACACCTTTGCCGATTTAAAAGGCAAGAAGCTTGGTCTGGAGAACGGCACTTCCCATCAGCGCTACCTTCAGGATCGCCATCGTGAGATTGCGTCGCAGGCCTATGACAGCTATCTGAACGCGCTTGTTGATCTGCGTAACGGACGGCTGGACGGCGTGTTTGGCGACGTATCGGCGATGAAAAACTGGTTAAAGGAAAACCCGGATTTCGTCATCATGGATGAGCGTGCCACCGACCCGGAGTATTACGGCAAAGGGCTGGGCATTGCGCTGCGCAAGGGCAATCCGCTGCTGGCGGAGATCAACCAGGCGCTGGAGAAAGTGATGGCTTCACCTGAATACACCGAAATTAAAGATCGCTGGATTAAATAATCCAGCCGATAGCGACGGGGAGTCTTAACCATTCTGCGTCACGCCCGTTCTTCGCCGGAGCGGGGGCGATCCGTGACGCATTTGTTTTATATGCCAGTAAAACCTCTTTCTGTCGCTTAAAACGTCGTAATCCCTTCTTCGCCTTTCTGGCGCCCGGAATAGCGACTTTATAGCCGAATTTATTCTTCTCTTCGCCACGCGGGGACGGGCGGTGCGCCACTTTCGCTTGCTGGCAGCGGATAGCGGATTATTCGTTCTTGCGGGTAACGTTTTCTTCACAATGACAATTGTGCATTTTATCGCTCTTTCCCCTCGTTGAGCATCTCAGGCATGTATTTATTAAGGTTATTAGTAGACAACAGCGTCGGCTGAACGGCACGGATAGCTATAAAAATAATTATATTTAACTGTTTGTTTTATAAATAAAAAGATATCTAAGATGCTCTGTTTTATGATGTCAATCACATTTCCTCTCTCGCCAACTTTAAATCTGTAAAAGTAGACGTTTGTCGACTTTTCATCTAAAAAGTTGGGGGAAGGGACTAGACAGGACCATTATTAGGTTATCAAATGGTTAAATAACGTCACATTAAATGTGAATGATTGGCCTTGTGTATAAAAGGCCAACACGCTTTCCGCTGCGCTAAAGCGCTGCGGACATCTTTGGGAGAAGTTATGCATTCCTCTGTTAATAAAAATGAATCTCGGACCTTTTTCGGTCATCCTTACCCGCTCGGTTCGCTGTTTTTCACCGAAATGTGGGAACGGTTCTCGTTTTACGGCATTCGTCCATTACTGATCCTGTTTATGGCGGCCACCGTCTATGACGGCGGGATGGGGCTGGCGCGTGAGAACGCTTCGGCCATCGTCGGGATTTTTGCCGGGACCATGTATCTTGCCGCGCTGCCCGGCGGTTGGCTGGCGGACAACTGGCTCGGGCAACAAAAAGCGGTCTGGTATGGTTCGATACTGATCGCGCTGGGCCATCTCTCCATCGCGCTGTCGGCGGTGATGGGCGATAGCCTGTTCTTTATCGGCCTGATGTTTATCGTGCTCGGTTCCGGCCTGTTCAAAACCTGTATTTCGGTGATGGTTGGTACGCTGTACAAGAAAGGCGATGCGCGCCGCGATGGCGGCTTCTCGCTGTTCTACATGGGCATCAACATGGGCTCGTTTATCGCCCCGCTGATCTCCGGCTGGCTGATCAAATCCCACGGCTGGCACTGGGGCTTTGGCATCGGCGGCATCGGGATGCTGGTCGCGCTGATAATCTTCCGCGTCTTTGCCGTCCCGGCGATGAAACGCTATGACAGCGAAGTCGGCCTCGATTCCACCTGGAACAGCCCGGTAGTGAAACGAAACGGCGTCGGCGCATGGCTACTGGCGCTGACGGTAGGCGTAGCGGTTATTGTCGCGTTGATTGCCCAGGGCGTTATCGTGATTAACCCGGTGGCGGTGGCCAGCGTGCTGGTCTACGTGATTGCGGCGTCGGTGGTGCTCTATTTTATCTACCTGTTCGTCTTCGCCGGGCTGAGCCGTAAAGAGCGCGCTCGCCTGCTGGTATGCTTTATCCTGCTGATTTCGGCGGCCTTTTTCTGGTCAGCGTTTGAGCAGAAACCGACCTCGTTTAACCTGTTCGCTAACGACTATACCAACCGTACGATCGGCTCGTTCGAGATCCCGGCGGTGTGGTTCCAGTCGATTAACGCCCTGTTTATCATTCTGCTGGCGCCGGTATTTAGCTGGGCCTGGCCTGCGCTGGCGCGCAAAAACGTACGTCCGAGCAGCATCACCAAGTTTGTTATCGGTATTTTGTGCGCGGCGGCGGGCTTTGGCCTGATGATGCTGGCGGCGCAAAATGTCCTGAGCAACAACGGCGCGGGCGTTTCGCCGATGTGGCTGGTGGGCAGCATTCTGATGCTGACGCTGGGCGAGCTGTGCCTCAGTCCGATTGGTCTCGCGACCATGACTCTGCTGGCGCCGGAAAGAATGCGCGGCCAGATGATGGGGCTATGGTTCTGCGCCAGCGCCCTGGGGAACCTGGCTGCGGGTCTGATTGGCGGTCACGTGAAGGCCGATCAGCTGGATATGCTGCCTGACCTGTTTGCACGCTGCTCCATTGCGCTGCTGATCTGCGCCGCGGTGCTGTGCCTGCTGATTGTTCCGGTGCGCCGGATGCTGGAAAACACCAAATCCAGCGACCAAAAACCGGCGGCGAATGCCTGACGGCGAAAGCGGTAAATAAAAAGCCGGCGCTCTGCGCCGGCTTTTTATTGGCCAAACCCCGGATTGCGGCGCGAAGCGCCTTATCCGGGCTACCAGACCTGCAGGCGGCGATGAATCGTGTGGGCTACCGGTCCGCAGACGGTGGTGAATCGTGGGGGTTACCGGCTTACAGACGGCGGTGAACCTGTAGCCCGGGCAAGGCGCGTTAAGCGCCGCCCCCGGGAACAGAGCCTGGCGCGAGTAGGGAAATTCACGGCTATTGCGCCACTTCTTTCCCTGCGGACGCCACCGCCGGGCCGCGGTAATCGCCGCCCAGGGCTTTAATCAAGGTGATATCGGTGCTGAGCCGCTGGGCCTCGATATCCAGCAGCAAAAGCTGCTGCGCGATGGCCGGACGACGCGCCTCCTGCGCCGCATAGTAGCTGACCAGTCCGCGCTGATGGTGCGCGCTGGCGCTGCGGGTGGTCATCATCGCCGCCGCGACTTTCTGCTGCTGCAGCGCGGCCTGCTGGTTCAAATCGTTCAACTGGCTGGAGCTAATCGCCACGTCGCGCACCGCGTCCAGCACCGCCTGGTTGTACTGCTTAATTAAAATATTGCTCGCCGTACGCGTCGATTTCAGGTTGGCGTTTAAGCGCCCGCCGTCAAACAACGGCAAATAGAGCCCCGGCAGCAGGTTGATCTGCTGGAATGAGGACTTAAACAGATCGCCGACGCTCAGCGCGTTGTAGCCCCAGAAGGCTTTGATATCGAAGTGCGGGTAAAACGCCGCTTTTGCCGCGTCCACCTGGTTCATCGAAGCGCTGACGTAGCCGCGCAGCGCCTGCAGATCCGGGCGACGGGCCAGCAGTTCAAACGAAAGCGAATCCGGGAGCGTCTCCTGCAGCGCCGGCAGCGCCACGGGATGAATCTCCGGCATGCTATGCGCATCGGCGCCAATCAGCGCCCGCAGCGTTTCCCGATACTGCGTCAGCGTCCCCTGCGCCGTAATCACCTGCTGCTGCGCCGCCAGCAGCTCTGCCTGGGCGTTGGCGACATCGACGCTATCCTCCACGCCGCGCGCGGTACGATGCTCATGCGCCTGCACCGAGAGCCTGGCGATGGCCTCCAGCTGATTAAGTAATGCGATTTTCTGGAAAGTTGCCTGCATCGCGAAATAGAGCTGGGCCACGCTGCTGGCAAGATCCAGCTCTATGCCGGCGGTCTCCGCCTGGCGGGCGTTCTTTTCGCCAATCGCGGCGGCAACGCGGGCGCGGTCGGCGCCCCATAAATCGATATTCAGCGTCGCCCCGACGCCAACCGTATTCAGCGTGTACCAGGGGCCGTTTTTATCCACCGGCAGGGAGAAGGAGTAGGGCCAGGTGAACTGTTTATTGGTGACCCGCAGACGGTTTTGCGCCGCCACGGCGGTGGCCTGCACGCCCATTGCCGACTGCGCCAGCTCGACCGTGGACTGCGATTGCGAAATACGCAGCCGCGCCGCCTGCATGGTGGGGGAGTTCTGCAGCGCGCGATTGACCAGCATATTTAGCTGCGGATCCTGATAGCCTTCCCACCAGCGCCCCGTCGGCCAGCCGCTATTCGCCAGATGGATCACCTGCGCCAGCTCGGCCTGCTGCGGATTGACCAGCGGAACCTGGCCGGGATCGTCCTGAATTAATGCGCACCCGGTTAACAGCGTCAGGGCGAAGGCAAACACCGGGGAGCGCGCGGCGCGCGGGAGAGTAGAGGTTTTAATCATGATTGCATTGCCTGTCGCGGAGTATCGGAAGACGCAAATGGCCACGCCGGCAGAGCGGCCAGCGCGTTGACCAGCGGCGCGCCAAATGGATTCGCCGGGTCCGGGAGAAGCGCCTGAGGGCGTTCTACGGCAGTTTGCTGCGCGTCGATATCGGCAGCGTAGCCTTCAAGCCGCCGGGCGCAGCGGGGTAAAAAAGTATCCCCCGGCGCGGCATACAGACGATAGCCTTCGCTGAGGCGCAGGATCTCTTCCGCCTGATGGAACGTCGCCCGCACCGGCCAGTTTTTGGCTTCCGGCCACGGGTGGGCGTAGGTTCCCTGCGGCTCGGCGGCTACCCGGTTGATTAAGGTTTCGCTCTCGGTCAGCGCGGCAAATAGCGGTACCAGCTGAACCTCATCGTCACTTGAGGAGAGGGTCTGCGCCAGCTGGCGATAAAGCTGCGCCAGACGCGCTTTGAGCTGCGGGGCTTCGCTATCCGGCCATAAATAGAGATGTACAATCGAGGAGACCAGCACGCCGAGCAGGATACCGATAACCCGGTCGCGCAGTTCGGTAAGGTTGCTGAGCGGGCCAAACCAGCTGAGGAACGCCAGCGCAAAGGTGAAACCTATCTGGATCCCGGCGTAGGCGATGCGCTCTGAGCCTGCCGCAATCCACGCGGCCAGCGCGAACACCGGCAGGGTCATCGCCAGCAGGCCGCTCAGCGAGTCGGTCCAGGGCTGCACAAAGACGATCAGGAGCAGCGCAATCAGCGTCGCCAGCAGCGCGCCGCCGATACGCAGCCACGTTTTCTGCATGGTAGCGCCCAGACCCGGCTGGGCGACAATGACGCAGCTCAGCATAATGGTATGGATGCCCTGCCAGTCGGCGGCGGTATAGAAAACGTAGCACAGCAGCGTCGCCAGCAGCGTTTTCAGGGCAAAGTGCAGATAGACTGGATTGGACCACGCGTCCGGCAGCAGCAGCGGCGCTTTTTCCACTTCACCCTTCGGTAACGCGATGGTTTCGCCGCGCGCCAGCCGCGCCAGCACCTCGGCGATCTCCTGCAAAATGGCGCTGTTATCGCTATCGCGTGGGACCATTAACGGCTCCATATCCGCCGCCGTGGGGCTGGGCAGATTATCCGCCAGCGCGTTCAGCTCGCGGGCTATCCGCTGGCGCGCCTCGGAATGGTCGCGGCCCGGTTGTAGCAGCGCCGTTAAATGGTAGCAGCGCAGCGCGGCGGCCATCAGCGATTGCCAGGCCTGCGGGCTGGCGGCAATCTCCGGCGTGGCGCGGGCGGCTTGCTGGTACAGAGACTGCAACTGGTTAAACTGGCCGGCGATCTCTTTAAAGGAGGGTTGCGGCGCCCCGCCATCCGGTTGGCTAAGAATCCGCGCCGTCTGGCGCAGCATGACCACCAGCCGGGCTTTAAACTGATAGCCGGGGAACGCCTGTTGGAAACAGGCGTTGACCAGCAACGTCACCAGAATAGCGGTGTTAATCGCCACCCATAGCCACAGCAGCAGGCGTACCAGAATTTCGCTCTGGCTGGTCATCGACGGGAAGGTCTGGGCGTAGATGACTGCCAGCGCCACCACGAAAAACGCCAGCCCCAGCTTGCCGAGGACCCGCATCAGGTAAATCGCACAGAAGAACAGGATCACCGAGGCAACCAGGCGAATTAGCGGATAGTCATAGGTCCACTTAATAATCAGCAGTACGCCGCCCAGGGCGACGCTGACGGTCACCACGAAAACCACGCTGACCAGCTTAATCATCAGGACGTTAGGCTGGCTGACGTAAAACACCACGATCAGCGCTACGGCGAGGAAGGGAATATGCAGCGTCATAAACAGCACAATCAGCACCGCACAGCTGAGCGTCAGGCGCAGGGTATAGTTCGCCCGCCCCGGCGCATCGCGGAGTTCCCGGGTCAGAAACGGCCACAAGCTTTGCATGCCGTCTCCTTATTGCGGCTGGAGAACGGCGCTGGCGGAAGCGCCCATGCGAAACAGGTTCGGGTCGGGATCTTTGACGGCGATTTTAACCGGGAAGCGCTGGGAGACATGGACCCAGTTGATGCTCTTCTGAATAACCGGCAGGCCTTCAATGACGCTGCCGCCGTCGGGCAGAACACCGGTGCCGACCGAGTCGACTACGCCCTCGAAGGTGCGGCCATGGTTGGTCATTACGGTGATTCTGGCCGGAACGCCGGGCCGAACATTCTGCAAGTCGGTTTCGCGGAAGTTTGCCACCACGTACCAGTGGTCGTCATCCAGCAGGGTAAAGACCGGCTTAAGGGCCGAGGCGTACTGGCCGATCGTCGTCTTCAGCGCCACCACCACGCCGTTAAACGGCGCGCGCACTTCGGTAAATTCGAGATGCAGCTCGGCCAGCGCAATTTGCGCCAGGATCCCCGCGCGCTGCGCCACCATGGCATCAACGCCGGTCACGGCCGCGGAAGCCTGTTTCGCCTGCAGCAGGGTGGCCTCCAGTTCGGCGCGCGCCGCTTTTTCGGCCGTTCGCGCCTGATCCAGATCTTCTTGTGAGGCAAACCCCTGCGGTACCAGCGGCTCAAGGCGTATGCGTGAAGAGGTGGTCTGCTTAACCAGCGCTTTAGCGCGTTCAACGGCGGCGTTGACCGACTGCGCGTTGTACTCTTGCGCTTTGATCGTGCGCTGGGTCAGCATAATCTGCGCATCAAGCGTAGTCAGCCGCGCCTTGGCATCATCAAGCATCGCCTGGTAGGGACGCGGGTCGATGCGGAACAGCAGATCGCCTTTTTTCACCCGCTGATTGTCGCGAATCGGCATTTCGACGATCCGCCCGCTCACTTCCGGCACCACGTCGATGGTGTCGGCATATACGTAAGCATCGTTGGTTTCCGGCGAGGTTTGCAGCTGCCAGATAACCAGAATCAGCGCCACGATCGCGGCGAGAACGAGCGCCAGCAGGGGCCATTTTTTGCGGATAACGCTTGAGCGGGATTGGGTCATAGGGATCTAGTTTACGAAGAACAGGAACCACAGAATCGTGGCGAACAGGAACATCAGCGCCAGATAGCTGAAGACCAGTGGAGAAAATCGCGATTGCCATCCTTGACGCACAATCAGGATATGGCAGGGAATAAGTAACAGCGCGGCGCCTAATAAGCAGAAGAACCAGCCGGGAAATGCTGCGCCTAAAACCGGAATCGCCGGGGATAATGAGCAGCCGGAGAGCGTAAATAGCGAAAATAAGAGCGCAGGGCCCGCCAGCTTAACAATGCGATTCAAGACGAAATACCTGAGTGCTCGGATTAAGGTGAAATGAGTTTAATCTCACTGTCGGGGAAATAAAAGGCGGAGAGAACAGAAGCGTCTGTATTCCATCGATAAACAGGATATTTTCTATGGATAACACCTGCATAGAAAATCATTCATTCTGCATTAACGACCAGCGGTGGGCGAAATAAAATTTCGCGTGTCAGCGATAGTCGGCGGTGGCTGGCAGGGCTATGCTTAGAGCCAGGACTATAAAAAATAGTCAGAACTGAGGCAATGTCATGGATAAAGAATTACTGCAAGCGGGCTATCGCGCCTATACCGGAGAGAAAATAGATGTCTACTTTAACACCGATATCTGCCAGCACTCGGGTAACTGCGTACGCGGTAGCGCGAAGCTCTTCAATCTGAAACGCAAACCGTGGATCGTCCCGGATGAAGTGGACGTGGCCACGGTGGTCAAGGTTATTGATACCTGCCCGAGCGGCGCGCTGAAGTATCGCCAAAAATAAGCGAGGAAATGATGGAAATACTGGAAGGTCATAACAAGTTTTACGTCAATGACGCCGACGGGAAGCAGGTGGCGGAAATTGTTTTTGTGCCTACGGGCGAGCACCTCAGCATTATTGAACATACTGACGTCGACCCCAGTCTGAAAGGCCAGGGCGTGGGAAAAAAGCTGGTGGCGAAAGTGGTGGAAAAAATGCGCGGCGAGCAGCGTAAAATTATTCCGCTATGCCCGTTTGCCAAACATGAATTTGATCATACCCGCGAGTACGACGATATTCGCGCCTGAAATAAATGCGCCAGCGCGCTGGCGCCACCTTTTTATCTGACGCCGTGTTACCCGGCGATAAGGTTCAGATCGCGGCCGGATAAAAGCTGGTGGATAAGGTCACTGACGTTTTCCCGCTCCACCGGCGGCGAGATGAAATAACCCTGAAAACGGTCGATCCCCAGCGCCTTCAGTCGGTTGAATTTATCCAGACTGTCCACGCCTTCGGCAACACAGCGGCTACCGGTTAGCTGACAGTAGTAGAGCAGACTTTTGATTAGGGCCAGGGCGTGAGGATCGCGCTGCATGTCGTTGACGATGCTCATATCCAGCTTATAGGCGCTGAACCTGACCGATCGTACCGGAAACATGACGCTGCTTTGTGAAAAGCAGTCATCCAGCATAATGGTAAAGCCCTGCTTGCGTAGCCGGGAAATATTGTCGGCAATTTTACTCTGCAGGTTGAGGTCCAGGGTTTCAGCAAATTCCAGTACCAGCCTCGAAGACATATGGGGCTGACGCAGCTGCTGGCGCGCGGTCTCCACCATCCGGAGCAGGTTGTCATTGCTGGCGATAGCAGCGGGAATATTGACCGAGAAATAAAACTCTCCGGAGTGCAGATTAATATTCTCCACGGCCTCGCGAAGCACAAAGGCGGTCAACACCAGCCAGGCATACGCGGAATGTACCTGCGGCAAAAACTCGCCCGGCAGCATAACCTGTCCCTTTTGCCGCCAGCGACAGAGGATCTCCAACCCTTTTAGCTGCATCCGACCATCGGTGATGGGCTGGAATACCGGGAAAATTTGCCGACAGTGAATGGCGTGGACAAATTCGCGCTCGAAGGCGGAAAGCGCAGCATCCGGTTGGATCTTCTGCCCTTTGGTCTGGCTGCCGGGGAATCGGGTTGCCAGCTGAGGATGATGTTCCACCATTTTTTTCAGTCCTGCCATTCGCTGGTTATAAAGCGTTTTGTGGCTAATGCCGCGGCGCTTTGCCTGGGCGTTGACGCTGTATCCGCTGAGTAGACCGAGAATGGCATTTAGCTCCGGCCGGGTGAGCCCGCCTGGGCGCTTTCCGCCGAGGCGTATCTCTTCGTCGGCCAGCTGTTTAAGTGAAGGATATCTTTGCAAAATATAGTCCTGCAGCACCGCGGTCAGGCTGGGGACGGGCAGGTCCGAGGCGGCGGTGCGCACTTCGGCAAGCAAACGGTGATCGATGACCTGATGCAGCAGCGTATGCCACAGCCAGCTGGCCGGGCTGCGGCTGAGGATCAGCATCGGCAGCGGCGTCGCGGAGTGTTCAAGAAACGCAGCGGCCTGCTGCAGGGTGGTGAGCAGCCTGGCCGGAGTTTCCGGCAGAAAAACGATAAGGCGGCGAATGCCCGTGTCGCCGGGAAGCATCTGCGTATCCGACGGCAGCACAACGGGCCGCATGCCGCTGGCCATCATCACTTTGACTAATCCATCGGCGACCAGCGAGCAGGGCGAAAGGATATAGTCCACTCCCGCTCTGCCGCGCGCCGCGGGCGCGTTACTGGTAAACAAAGGTCACCCCAATAATGGATTGCACGTTGCCCGCGGTGACCTGGCCGCTGGTTCGCGCATAGGTTGCGGTGAGTCCGAGGTTGACCGCGGAGGTGCCCACGGTTCCCATAGAGACGGTACTGTTTGAGCGCAGAATAGTGCCATTGCGCAATAGCTGAACGCCTATCCCCTGGGCCGGTGAGGCGGAAGAGGTATTGGTGAACACGCTGTTGGCGCTATCCGCCGTGGTGCCGGAGAGGTAAAAACCTATCTTTTGATTTTGCCCGCAGCGTACCGTGAGCGGAACAGCGGTCGAACCCGGGTACTCAGGCAGCGTTACCGTGACGTTGCGAGCGGAAACATCGCAGCCGCCCGTGGGGATAATCACGCTATTGTTGGCATAGATGTTCCAGGTAAATTTAGAGGTACGAACGTTACCGCCGCCGTTGATATCGGAACCCACCTGATACATGACCAGCGTGGCGATATGCGAGCCGGCGCTTATCGCCAGCCCGGAGGCGGTGGATATTGGCGTCAGGTAGAGCTGGGTATTCCAGCTGGTGTAGTTGCCGGAAGTAAAATTATGGCTGGCGGTCGGGGAGTTTAGCGGGAAGCTATAGCTAACTCCGTAGTACTTTAAAGAACCGGTAAAATTGGTCAGCAGGCCGCTATAGGCCGAGCCCTGTAGCATGCTTACCATGTCGTTTCGCCTGTCCGGCGCGTCATTTTTACAAAAAATCGAGCTGGATAAGTCGACGACCAGGTTCTGCCCCGCTCCGAGGCTTGGCTGCAGGTTAACGTAGACGTTGGATACTTTCCCGCCGGTATCGCTGTTTAATATGGTGCCGGTGGAGTCGTAGCAGGTATAAGCCCTGACGCTGGTGGAAAAGCCCGCTAACACAAGCGCCAGCCACAGCGCGTTGACCAGCGCCATACGACATCTACGGGGAGCGGTAATCCGCTGATTCATAACGTTCTCCTGCCTTATAGCCAGGTGTAGGTGACGTTAATCACCGCCTGGATTGTTCCTTGCGTTGGTCCGCCGTTAACCGTCAGCGCCCTGACGCGCAATGGAAAGCGGGTGGATTGCGTGGCATCGTTGACGGCCACCGTTTTGCTTGTGCCGTTGTTAAACCGGGCGCCGCTGGTATCCTGCAATTCCAGCTGGAGGTTGCCCGCCGTTCCCTGATTTTTGTAGTAGCCCGTGCTGTCCGCCGTTCCGCTGAAGGTAGCGGTGACCCGCGAGGTGCCGACCGGACAGTTGCTGAGATCGAGGGTGACGTCATGCCAGCCTGATGCCGAGCCGGGTGAAAGCATGTTAAAGGTGTATAAATCACCAAGGTCAACGGTGGCCTTCGGCGTGGCGATGGTGCAGGGTTTGGCCACCACTTTACCGTTAACGGTAATGGTCACGTCGGCGGCGCGGGGGGCGCTGGCGAAGGCCATCGTTACCGCCAGCAGCCAGGGTGCATGAGTCCATTTCATTTCAGCCTCCGGTTACTGAAATTCAAGCGTGAAGGTTGCGGTGGCATTAACGTGTCCTGCTGTAATCGGGACGCGCGCGGCCATCAGCCTGGCGTAGAAGTTGAGGGTGTTGGTCTGCCCGGGTTTCAGCGTGGTCCACGCGATGTTTGACGAGGGGGCGTTGAGTACCAGGGGCGCCCGGCTGCCGTTAAGGATCTGCACGCCGATCCCGGACGCTGCCGATACGCCACTGTCCAGCTTAAGCAGGCTGGTGTTGTCGCTGTCCGCTATGCCGGTAAAGCCGACTTTAACCGCGGTGACGGAGCCGCCGCAGGGCGACAGCACGATGCGAAACGGCACCAGCGGCGTGGTCGTGCCGACGGCATTAAACTGTTTGGCGGCGTTATTCATCAGATCGACGGTAAAATCTTTTGACTCACCTGCGACGGCGCAGGTGTTATCCCTGACATATCCGCTAATCGTGATGGTGCTATCGGCGGCAGGGGTGCTGAAGGAGACCAGAGAGAGTATGGCGCCCAGCAGATACAGGTTTTTTCTCATCATCATGGTTTCCTTAGCGGCACGCTGCCGACAGCTGGCTTAACGCCTGGTTCTGGCTTTCCGGCGGCAGGCTGTAGATGGCCTCACAGCTGGCGTTCGGACCTTCGCCCCATTTCGCCCGCACCTTGCCCGCCAGCGGCATCCCGCTCAGGTAGACCT
>OGGR01000085.1_pt1 | contig 84772 bp, 77 predicted proteins | sample 1571321 | NCBI WGS metagenome assembly OGGR01 (sample SAMEA2582048, study PRJEB24529) | metagenome | biome: Human gut stool | place: China | collected 2011 | reverse complement strand
AGGCGGATGCATTCATGGCAAGGATGAAAAAGAGAGTGAGGTGAGAGCTGTATAGTCTAATAATGCCTCCTTCAAAATTTTTTCGAAGGGGGCATTATTATATGGTATGGAAAAGAAATGAGGTAATGAAGCAAGAAAACCGCCTGGATTCTGACGAATCTAGGCGGTTTTTGTGGAGCGGGCAATGGGAATCGAACCCACCTCCTCAGCTTGGAAGGCTGATATACTAGCCGATGTACGATGCCCGCATATTCTATTTTGCCGGGATGCAAGCAGTATTATAGCATGATTCGCGGCAAATGTCCAGCTTTTTTTGCCCAAAGTGCAGAAGGAGAAGAAACCTTTGCCGATGAGCTGGCGTTTGCCTGTTTACTTTGGAGCAGTTTTATTGTAAAATAGATAAAAGATAAAATCGGCGGCGCACAGCGCGGCCAAATCTGATACAGGTGGTGTATGTTATTATGGCATTGAAATATCAGCGTATCCTTCTGAAGATCAGCGGTGAGGCCCTCGGCGGCGAAAAGGGGACCGGCTTCGACGAGCCGACCATGGACGCGATCTGTGGAGGCGTAAAGAAGGCCCATGAGCTGGGCGTTCAGATCGGCATCGTTGTGGGCGGCGGCAACTTCTGGCGTGGCCGTTCCAGCGGCAAGATGGAGCGTACGCTGGCCGATAAGATCGGTATGCTGGCAACGGTGATGAACGCCCTGGCTGTCTCCGACAAGCTGGAGCAGCTGGGTGTGCCGACCGAGGTGTTCACCTCCATCACCATGCCGCAGGTGGCCCCGGCCTTCACCCGCAAGGAAGCTCTCCACGCAATGGAAGAGGGCAAGATCGCCATCTTCGGCGGCGGTACGGGCAACCCCTTCTTCTCCACCGACACGACCACTGCTCTGCGCGCCGTTGAGGTGAGTGCAGACATCATGTTCAAGGCCACGATGGTGGACGGCGTCTATGACAAGGACCCCCATAAGTACCCCGATGCCAAGAAGTACGAGACCCTTACCTTTACCAAGGTGCTGGAAGACCGTCTGGCTGTTATGGACGGCACTGCCGCCACCCTCTGCCGGGACAACAAGCTCCCCATCCTCGTGTTCGACCTGGCCGACCCCGACAACATCGCCCGCGCTGTGCAGGGTGAGAACGTGGGTACGCTGGTCTACGAGGGCTGAGCATACTGCCCCGCTTCCGACAATAGAATATGCCAGACGCCTTTTCGCGGCTGGTGAGAATTGATAACAAACAGGAGACAAGGACAATGAGCAGCAACACCAAGGCATTCGAAGACAAGATGAAGAGCGCAGTCGAGCATCTGGAGCGCGAGCTGAAGACCGTGCGCGCAGGCCGTGCCAACCCCGGCGTTCTGGACAAGGTAACCGTGGATTACTATGGTTCGCCCACGCCCATCCAGCAGGTGGCTTCTGTGGCTGTCAGCGAGGCCCGCACCCTGACCATCACCCCGTGGGACCGCACTCTGCTGCGCGCCATCAGCAAGGCCATCCTGGCCAGCGATGTGGGCATCAACCCCATTGATGACGGCCAGACCATCCGTCTGAACTTCCCGGCTCCTACCGAGGAGCGCCGCAAGCAGCTGGCCAAGGAAGTCTCCAAGATGGGCGAGGAGGCAAAGGTCGCTGTCCGCAATGTCCGCCGCGACGCTATGGACAAGGCCAAGGCCATGAAGAAGGCTGGCGAACTGACCGAGGACACCCAGAAGACCATGGAAGAGGACGTCCAGAAGCTGACCGATAAGTACGTGAAGAATATCGACGCTGCTGTGGAAGAAAAGCAGACGGAGATCATGTCCGTCTGATTCTGACTGCAAGCAGGGAGGTGCCGTGCGCTGAAAGAAGGTGCGCGGCACTTTTTGCCAGACTGAAAATAGAGGAATAAGATCATGGAACATCCAAAGGATTTTGCAAAGGGGCTGTCCATCGGCATCATCATGGACGGCAATGGCCGCTGGGCCAAGAGCCGCGGCCTGCCCCGTACCGCCGGCCACAAAAAGGGCGCACAGGTCTTTCAGGACATTGCGAACTACTGCGATGAGCTGGGTGTGGAGTCGGTGTATTTCTACGCATTCTCGACCGAAAACTGGAAGCGTCCCGCCGAAGAAGTGGGTGCTATCATGCGGCTGTTCGGCGAGTACCTCATCAAGGGCTTCGACTACAAGAACCGGAACATCCGCATCTGCTTCATGGGCGACCGCACTGCGCTGGACCCCAAGCTGCAAAAGCTGATGAACGAGCTGGAGACCGACTCGGCTTCCAAGACCGGTCTGACCGTCAACATCGCCGTCAACTACGGTGGACGGCCTGAAATCGTCCGGGCGGCCCAGAGTCTTGCGGCCAAGGTGGCTGCGGGCGAGATGAAGCCCGAGGACATCACGGAAGAGGCTCTTTCGGCCCAAATGTACACCGCCGGCCAGAAAGACCCCGACTTCATCCTCCGCCCCAGCGGAGAAAAGCGGCTCTCCAACTTCATGCTCTGGCAGGCAGCCTACTCGGAGCTGGTGGAGATGGACGTTCTGTGGCCTGATTTCACCCGTGATGACCTCGATGCCGCCATCATGGAGTTCAACCGGCGTTCCCGCCGCTTCGGCGGACTTTGAGCGCAGCAAACGATACGCAAGATGCCGCGCGGTGTGCGCGGCCCCCGGAGAGCGTCCGGTATTTCCTCAGGCGCTGACGCTGCAGACCCTGCCAGAGCAGGGGAGCGGCTCCCGGACGAAACAAAGGAGAACATGAAACTATGAAAACACGAATCATCACAGCCGTGGTGGGCCTGATCGTTCTGGCAGGCGTCCTGTTCACCTTCGATACGCTGGTGTTCAATCTGGTCATCGCGGCCATCACCCTCATCGCCCTGCATGAAATTTACTCTGCGCTGGGTTTTGAAAAGCAGGACTGGCCGCTGCTGGCCGTTCTGGTACCCTACACACTGCTCATCATGCTGTCGAGCTACAGCGTCTGCCGGGCGATGGTGATGCCCGCTTCCTTCCTCGTGGTGCTGTTCTATGCTATCTACCTTGTCGTGCGCAACGGCGTCATCAGCTACCAGAAAGCCAGCGGCCTCGCCATGTTTTCGGGCATCGTGATCTTCTGCTTCTACTCGTTCATCCGGCTCAAGGAGATGCTGCCGGTGGAGGAATATGGCTACGACGCCATCTTCTTCATCCTGCTCATCCTCTGCTTCGCCTGGGGCGGCGATACCTGCGCCTACTTCGCGGGCCGCGCCTTTGGCAAGCATAAGCTCTGCCCGGTGGTCAGCCCCAAAAAGACGGTGGAGGGCGCTGTGGGCGGCGTGCTGGGTACTATGGTATTCGGTGTGCTGGTCACGGTCATCTACTCCATCGCAGCAGACCGGATGGAAGAGTTCACCCGCTCCAATATTGGTGTATCCATGTATGTCATCATTGCGCTGCTGGCCTGTGTGGCTGCGGTGCTGGGCATCTACGGCGACCTGTTCGCCAGCGTGGTCAAGCGCCAGTGCGGCATCAAGGACTACGGCACCATCTTCCCGGGCCACGGCGGCATCCTTGACCGCTTTGACAGCGTGATGTTCATCGCGCCCTTCGTCACGATGGTGGTCATCGCAGCATTCTACGATTAAAATCAGCAGGAGGTAGATTCTTTATGGCTAAGAAAATCACGCTGCTGGGTTCTACCGGCTCCATCGGCACCCAGAGCCTTGACGTCATCCGTGCTCAAGGGTATGAGGTGTTCGGTCTGTCGGCCCACAGCCAGACGGATAAAATTTTGCAGCAGATAGAAGAATTCCACCCGAAATACGTTTGCATGACCAGTGAGGCCGGTGCCGAAAAGCTTTCGGCTGCGCTGGCAGGCCGCGCCGATGCACCCAAGCTCCTGACCGGCCCGGAGGGCCTGAAGACCCTCGCCGCAATGGACGGCCCGGACGTGGTGCTGAACAGCGTGGTGGGCATCGCTGGCCTCGGTGCAAGCCTTGCCGCCATCGAGAGCGGCCATGACCTCGCCCTCGCCAACAAGGAAAGCCTTGTCACCGGCGGCCATCTTGTCACTCAGGCCGTGGCGAAGCACGGCGTCAAGCTGCTGCCTGTGGACAGTGAGCACTCGGCCATCTTCCAGTGCCTGCAGGATAAGGAGAGCGCCAAGAGCCTGACCAAAATTCTGCTGACGGCCTCCGGCGGCCCCTTCTTCGGCATGAAGACCAAAGAGCTGCGGGGCAAGACCAAGGCCGATGCCCTCAAGCATCCCAACTGGAACATGGGTGCAAAGATCACCATCGACAGCGCCACCCTGATGAACAAGGGCCTCGAGCTCATTGAGGCTGTGTGGCTGTTCGGTCTGCCTCCGGAGAAAATTCAAATCGTTGTCCAGCGCCAGAGCATCGTCCACTCGGCGGTGCAGTACAGCGACAACTCCATCATCGCCCAGCTGGGTGTGCCGGATATGCGCATCCCCATCCAGTATGCGCTGACCTATCCGGCCCGTGTGCCGGGCGTCGTGCCGGAGCTGGACTTCACCACCCTCAAACTGCTGACCTTCGATGTGGCCGACGAGGAGACTTTCCGCTGCCTCGCCGCCTGCAAGAAGGCCATCAAGAAGGGCGGTCTCGGCCCCTGCGCCGCCAACGGTGCCAACGAGGAGGCCGTCAAGCTCTTCCTTGAGGATAAGATCGGCTTCCTCGACATCGGCCGTCTGGTGGAGGCTGTCGTGGACAGCGACAGCTTCGGCGGCGACTACAGCCTCGCGGATGTGTATGAGTGTGACCGTATGGCCCGTGCATTCGTGAGAGCACACCTGTAATATAGGAGAAATAATGTCAGTTTTCATCACCTTTGTTGCTGCGCTGCTCATCTTCGGCGCGGTCATCGCCATCCACGAGTTCGGCCATTTTGCAGTGGCAAAGCTCTGCGGGGTCCAGGTCAACGAGTTTTCCATTGGCATGGGTCCGACCCTCATCAAGACCTATCGCAAAGGCACGCAGTATACCCTGCGGCTCCTGCCCGTAGGCGGCTTTGTGGCGCTGGAAGGGGAGGAGAGCCCCGAGAGCGAGCAGGCCGAGGGTGGAAGCGGGGACGATGACGGCCCGGACATCCCGCCGGAGGTGCTGGCGCAGCGGACAGGCAAGCCGCTGAACGAGGCGGCTGTCTGGCAGCGGATGCTGGTGATGGCGGCAGGCGCGGTGATGAACTTCGTGCTGGGCTTCGTGGTGCTGCTGCTCCTCATCTCACTGCGCAGTGAGCCGATCACCAGCAAAGTCATCTATGCCGTGGAGGACAACGCCCTCTGTGGCCAGACCGGCCTGCAGGCCGGCGACGAGATCGTGGCCGTCAACGGGCGGCACTGCTTCGTGGCCAACGATATGCTCTACGAGCTTATGCGCACCGAGAGCTACCGCGCAGACTTCACCGTCCGCCGGGACGGCAAGCTCGTGGAGCTGCCGGACGTCCAGTTCGACACCTGGCAGGATGAGCAGGGCCAGACCCACATGACACTGGGCTTCACGGTCTACGGCCTTAAAAAAACACCGCAGAACGTCCTGAAAGAGTCGGCCAACAGTGTCATCTACTATGGACGCATCATCTATACTTCGCTGGCCGACCTTCTGCGGGGCCGTGAGAGCATCAACGACCTGTCCGGCCCAGTGGGCATCGTGACCGCCATCGGTCAGGCCGCAAGCTACGGCTGGGAGGATGTGGCTGAGCTGCTGGCGCTCATCACCATCAACCTCGGCGTCCTCAATCTGCTGCCGTTCCCGGCGCTGGACGGCGGCAAGATCGTATTCCTGCTCATCGAGGCAGTCACCGGCCATGCAGTGCCGGAAAAAATCCAGAGCAGTCTGACCGTCGCAGCCTTTGCGCTGCTGTTCGGCCTGATGCTCTTTGCAACGTACAATGACATCGTCCGGCTCGTGACCGGAGCAATTTGAAAGGGGTAAAACCATGCGGCAGCTGAAACGTGAAGTAAAAATCGGCAATGTGACCATCGGCGGCAAGAATCCCATTGCCGTGCAGACCATGCTGAACGTCCCGGTGGAGGACATCGAGGGCAATGTGGCGCAGGCAAAGCGCTGTGAAGCGGCAGGCTGTCAGATTTTGCGCGTGACCTGTCCCAGCGCGGCAGACGCCAAGTGCATCGAGGCTGTCAAGAACGCCGTGAATATCCCCATCGTGGCAGACATCCACTTCGACTACAAGGCTGCCATTGCCTGCGCCGATGTGGGCGTGGATAAGATCCGCATCAACCCGGGCAACATCGGCGACGATGACCGCGTGAAGGCGGTCGTGGATGCCTGCCAGCAGAAAAATATCCCCATCCGCATCGGCGTCAACGGCGGCAGTCTGGAGAAGCACATCCTCGCCAAGTACGGCGCACCTGTGCCGGAAGCAATGGTGGAGAGCGCTCTGTACCATGTCCACCTGCTGGAAAAGTTCGACTTCAACAACATCGTCATCTCCATCAAGAACTCCAACGTCCCCCGCATGATGGAGGCATACCGCCAGCTCAGCGCTGTGACCGACTACCCGCTCCATGTGGGCGTCACGGAGGCCGGCACTTACCAGATGGGCCTGCTCAAGAGCGGCATGGGCATCGGCGGGATGCTGCTGGAGGGCATCGGCGACACCATCCGTGTCTCGCTGGCTGCTGACCCTGAGAAGGAAGTGGAAGCAGGCTACAATATCCTGCGCGCTGTCGGCTTCCCGGTGGCCGGCCCGGAGGTCATCACCTGCCCGACCTGCGGCCGCACCCAGTACCCCTGCACCGAAATCGCAAATGAGGTGGAGCGGCGGCTTCAGGGCTGCAAAAAGTCCATCAAGGTGGCTGTTATGGGCTGTGTCGTCAACGGCCCCGGCGAGGCCCGTGAGGCTGACATCGGCATTGCCGGCGGAAAGGGCGAGGCAGTGCTGTTCGTCCACGGCAACCCCGTCAAGAAGCTGACGGGGGATAATATCCTCGACCAGTTCATGGAGGAGATCTATAAGCTGTAAGCTCAAGAACAACCTGCTGCCACGCCCTTTTCCAGGGCGCGGCAGTTTGTGCTGTTATCTGATAGAAAAGGAGTACCACTGTGACACCACTTGTTTCCCAGCTATGGCCGCAGTTTATGGCGGACCCAGACTTTGCGGCCTGTTTTGGCCGCGTGGTCGTCGAGCACGCCCAGATGCTGCGGCAGGAGCGGCAGGTCATCTTTACGCTGCGCAGTTCTGCCCCGCTGGACAAGGGGCTGTGCGCCCGGCTGCTGGCCTCGCTGGCACCGGATTACGAGGGTTTCGAGCTCCGCATCAACAATCTTTTCGGCTATGCGACGCTGGATGAAGCCGGTCTGCGGGAAGTGATGGAGGAGATGAAACGGGACGGTGTCCCCATCAACGGTTTCCTCGACCGCTGCCGCATCACCATCACCGGCCAGAACATCACCATCGGCGTCTGCCACGGCACGAAGTTTTTGCAGGAGATGCAGTTCGAGCGCCTGCTGGCAGAGCGCATCGCCGCCCACACCGGCGTAAAGCCCAAAGTGACGCTGGAAAGCAGCGTGGGCGAGGCCGAACAGCGCCAGATGGAAGAAAAGCTCGAGCGGAAAATTGCGCCGCCTGTCGTCAAGTTCGAGAAAAAGAACACTGCCCCCTCCATCAAGGTGGAGGGCCTCGACCTCACGGACAAGCCCGTCACCATCTTCCACGGCAAGATGTTCACCCCGAAAAACCTCACCCCCCTCAAGGATCTGGGCGGCGAGGGCGGCAAGTGCATGATTTGGGGCGACGTCTTCTTCACCGAGGTGAAGGGCAACTTCCGCAAGATATACACTGTCTCCATCACCGATTACACCGGCTCCATCAACCTGAAGATCCGTGCGCAGGAAGGGGAGGACTGCTCCAAGTGGGAGTCCATCCCCAAGGGTACGACGGTCGTGGTGCGCGGCGACTGCTCCTACGATAAGTACGAGCACGACTATATCGTCTGGCCCTACGACGTCCTCTTTGTCGAGCGCAAAAAGCGGGAGGACAACGCCCCCGTCAAGCGGGTGGAGCTGCATCTGCATACCAAGCTGTCCAGCATGGACGCCTTCTGCGACCCCGGCGGCATCGTCAAGCTGGCCCACCGGATGGGCCACCCGGCCATTGCCATCACCGACCACGGTGTCTGTCAGGGCTACCCCGAGGCTATGCTGGCTGCAGACGCCATCCACAAGACAGACCCGGACTTCAAGCTCATCTACGGCTGTGAGGCCTACTTTGTCGATGACATGATACCCTGTGTCTACGGCGTGAAAGACGAGCCGCTGAACGGTGAGTTCTGCGTCTTCGACACTGAGACGACGGGCCTCGACCCCGGCGTGGAGTACCTGACAGAGATCGGCGCGGTCATCGTGCGGAACGGGGAAGTGGTGGAAGAATTCGATACCTTCGTAAAACCCGGAAAGGCCATCACCTCCAAGATCACCGAGCTGACCGGCATCACCAACGAGATGGTGGCTGACGCCCCCAGCGAGGCCGAGGCGCTGAGAGCCTTCCTCGACTTTGTAGATGGCCGCATCCTTGTGGCTCACAATACCCACTCCTTCGACATCCGGTTCCTTCGCGCCGCCGCCAAGCGGAGCGGCATCGAGTTTGAGCCGACCTATATCGATACCCTGACCATGGCTCAGGCCATGTACCCCGGCCTCCACAACTACAAGCAGGGGACCATCAACAAGCATCTGGAGCTGCCCGCCTACGAGGCCCACCGCGCCTGCGAGGACTCTGCCGCACTGGGCCGCATCTTCTGCGTCATGCTGAAAGATCTGGAGGAAAAGCAGGTCACCGCCGTCAGCGGCATCAACACCGGCCTCGGCGGAAACCGCGAGGTGCTGAAAAAGAAGTACTATCACCTCATCATCCTCGTACGCAACCAGATGGGCCTGAAAAACCTCTATAAAATCGTCAGCGAGGCCCATGTCAACTACTTTTTCAAGAAGCCCCGCGTTCCCCGCAGCCTTCTGAACAAGTATCGGGACGGCCTTATCCTCACTTCTGCCTGTGAAGCAGGAGAACTTTACAGGGCTGTCGTAGAGGGCCGCTCTTACGAAGAACTGAAGAAAATTGCATCGTACTACGATGTTTTGGAGGTCCAGCCCCTGGGCAACAACGCCTATATGGTGCGGGAGGGCAAGGTGGAGAGCGAAGAGGTCATCAAGGACTTCAACCGCACCGTCATCAAGCTGGGCGAAGACCTGCACAAGCCCGTCATCGCCACCGGCGACGTCCATTTCACCGAGCCGGAGGACGCCATCTACCGTTCTGTCCTGCAGGCGGGCAACGGCTTCAAGGACGCGGACAACCAGCCGCCCCTGTTCTACCGCACCACCGAGGATATGCTGAACCAGTTCAGCTACCTGCCCAAGGAAAAGGCCTACGAGATCGTCGTGACCAATCCCCGCAAGATAGCGGCCAGCATCGACGGCAACGTCCGCGCCATCCCGCGCGGCACCTACCCGCCCAGCATCGAGGGCGCAGAACAGCAGCTCCGGGATGCGACCTGGGAACACGCCAAGCGGGACTATGGCGACCCTCTGCCCGAGATCGTGGAGAAGCGCCTGCAAAAAGAGCTGGACTCCATCTGCGGCCACGGCTACGCCGTCCTGTACGTCATCGCGGTCAAACTGGTGGCCTACTCCAACGCGGGCGGCTATCAGGTGGGCAGTCGTGGTTCGGTCGGCTCGTCAGCTGTGGCCCACTTCTCCGGAATCTCGGAGGTCAACAGTCTGCCGCCCCACTACCGCTGCCCCAAGTGCAAATACAGCGAGTTCATCACCGATGGCAGCGTGGACGACGGCTTCGACCTGCCCGACAAGAACTGCCCCCACTGCGGCACCCGGATGCTGGTGGACGGCCACGACATCCCTTTCGAGACCTTCCTTGGTTTCTACGGCGACAAGGAGCCTGATATTGACCTGAACTTCTCGGGCGAGTACCAGTCCAACGTCCACCGCTACACGGAAGAGCTGTTCGGCAAGGCCAACGTGTTCAAGGCCGGCACCGTCTCCGGTATTCAGGACAAGACGGCCTACGGTTACGTCAAAAAGTACCTGGATGAGCGGGGGAGAACGGTCAACCACGCGGAAGAGAACCGCCTGACGCTGGGCTGCACCGGCGTCAAGCGTACCACCGGCCAGCATCCCGGCGGCATGGTCGTCGTGCCAGATACCTATGAGATCTATGACTTCTGCCCCATCCAGCACCCGGCGGACGATGTGGCGGGCGGTCTGCTGACTACCCACTTCGAGTTCAAGTACCTCCACGACACCCTGCTCAAGCTGGACGAGCTGGGCCATGATATGCCCACCTTCTACAAGTATTTCGAGGAGTACACCGGCATCCCCGTGGACAGCATCCCCATGAACGACCCCAAGGTCTACAGCCTGCTCACCAGCCCGGAAGAGCTGGGTGTGACGCCGGAGCAGATCGACAGCCAGACCGGCACCTTCGGCATCCCTGAGATGGGTACCAACTTCGTGCGCGGAATGCTGGTGGAGGCCCGTCCCAAGAATTTCTCCGAGCTTATCCAGATCTCGGGCCTGTCCCACGGCACCGACGTCTGGACCGGCAACGCCGACGAGCTTATCCGCAGCGGCACCTGTACCATCGCGGAGGTCATCGGCTGCCGTGACAGTATCATGCTCTATCTGCTGCGCAAGGGCCTCGAGCCGAAGATGGCCTTCGATATTATGGAGGCCGTCCGTAAGGGCAAGGTGGCCAAGGGCGGCTTTGCACCCGGCTGGGAAGAGGCTATGCGGGAGCACGATGTGCCGGACTGGTACATCGAGAGCTGCCGCAAGATAAAATATATGTTCCCGAAAGCCCATGCGGTGGCCTACCTGATGTCGGCCATCCGCCTCATGTGGTTTAAGCTCTACCACCCGCAGGCGTTCTATGCGGTGTACTTCACCGTCCGCGGCGATGACATTGACTATGAAGCCGCTGTGGGCGGCGCGGCGGTGGCCCGCGCCCACATGAACGAGGTGAAGCGCCGCCTCAAGGAAGAGAAGAACGCCAAGGATGAAGATGTGCTCGTCTCGCTCCAGCTGGTCAACGAGATGCTGGTGCGCGGCTACGAGTTCCTGCCCATCGAGCTGGGCAAGAGCCGGGGCTCCAAGTATGTGGTGGAGGACGGCAAGGTACGCCTGCCCTTCTGCTCCTTGAAGGGTCTGGGCGGTGCCGCCGCCGATGCGCTGGAAAATGTGACCATCCACGGCGAAGAGTATCTCTCCATCGAGGAACTGCAGCAGGCCTCTGGCGTTGGCAGCAGCATCATCGACCGCCTGCGTCAGGTGGGCGCTCTGGGTGAGCTGCCGGAAAGCAGTCAGGTGAGCTTCTTCTAAAATTGCAGCAAAAAACGACCTCTGCAGCCGGATGGACCGGAAGCAGAGGTCGTTTTGTTATACGATTGAGTTTTTGAACAGGGGAGAGGCTTACTCCACGCTGATCATATAGTAGTAGACCGGCTGACCGCCGCGGATGTGGCTGACCTCAACGTGGCTGGGGCATTTTGCCTTGACGATCTCGGTCACCTTCTCGGCATCCTCGTCGGAGACGTCGCAGCCGGAGATGATGGTGACGAAGCTGGAATCCTTCTTGCACATACCGCGGGCCAGACGATAGGTGGCCTTGGTGATGTCGTTGGAGGTGGAGACGATCTTGCCGTTCTCCAGGGCCATGATCTCGCCCTTCCTGATGCGCTTGCCGTCGTACTCGCTGTCGCGGGCGGCGTAGGTGATGAGGCCGGTGGAGACCTTATCGGCAGCAGACATCATGTTGATGGTGTTGGCCTCCACGGTAGCAGAGGGGTCGAAGTTCAGCAGAGCGGTGATGCCCATGGGGACGGTACGGGTGGGCAGGACGACCACCTGACGGTCAGCCAGCTTCTGGGCCTGCTCAGCAGCCATGATGATGTTCTTGTTGTTGGGCAGAACGAAGACGGTCTTGGCCGGGACGCTCTGGATGGCGGCAAGGATGTCCTCGGTGGCGGGGTTCATGGTCTGACCGCCGGAGACGACAGCGTCAGCGGCCAGGTCGGTGAAGACAGCCTTCAGGCCCTCACCGGCGGCGACAGCAACGAAGCCATAGTCGCGGCTGGGGTCAACGGCAGCGTAGATGAACTCGCTGGCGGGGTCGGGCTTCTTCTCAGCGGAAGCCTGCTTCTCGAGGCTCTTGCCCTGCTTCTGGCGGGCCAGGAACTGCTCGTGCATATTCTCGATCTTGAAGTTGGTGAGGTAACCGTACTTGATGGCCTCGCTCAGGATCTTGCCGGGGTCGGCGGTGTGGACATGGAGGTTGATGACGTCATCGTCTTCGATGCAGACGACGCTGTCGCCGTTGGACTCGGCGAAGGCGCGCATCTTTGCGGCGCTTGCACCCTCGTTCTTATTGATGAGGAACTGGGTGCAGTAGCCGTTCTTGATGTCCTCGACCTTCATCAGGTCGTCGGTGAAGACGCCCCTGCCGGCGTTTTCGGTGGAGAGCTTGGCCTTGTTGGGGACAGCTTCGCCGCCGGCCACGATGGCCTCGCCGTGGAAGACCTTGCCCATGCCCTCAAAGATGATCATGATGCCCTGACCGCCGGCGTCCACGACGCCGGCCTTCTTCAGGACGGGCAGCAGGTTGGGGGTGTCCTCCAGAGCCTTCTGACCGGCGGTCATCACGACGTCCCACAGCTCGGCCACATCCTCTTTGCCGCAGGCAGCAGCTTCCTCGGAAGCGACGCGGGCAACGGTCAGGATGGTGCCTTCGGTGGGCTTCATGACAGCTTTGTAAGCGCCCTCGACGCCCTTCTTCAGTGCAGCCACGATGTCGGCGGCGTCAGCCTCCTTTTTGCCCTCCAGAGCTTTGGAGAAGCCGCGGAACAGCAGGCTGGTGATGACGCCGGAGTTGCCGCGGGCGCCGCGCAGCATGGCGGAGGCAGCGGTCTTTGCGGCCTCGCCCACGGTGCAGCTGTCGTCCATGGCCTGCAGCTCACGGACGGCTGCACCGACGGTCATGCCCATGTTGGTGCCGGTGTCGCCGTCGGGGACGGGGAACACGTTCAGCTCGTCCACGCGGGAGCGCTGGTTGTTGATGTTGTTTGCGCCGGAAATAATGGCGTCGCGCAGGATCTTACCAGAAATCATTGCTTTTTACTCCTTATATCTTCCCGGTACCCCCGGGCGGGCTTTGTCTCATCAGGCAACCACGTCATCGACCGATACGACCACGCGGGCGACTTTCAGGCCGGTGGCCTGCTCAACCTCGTCCTTCACGCGGTGCGAGATGGATCGCGCGGCGGTGGAGATGTTCAGCCCGTAGCTGACGGCAATGTGCAGCTCGATCACGAGACGGCCCTCTTCCTGTGTGACACGGACGCCCTTGGCAGAATCGTCCACGCCGCGCACGGCGCTGCGGACACGGTCGGTGGGATTACAGGGGGTCATTGTAGACATGCCGGAGCATTGTTTGGTTGCTTCGCCCACGAGCGTGGAAAAATACTCGGCTGAGAAGCTGACATCTCCCAGCGGAAAACGGGAAGTGATCATAGTCGCTCTGCTCCTTTTATTCATTATGATACCCCGGTCCGCACGGCGGCGGGGCGGTGCGCAGGCCAAAGAAGGCGGCGTACCACTTTTATTATACAACTTTATGAGGAAGCTGTACAGCATATAATTGCTGACAGAAAGAAAAAAGTCAGGCGCGGCTTACCCGTCTCGGTCTGTTTCGACACCGCAATGCCGGTATACTGAAAGACAGACAGAGCCGCAAAGGGCCGCGTTCCTGTTGTTAGTATAGCACAAAATCCTTCGCAGTGCATCCATTTCGTGAATATTTATCCGACGAAACAAAAGGTGATTGTGAATAAAATATAAAAGATGGCGCAGACGTCTTTATCTTACTATGAAAAAGTGCTAAAATCTAAGGTGGCAAGAGTAAGACTGTATCCGGCACAGGATGCCGGGACATTCGGCTGCCAAGGTGCTGAAGACAGGAATTTGCTGCGGCTGCACAGGAGCTGCGGCCCGGCGGCGGAAAAGTTCACAATAGGAGTTGTTTTCATGAATATTCTGTTTTTCCTTTCCCCCAAGCAGGACCTGATGTATGTGTACGATGACTTCACCCTTCGCCAGACGCTGGAAAAATGGGAGAACAACCGCTACGCATCCATCCCGGTGCTCAACCGCAAGGGAGAGTATGTGGGGACCCTGACGGAAGGGGACATCCTCTGGGGGCTGAAAAAGTTCCACGGCCTCGACCTTGAGGCGGCAGAGGACATCCCCATCCGGGATTTTGCCCACAAGCGGGACTACAAGGCCGTCACGGTCACCACGAGCATGGACCAGCTCATCGAGGCGGCCATGAACCAGAACTTTGTCCCCGTCGTGGATGACCGGGGAATGTTCATCGGCATCGTCCGCCGTCAGGCTATCATCCGCTACTGTTACGACCGTTCCCGAGCTGCCGCCACAGAGCAGCGCAGAAAGCCCGAAAAGCAGGAAAAACGAGTCCCGGTTTCTGCCGGGGTGCAGTAAAACAGGAAAAGGCCCCGCCGCTCTGCATGAAATGTGCAGGGCAGCGGGGCCTTTCTATGCCTGTGGGAAGGGGAGAGTGGAGCTTCAGCCTACAGTGAGGCTGGAATCGGTGAACCGGTGGGTCAGGACAGCCTCGGCGTCCTCGCCGCCCATGGCCAACAGCTCGTCCACCGAGAGGGTGGTGGAGCAGAGGATGGTCTGGAAGGTGATGGTCTCGATGCCCTCAGCCCGCAGCTGACGCAGCGCGGCCAGCGAGATGCGGAAGGAGGCTGTGAGCCGTCCGACGCAGACGGTGAGGGTATTGCCGCTCTGGGTGCTGGTGTAGGAGATGCGCTGGCCGTCCTTGTCGGTGACAGTCAGGCCGGGGAGGGGAGAGGCGGGTGCGGACGGGGCGGCAGAGCCGCCGTCAGAAGAGGAAGAAGACTCTTCCGGCTCCACAGGGCGGGGGGTAGAGACCTGATCGATGACCTTGCCGTCGGCATCGGTGGCGGTGACTTTTGCGCCCGGACCCAGCTTGTCCTTGATGGTGTCGAGGACAAGCTCACTGCCTTTCTGCGAGAGGGCCTTGCCGTTGGGACTGCCGGCCTTGGCGGTCAGCTCAAGGCTGCCTGACAGATCGATGACGCTGCTGTAGATGCCGCTGCCGCCGCCGGTGCTGCCGTTACCGCCAGCGGCTTCGACCGTACCGCCGGAGATGGCGACACGGTCGAAGCTGCAGATGCCGTAGCCGCCGACTTTGCCGCCGTAGCCGCCAGCGGCGTTGACCGTATTGCCGGAGATGGTGACGACGCCGCCGCTGCGGATGCCGTCGCCGCCGTAGCCGTCTTTGCTGTCGCCGTTACCGCCCTTGGCGGTGACCGTACCGTCGGAGACGGTGAGGCCGCCGCCGCTCCAGATGCCGTCGCCGCCGGAGATGGTGCCGCTTCCGCCGTTGGCAGTGACCGTACTACCGCCAGAGATGGTGACGCTGCCGCTGCTGGAGATGCCGCGGCCGCCGTCGTCGCCGTTGGCAGTGACCGTACCGCCGGAGATGGTGAGGCTGCCGCTGCTGGAGATGCCGTTTGCGCCGCTGCCGCCTTGGGCCGTCAGGCTGTCATTTTCGCCGCCGGAGATGGTGAGGCTGCCGCTGCCGTAGATGCCGCTGCGGTAGATGTCGCTCTTCAGCGCGTTGTCGCCATCCAGCTTGATATTGGTGTCGCCCTCGCCGGTCACGCTTACGGCGGCTTTGTTCCGGCTGCTGGTGTCGATGTTCACATCCTTGAGTGTGACCTCGACCTTATCGTCCTTATCTTTGGCCTCGATGGTCACGGTGTGGGAAGAAGCGGTGTCCGTTTCCTGATTTGTGATGATGGTGTTGGTGTCTTCCCTGTCGATGATTGAGCCCTGTGAGACTTTGTTCGTCCCTTCGGTGTCACCCGCTTTCACGGTGATGTTACCATTCTCAATGCACCATGTATCGGCAAAAGCCGGGGCGGCAAGGGTGGTGAGCATTGCGGCGGTCAGGATAAACGCCGCTGCCCGCTGAGAGGCCGGACGGGGTGAATCATTACCCCCCGTATGGAGAGGGCGACCCGGAACACGCATCGCAAGCTTACGATAAGACAACATACAAAAACCTCCTTTGAACGGTGAAAAACAGGGGGTGTCTAATTACCCTGAATGTACCACATCTGCGGAAAAAAATCAATAAAACCTGCGCGAATCACCCTCTTTCCTGCGTGAATGGAGAAGTTCGGACAGATCTTGGCTCTCCCCTTGGGGGAGCTTGCGCGGAGCACCTGAGAGGGCAAGGACGCTGACAGAGAGCTTTTTTGCGCCTTTTTGCTCAAAAAACTGCCTGAAAGCACATTTTATTGGACTTTTATTCTGCTATACTCTTGTCAGAACAAAAAGACACAGGAGGGAAGAGGAATGAAAGACATTGAACTTCGGTATGTGGGCGGTCATGTGGAGGTGTATACGGAGGCGGGCGCGTTTCTGTTCTCGGCGGACACCCTGCGGGAGGCGATGGAAGAGCTGGATGCCGCCTGACGCGTTCCCGGGAATACCGGAAAGCACCGGGCGGGAGTTAGAAAATACTAATGTAAAATGAATGTAAAATTCAAGAAAAGAACCGTCTAAGAAAGCCCGGAAATCTTAAAATTCCGGTCAAAAAAGTGATTTTCCTGTAAAATAATGCTTGTTGAGCCGGGGGGTTCGATGCTATAATAAAAAGGACGGCGTTTTGCGTATGGAGAGCTAAGCACAGCCGTCTTGTGCAATGGAGCAATAGGAAGATTTTAGGAGCATTGTTTTATGGACATTACACACATCACCTCTCTGCTGGGCGGTATTGCGCTGTTCCTGTATGGTATGTCGATCATGGGTGCCGGCCTCGAAAAGCTGGCCGGCGGCAAGATGCAGGGCGTATTGCAGAAACTGACTTCGTCCACCATCAAGGGCGTCATTTTCGGCACCCTCATCACCGGCGTCATCCAGTCGTCGGCCGGCACGGTCGTCATTTGCGTCGGCCTCGTCAACTCCGGCATCATGACCCTTACGCAGTCGGTAGGCGTTATCATGGGTGCAAACATTGGTACTACGGTCACCGGTCAGCTCATCCGCATGGCGGATATTTCGGGCGACAGCCTCATCCTGACCCTCATCCAGCCCAAGACGTTTGCGCCGGTGGTGGCGTTTATCGGCTGCATTTTTTATGTGTTCATCCGCAACGCGAAGAAAAAGAACATCGGCCAGATCATGCTGGGCTTCGGCATCCTGTTCACGGGCATGAGCCTGATGGATACCGGCGTGTCTCCCCTGCGTGAGAGCGCAGCGTTCCAGGAGCTGTTCGTCACCATGACCAACCCCATCCTCGGCGTTCTCGTGGGCGTGGTGGTCACGGTCATCATCCAGTCCTCTTCGGCCTCTGTGGGCATCCTGCAGGCGCTGTCCAGCACCGGCCTCGTCACCTTCAGCTCGGCCATCCCCATCGTGCTGGGCGCCCACATCGGCACGGCCTTCACCCCGCTGCTGACCATCGGCGGCTCCTCCAAGGACGGCAAGCGCGCCGCCCTCATCCACCTGTACTTCAACATTATCGGCAGCGTCATCCTGCTGGCGCTGGTCTATGCAGTCCAGTTCACCATCGGCATCCCCATGTGGGGCGATGTGATGAACAAGAGCAGCATTGCAAACATCCACACCATGACCAGCGTCATTGCAATGCTGCTCTTCCTGCCCTGCAGCGGTGTGCTGTCCAAGCTGGCCATGATGACCGTGCCGAACAGCGATGAGGAGGCGCAGGAGCTGAGTATGCCTGTGCTGGATGAGCGTCTGTTCAAGAGCCCGGCTGTGGCTCTGCAGCAGGCTAAGAACGCGGTGGTCAAGATGTCCCGCCGCGCAGCCCGCAACGTCGGCCTCGCCACCCCGCTGCTGCTCAAGATGGACGAGGACGTCGTGAGTGCCATCGATGTCCGCGAGAACCTCATCGACCGGATGGAGGTGGACATCTCCAACTACCTCATCAAGCTGGCAGACCAGGAGCTGGGTGACGCGGAGAGCCATGAGGTGACCGAGCTGCTCAACTTTGTCACCGAGTGCGAGCGCATCGGCGACTATGCAGTCAACATCAAAGAAAAAGCGCAGGAACTGACCGATAAGGAAGTCACCTTCAGCGAGAAGGCACAGCAGGAGCTGAAGCTTCTCGACAATGCGCTGGAAAAGATACTGACCCTCACCACGGACGCCTTCGAGTTCGACGACGCCCGGACCGCCAGCCAGGTGGAGCCGCTGGAACAGGTCATCGACATCCTCGTGGAGCGGCTTCGTGCGCAGCACATCAAGCGTCTGAAGGATGGTGCCTGCTCCATTGATACCGGTGTCGTCTATCTCGATGTGCTGAACAATGTAGAGCGTATCTCGGACCACTGCTCCAACATCGCCGCCCGTCTGGTGGGCATGGAGGCAGGCGAGGACTACGACTCCCATACCCTTAAGAATATGATGCACCACAACCCCACCAAGGAATATATGCTCAACTACGAGCAGTGCCGCAAGGACTACCTCGTCCCGCTGGAACAGCTCGAAGCCTGATTTTGATAAAGTATAAAAACAGTGCAGACCTCCCCGGGGATGTCTGCACTGTTTTTGTTTATTCACCCAGGTCTTCCAGAAGCGCCCGGAGGGCCGTTTCGCCGGTGACGTAGAGGCCCTGCTTGAGCCGGAGGGCATCGGCCTCAGGGAGGAGATTGACATAGATGCCGGTGCGCAGGAGCCGCTTGTCGGGCAGTCCGTTGTCGGAGCAGGTGTAGACGACCACCCGCCCACCCTCGTCGCAGAGGTAGAAGTCGGTGCCGCTCTGCCCGGCGGAGCCCTGCGCGGCCAGACCCGGCTCGGTGGCCGGCGTCTCTTCGCCGGAGTCGGCAGGGAAGGGGAGACTGGGCAGGGCCATCCAGAACAGACTGAACACGATGGTAAAAATGCACAGCGCATAAAAAATGCAGAGCCAGACCTTGCGCATGGCAGTGGACTCCTTTCGGCTGAAATGGTGTTTCAGACGGTAGTATGTGCAAAAGAAAACTGCCTCAGACAGGGATGCAGAATTTTCACACCCGGATGCTGTACTTTGGCGGGGCAGATGTGCTATACTAGCATCGTATCCGGTCGATTCCCCCTTGCGGAAGCGGGCGGCGCGGACTATAATGTATTATTATGGCTGTGGGCAGTCTGGCCGCAGCAGGAACAGCAAACGGCATCGTCAGAGGATGCTTTGAGATGCAGAACAGTGAAAATTGCGATAGGAGGCGATCCTTATCTCAAACAATGAAAGACGGAGACTCCACAGTGATGGTGCGCTCCGGGAGCAGAACCGGCGGGTCCGTGAGCCCCGCGAACCGCAGGAGCAGGGAGAAAAGCACGGCCATCCCGTTCTCGGATTCCTGGGCCGGACCATCGTCACCCTCGTCTGTCTGGGCATTATGGCGGGCAGTCTGGTGGCAGTGGGCGCTGTGTACTATGTGGTGCAGGCTACGGCCAGTGACGGCGACCTGCTGGACCTCGACAACATCGAACTGAGCCAGTCGAGCCTTGTGGTGGCCACCGACCCCGACACCGGCGCACAGGTGGAGTACGCCACCCTGCGCTCTTCCAACAGCCACCGCGTCTGGGCGGACCTTGAGCAGATCCCCACCAACCTACAGTATGCATTCATCTGCACCGAGGACAAAGACTTTTACAGCGAGCCGGGCGTCAACTTCAAGCGCACCATCGGCGCAATGGTCAACGAATACCTGCTGCCCATCTACAGCTCCAAGCAGGGCGCCTCCACGCTGGAACAGCAGCTCATCAAGAACCTGACCAGCGACAAGAGCGCCAGCGGCATCGAGGGCGCACTGCGCAAGCTGCGCGAGATCTACCGCGCCCTCATCCTGAGCCGCAGCTACTCCAAGGAGACCATTCTGGAAGCCTACCTGAACACCATCAGCTTCACCGGTACCATCCAGGGCGTCCAGACGGCGGCAAACGAGTACTTCGACAAGGATGTCAGCGAGCTGACCCTCTGGGAGTGCGCGTCCATCGCGTCCATCACCAAGAATCCCACCAACTATAACCCCTACACCAACCCCGAGAACCTCATCAACCGCCGGAACTTCCTGCTCTACAATATGTGGCAGCAGGGTGTCATCTCGGAGGATGATTACCGCAGCGCCGCTGCCCAGCCGCTGGTGCTGGCAGAGACGGACAACACGAAGAAGAGCAGTTCCACCACCTCTTACTTCACCGATGCCCTCTTCAACGAGGTGGTGAAGGACATCATGGCCAAGGAGGGCGTGGACGAGTCCACCGCCCAGAGTATGCTCTACACCGGCGGCTACACCATCGAGGCAACGGTCAACCCCAAGATCCAGACCGCGATGGAGAACCTGATGCTCAACACCGACGACGCCTACTTCCCGGCCGGCTGGCATGAGGAAGAGGTGACCAGCATCTCCGACGACGATGTGCAGGTCTACAACGAGGACGGCACCCCCAAGACCCGCACCGGCGACGACGGTACGGTCTACTATTACCGCAACGTCCGCACACAGGCGGCGATGGTCACGCTGGACTATGACGGCAATGTCATCGCCATGGTGGGCGGTCTGGGCGAAAAGACCAAGAGCCTTTCCCTGAACCGCGCCTACGGCGTCACCCGTCAGACCGGTTCTACCATCAAGCCCATCGGCGCCTATGCGCTGGGCATCGAGTATGGTCTGGTCAACTGGTCTACCATGCTCAACAACTCGCCCCTCTACCTCAAGCAGGACATGGTCATCCGTGACGAGGACTACTGCCGCCGGAACGGCCTCATGGGCCTGACGGACAAGCAGCTGAAAGCCTACCCCAACGCATGGCGCAGCTGGCCCCGCAACTACGGCGGCAACTATGGCGACGGCTCCGACCTGCCGCTCTGGAACGGCCTCGCCCGCTCCCTGAACACCATCGCCATCCGCGTTGGCGACCTCGTGGGTGCGAACAACATCTTCAACTTCGTCTACAATACCCTGCAGCTCAGCACGCTGGACCCCGTCAACGACGTGGGCCTTGCACAGATGGTCATGGGCAGCCAGACCCACGGCGTCACCCCGATGTCGCTGGCGGCGGCGTTCCAGATCTTCTACGACGGCGAGTACACCACGCCTCACCTCTACACCCGTGTGCTCGACCGGGACGGCAACATCTATATGGAGAGCAACGACACCAGCTATCAGGCTCTGACGCCCCAGACGGCCTACGTCATGAACCGCCTGCTGAAGAACGTCCTGTTCTCCAGCGTCGGTACGGCCAGCGGCCGCTACCCCAACTCCAACGGTATGGAGGCCTTCGGTAAGACCGGTACGGCCAGCGATGAGAAGGACCTGTGGTTCGTGGGCGGCACGCCCTATTACGTCACCGCTGTGTGGTGGGGCTACGATGCGCCTTACGATATGACCAAGACCCTCGGCAAGCAGCAGGCCAAGACCCGCACCTGCGTCACGGCCTGGAAGGCCCTGATGGAGCAGGTCCAGGCAGACCTGCCCTATAAGGCATTCCCGGCGGCTGACGGCGTCGTGGAGCGCAGCTACTGCACCCAGAGCGGCCTGCTGGCCAGCGGCTCCTGCCCGAGCACGGCAGTGGGCTACTACCGTGCCGACGACCTGCCCGACGTCTGCAATTATTCCCATGGTCAGGCAGCTGTCGCCAGCGAACCCCTCGCGCCTGAGCCGGACACCACCAACCTGGACACCGACTGAGGCAAAAATCATACTTTTCGGCACATCGGGTTGCAGATTCGGTGCGCTGAAGGGGTACTTCACGGCTCAAAACTGGATAATCTGACAAAATAGCATCCGACCTCTTGCAATGCAGGGAGTCGGATGCTATTATATTTTCTGCAAGAACACTTGTGTTTGAGAGGTGAACAAGTTGGAACGCCGTTTTTATCTGGTGGATGCGCAGGTCCTGCCGGAAGTTTTTCTCAAGGTCGTCCGGGCCAAGGAGCTTCTGGCCAGCGGAGAGGCACGCAGCATTTCGGCTGCGACCCGCAGCGTAGACCTGTCGCGCAGTGCATTTTATAAATATAAGGATTGCATTTTCGACTCGGAGAATGGCCGCGAGGTCATCACTGTCATGGCGACCCTGCGGGACGAGACGGGTGCATTGCAGAGCCTTCTGGCCGGCATCAGTGCCGCCGGTGCCAGCATCGTGACCATCAATCAATCTACTCCGGAGAACGGAGCCGCGCTGGTGGCTGTCACCATCCGCACCGACACCATGCAGATGACCCCCGAGGAGCTGACGGAAAAGCTTTCGCGCCAGAGGATGGTCGTGGGCGTACACTGCGGATACAATCTGTGACAGTACATTCATAGAAAAAGGAACGAGGGCAGTATCATGGCAAAAATCGCGATTCTGGGCTTTGGCACGGTGGGCAGCGGTGTGTACGAAGTGCTCTGCCGCAACGCCGCAGGCGTCTCCCGCCGCGCAGGCGAACCGGTGGAGGTCAAGTACATCCTTGACCCCAAGGATTTTTCGGATCATCCGGCTGCAAAGCTGTTTATAAAGAATTTTGACGCCATTCTGGAAGACCCTGAAGTGAAAGTCGTCGTCGAGACCATCGGCGGCACCCGCTTCGCTTACCCTTACGTCAAGGCCTGCCTCGAGAGCGGCCGGAGCGTCTGCACCTCCAACAAGGAGATGGTGGCCACCTACGGCGCAGAGCTGCTGGCTCTGGCCAGGGCACACAACTGCGCCTTCCTGTTCGAGGCTTCCGTGGGCGGCGGCACGCCCATCATCACTCCGATGCACCAGTGCCTCGCGGCCAACGTCATCACCGAGGTGGAAGGCATCGTCAACGGCACCACCAACTTCATGCTCACCAAGATGGTGCGGGAGAATCTGGGCTTTGACGAGGCTCTGAAGATCGCTCAGGAGCTGGGCTACGCCGAGACGAAGGACCCCGGCGACGATGTGGACGGCCGCGACGCCTGCCGCAAGATCGCCATCCTGTCTTCGCTGGTCTGCGGCCACCAGATCTACCCCCAGAACATCCCCACCCGCGGCATCCGCGACATCACGGTGGATGATGTGGCTGCGGCAGAGAAGCTGGGCTGCGTCATCAAGCTCATCGCCTGGATGAAGCGGGGCGAGGACGGCAGCGTTGCCGCCGGTGTCGAGCCCTGCCTCGTGCCGAAGGCAAACCAGCTGGCCGGTGTCGATGACGTCTTCAATGCCGTCCTCGTCAAGGGCGATATGCTGGGCGACGTGGTCTTCTACGGCAAGGGCGCGGGCAAGCTGCCCACCGCCAGTGCTGTCGTGGCCGACGTGGTGGACGCCCTCAAGAACGGCGTCAAGGTCCACGACAGCCTGTTCTGGCAGCCCGCCGAGCCGGTGGAAGGAATGCTCACCGACCCCGCTCCCGCCGCATACTATGTGCGTGTGGAAGGCATCGCCCCGGCGGTGGCCGAGGCCATCTACGGCAAGGGCCATGTGGTGGAAGAGCATTTCGACGGCTGCTCCTACTTTGTGGACAGCGCCGACGACAAGGCTCTGGCCGAAGCAGCCCGCAAGGTAGAGGCCATGGGCGGCAGCGTGAAGCTGGTGCTCCGCCGCCTGCCTGAGGACGCCTGAGCGTGAGAGAAGAGGGAACTGCGATGAAGATAAAAGTTTCCGTCCCGGCCACCAGTGCTAACATCGGCTCCGGCTTCGATGCGCTGGGTCTGGCTGTGACCTTGTACAATACCGTGACATTCGAAGAGAGCGACCATCTGGACATCTCGGCGGCGGACGGCACCCGCATCCCCCGCGGCGAGACCAATCTGGTCTACCGCTCGGCCAAGGGTCTATTCGATAAGGTCGGCAAGACCATGCCGCCCCTCAAGCTCGTCCAGACCAACGCCATCCCGATGGCCCGGGGCCTCGGCTCGTCCTCGGCCTGCATCATCGCGGGCCTGCTGGGTGCGAACCGGATGCTGGGCGATGTGCTCAACACCCAGGAGCTGCTGACGCTGGCCACCTCCATCGAGGGCCACCCGGACAACGTGGCACCGGCCCTTCTGGGCGGTCTGACCAGCAGCGTTTTCGAAGACGGCGTCGTCTACTCCGTCAAGCGGGATGTAGACGAGAGCCTCTGCTTTGCGGCCATCGTACCGGACTACAAGCTGCTGACCGAAGCCGCCCGTGCGGCCCTGCCCAAAGAGGTCACCCACAAGGATGCGGTGTATAACCTGTCCCGTGCAGCCCTCATCCCGGCGGCGTTCTGCGAGGGCCGCCACGACCTGCTGGCCATTGCCACCGAGGATAAGCTCCACCAGCCCTACCGGATGCCCCTGATGCCCGGCTCGAAGGAAGTCTTCGATATGGCGCGGCTCTGCGGTGCCAAGGCGGTGTACGTCTCGGGCGCCGGCAGCACCGTAATGGCTGTGGCCGAGAAGGCCAACGCCGAGAAATTCTACTCCAAACTGGAAAAGGGCCTCGAGCTGCTGGAAGGCTTGGACGGATGTGAAGCATTTACACTGCTGCGGCTGGATGCCGACAACACCGGTGCGACAGTGGAATGATAAACAGGACCGGAAGTGCAAGACCGCTTCCGCCCGGTGTACCCCTCACACACTGAGGGAGCAAAAAGAGGAGAGTGACAAGATATGGCGTTGATCGTACAGAAGTTCGGCGGTTCTTCGGTGAAGGACCGGGACCGTATCTTCAACGTGGCCCGCATCGTGGCCAACACCCACAACGCGGGAAATGACGTGGTCGTGGTAGTGTCCGCACAGGGCGACACCACCGACGACCTCATCACAAAGGCAGCAGAGATCACCCACAACCCTTCTGCCCGTGAGATGGATATGCTGCTGGCAGCAGGCGAGGAGATCAGTATCGCCCTGCTGGCTATGGCTCTGAACGAGCTGGGCTGCCATGCCACCAGTCTGACCGGCTGGCAGGCAGGCTTCCGCACCGACCGTGCCTACACCAAGGCCCGCATCACCAAACTGGAAACCGAGCGTATCTCTTCGGAGCTGGAGCGCAATCGCGTCGTCGTCGTGGCAGGCTTCCAGGGCCTGAACAAGCTGGACGACATCACCACACTGGGCCGCGGCGGTTCCGACACCAGCGCTGTCGCCATCGCAGCAGCGCTCCACGCCGACCGTTGCCAGATCTTTACCGACGTGGAGGGCGTCTACACCGCCGACCCGCGCAAGGTGCGCAACACCCGCAAGCTGGATGAGATCACCTTCGACGAGATGCTGGAACTGGCATCCCTCGGCGCACAGGTGCTCAACAACCGCAGCGTGGAGCTGGCTAAAAAGTATAATGTGGAGCTGGAGGTCCTCTCCAGCCTGAACCCCGTGCCTGGCACGGTCGTCAAGGAGGTTGTAAAAGACGTGGAAGGTATGCTGATCAAGGGTGTCGCAAAGGACACTGACGTTGCTGTTATTACGATCCTGAATGTTCCCGATGAGCCGGGTACCAGCTTCAAGATCTTCGGCCTGCTGGCCCAGAAGAATATCAACGTGGACATCATCCTGCAGTCCACCGGCCGCGACGGCAAGAAGGACATCAGTTTCACCTGCGCGGAGAGCGAAGCCGAGACTGCTCTGCGCGTCCTGCGCGAGAGCGCAAAGTTCGACCAGGTCACTTGCGACGAGACCTGCGCCAAGGTGTCCATCGTGGGTGCCGGTATGCAGAGCCACAGCGGCGTGGCCTCCAAGATGTTCGAGGCTCTGTCCAACAACAACATCAACATCAAGATGATCTCCACCAGTGAGATCAAGATCTCCTGCATCATCGACCGTGAGGACGCTGACAAGGCTGTCAGCGCCATCCACGAGATGCTGTTCGAGTAAGACGTGGCTTCAAAGCCGCCGTGCCGTGCGTCCTGCGCCGGTGCGGCGGCTTTTTGCGTACACAATTTTTTTACAGCCCCTGCCGTTTACACCCAGATAAAAGGGGTGTATAATATTATTATGTGCCTGTATTCAGGGCGAACGTCAAAAACAGGAAGGAAGCTGCATCATGGAGCAAAATCGACCCGCACCCCGCCGCGCTCTGTCGCCGAAAGAACGCCGCCGGAGACACCGTATCCGTCTCGTGCGCAACTGGACGGTCTTTCTGCTCAGCTGCGGCGCGGTCATGGCTGTGATGACCGGCGGCATCCTCTGGCTGCTGCCCAGGGCCTATGCCCTCATCGCACCGCCGACGGCCTTCGAGGCCCGGGAGTATGGGGGCGGCGCGGAGACGGACCTTTCGGATAAGCGCCTCATGCTGGTGAATGCAAACCTTCCCCTGACGGAAGAGCCGACGCCGGAGCTGGCCGTGGCCGATGATGCCACCGGCGTTTCGCTGGAAGCCGAGGCTGCCGCAGCCTACCGCGAAATGGCCGAGGCCGCAAAGCAGGATGAGATAGAGCTGGTGCTGACGGCAGGGTATCGGGATGCCGCCGCCCGCCAGAGCGCCTATGAGGCTGCTGTCCAGAGCTACCGGGAGTCCGGCTGCTCGGAGGAAGAGGCCACTGCCAAGGCTGCGACCGTCCAGCCTGCGCCGGAGGCCAGCGAATATGCCACCGGCTACGGTGCCGACATCCTCGCGGCAGACAGCATGGAGAAGGACACCGGTTTCGCCGACACCCGTGCCTATGAGTGGCTGGAAGCCTATGCCGCAGAGTATGGCTTCATCCTGCGTTGGCCGCAGGAGCGTCAGGCCGCTACCGGCATGGTGTTTGAGCCGTGGCACTGGCGGTATGTGGGCAGGGACAACGCCCTCGCCATCCGCGCCTCCGGCCTCTCGCTGGAAGAGTATCTGGCGCTGGAACAAACGAAATAATACAAAAGGACGATAGAACATTGAGACGATTCCAAATCGCGCCCGGCGTCCACCTCTCGTATGACGCCGCGCAGAAATTCAACCGCTGCCGCATCAGCATCCACTTCGCGTTCCCGGCCCGCCGCGAGACGGCCACGGCCCACGCGCTGCTGCCGCTGGTGATGGAGCGGGGCTATGCCGACTGCCCCGACATGACCCAGATGACCAAAAAGCTGGCCCGCCTCTACGGCGCCGACCTGACCGTGGACGCCCGCCCCATGGGCTGCAGCCACAACCTCTGCGTCAGCATCACCGGCATCAAAGACCAGTTCGCACTGGAAGGGGAGAAGCTGACGCAGGAGTACGCCGCACTGGCCCTCGGCACGGCGTTCCACCCCTATTTTGTGGGCAGCACCTTTGACCCCGAGGCCGTGGGCATCGAAAAGCAGATGCTGAAGAAGGCGCTGGAAGACGAAGTGAACGACAAGCGCCTTTACTGCCAGCGGCAGGCCAACCGCGAGTTCTTCGGAGATAGCCCCGCCGGTGTCCGGCAGGAGGGCTACTTAGAAGAAGTGGACGGCCTGACGCCCGAAGCGCTGACCGAGGCATACTACGAGATGCTGCGGACGGCGAACATCGAGCTCATCGTGCTGGGCTGCGACGAGGCCAGCACCACCGCCGTGAAGGACGCCCTTCTGATGGAGCTTTCGGCCATCGACCGCGCCCCGCTGCCCCGGGCGGAGAATATCGCCATGCCCCGGCGGGAGCCGGTGCGGAAGGTGGAGCATTTCGACACCACACAGGCCAAGCTCTGTATGCTGTTCACGCTGGGCCAGCCCATGCAGCCTGAACAGCTGGCCGCTGTCCGGCTGGCGATGGCTCTCTACGGCGGCAGTGTGACCAGCCGCCTTTTCCTGAACGTCCGGGAGCGCGACCATCTGTGCTACTACTGCTCGTCGTCCTTCCAGAGCTTCACGGGCAGCATGGCTGTCAACAGCGGCGTCGAGCACGCCGACGCGGCCCGCGCTGAGCAGGCGGTGCTCAAAGAGCTGGCAGATCTCTGCGACGGCCCTATCACCGACGAAGAGCTGGAAGACTGCCGCCGGGGCCTGCTGGCCGGGATGAACGGTCTGGAGGATACGCTGGGCGGCATCGAGACATGGTACTATATGGAAGTGCTGCGGGGCGGCCCGGTGCAGACGCCGGACGACGCCCGCCGCGCCCTGCTGGCTGTGACCAGGGAGGATGTGCGGGATATTCTGAAGCAGTTCACCCTGTCGGTGAGCTGTCTGCTGACGCGGGAGGAGGGAAACGAGAATGGCTGAGAACACCCAGAGCGTGCTGGAACGCACCGCCGCTGACCAGTGGAAAGTTCTGCCCTCGGGGCTGACCGTACTCGTCCGCCCCATGCCGGGCTACTCCGGTACCCATGTCATCTACGCCACCCGCTTCGGCTCCATCGACCGGGATTTCCGGCTGGGGGAGCGGGAAGTGCATCTGCCCGCCGGTGTGGCCCATTTCCTCGAGCACAAGATGTTCGAGGATGAGGACGGCGATGCCTTTGCAAAGTTCGCCAAGACTGGCGCGAATGCCAATGCTTTCACGGCCTTCGACCGTACCTGCTACCTCTTTACGGCCACGGAACAGCTGGACGAGAGCCTTGACGTGCTGCTGGGCATGGTGGGACACCCCTACTTTACCGAGCAGACCATCGCCAAAGAGCAGGGCATCATCGGGCAGGAGATAAAGATGTACGACGACAGCCCCGACTGGCGGCTCATCACCGGCCTGTGCGAGTGCCTGTATCACAGCCACCCCATCCGCAGCGATATTGCGGGAACGGTGGAGAGCATCGCGGAGATAACGCCGGAAATGCTCTACGACTGCTGCAAGGCGTTCTATGCGCCGGGCAATATGGTGCTGGCCGCAGCAGGCAACACCAGCATGGAGCAGATCCTGGCTGCCTGCGCCCGCCACGGCCTGATGGACGAGCGCCCGGCGGAAAAGGTCGAGCGCCTGCTCCGCCCGGAGCCGATGACGCTGGCGGCGGCCGAAAAGACCATCGCCATGCCCATCGCCAAGTCCTGCTTCGGTCTGGGCTTCAAAGAAGAGCCGCTGCCTTTCGGCGACCTGCGCAGCGAGATGCTGTACGAGCTCATCCTCTGCTGCGTCTGCGGCGGGATGTCGCCGCTCTACCGCCGCCTCTACGACGAGGGCCTGACCAACCCGGGCTTCGGCGGTGAGGTGCTGCGGGTGGACGGATGCTGCTGCATCCTCTTCACCGGCGAGAGCGACCAGCCCGACACCGTCCGGCAGCTTCTGCTGGACGAGATCGAGCGGGTGCGCAAAGAGGGCGTGGACCGGGAGATCTTCACCCTCTGCAAGAACGAAAAATACGGCCAGCTCATCGAAAATCTGGAAAACGTCGAGGATTCGGCCAGCCAGATGGCAGATTTCGCGCTGGCAGGTCAGACTGTGGCCCAGCAGATCACCATGCTGGCGGGCCTGACGGCAGAGGACGCCGACGCGGCATTGCAGCACATCCTGCGGCCTGAGCGGATGGCCGTGATGCACATCGAGCCGGACGGCACTGCCGTTGAGGACGAGGAAGAAGAGGAGACGGAAGAATGACGAATCTGGTACAGTTCCCGGGTCTCGGCCTCAGCTTTGAGCTGAGCCGGGTAGCCTTCAGCATCGGCGACATGGATATTTATTGGTACGGCGTCTGCATCGCCTTCGGCCTCTGCCTCGCATTGGTCTTCGCGTTCCGCCGCTGCACGGAGTTCGGCATCGACGCCGATTCGATGGTGGATGTCATCCTCATCGGCGTGGTGCTGGGCATCGCCAGCGCCCGCCTGTATTATGTGGCGATGGCACCCTATAATTACGATACCATCTGGGATGTGCTGGCCGTCCGCGACGGCGGTCTGGCCATCTACGGCGGCATCATCGGCGCCTTTGTGTTCGGCGGCCTGGCCTGCAAATGGCGGGGCGTGCCGGTGCTGCCCATGTTCGACCTGGCCGGCATGGGCTTCCTCATCGGACAGGGCTGCGGCCGCTGGGGCAACTTCTTCAATCAGGAGGCTTTCGGCTGCAACACCACCCTGCCCTGGGGTATGTTCAGCGAAGCAACGGAAGATTACCTGATGGGCAGCACCGTCACGGTGCCGAAGGGCGTCACCATCGACCCCGCCATGCCCGTCCACCCCACCTTCCTCTACGAGAGCATCTGGTGCTTCGTGGGTCTGGCTCTGCTGGTGGCGTACATCAAAAAGCGGAAGTTCAACGGCGACATTGCCCTGCGCTACCTTGTCTGGTACGGCGCAGGCCGCTTCTGGATCGAATCTCTCCGCACCGACAGCCTGCTGCTGGTGCCGTCGCTCGGCCTTCGCGCTTCCCAGCTGGTGGCGGCTGCGGCCGTCGTGGGCGGTGTGGCACTGGAAATTTTCCTGACCCGGAAATATAAGTCCAAGCCTCTCATGGTGACGCTGGCCCTGACGGCAGAGAACCGCAGCCTGCTGGCGAAGGTGCACAAGGCAGAGCCGGAATTTACGGTGGAGAGGGAAGAGCTGGTGGCTTCCAGCCCCCGCAAGCTCTTCCTCGAGCGCACGAATGCCTATAACGAGCGGGTGAAGCAGCAGCTCAAAGAGAAACTGGAGAAGAAAAACTGAAAATATTTCCGCAAAAGCGGGATTTTCCTCTTGAAATCCGCACATTTTTTTGCTATACTATTCTAGCCGCTTGGTGTGGGCGCCTCAAATGGCCCCTGTGAGGGCCTGCCTTTACGACCAGCGAGTACAACGAAAAGGAATGAACAAAATGTACGCAATCATTGTTACCGGCGGTAAGCAGTACCGCGTGGAGCAGGGCGACATCGTCTACATCGAAAAGCTGGACGTTGAGGCCGACTCCGAAGTGAAGTTTGATCAGGTTCTCGCTATTGGCGAGGAGGGTTCGGTCAAGGTTGGCGCTCCCGTTGTTGAGGGCGCTTCCGTTTCTGCCAAGGTCATCAAGAATGGCAAGGGCAAGAAGCTGAACATCATCACCTATCGCGCAAAGAAGCACAGTGCTCGCCGCATGGGCCATCGTCAGCCCTTCACCAAGGTTGAGATCACTGCGATCAACGGCTAAGTAGGAGGTATATTACAATGGCACATAAAAAGGGCGTAGGCAGCACCAAGAACGGCCGTGATTCTGCGGCTCAGCGTCTGGGCACCAAGCGTGCAGATGGTCAGTTCGTTCTGGCCGGCAACATCCTCGTTCGTCAGCGCGGCACTCACATCCAGCCGGGTGAGAATGTCGGCAAGGGCAGCGATGATACCCTGTTTGCTCTGGTCGACGGCACCGTTCGTTTCGAGCGCGTGGGCAAGAGCGGCAAGAAGTGCAGCGTCAAGCAGTAACTTCTTTCTAAAATCTGCAACACAGAGAGCCGGACCCTCGTGGCCCGGCTCTTTTTGATGAATTTCTTCTTCCTCGATCAGGCTCCCCTCGCCAGGGGAGCTGGCCGCGCAAAAGCGTGGACTGAGAGGTTATTTTCAAATAAAAGCGCAGAGAATAAGCGCTGAGAAGAATTTTTTCTGAGAACAGGAGGGCCTGTATGGCAGCACAAACCAATTTTATCGACATCGCCACCATCTGGCTCCATGCCGGCAAGGGCGGCGACGGCGCAGTGAGCTTCCATCGTGAGAAGTTCGTGGCCGCTGGCGGCCCGGACGGCGGCGACGGCGGCCGGGGCGGCGACATCATCTTTGTCGTGGACGACCACCTCACCACTCTGATGGACTTCCGTTATAAGCGCAAGTACACCGCCGACGAGGGCGGCAAGGGCGGCGCAAGCCTCTGCCACGGCAAGAATGCCGAGAACCTCGTCATCAAGGTGCCTCTGGGGACGGTCATCAAGGACGCAGAGAGCGGCCTCGTCATCGCCGACCTGTCCGACCACACCCCCGTCACCATCGCCAAGGGAGGACGCGGCGGCTACGGCAATGCACACTTTGCTACCCCCACCCGCCAGATCCCCAAGTTCGCAAAGCCCGGTATGCCCGGCGAGGATATTCAGGTGACTCTCGAGCTGAAGCTCATCGCGGATGTGGGCCTCATCGGCTTCCCCAACGTGGGCAAGTCCACCCTCATCTCTACCATCAGCGCCGCAAAGCCGAAAATTGCAAACTACCACTTCACCACGCTGGTGCCGACGCTGGGCGTCGTGTCGGTGGGTGAAGGCGCAAGCTTCGTCTGCGCCGACATCCCCGGCCTCATCGAGGGTGCCAGCGAGGGCGTCGGCCTGGGCCACGACTTCCTCCGCCATGTGGAGCGCTGCCGTCTGCTGCTGCACGTCGTGGACGTCTCCGGCAGCGAGTGCCGCGACCCCATCGAGGACTTCGAGCAGATCAACGAGGAGCTGGCAAAGTTCAGCCCGGCTCTGGCCGAGCGTCCCCAGATCGTGGTGGGCAACAAGTGTGACCTTGCCACCGAGGAGCAGATCGACACCTTCCGCAAGTATGTGGAAGAGAAGGGCCTGACTTTCGTCCCCATCTCCGCCGCCACCATGCAGGGCGTCAGGGAGCTTCCGGGTCTGGTCTACAACCGCCTGAAGGACATTCCCGCCGTCCCCGTGTTTGCCCCCGAGTACAAGAAGCCCGAGGCAAAGGCCGGTGGCCGCGAGTTTACCATCAAGCGGATGGAGGCTCATGTCTGGAGCGTGGATGCACCCTGGCTGGAGTATACCCTGGCCGGCAGCAACGTGGACGACTACGAGAGCCTGCAGTATTTCCAGCGCCAGCTGGGCGAGAGCGGCATTCTGGACGCTCTGGTGCAGAAGGGCGTGCAGGAGAACGATACCATCCTCATCGGCGAGTATCAGTTCGATTATATCTTCTAAGAGGTCAACGGGCTTGCCCTCTCAGCCTCACGCGGTTCGGCAGCTCTTCCAAAGGGAGAGCCGGAACGCAACGGTCAGGCTTCTGCCTCTCCCTTTGGGAGAGGTGGCATTGCGCAGCAATGACGGAGAGGGCAAGGACGCTGATGAAAGGAAAACCGTTCTATGAACGAACCCGAAAAGATCGACCCCCGGGAGCTGAGCCCGCTGGCACTAGCCTTCGTGGGCGACAGTGTGCTGGAACTTCTGGTGCGGCAGCGGCTGGTGGAGCACCACCGTCTGTCGGCGGGAAAGCTCAACGCCGAAAAGGTCAAATACGTCTCGGCCCGGGCGCAGTTCCGGGAAGAGCAGCTGTTGGAGCCGCTTTTCACCGAGGACGAGCTGGCTGTCTTCAAGCGGGGCCGCAACGCCAGCAAGGCCAGTGTGGCCAAACACGCCTCCCTGGAGGAGTACCGCGCGTCCACCGGCTTCGAGTGCCTGCTGGGCTGGCTGTATCTGAACGGCCAGCTGAGCCGGGTGCATGAGCTGTTCGAGACGCTGTGGCAGTCGTTCGACCCCAACGAAAAATAACCGGAACACGCGAAAGCCCACTGCTTTCCGCACTGGGAAACAGTGCAAAGAGAGCAGTGGGCTTTTTGTTGTCCCGTCAGATGGTCCGTTCGGGCGGGGCGGCGCTCAGCGCAGAGGCTCAGCGGCTGTTGCGGGCGGAGTTGTGAGCCGAGTTCTTGCCGCCCTCGTCGTCGGCACCCTTGGTGTACTGGTTGGGGTGCTTGTGCTCGTTGGTAGCAGAGTTCTGGCTGGAATTGGTGTTGCGGTTGGTGCTCTGATTGCTGGTGCGGTTCTGAGTCTGGTTCTTGCAGTTGGTGCTGCGGTTCTCGCTGCGATTTTCCATCGTATCGTCGCTCCTTTCGATTTCGGGAGGTGTTCTGCGCTCCCTGCCCATAGTTTGACCGGCTGCGGCGGCTTTATGCACCGCAGCCCGAAGGAGGTCTCATAAAAATGTCTGCCGAATATTTTGAAGCCCGGGAACGCGCCCTTCTGGGTGAGCGATACGATACGCTCTACGCTGCCCCGCAGGAGACAGCGGCCCGCGGCGTGACCGTCTCTGCCCTCCGCACTACGCCGGAAGAATTTGCGGCCCGGGCAGACTTCCCGCTGCGGCCCTCGCCCTTCTGCAAGGCGGCGTTCGTGGTGGAACAGCCCGACTTCAAGCCGGGCCGCCATCCCTACCATCACGCAGGCGTCTTCTACTCGCAGGAGCCATCGGCCTCGTCGGCAGCTCCGCTGCTGGGCGTCAAGTCCGGGATGCGGGTGCTGGATCTATGTGCTGCCCCCGGCGGTAAGAGCAGCCAGCTCGCCGCCGCTCTGCAGGGGCAGGGCCTGCTGGTGAGCAACGAATATGTCGCGGCCCGTGCAGAGATTTTGAAGAGCAACCTCGAGCGGATGGGCGTGTCCAACGCCGTCGTGCTAAACGAGACGCCCGCCCGCATCGCAGCGGCCCTGCCGGAGTTCTTCGACCGCGTTCTGGTGGATGCGCCCTGCTCCGGTGAGGGGATGTTCCGCAAAGAGCCTGCCGCGCTGGCCCAGCACTGCGAAGCGCTGGTGAAGCAGTGCGCAGAGCTGGGCGCGGACATCCTCGACAGCGCCGCTGTGGCCCTCGCGCCGGGCGGCGAACTGGTCTACTCCACCTGCACCTTCGCGCCGGAAGAGGACGAGGGACAGGTGGCCGCATTCCTGCAGCGCCACCCGGAGTTCACGCTGGCCGATGTGCTGGGCAATGTGGACTATTCCTTCGGCAGTGAGGGTGAGGCCAACCGCACCGGTGGTCTGCCGCTGGATGTGAGCAAGGTGCGCCGCATCTGGCCCTGTCAGGGCGGCGAGGGCCACTTTATGGCCCGGCTCGTCAAAGCTGGCACTCCGCGCGTTCTGCCCGCAGAGGGCGAGTACACTGCTGAAGAACAGCTCTGGCTGGCCGCTGCCGCCGAGGCAGGCAAAAAAGCCAAGGGCAGCAAACCACAGAAGGCTGCAAAGCCTGCGGATGCCCGCAGCGCCCGGCGGGAGAACAGCCGGGCTTGCCGAGAGGCTGTGCAGGGTCGCAGTTCCCGCATCCGGGACGCTGGGGGAGGGGATGCATCGCCCGCCCAGAGCCTCGCTGCATGGCGGGAATTTGCGGAGGAATATTTCCCGGAGCTGGCAAAGCGCCCTGCCGTGGTGCATGGCGGCGGCGTTCTGTTGCCGGCGGCTTTCCCGCAGACGAATCTTCACGTTTTGCGTGCAGGCGTCTTCGTGGGCAGTGTGCAAAAGGGGCGCTTCGTGCCGGAACATCATCTGTTCACGGCTTTCGGCGCGCTCTGCCAGAACCGTGAGGAACTGACCCTCGCCGACTCCCGAACCGTGGAATATCTCTCTGGCCGGGAGATAGAAGCTCACACCGCTGCCGATGGATGGTGCTGTGTGACGGTGGACGGCTGGCCGCTGGGAGGCGGCAAAGTGTCCGGCGGCAGGGTCAAAAACCATTATCCCAAGGCACTTCGTCTGCTGTAAAACGTAGTTTTTGGCAGAATAAACCGGAAAACCATCGGTACAAGGCTTGAACGCCGATGGCTGTTGTGATAAAATAATAGAGTTAGATTTTGTGTGCTGCCACAATGCGGGCGACCACAGCCCGTCTGCCCGCAGGCGGAGATCACTGATAAAATACAGGAGGCTCTTTTCCATGTCTGGACATAGCAAATGGAACAATATCAAGCGCAAGAAGGAGAAGACTGACGGCGCAAAGGCAAAGGTCTTTACCAAGATCGGCCGCGAGATCAGCGTTGCCGTCCGTACCGGCGGCCCCAATCCCGCTTCCAACAGCAAGCTGGCTGACCTGATCGCCAAGGCAAAGCGTATGAGCGTGCCGAACGATAACATCCAGCGTATCATCAAGAAGGCCGAGGGCGGCGATAAGACCGAGTACGAGGCGATCACCTACGAGGGTTACGGCCCCGGCGGCGTTGCGGTCATGGTCGAGACTCTGACCGACAACCGCAACCGTACCGCTGCTGACCTGCGCCACTACTTCGATAAGAACGGCGGCAACCTGGGCGCTATGGGCTGCGTGGGCTTCCTGTTCAGCCAGAAGGGCGTCATTGACATTTCTCTGGAAGACAAGGATGCCGACGAGGCTATGATGGACGCCCTGGATGCCGGTGCTGAGGACTTCGATGCAGGCGAAGATGCCGCTGAGATCACCACCGACCCCGAGAACTACTCCGCTGTCGTCAAAGCAATGGAGGAGAAGGGCTACGAGATCCTCTCCGACGATCTGGCCATGGTCCCCATGACCACCACCCGTCTGACCGACCCCGATCAGCTCAAGCTGATGGGCAAGCTGCTGGATGCTCTCGAGGATAACGATGACGTCCAGAATGTCTGGCACTCTCTCGAGAACGAAGAGGACCTGCCGGAATAATGCGCTATAAGTCTGAATAAGGACGTAACAAAGCCGCTTTTTGTGCTGTGAGGCACAGAAAGCGGCTTTGTTGTTTCATAGCGGCTTCTAATATTGGGAGTGCCCGTAAAAGATAAAAAACGCTTTTTGCCGCTTATTTATAATTCTGGATCTATTGCAAGCTTAGACGGTGGCTGCTCGACAAAAGCTGTTCAAAAAATCATTTATAGTAATTCAACTTTGTAGAACAAAAATAGAACAAGGCAAAGAGAGTGATAAATCGGCGGCTATAGAAAGGGTAGATGTTTGAGTGGAAAACTATTGAAGTAATGGTAAAATTATGATAAAATTGGTCGAGGAATAAATCATAATATGAAAATAGGCAGGGGTTGTGGCTCTGAAAGAAAAAAGCTCAGAAAAACGATAAAAATAGAATGAAATCTCAAAGTAAAAGGGTTTGACTTTTGCAGAGTGTGCGCAGGAGTCTATTAAAGTTGTGCGAAACTGAAAGATGAAAAAAGAAATTGCGATTTCAAAAGTGTTGTTGGAATGACACATTGAATCTGAAATGCCTCTGGTCAAAATACCGGAGAAAAGGTATTTCAGATGTGTCCATAAAAGCTCTGGTGGTCGTCATGCTCGAAAAGCTCCGTTTATGCGGTAGTCGAGCAATTTTGGCAGGCAGAGATGAGCGGTGAGGCAGAGCAAAACATCGAATCGTAAGTGAGGTATGCGGAATGTCAGCAAGTGTGGTTGGAATTGAGAAGCCGGTCGTCATCGACCGAAAGCAGAATCTGCGGGAACATCGGTTATATTGGGTCGGACGCCGGACGCAGGATGTGGTCTTATCGGCACTGGCGCTGGTGGTGTTGTCGCCGGTGATGCTGGCAACAGCTATCGCTATCGTGGTAGATGACCCTTCTGCCGGGCCTATTTTTTCGCAGGAACGCATTGGACGAGATGGCAAACCGTTCAGGTTCTACAAGTTTCGTTCCATGTGTCCGAATGCGGAAGCAAAACTGGACGACCTTCTGGGCCAGAATGAAATGGACGGCCCGGTGTTCAAAATCAAGGACGACCCGCGAATTACCCGCGTGGGCAGGTTTATTCGCAAGACGAGTCTGGATGAGCTTCCGCAGCTGTGGAACATTCTGAAGGGTGATATGAGCATTGTCGGCCCGCGGCCTGCCCTGCCCCGCGAGGTGGAGCAGTATGGGGATTATGAGAAGCAGCGTTTGTATGTGACGCCAGGCCTGAGCTGCTATTGGCAGATCGCTCCGCACCGCAACGACCTCTCTTTTGAGGAGTGGATGGATCTGGATGTGAAATATGTCAAGGAGCGCAGCTTCTGGGTGGATTGGAAAATCATTTTCAAGACATTCAAGGTGTGCCTGCTGGGGCATGGGGAGTAAAAATCTCCGTAAAACGTACAAAGCCGCGAGACGGCGGGTGCAGAATACTAGTAGATTAAGCGCTAGTCGAAAATATACATGAACAACAATTTGTAAGAGGAATATAGCAGAATGTCAAATAAGAAGAATCTCCTGATTTACGCTCATTACTATATTCCAGATACTGCGTCAACGGGGCAGATTCTCCGTGAACTGGCGGAGGGTATGCTGGATGAGTTCAACATTACGGTCATCTGCGTGGTGCCGAGTTACTTAGGAACTATCGAAAAAAATACAAGACGCAGAAATATTACGAAGAAGAAATTAACGGCATAAAAGTTTTAAGGATAAGAGTACCGGAGTTCAGCAAGACCAATAAGAAGAGCCGTGTGAAGAATATTGTCTCCTATTTCTTTGGAGCAATGGGTGCGACCTTCAAGGTCGGCAAGATGGACTATGTGTTCTCCATCTCACAGCCTCCAATCCTCGGCGGGGAGTGTGAAATAATACGCGGCTGTCATAATAGGGACAAGGGTACGGCAGAGAAGGAAAGGCTCCGCAACCTGAAGTTCATATTTTCTTACCCGAAGAATGAACGACTGATCTTTTTGGGTGGCAGAAATGCCGCACAGGAAGAAATCTCGACCATGAGGGTGGGGTGACAGCCAGCGGACAGGTGCACGAGCCTATCCGCTCTTTGTGTTGGCCGAGATGTTGATGAAGAAATTGAGTGGGATTGTGGGAAAGATTTATGAGTAAGAAACTTGCGATTGCGATGTTCGGACAGAAGCGATTATCAAGAGAAGGCGGAGTAGAAATCGTTGTCAAGGAGCTCTGCACGCGAATGGCGCAGCAGGGCTGTCAGGTGACATGCTACAACAGATCGGGACATCATGTGAGCGGTGCGGAATATGACGATGCTGGTAAAACGGAGTACGAGGAAATCCGTCAGAAGTCTGTTCCGACTATTGAACGGCGTGGACTTGCTGCAGTCAGCTCCTCCGCATTTGCGGCACTTTATAGTGCATTTGGAAAATACGATGTGGTGCACATCCACGCCGAAGGACCGGCGTTCTTTGCATGGCTGCCGAAGATGCTCGGTAAACGAGTTGTAGTTACCGTCCATGGGGAGTGTGAAATAATACGCGGCTGTCATAATAGGAACAAGGGCACGGCAGAGAATGAAAGGCTCCGCGACCCGAAGTTCATATTTTCTTACCCGAAGAATGAACGATTGATCTTTCTGTGTGGCAGAAATGCCGCTCAGAAAGAAATCTCGACCATGAGGGTGGGGTGACAGGCAGCGGACAGGTGTACGAACCTATCCGCTCTTTGTGTTGGCCGAGATGTTGATGAAGAAATTGAGTGGGATTGTGGGAAAGATTTATGAGTAAAAAACTTGCGATTGCAATGTTCGGACAGAAGCGATTATCGAGAGAAGGTGGAGTAGAGATTGTTGTCAAAGAGCTCTGCACCCGAATGGCACAGAAGGGTTGTGATGTAACTTGCTACAATAGAGCAGGCCATCATGTGAGTGGTGCAGAATATGACGATGCTGGTAAAACGGAGTACGAGGGAATCCGTCAGAAGTCTGTTCCGACCATTGAACGGCGTGGACTTGCAGCGGTAAGCTCTTCCTTTTTCGCAGCACTTTGTAGTGCATTTGGAAGATACGATGTGGTGCATATCCATGCAGAAGGACCGGCGTTCTTTGCATGGCTGCCGAAGATGTTTGGGAAAAGAGTTGTTGTTACCGTCCATGGCATTGATTGGCAGCGCGAGAAATGGCAATCAGGACTTGGCTCTAAGTTTATCCACCAAGGCGAAAAAAATGCTGCGAAATATGCGGACGAGGTCATTGTTCTGAGCAAAGGAGTGCAGAAGTATTTCTTGGAGACCTATGGAAGGGAGACGCATTTTATCCCTAATGGTGTCAATCGGCCAGAGGTTCGGGAGGCAAGGCTGATCAAGGATCATTTTGGACTGGAAAAGGATTCCTACATATTGTTCCTCGGTCGTCTGGTGCCGGAGAAGGGGATTCGATATCTGGTTGAGGCATTCAAGAATGTCAAGACGGATAAAAAGTTGGTCATCGCAGGCGGCTCCAGCGATACGGATTCCTTTATGGAGGAATTGAAGGAACTGGCGAAGGGTGACGATCAGATACTCTTTACCGGCTTCGTGCAGGGGACGATGCTGGATGAACTATACAGTAACGCCTATATCTATACTCTGCCGTCTGATCTGGAAGGAATGCCATTAAGTCTGTTGGAGGCGATGAGCTACGGCAACTGCTGTTTGGTTTCGGATATTCCGGAGTGCGCAGAGGTTGTGGAAGATAAGGCATTGATTTTCAAAAAGTCAGATGTAGAGGACTTGCGAGAAAAACTGCAAGAGGCCTGTGACAATCCAGAAATGGTTATGAGAATGAAGAATCAGGCAGCTGACTTTATCTGCGAGAAATATAACTGGGATGAAGTTGTAAAGGAAACGATGAAACTGTACAGGAGAAAATAATAGATGAGAGTATTGATAATAAATAAATTTCTATATCCAAACGGTGGATCAGAAACCTACATATTTAAGCTGGGTGAGGCGCTAGAGCAGCACGGACATGAGGTTCAGTACTTCGGTATGGAGCATGAAGGCCGCTGCGTGGGCAACCGGGTCAATGCTTATACATCTGGTATGGACTTCCACGGCGGCAGCAAACTGAGCAAGCTGACATACCCGATCAAGACGATTTACAGCAAGGAAGCACGGGTACAGTTGAGAAAAGTTCTGGACGACTTCAAGCCGGAGGTCTGTCACCTAAACAACTTTAACTACCAGCTGACACCTTCCATCATTCTGGAAATCGTGAAGTGGCGCAAGGAGACCGGAAGAGATTGTAAGATCATCTTCACGGCACATGACTACCAGTTGGTCTGCCCGAACCACATGCTGAACAATCCGAACACCCACCAGAACTGTGAGAAGTGTCTCGGCGGCCATTTCGTGAACTGCATGAAAGGCAAGTGCATCCACGGTTCTACGGCGAAATCTGCCATCGGCATGATGGAGGCTGAGTTCTGGAAGTGGAAGAGTGCCTATAAGTACATTGATACCATGATCTGCTGCTCGGAGTTTATGAAGAGCAAAATGGACAGCAATCCGCTGTTTGCGACGAAGACCGTGGCAATGCACAACTTCATCGATAAGGTGGAGTGGAAAGAGACTCCGAAGAAGGATTATGTCCTCTACTTTGGCCGCTTCTCCGAGGAGAAAGGCATCGGCACGCTCATCAAGGTCTGCAAGGATCTGCCGGATGTACAGTTCATCTTCGCCGGTACTGGTCCTCTGGAAGAGACAGTAAACGGTATTAAGAACATCAAGAACGTCGGCTTCCAGAAAGGCGAGGCACTGGAAAAGTTGATCCGTGAGGCACGGTTCTCCATTTACCCTTCTGAGTGGTATGAGAACTGCCCATTCTCTGTGATGGAATCCCAGATGTATGGTACACCGGTGCTGGGAGCGAACATCGGTGGCATCCCGGAACTGATTCAGGTTGGCAAGACCGGCGAGCTGTTTGAAAGCGGTAACGGGAAAGATTTGAAAGAAAAGATAGAAAAGCTCTGGGGTGATAAGAAGCTGTGTGAGCAGTATAGCAAGAACTGCAAGGACATCAGCTTCGATACCATTGATGAGTATTACGAGAAAATTATGAAGGTGTATCAGTAAGACTGTTATGTGAGGAGAGAATTTGTGGCTACAAAAGCGGATAGATATGAGGGAATAGATGGATTAAAGGCGTATGCCATCATTGGCATTGCACTGATGCACGTCCTCGCAAATGGAGAATATGGGGTAGGAGGATTTGTGTTTGAACGGCTGATACCATCTTTCACAAACCTCGTTTTCCTTTTTATGATGGTCAGTGGCTTTGGAATGTGCTGCGGCTATTACCAGAAAATTATTGACCAGAAGATCAGCGTAGAGGATTTCTACAAGAAACGGTACATCAAGATCTGGCCGTACTTTGCACTGCTTTGTGCGTTAGACTTTGTGATTTCACCAAGCAAGGAATCACTATTTGAAGTCTTTGCAAACTTGACTTTGTGTCAGGGGCTTCTGCCGAATGCTAAGATTTCGGTTATTGGTGTGAGTTGGACACTGGCAGTCATTTTTGTGTTCTACATGCTGTTCCCGTTCTTCTGCTTCCTGATTGGAAATAAGAAGAGAGCATGGGGAGTAGCGGTTGTAGCACTGGTGTTTAACTGGTTATGCACTAATTACTTCAAAGCAGGGAGGACTAATATCGTCTACGATGCAGTCTATTTTATCGCAGGCGGTCTGATCTTCCTCTATCGGAAAGAGTTGGCTGAGTTTGCATCGAAGTACAAAATCATCGCCGGAGCGGTCCTGCTGATTGCCACGGTTGCGTATTTTGCGTTAGGCGGGTCTACACTCACGATGCTGTTCTTCTGTGTGGCAGCATTGGTCTATACGCTCGGATGCAAGCGGGGGGGGGTACTGGTCAATCCAGTCGCCAAGTTCCTCGGTGGTATCAGCTTCGAGATTTACCTGTGCCACATGGTAATTTATCGGGTGCTTGAGAAGCTGCACCTTGTTCATCTATTTGGAAATGGTCTGCTGGCATATATCTTCACGGCAATTGCAGTCATCTGTGGTTCGGTTATGTTCTCGGTATGTGCCAAGTGGTTCTTAAATAAAATCGAAACATTCTTAAAAGAGAGAGTTAGGAGAGTTAATCATGTCTGAAGAAAAGAAGTTAAATGGTACGGTCATCGTTACTTATCGTTGCAATGCTCGTTGCTCTATGTGCAACCGATATAAAGCACCTTCTAAGCCGGAAGAGGAAATCAGCATCGAAACCATCAAGAAGTTGCCGAAGATGTACTTTACCAACATCACCGGCGGCGAGCCGTTCATCCGCACCGACCTGAAGGATATTGTGCGTGAACTGTACAAGAAGTCCGACCGTATCGTTATTTCCACGAACGGTTTCTTCACCGATCGTATCGTTGATCTGTGCAAGGAGTTCCCGCAGATCGGTATCCGTATCTCTATCGAGGGTCTGGAGCAGACCAACAACGAGATCCGTGGTCTGCAGAACGGCTACCAGCGTGGTTATGGCACGCTGAAGAAGCTGCGTGAGATGGGCATGAAGGACGTTGGTTTCGGCATGACCGTCCAGGATAAGAACGCTCCTGACCTTGTTCCGCTGTACAAAATCTCCGATGAGATGGGCATGGAGTTTGCAACTGCTTCTCTGCATAACAGCTTCTACTTCGTTGAGGCAAAGAACATCATCCATGACCGTCCGATGGTTGCAAAGAACTTTGAGAATCTGGTCAATGAACTGCTCCGCAGCAACAGCCCGAAGAAGTGGTTCCGTGCGTACTTTAACCACGGTTTGATCAATTACATCTACGGTCAGAAGCGTCTGCTGCCTTGCGACATGAGCTTCGATACCTTCTTTATTGATCCGTATGGCGATGTCATGCCGTGCAATGGTACCAAGGATAAGGAAGTCATGGGTAACCTGAACAACCAGACTTGGGACGAGCTGTGGAATAGCCCGGAGGCCGAGAAGGTTCGTGCGAAGGTTCGTTGCTGCGACCGTGACTGCTGGATGATCGGCAGTGTAAGCCCTGCTATGCATAAGTACATCTGGAAGCCTGCTACCTGGGTTCTGGTCCACAAGTTTAAGGCTCTCTTCACCAAGCATCCGTACAGCATGTACGAGCTGAAAATCTGCCGTGACTACCGCGATGGCAAAGTTACTAAAGAGGAGCTGGATAAGTGCAGCACCTGCGATATGAACTGTGTGATCAACAACGGTCTGAGTGAAGCCTCTAAGGAGCAGTTGAAGCATAAGACCGGCGAGGAAATCGTGGATGCTGATATTGAAAATCAAATGAAATCTAAATGATGGAGAAAATATGAATTTACAATTGAGTATTATTGTACCAGTTTATAATGTGGAAAAATATTTGCAAAGATGTATGGAGTCTCTTTTGACTCAAAATATATCTAACTACGAAATTATACTTGTAGATGATGGATCAAAGGATAAAAGTTCAGAAATATGCGATGAATACGCAAGTAAATATTCTTTTGTTCGTGTGATACATAAAGAAAATGAAGGGCTTGGCTATGCTAGAAATAGTGGGCTTGCTGTGGCAAAGGGAAAATATGTGTCATTTGTTGATTCGGATGATACTGTATCTTCAGAACATTTTCGAGAACTTTTAAGAGTTGCGGAAAAATACCATGCCGATGCATGCTTAGGCGGTATGACAGATGTATATGAAACACACAAAGTAATAAGTCGACATCCTTTTGCGGGAAGTGTATTTAATAAACAAGAAGTTATGGAAATATTGCTTCCAAGTATGTTGGGATACGATGAATATGGGCAAAACTATTCTGGAATGTCTGTTTGTATTGGAATATTTTGTCGCGAAATAATAGAGCAAAACAATATACGTTTTTACTCAGAGAGAGAATATATATCAGAAGATGTTATTTTTGATATTGAATTTATGAGTCATAGCCATATTGTGGCTATCAATGAATTGGCAGGGTATAACTATTATCATAATGTTGGAACCTTGACAACGAAGTACAGACCAGAAAGATTTGAACAAATAAAAAAGCTATATCTTTATGAGTATCAAATTGTTAAGGGTAAAGATAATTACACAAATCTGTGTCGTAGAATTGACAGTATGTTTTTAGCGAATCTTCGTGTGACTATAATGCAAGAAGTAGATCACAGTGGCTTTAATTGTATAGCATCAAACAAAGTGATAGAATCTATGATTTGTGACGGCTGTGTACAAGGTGTAATCAAAAAATATGATTTTTCCAAAATGCCAGCGAAGCAGAAATTATTTTGCCAGGCAATTTATAAAAAGAGTAAGTTATTGACATATATGATGGCATTGCTTCAAAATTGGAAGAGGAAGAGAGCACTGTTCCGTTAAATAGTAATTTCAGATGGCGTATAAATGTCTTATCACCTAAGAGATAGTGACGAGCCAATAATGAGGTTTGTGGTGAGGCGATTAAGATAAAACAGCGAAAGAGGCAGGAGGAAAGAAAGTTGTGAGAGGTAAACCTATAAAGATTAGAAAGTCACAAATCCCATACTTTATTTCTGGAATAATAATATTTACAAATAGATTTAGCGGAACAAATATTAACTATAGCATTAAGTATATTGTTGCTGGAATATGGGCGCTTTATTATTTGGCAGTTGTTATTTCAGTTCAGAACAATGTAACAAGGAAAAACGAAAAATATGAGCAAATAAAAAGCCATTATAACCTAATGATTGCGCCCTTTGTTGCTTTTTGCTTCTATTCGATAGCTATTTGGGCGTTTCGAGAAGATGTAACAATAGGAAATTATACGAGATTATTTAGTACGATATTGTATTTGGCTCTTGCATGGGGGTATGCAAGCTGTGGATATTATTTGTTTGGGGAAAAAAGTATAGACGTTTTATTTTATGCGGGAGTGACCTCTTATACACTAGGATCTATAATTCCTCTTATTTTTAATTATGGAGTTCGAGAGATTGGACTATATTTGATTAGTGCTATAACCGGTGCAAATACAGCCGCTTCGTATATGATGGAAGTACATGATCTCACTTTTGCTATGGGACTGTTCTTTTTGTATTATATGTTTGTAGAGAACAGAAAGGAAAGAAGCCATATTAAAAAAATACTGCTTTCGTTTATTCTTATTGTCTTAGGTCTAAAAAGAATAGAGATATTAGCATTAGCAGTTGCAATAGTTTCTTATTGGGTAGTATTACGAAAAGGAAAAACGATGAAAGGAAGAAGTATATTCTTCTTTCTAGTTTTCTCGATATTGACAGTAGGGTATGTATATATTATTTGGAGTGGGGCTTTAGAGATACTGGCTACTAGATTTGAAATTGATTTTATGGGAAGACTTGGCTATTATTCATATGCAAGAAAGTTTTACAAATTTTCCCCATTTTTTTTAGGCAATGGCTACACTTATTTTTCACGATATTGGGGAAACTTGTATTCTAGCGGCCTTAGGATAGACGGTTATGGAGTTGCAGCAAGTATACACAGCGATATTCTTGTTATGTTTATCGAAATTGGCTTTATTGGAATGTTGATATGGATTTACTACTGTTTTAAATATAAAACTGTCAAGCTAAATAGCCGGAATGGGACTGCAGTTGGAGAGTACTATTTACTTGCGACTATATATATGTTTATATTATATCTTACAGATAATACGTCAACATATTTTATAACACAAATGATTTATTATTTGATACCTTTGGCAATGGGAAATACATCAACAATTAATGTTAATTTAAAAAGAAATGGGGTGGAAATGCGGAATGAAAGATAAAAAAATAGTATTCCATTGCTGCACGGTTTACCAGCTGATTGTTGCGATTCAAGTAAAGTGCGTTTTTTATTCTTCATATTGGAGTGAATTGATAATTTCAAAATCAACACCTAATTCGAATATAATTGCAAAAAGATTGTGTGGTGTTTTTGACTCGGTTGTTGTTGCCGATAACGAAACACTTGATTGGAATGCACCGAAAATGATGAGCTGGTATTATATAAAAAAACGACTACCTAAACTGCTTGAATCTTCTAATATAAAAGAAAATGATGTAGTTGATGAATACCTATTTGCTGGTTTAGGAGGCTTTTCTAATGCAATCGGTCAATGGCTTATGCACGAACATGGATGCAAAAACATTGCAATGTTCGAAGAGGGAGCTTCTTCATATTCGAGGATATACGAACATGCCATTTGTATGCGGCGTAAAAATCCGTCGATAATTAAAAATTTGTACTACAAATGTTTTCCACATGTTTTATCTGTGTTTAAAAAATTCTATTTTTTTGATCCGAATCTTTGTTTGTGGGATACACAGTCAAAAGTAATAGAAATTCCGAGCTTGCTTGAAACAAAGAGTATTATTAACCCTATCTTGAATAAAGTATTTTCTGTAAAGGAATGTAGGGATTCATATGATAGAGATGTTATTTTTTTTGAAGAATCTTACTACAATGATGGCATCCTAACAGGTGATGTAGAGCTGGTTGAAAATTTAGCTAAAATCTATGGCAAAGATAACATAATAGTAAAAGTACATCCTAGAAATAAAGAAAATCGCTTTAAAAAATTAGGATATACGACAAATGTGGATCTAACGATTCCGTGGGAGGCCATTGCACTTAATATCGAAGGAATGGAAAATAAAACGCTTGTAACAATGACGTCCACAGCTTTGATTAGTACATATTTGTGTATAAAATCAAATGCAAAATTGATTTTCTATACGAGTAAATTAAATAGTCAAAACCAACGAGTCCTTTATACAGCAGAGGTTATTAAGAAACTGGCCTCTTTGTATCCAAATATAATAGAGGAAATATAATAATGATAAAGCGGATTCTAAGAAAGCTAATATATCGCGAAAAAAGTTCAGGAGAGAAATATATTGCATATTGTAAGCGGGGGGGGGGCAACAATTGGAAATAATGTGACTGTTTACAGTGCGAAAAATACTACCATTGATGAAACAAGTCTTCAACACATTTTTATTGGCGATAATACCCAAATAACGGCCGGAGTTATTATACTTGCACATGATTATAGCTATTCAGTTCTTGGAAATATTTATGGAGAACTACCAAGGCAACAAAAAGACACTATCATTGGGAAGAATGTCTTCATTGGTATGAACTCCATAATATTAATGGGATCAAATATAGGAGACAATGTTATTATTGGCGCCGGAAGTGTTGTTTCTGGACATATACCGTCAAATACTGTATGTGCAGGAAATCCCGCAAAAATAATCTGTTCACTAGATCAGTTCCTTGTAAAGGGGCGAACACGATTTGAGGAAAGTGCTCGGTGTTATTATGCGGGAATTAAAAGAAAAAAACAAGATGTGACAGAAGAAGATATGATAATATATAGGAGTCTTTTTGCGGAAAAAAGTGAAATGGAAAGATATATTGCATATGGAAAATTTCGTGGGGTGGAAAACGAAAAGATAATCAATATGGAAAATTATAGAAAGTATAAAACATTTAATGATTTTATGGAGGATATACAATGAAAACAGTAGCAATTGTTCCAATGAAACTGAATAATCGTCGGTTGCCGCAGAAGAATACGAAAAGCTTTACGAATGGTAATCCACTTTGCCATTACATTCTCTCTACGCTGCTGACAGTTGAAGGTGTAGATGAGGTTTATGTTTATTGCAGCAATCCTGACATTCAGGAGTTTATTCCTGAGGGTGTAAAGTATCTGCAGCGTTCAACCAGCTTGGATCAAGATACGACAAAAATGAATGAAGTGCTGCATTGCTTTGCGAACGAAGTGCCTGCAGATATTTATGTGATGACACACACGACAGCACCTTTCATTAAAAAAGAATCGATTGAAAAAGGTTTGGAAGCTGTCAAGAGTGGAGAATATGACTCTTCCTTTGCTGCTAAGAAATTGCAAGATTTTCTGTGGAAAGACGGAAAACCGTTCAATTATGAGCTGAATAATATTCCTCGCACACAGGATTTGCCGGCATTGTATGAAGAAACAAGTGGCTTCTATATTTATAGAAACCATGTGATGACGGAACTTAACCGCCGAATTGGAGATAAGCCGTATATTGTTGAGGTCGGCGAAATTGAAAGTGTAGATATTGATGAAGCAGAAGACTTTATGATTGCAGATGCAATCTATAACTATGAGCTTCAAAAGAAGTAAGAATGTTTTGTGGAGAAAGTATAATGAACAAAATACAGGTATTAGATTGTACACTAAGAGATGGTGGTTACTGCAACAATTGTAGATTTGGCTTTGAGAATGAGAAAAAAATCATTCATGGGCTCGTAGAGGCTAATGTTGATATTATTGAATGCGGATTCCTTATGAATACCGTAGAATATGATCAAGATGTTACAAGATTTACCTCACTTGATGAAGTAGCCAAAATCATTCCGAAAGACAAAGAGGGCAAAACATTTGTAATGCTTACTGACTATGGCAAATATCGTCCGGAAGATCTGCCAGAGTATGATGGAGTATCTGTGGATGGTTTGCGTGTAGCTTTTCACAAGAAAGACCGCATAGCTGCGTTGAAAGAATGTAAAAAAATAAAAAATAAAGGCTATAAGGTCTTTGTTCAGGCAATGGTTTCGTTGAGTTATACAGATGAGGAATTCCTTGACTTGATCCGTCGAGTGAATGAATTAGAGCCGTATGCGTTTTATATTGTAGACAGCTTTGGAATGATGAAACGCAAGGACCTGACGAGGCTTTTTTATTTAGTTGAACATAATCTGAATGAGAAAATTAAAATCGGGTTTCATTCACATAATAATATGCAGCTGGCCTACTCGAACGCTCAAAGTTTGGTGGATCTGCATTCTGATCGAGATCTTATCATTGATTCCTCTGTATATGGAATGGGACGAGGAGCAGGCAATTTAAACACAGAGCTGTTCGTACAGTATTTGAATGATAATGCGGATGGAAATTACGATATTAAACCGCTGCTATCTATTATTGATGAAATTTTGAATGCGTTTTATCAGCGAAATTATTGGGGATATTCTTTGCCAAATTATTTGTCCGCGGCACATAACGCCCATCCCAATTATGCTGGATATTTGGATGATAAGAAGACCTTGACTGTCGAGAATATGAATGAAATCTTTGACATGATGGATGAAGATAAGAAGGTCTCTTATGATAAGGATTATATCGAACAGCTCTATTTAAGATATATGGCAACTGGAAAATCGCAGGAAGGCCATAAGGCAGAGTTACAAGAAAAAATTAAAGGAAAAACGATTCTGCTGATTGCGCCGGGAAAGAGCTCGATAGAAGAGAGAAAAAAGATAGCATCGTTTATAAATGAAGATGTTGTGACGATAAGTGTTAATTATAACTATCCTCTCGTAAATACTGATTATATTTTTCTGAGCAACTTGAGGCGCTTCAGAGAACTGGATGCATCGAATAGAGAGAAATGCATTGTTACATCGAATATTCCGGCGGATAATGTGTACATCCAGACAAAATATCGAGAACTTCTGTGCGACATTGAAGCAGTAAAAGATAATGCTGGTTTGATGGCAATTAAATATTTTACCCAGATGGGGGCAAAGAAGATTTATCTGGCAGGATTTGATGGATACTCCCATGACGAAAAGGAAAATTACGGAGAATCCACAATGGCGTTTGTTACAAGAACGGCAGTCCTTGATGCAATGAACGTGGGTATGACAGAAATGCTGAAAAAGTATAGCAATATAGTCGAACTGAAATTCCTGACGAAGCAGCATTATGTGAAAAATTAAGGAGGCGATGAATATGAAGGTGCTTTCTTTTGGCGAGATTCTTTTAAGACTGGCATCGCCAGGATATACGAAACTGTTTCAAAAGGATAGTTTAGATGCCACATTCTGTGGAGGAGAAGCAAATGTCGCGGTGTCACTGGCTAATTTTGGCGTACAGTCGGAATTTTTGACAGTTGTCCCTGATAATGATGTCGGACGTGCATCATTGAACGCTCTGCGTTATTTCGGTGTGGATACAAGCAAAACCTTTTTCAAAAATGGTCGAATGGGCCTTTATTACCTCGAAAAGGGTGCTTCGCAGCGCCCATCTAAGGTAATCTATGATAGAGCATACTCATCGATTGCTTTAGCAGAGCCAACCGACTTTGACTGGGAAGCATTGTTTGATGGTGTGACATGGTTCCATTGGACTGGAATTGATCCGGCGTTATCTGATAACATGGTGCAGATTTGTGAGCAGGCTTGTAAGAAAGCGAAAGAAAAAGGTATTACAATTTCTTGTGACCTGAATTTTAGAAAAAATCTTTGGAGTTCTGAAAAAGCACAGGAAGTAATGCGTAATCTTGTTCAGTATGTTGATGTTTGCATTGCAAATGAAGAAGATGCGGATAAGGTTCTTGGAATCAAGGCACCGAACAACAATGTCGAATCAGGAAAGTTGAATAAGAGTGGCTATGAGTATGTGGCAAAAGAAATCTGTGAGAGATTTGGCTGCAAAAAAGTTGCCATTACTTTACGAGAAAGCATTAACGCAAGCCGCAATGGGTGGAGCGGAATGATATATGATGTAGCAACCGGAACCGCAAATTATTCCACACATTATGATATTGATATTGTGGATCGAGTCGGTGGTGGCGATAGCTTTACAGGTGCAATGATTTACAGTTTAATCACTGGTAAGGATGATAAAAGTGCTATCGAGTTTGCTGTTGCAGCAAGTTGCTTAAAGCATTCAATTGAGGGGGACTTCAACCGAGTGACAGCGTCTGATGTGGAAAATTTAATAAAAAATGGAGGTAACGGAAGGGTTCAAAGATGAAATTGAAAACCTTAGTAGATAAATATAAAAGCTTATCCGCTCCGGTGAAAGCATCTATCTGGTTTACTGTTTGTAATATAATTCAAAAGGGAATAGCATTAATTAGTACACCTATTTTCACACGTATAATGACGACACAGCAGTATGGAGTATATACGATTTATCAATCGTGGTATCAAGTGCTGACAATTTTTGCTACGTTGAATTTATCGGCAGGCATTTTTAATAATGGTTTGACAAAGTATCCAGAAAAGAAGAGTGAATTTGTTTCTTCGCTGCAAGGATTGTCGACGACAGTTACGTTTGTGCTTTTTTTAATTTATGTTGCAATTCCACAATTTTGGAATGAATTATTAGGGCTGGGTACATTATTTGTTGTCGCAATGTTTGTACAATTACTATTTGAACCCGCGTATTTGTTTTGGTCTGCAGAGCAGAGGTATCAATACAACTATAAAAGTTTAATTTTTACAACAATGATAATAGCAATAGGAAGTCCCCTAATCGGAATTATTGCGGTCATTTCAACATCCTATAAGGCGGAGGCTCGCGTTTTATCATTTGTTCTTGTACAAGTTGTATTAGGATTATATTTTTATATTCGAGCGTTTGCAAAGGGAAAGTGTTTTTTTAATAGCTTTTTTTGGAAGTATGCACTATCGTTTAATATTCCGTTAATTCCACATTATTTGTCGATGACAGTACTTAATCAGTCCGACAGAATAATGATTGATAAAATGGTTGGGACATCGGAAGCAGCCATATATGGAATTGCATATACATTGGCAATGATGATGACAATTATTACTGGCGCAATTAACAGTTCCTTTATTCCATACACATATCAGAATATAAAAAGAAAACATTACAAGGAAATAGGGAGCAATGCTAATTTTATCCTATTGCTAGTGGCAATGGGATGTGCTATGGCTATGGCATTTGGTCCAGAACTGATTAAATTATTTGCGACAGAGGAATATTATGACGCAATTTGGGTTATGCCACCTGTTGCGGCCTCTGTGTTTTTTATGTTTTTATATCCACTTTTTGCAAACATTGAATTTTATTATGAAAAAACCAAATTTGTTATGGTCGCATCGTGTTCGGGAGCACTTCTTAATATCCTGTTAAATTATATTTTTATCGGGTTGTACGGATATTATGCTGCTGGTTACACCACATTGATATGTTATATGGTTTTTTCTTTTGCTCATTATTTGGCTTACAAAAAAATAGTTGATAATAATTTAGAATTAGAAAAAATATATGACATCAAGTTTATAATAGCATTATCTGGTTTTGTGTTGGTAATGATGGGCATAATGATAGTGGGCTATTCATACACTTGGCTACGATACACAATTCTGCTTGTTATGGTGATTGTCCTATTTAAAAATAAGACAGAAATCCTTAATAAGTTGATGAAGCTGCGAAAAAAAGACTAGCTAGTTTCAAATTATAAGATGGGAGTTATGTATGGTTGAGGAAAATGTAATAAAATTAAGACGTGCACAGTTAATGATTGCTAAAGAAATAAAGAGAATATGCGATTTAAACAATATTAATTATTTTTTGGACTCAGGCTCAATGCTAGGTGCAGTTAGACACAGTGGTTTTATTCCTTGGGATGATGACATGGATATTGGTATGTGTTGCGATGATTATGAGAAATTTATATCAATAGCACCTAAAGAGTTGGACAATAGATTCTTTTTAGATAACTACGAAACAAATAAAAGTAATCCGCTGGTTTTCAGTAAAGTGCGTTTGAAGGGAACAACTTATATTGAAAATATTGGAAATAAAAATTTGGAACATAATGAAATTTTTGTTGACGTGTTTCCATACTATTATATTTCCGATAATATTACAGAGAGAAAAATTGAAGGACTCGAAATGGCATTTCTGGCACAGGCAATCATGTCGAAATCCGGGTATAAAGTATGGAAGGGAAAAGGTCTGAAAAAGCGTCTGAAATTTTTGCCAACTGATATCGTCGGTAAAGTTTGCACAACGCATTACCTGAGAGCAAAAGTGAATAGATTATATTCAAAGCATCATAATACAAAGATGATGGGCATTCAAGCCGGATCATGTTATGGGTATTGGTATTTTCCAGAAAGCGTATTAAGAAAAACAGTGAAGCACAAATTTGAAGATGAAGAGTTTGATATTCCACAAGAATATGACTACTTTTTAAAGACTGCATATGGGGATTACATGAAGCTGCCGCCCGAAAACGAAAGAGTAACACATCAAATACTGCGGTTGGATTTCGGACAGGTAAAAATCTTATAATTTAGACAGGTATGAGTAGAGACATCCGGCCTTTTAAATACCTTGAAAGGTCGGATTTTGTATGAACCTGCGTTCACAAAATGAAAAGGAGCAGTGTACATGAACAAACAAGAAAGCGATATTTTGAACACGCTTTTGCTAGAACCATTTATTAATCAACGAATTTTAGCGGAAGAGTCAGGACATTCGTTAGGAGTAATCAATCGATCGTTAAAAGAACTCATCAAGATGGACTATTTGGATGACTCAATCCGTCCAACAGTGAAAGCAATCACCGAGTTCAAAGAAAAGACACCTCAAAGAGCGATTGTTTTGGCCGCCGGATTCGGAATGCGTATGGTTCCTATCAATACAGAAATGCCGAAAGGACTACTAGAAGTTAATGGTGAACCTCTTGTCGAACGTATTATTAGGCAACTTCATGAGGTTGGAATTAAAGAAATCTATGTCGTAGTTGGTTTCATGAAGGAAAAGTATGAATATCTAATTGATGATTATGGGGTAGAATTGGTTGTAAATACAGAGTATGCAGCTAAGAATAATCTTCATTCTTTGAAACTAGTTAAGGAGCATTTGGAAAATTCGTATATCATTCCGTGCGATATATGGTGTGATCGAAATCCGTTCCATCGGAATGAGCTTTATTCATGGTATATGGTTAGTGACCTCGTAGACAATGAGAGCAATGTTCGTGTTAATCGGAAAATGGAACTTGTCACTGTGCCGGAGGCATCTGGCGGTAATGCGATGATTGGAATTTGTTATCTGATTAAGGAGGATGCAGATATTGTAGAGCGGCGTATTGAAGAATTATGCGGAAATCAAAGATATGATGACTCTTTTTGGGAAGAGGCATTGTATCACAAAGGCCGTATGATTGTTGCTGCGCGGGTTGTACATTCGGCAGATGTTGTGGAAATCAATACTTATGAGCAACTCCGGGAAATCGACAGCGATTCTAACCAGCTGAAAACAGATGCAATTCAGGTGATTTGTGAAGCCTTGGAAGCAAAGCCGGACGCGGTTACGGATATTAATGTTTTGAAAAAAGGCATGACAAATCGCTCTTTCCTTTTTACTTGTAAAGGAAAAAAGTACATTATGCGTATACCGGGCGAAGGGACAGATCAGCTTATCAATCGTCGTCAGGAGGCAGCGGTTTATCAAACTATTGATGGAAAGCATATTTGCGATGATATCGCATATATCAATCCGGAAAATGGTTATAAAATCACGGAATTTCTGGAAGGCGCAAGAGTATGCGACCCATTGAACTACGAAGATGTTAAGAAGTGTATGAAACGACTGCATGCGTTCCATGACTTGAAATTGAAAGTAAATCACGAGTTTGATATTTTCGGCCAGATGGAGTTCTATGAAACACTGTGGGAGGGGATGCCTTCTGTTTATAAGGATTATGAAAAAACAAAAGCAAATGTTCTGTCACTAAAGCCTTATATTGATGCACATACAGGAGAAAAGGTTCTGACCCATATTGATGCAGTGCCGGATAATTTCCTTTTTGTGGAGAAAGATGGCAAGGAAGAAATCCGATTGATTGACTGGGAGTATGCAGGAATGCAAGATCCTCATGTGGATGTGGCGATGTTCTGTATTTATTCTCTTTACAATAAACGTCAGGTCGATCGCCTGATTGCAGCCTATTTTACGGAAGGCTGCAGTGATGAAACTAGGATCAAGATTTATTGCTACATTGCTGCTTGTGGTCTGTTGTGGAGTAACTGGTGCGAGTATAAGAGAAACCTCGGCGTGGAGTTTGGTGAGTATTCGCTTCGGCAGTATCGATATGCAAAAGACTATTATCGAATTGTTCAAGAGGAATTGAAAAAGCAAGGGGAGGAAGAATAAATGCCAAAAGTAGAAAGAGCCATTATTATGGCGGCAGGCTTAGGAAATCGAATGCATCCGGTGACGCTGACAACACCGAAACCGCTGGTTAAAGTAAATGGGGTGCGGATGATTGACACAGTCATTGATGGTCTGCATAAAAACGGAATTAATGAAATTTATGTTGTTGTCGGCTATCTGAAAGAACAGTTTGTGACACTTGAAGAGGAGTATCCTGGGGTTAAGCTGATTGAAAATCCATACTATGATACTTGCAACAACATCTCTTCACTTTATGTGGCACGAGAGTATATTGAGAATGCTTTCATTCTTGATGGAGATCAGATCATTTATAATCCGGAAATTTTAGCACCAGAATTTGAACGCTCTGGTTATAACAGTGTTTGGACAGATGATGAAACGGATGAGTGGCTTCAGACTGTTGAAAATGGCATTGTTACAGCATGTAGCCGGACAGGTGGAAAAGGCGGATGGCAGCTGTACAGTATTTCCCGCTGGACTGCAGAGGATGGGAAAAAACTGAAACGGCATCTCGAAATTGAGTTTGAACAAAAGGAGAATCGGCAAATCTACTGGGATGATGTGGCGATGTTCTGTTACCCGGAGGAGTATCAATTGGGTATCCGTCCTATGAATAAGGACGATATTATAGAGGTGGATAATCTGAGTGAGTTGATTGCTCTGGATGCCAGCTACAAAAAATATGTGGAGGAAAAGTAAATGAATACGAAAAAAGAACATGGGAAAATAGACTGGATGATAACACTGGTGCCTTTGGCAATCGTAATTGCATTATGTGTTCTATTCTTTTTTGCGCCGGAACAATCGAATGCCGTACTAAGTCAGATACGTTTTTTCTTTGGTGATACCTTTGGTACATATTACTTGGTAATTGGATTGGGGATTTTCATCCTTTCTCTGTATATTGCCGGTTCTAAGTATGGTAACATCGTCCTTGACGAGCAGAATGAGAAGCCGAAGTATTCCTTCTTTGCGTGGGGCTCAATGATGTTCACCTGTGGTCTTGCAGCAGATATTTTGTTCTATTCGTTCTCGGAGTGGGTGCTGTATGCAACTGATCCGCATCTGGCAGAGATGGGTAGTATCCAGGATTGGGCAGGTGTATATCCGCTGTTCCATTGGAGTTTTATTCCGTGGGGATTCTATTTGGTGCTGGCTGTTGCCTTTGGCTTTATGCTCCATGTGAGAAAAAGAAACCGTCAGAAGTATTCAGAGGCTTGCCGTCCGATTCTTGGAAAGTATACCGATGGCTGGGCAGGTCGCATTATTGATCTGTTAGCTGTATTTGCCCTCCTTGCTGGTACTGCTACCACTTTTAGTGTAGCAACACCGCTTATGGCAACCATTATCAGTGAACTGTTCCATGTTGCCGTTAGTCGTACTGTGATCAACATTATTATTCTTCTGATTACCTGCGCTGTATATACATATTCCTTGCTGCATGGATTTAAGGGAATCAGCAAGTTGGCAAACATTTGTATTTATATGTTCTTTGGCCTGATTGCGTTTGTTCTGCTGTTTGGTGGAGAAACACGGTATATTATTGAAACCGGTTTTTCTTCCCTTGGACGAATGATCCAGAACTTTGTTGATCTGTCTACGTTCACTGACCCGCTCCGTACATCGAATTTTCCGCAGAACTGGACGATTTACTATTGGGCTTACTGGATGGTCTGGTGCGTGGCTGCTCCGTTCTTTATCGGCAGCATTTCTCGTGGCAGAACAGTACGTCAGACAATCCTTGGTGGCTATGTATTTGGTGTTGGCTCCACATTGACAAGTTTTGTTGTACTTGGTAACTATTCTATGGGAATGCAAGTCACTGGAAAGGCTGACTTTATTGCACAGTATCTGGAAAGCGGAGATCTGTATGGCATGATTGTGTCTATCATCAAAACAATGCCGGGTGCACCTGTTATCATGGTAGTTGTGTTGCTGACGATGATCGCTTTCTATGCGACTTCTTTTGATTCGATTGCTTTGACAGCATCTTGCTATAGCTATCATACACTGGAGGATGGCGAACAACCGAATAAGGGAATTCAGCTGATGTGGTGTATTCTGTTGATTTTACTTCCGATTGCTTTGCTGTTTGCAGAAAGCTCCATGAACAATCTTCAGTCAGTGAGTATTGTGGCGGCATTCCCGATTGGGGCGGTAATCGTGATGATTGCGGTCAGCTTTATGAAGGATGCTAAAAAATATATCGAAAATTTAAAAGTTGAGGAGAAAAAAGTTTAATATTATAATGTTGAGACAGCAAGAATAAAAATGCTGTTATGAATTCACTTGAATTATAATTTGAATAAATATAATACAGTTAAATAAAGGATAATAAATTCATGTCTAAATACTTTGGAACAGATGGCTTCCGTGGTGAAGCCGGAATTACTTTAACAGCTGACCACGCCTACAAGGTAGGACGTTTCCTCGGCTGGTATTATAACGCTCTCCGTGAGCGCAATGGTGACACCGATTCGGCTCGCATTGTCATCGGCAAGGATACCCGCCGCAGCTCGTACATGTTCGAGTACAGCCTTGTGGCTGGGTTGACTGCTTCTGGTGCAGATGCTTATCTACTCCATGTCACCACGACCCCGTCCGTGGCGTACATCGCTCGCGTGGATGACTTTGATTGCGGCATTATGATCTCCGCCAGTCACAATCCGTACTACGACAATGGCATCAAGCTAATCGACTGCTACGGCGAGAAAATGCCTGAGGAAACTCTGCTGCTGGTGGAGGACTACATCGATGGCAAACTCCATGTCTTTGATAAGGACTGGCCAGAGCTGCCCTTTGCTCATCGTGAGCACATCGGCTGCACTGTGGACTATGTGGCAGGTCGCAACCGCTATATGGGCTACCTGATCTCGCTGGGCATCTACTCCTTTAAGGGTGTCAAGGTCGGTTTGGATTGCGCCAATGGTAGCTCCTGGAATATCGCAAAGTCCGTGTTCGATGCGCTTGGCGCAGATACCTATGTCATCAATAATAATCCGAATGGTCTGAACATCAATAACAATGCAGGTTCAACCCATATCGAGGGCCTTCAGAAGTTTGTTGTGGAGAAGGGCTTGGATGTTGGTTTTGCTTACGATGGTGATGCCGACCGCTGCCTGTGTGTGGACGAAAAGGGCAATGTCATCACTGGCGACCATATCCTGTATATCTATGGCTGCTACATGAAAGAGCGTGGCAAGCTGCTGACCAACACTGTGGTTACGACTGTTATGTCCAACTTTGGTCTGTACAAAGCCTTTGACGAAAAGGGTATCGGCTATGCTAAGACCGCTGTTGGTGACAAGTATGTCTACGAGTATATGGCCAAGAACGGCTGTCGTATTGGTGGTGAGCAGAGCGGTCATATCATTTTCTCAAAGTACGCCAGTACCGGTGATGGCATCCTGACCAGTCTGAAGATGATGGAAGTCATGCTGGCAAAGAAAAAGCCAATGAGTGAACTGGCTGCACCGCTGAAGATCTATCCGCAGGTGCTGGAGAATGTTCGCGTAACGGATAAGAAGACTGCACAGAACGACCCGGCGGTGCAGGAGGCAGTCAAGGCCGTTGCAGAAGCTCTGGGCGATACTGGTCGTATTCTGGTTCGTGAGTCCGGCACTGAGCCGGTTGTTCGTGTTATGGTGGAAGCACCTGACCACGACACCTGCCAGAAGTATGTTGACGAAGTGGTCAATGTAATCGGCGAAAAGGGATATAAGGCGTAAAGTCAATGACGACTCTGGCAGTGTCCGGAGTCGTTTTGTATAAGTGGAAAAGTATCATAGAAAAATGAATATTAGGAGGGGTAAAACCTATGTGCGGAATCGTTGGTTTTACAGGAAATCGACAGGCAGCACCGATCCTGCTGGATGGTCTGTCAAAACTGGAATATAGAGGATATGACTCGGCTGGACTGGCTGTCCGTGACGGAGAGAATCTGGCGCAGGTCGTGAAAGCAAAAGGCCGCCTGTCCAACTTAATGGAGAAAACGGATAACGGCAATGCTTTGAAAGGAACCTGTGGTATCGGCCATACCCGTTGGGCTACTCACGGTGAGCCGAGCCAGACTAATGCGCATCCTCATGTTTCCGGTAACTGCACCCGTTCTGGTTCTGGTGCAGTAGAATCTGAGGTTGTCGGTGTGCATAACGGAATCATCGAGAACTATACCGAACTGAAAGAAAAGCTGCTGAAGCACGGTTATACATTCTATAGTCAGACGGATACTGAAGTGGTCATCAAACTGGTGGACTACTATTATAAGAAGTATAACCTCGGCCCAATCGATGCCATTGCAAAGACGATGGTGCGTGTCCGTGGTTCCTATGCCCTTGAACTGATGTTCCGTGACTATCCCGGTGAGATCTGGGTGGCTCGTAAGGACAGCCCGATGATCATCGGCATTGCGGACGGTGAAACCTATGTGGCTTCGGATGTTCCGGCAATTCTGAAATACACTTGCAATGTGTATTATATCGGAAACCTTGAGTTCGCAAAGCTGACTCCGGGCGAGGCACATTTCTATGACCTGAACGGCGATGAAATCGAAAAGCAGACCACTGAGATCAAGTGGGATGCAGAAGCAGCTGAAAAGGGCGGCTTTGAGCATTTCATGATGAAAGAGATTCATGAGCAGCCGAAAGCTGTTCAGGATACTCTGAATTCCGTAATCAAGAATGATGTGATTGACCTGTCCAGCGTGGAGATCACCGAGGATGAGATCAAGAACTTTGAGCAGATTTATATCGTTGCCTGCGGCTCTGCATGGCATGTTGGCATGGCTGCTCAGTATGTGCTGGAAGATATGGCAGACATCCCGGTGCGAGTGGAGCTTGCATCTGAGTTCCGTTATCGGAAGATGCCGCTTAATCAGAAAGCACTGGTGATCGTTGTCAGCCAGTCTGGTGAGACGGCAGATACACTGGCAGCACTGCGTCTTGCAAAAGAGAAGGGCATCACCACAATGGCGATCGTCAATGTGGTAGGTAGCAGTATCGCCCGTGAAGCAGATAAAGTGTTCTACACGCTTGCCGGTCCTGAAATCTCTGTTGCTACGACCAAGGCATACAGCGCACAGCTTGTAGCCATGTACTGCTTAGCTGTTCAGTTCGCAAAAGTCAGAGAAAAGATCACGGAAGAACAGTACAGCTATTATATCTCTGAACTGCAGACTCTCCCGGCGAAGATGCAGAAGGCTCTGGAGGACAAAGAGCGTATCCAGTGGTTCGCGGCAAAGTACGCCAATGCGCATGATGTGTTCTTCGTAGGCCGTGGCATTGATTATGCAGTTTGCTTGGAAGGCAGCTTGAAGCTGAAAGAAATCAGCTATATTCACTCCGAAGCATACGCTGCGGGCGAGCTGAAGCACGGTACGATCAGTCTGATCGAACAGGGAACACTGGTCATCGGAGTGTTGACTCAGAGCGAGCTGTATGAAAAGACCATCAGCAATATGTTAGAGTGTAAGAGCCGTGGCGCATATCTGATGGGGCTTACCACCTACGGAAAGTACGAGACTGAAGATCAAGTAAACTTCACTGTCTATGTGCCGAAGGTAGATGAGCACTTTGTTGGCAGTCTTGCTGTGATTCCGTTGCAGTTGCTGGGCTACTATGTGTCCGTCGCAAAGGGTCTGGATGTAGATAAGCCGAGAAACCTTGCGAAGAGCGTGACGGTGGAATGATCAAAGTATTAACTAAGATTATTACCAATATCTTAACAGCTCTCTACCAGCCGTTCGGCTTCTCAATCTTACTATCTCTTTCTTCGCCATGTTTTTCTACCTGTATGCTTATCACTCTACCAATGCCGGCAAGGGATGGAAAGCTGCGATAGTAACATGGTGGCAGGAGTTCAAACGGAGTAGCAAGTTCAGAAAGCTGTTTGCATTAGCGTTCATAACTTCAATGATCCTGTTCCGCACCCTGCTGAACCGAAACTTGTGGCTGAATCCACTGTCCATAAAGGGTGGCTGGGGCATCTGGGAAACAGTGAACGGGGAGAGAACATTAACAACCGAGTGCATCGAGAACGTGATCATGATGGTGCCGTTTTCAGCAGTAGTGGCGTGGACGTTCCAAGAGAAGGTGGGTCACGGCTGGAAGAAGATACTGTGGCAAAGTGGAAAGATAGCGTTCAGCTTTTCAGTAAGCATTGAGATGCTACAATTATTGCTTCGCTTGGGAACATTCCAGCTATCAGATATCTTCTATAACACAGTCGGCGGAGTGCTAGGCGGTTTAATGTACTGCGGAATCATGAAGGCAAGAAAGCGTCTGTAAAACTGGATGAAATTGTGATATACTGGGAGCAGTAGCTCCCTACACTGCTCGTAATAATATCACACACCTCTCCGTGGTGAGCGGCAGGCAACGATCTATTATGATCGGCGAAGAATGCAAAGGTAAGGTATAAATAAAGAATTATTTCTGGAAAGGGATACTAGAGTGACGAAAAAAGAATTCGAGCTTAACTTCTGGCAGCACTATCTCTGGCTGGAAAGTGAATTCCGTACAGTGCTTGAATATGTAGAACTTGATAGTGCTAATTATTCTACGTATTCAAGAAGAATTGAAAAGCTTATTCTCCAGATTGGATCTGAATTTGATAATGTGTCACGAGAGATATGCGGTTTGCAAAGTGTGGACCGCACATCAATTAGTGATTATTATAGCTATTACACATCAAATTACAATAATATTACTGCGACCAAAGTGATAGCTGGTGATGTTCGGCTCACACCGTTCGATGGATGGAACAACACTGCTCCAGGAGAAACACTTGCATTTTGGAAAGCCTACAATTCTATAAAGCATGATAGAATTACAAACTACAAGGAAGCGTCACTAAAAAATGCTCTTAATGCAATGGCAGCTTTGTTTTGTGTGGAGATGCTTTATACAAGAAAGCTGTATATCGTTGATACCAATGAGGAAAATAGCTTTCCAGAAACTGAGAGCAAGTTATTTATATTAGATGGGTTAGAACATCGCATCCGTCCTTCTAAATTTGACTCGCCGTATGATTTATATGACGATGATGAGGGGAAAAAGATAAATTAATAAAGAAAGGCTGATTGATTATGCCCAGAACGAAAGGTAGCAAAAATAAGCCCAAAACTGTGACTGCTGATTTTGCAACGCAGATTGCGGAAAAGCAGTCCGCAAAGGAAGCGCTCACAGCTGAGATCGCATCCATCCAGAAGGCAATTGAGGAGCAGAAAAACACTCTGAAAGAGAAGAAGTCTGCTTTGAAGAAGACCGAAAAAGAAGTGGCAATGCTAGAAGCGAAGAAGGCAAAGGCAGATGCTAAAGCAGCTGAAGAAGCTAACCCAGCCGGTATAGATAAAGTTAACTATATGGCAATGGGAATATTAGCAGTTGAAGAAGCTAAGAAGACCGAAGCGGAGGCTGTGCTGAAGAAGCTGCTGGCAAGCGGGATGAGTGCAGACGAGATTCTGAAAAAGCTGAAATAAACAAGAACCCAAGAAAAAAATAAATGCCGTGTGGACAAACTGAACTCCAGAAGTTCACACGGTAATTTTTGATGGTTGACATATAGTTTGTGATGGAAATAAAGACTGAATAGAAATAAAAGAAATGGAGCGTGAAAAAATGAACTTATCAAAAATACACCACATTGCAATCATCGTATCTGATTACGAAGCAGCTAAGGATTTCTATGTGAACAAGCTGGGATTCTCTGTCATCAGAGAGAACTACCGTCCAGAGCGTAAGGACTGGAAGCTGGATCTGTGTGTCAATGAGCACACGGAGTTGGAAATTTTCGCCGAGGAAGATCCTCCGAAGCGTGTGAACCGCCCGGAAGCATGTGGGCTACGTCACCTTGCATTCTGCGTAGACAGTGTGGAGCAGACGGTGAGGGAGCTGGCGGAGGTAGGAATTGAATGTGAGCCAATTCGTGTGGATGATTACACCGGAAAGAAGATGACTTTCTTCCATGACCCGGACGGACTGCCGCTGGAGTTGCATGAATAATCATGGGAGAGAAAAGAGCGTATAAACCACGGAAGCCCGGTGGTGGCCGGAAAAAGCTGAAGCCGGAGTATGATGCCGGGAAGAATCTGAAAGAGCAGATGGATGCGGCTGTGGCGCTTTATGAGGAGGACTGCTCCCTCCAATCCATCGCCAATGCTCTGAAGCTGAATCCTATCAAGGTGAGAAAGCTGCTCATCACAGCCGGTGTGTATGAATCAGAAGTGGCGGAGAAAGTAAAAAATACTTTTGAAGAATACCGAGAAACAAAAGACTACAAAACCTCCATACTCTCAACTGCAAACACCCTGAAACTTTCCAAAGCCTCCGTTACCTCGTACCTGCCTTATAAAAAAGGCGTGTACTTCCCAAGTACAGCAGAAAAAGAGAAGATCAGTGTTGGGGCAGAGCGGCAGCGGAGATACAGAGCAATGAAGCGGTGGAGGGCTGATCCGATAGAAGAAAACTTTTGGGATGTGGTTCTGGCCTATGCCGGGGTGAAATTTAAAACCTACTCCGGGTTGCCATTCTCTTACGAAATAAAAAAAGGCAGGAACGGCGAGTACACGAAAGAGCTGTGGATTGACCGCCGGGAGAATAGTAAAAGCCTGGCGTGGAGTTCCGTGCGGCTAGCTCTGGGCCATATTAAAAAGGTAGGAGAAGTAGTTGAACGACCGAAAGCACTGGGCGATATCCGGGGTGTGACCTATATATACGGAATGTTCTATCGGTTCGGACTGATCAACGTGCCGGATGAAGCAAAAGAAAAGATGAAGAAAGCATTCAGCAAATCGTCCTGACACGGATGCCGCAGAGGGGGCGGGAAAGAAGCATCACCCAATGTTTGAGGTCATTGCGTGACCCGGAGATTACACAAAAAATCCGCCTGCGGAATGAACCACAGGCGGCTGAAATCACATTATAGCTTATTCAAAAAGTCTTCCAGAACATGGTTCCACTTTTCGGGGTACTCATAGAACATCAGGTGACCGCCCATGACGTAGGTGTCGTAACCGGGAAGCTGTGCTTCGACAAAGGGCTTTGCAATGTCCTGCCAGTGTTCTGCAATGAACATCAGGCTGGGCAGAGTTGCACCGACATCTTTTGCGATTTCAAGATAGTTGGAGAACACAGCGTCGCAGAACAGCTGACGGCAGATCCAGTAGGGTGTGCGGCCGGAAATATCCAGCAGATACTCCAGCTCATCAGGCTCCATCTTATGCTGGATCATAACACCAGTCGCATATTCGCTGAAGAATTCACGGCAGCCCTCAGAAGAAGTCAGCACCTGCGTGGCGACCTGAGACAGCTCTTCAATTGTGCCCTCAGTCCACCACTTCGGGTCAGGGGAGAGCGGGAGCGGAGACATATCGATAGTCACAACGCCGCGCAGCTTGTCTTTGCCGAACTGCTGCACGTAGCTCCATGTGTCAAGGTTGCCCGTGCTCCAGCCAATCAGGACAATATCTTTGAGACCCAATGCATCAATCAGACCTGCTACATCGCGGCCGTGAGTCAGGTAGTCGTTGCCATCCACGGTTTTGGCAGAATAGCCTTGGCCGCGAGGATCGATAGCAATGACACGATATTCAGAGGAGAAATACTCCAGTTGGTTCTTGAAAATCTCACCAGAGAAGGTCAGGCCGGGAATGAAGACCAACGGTTTACCTTCGCCTTTTTCCAAGATATGTAACTCCACACCGGGGGCTACAGTGACATACTTGCTTTCAATACGATCTTTTGCCATGAGAAAACCTCCCAACAAAATCTATAAATCGAATTGGGTTGTCTGAATTATATATCTGGAAAAAGAGAAAAGCAATAGCTTGATAGAAACTGCACTGCTGTAATCTGCAAAAATTTTCAGTGCATGAATATCAGTAACAGTTACACAATGTTAAAATAGCAATATGTCCACGATGAGCAGGCGCAACACCTGTCTGCCGCAGTATTTTTACTTTATAAGACATCTCTATGGATGACGGTAAGGTTCGATTTTGAACTTTGCCGTTTTTCTTTTTGTCCAAATTTGTAAAATTTTCAAAACTGTATTCCAAAACAGTTCTGCGGATTCCTATTAGTGTAGGGGTTTTCAAAATCTTTTGTGAAACGGCTTTCCTCTAGTTTTATGAGTGGAAAATAAACAAAATCCATATTCTAAAATTAGTCAGTTCAACAAAATTTGAAAATCTGGTTGCCAAACAGCCATTTTAGATTGTTATAGGTAGAGGGGAACGTTGGAAAAATGAATTTTCTTTGAATTTTCAAAGGACCCGGTTTAAAAACACCCCTTAAAGTTTGTATAGGGTGTAAGGGCTATATTCCAAAACAGACCTATTTGCTGTTGGATTCACTTCTGAAAATCCCTGATTCCTTACAAAGCTACATCGCACCTTGAAAATCGCATGAGCCACCCCAGTAGGATACCTCTGATACTGAATGTGCATTCTGCGCGTCTTATCGGAAAATACGCCGGAGAGAATCGGGCAGGAACGGGCTGGGACAGAGTGGACAGTGGTTAAGAGCAAGATTCGCCTTTGTATACGAAACCGCTCCTACGGGCGATTTTTCTACGGCGGCATCTTGATGGGGATTGCGCTCCCCATACCCTCACATCGTGCAAAATCACATGATTTTGCCTGTTGGTGGCCTGCCACAGCAGGTCACAGCCGGAGAGCAGATGCACTGCCGGGAAAATCAAATTCTTGATTTTGGAAAGGAGACCCCATGCCAAGAACGAAGAAAAAAGTGAAATCTATCGTAAAGACAAAAGTAATCTCCGCACGAGTAACAGAAGTAGTACATGAACTTTTACACCGGCAGGCAGAAGATGCCGGAATGACCCTCTCTGAATTTACAGCGCAGATGCTGATGAAAGGCCGCGTGAATACCTCGTATGTGTTCTATGTCCACCCGGACGAAATTGAAGCCATCACACGGGAGTTTGCCGCCATCGGGAATAATCTGAACCAGATCGCGGCGTTCTTCAACAGCGGCGGTATCCAGTCGCGCGCTATGCTCGAAAACATCAACCATGCAATTTCCTGTATTTTTGAAATGCGGGAGCAAGTCGCAGAAATGGCAGGAAAGAATTATGGCAATCTTAAAGCACATCGCAAGTAAGAGCTCCAACTATGGTGCTGCGCTGGAGTACCTGATTTTTAAGCATGACGAGTTTCGGAAAACTCCGATCCTTGATCAAAACGGAAATTGCATCATGCGGGATGAGTTTTATCTGGACGGCCTGAACTGTGAACCCTATTCCTTTGATGCGGCCTGCCAGCAGCTGAACCGCGAATATCAGAAGAACAAAAATAAGAATGAAATCAAAAGCCATCATTACATCATCAGCTTTGACCCACGGGACAGCACAGAAAATTGTTTGACGGGGAAACGGGCACAGGAGCTTGGGCTGGAATACGCAAAAGCAAATTTTCCGGGACATCAGGCATTGGTCTGTACGCACATGGACGGTCACAATGGCAGCGGAAATATTCATGTCCATATCGTAATCAACAGTCTGCGAAAATTGGATGTGCCTAAGCAGCCCTTTATGGAGCGGCCCATTGACTGCAAGGCAGGGTACAAGCACCATGTGACGAACGAATACCTGAAACACCTGCAGAAATCCCTCATGGATTTGTGCCGCCGCGAGTTTCTGCATCAGGTCGATTTACTGTCACCATCCAGAACGGGTGTGACCGAAGCGGAGTATTGGGCACAGCGGCGGCTGGATGAGAAAAAACAGAAAATCGAAACGGAAGGATTTACGCCCAATCCGACAAAGTTTCAAACGCAGAAGCAGCTTATCCGGGATGCCGTTGCCGCTGCTCGTGAGAAAGCAATCTCGTATGAAGATTTTCAAGACATCCTGCAGGATGAATATGATATTTTTGTCAAAACACAACGTGGACGTTACAGCTATCTGCCGCCGGAACGGAACAAGTTTATATCGGAGCGTTCCTTGGGGGACATCTGCAAAAGAGAATGTCTGGAAGGATTCTTTGTTCAGAATGCCGAGAAGAATCTGCGGTACAAGGAAGACCCCATACTGATCTTTACGACCAGAACCAGGCTGCGGCTCGTTGTGGACCTGCAGGAGAATGTTAAGGCACAGGAAAATCTGGCCTATGCGCTAAAGGTCAAAATCAGCAATTTGCAGAAAATGGCTGAAACGCTGGTATGGGTGCAGGAAAACAACATCAACGACCTGACAGAACTGAACGATCTGTGTAAGACAGCACAGGCCAATGCGCAGGCTGCGTATGAACGGCTGTCACAGGCAGAGGATGAACTGTACAAAACCAATGAGCAGATTCATTATGCGGGGCAGTACCTTTCCACAAAAGAGGTCCAGCAGCAATTTGCGAAGGCGATTTTTAAGAAAAAATTCCGTGCAGAACATTCCAAGGAATTGGATGCCTATGCAGAATCCGTGAAATATTTCCGGGAAGAAAATGATGGAAAGCTGCCATCGCTGAAATCCTTGAAAAAACGGAAAGAAGAACTGACCAATGAAATTGCGGAGAGGAAAAGGGCATACGCTCCCCTGAAAGAAGAATCTCGGCGTCTGGAAATTGCATCGGATAATGTGTACAGCATCTTCCGAAAAACCAATGAGATGAAATCCGACCTTGCATGGAAACGCGAGTGGGAGGCCAAAGTCCGCGAAAAGTCAAGACAGGAGCAGGCTCGACAGGAACAGCGAGAGCGTCAACCGAAACGCAAGAAGCGCAGCTATGATATGAGCCTGTAAGCAGCAGGGTCTTCCACCCCGCACCCCGGAACCCTGCCGATGCGTAAGCCTATGCAGGGCTTTCCCATTCGGCAGGGACTTTTGAAAACGATTAGGAGGAAGTTTGAGTAAAGAGTACATTAAGGCACAGACCCCACTGCCCGCTTATTTCCCTTATCCGAAATTTCTGCTACAGATGAGCCTTTCCCATACGGCACGATTGACGTATGTTTTGCTGCTGGACCGCATGACCCTTTCGCAGAAGAACGGCTGGGTGGATGTGCAGGGCCGGGCATATGTGCTCTATCCGTTGGCAGGGCTGGCGGAAGATCTTCAGAGCAGCATTTCCAGTGTCACCCGTGCTCTGCGGGAACTGGAAGCCGCACGGCTGATCGAACGACGGTCCAATGGCTTTTCCAAGCCAAACCAGGTGTTCCTAAGCTTCCCATCTACTGCGCAGAAATGCACAGTCGAGATGGTCAAAAATGAGCAGCCTGATTGCTCAAAGGTGAGCAATACGATTGCGCAAAACTGCACACCTAACCAAATAAATAAGAACAACCTAAGATTGAACCAACTGAGTAGAACCAAAGAAGCATATGGGCGTTATCGGAATGTCTATCTGGAAGATTATTCAGAACTGAAAATGGAAATTGCAGAGTTGGATTCCCTGATTGATGACCTTTCAATCTATATGCAGTCTACAGGCAAGAAGTACGCAGACCATGCGGCGACCCTGCGCAGTTGGTCAGCACGAAAGAGAAAGCAACAGAAACCGGGAACAGGCATCCCGGACTATACCTACAACAAGGAGGAAAGCTTATGACGGAAACGATCCAGACAGCGATGGACAGGCTTATGACGATCTCTGTGGAACCGCAGGACTATGTTGCAGAAGATGGGCTGCTGTACTGCGGCAGCTGCAAAACTCCCAAGGAAGCGTTCTTTCCGAATGGCAAAAAACTGTTTGGGCGTGACCGCCATCCGGCTGAATGCCGGTGCAGGCAGGCTACAAGGGAAAAGCAAGAGAAAGAAGAACGTGCAAGGCTGCATTACGAGAAAGTGCAGCGGCTGAAGCTGCAGGGCTTTACCGACTGGGCGATGCAGCACTGGACATTTGCAAACGATCATGGGCAAAATCCACAGATGCAGCTGGCACAGCGGTATGTGGCCCACTGGCCGGAAATGCGGGAAAAGAATGTGGGGCTGCTGCTCTGGGGCGGTGTTGGTACAGGCAAGAGTTTTATGGCGGGTTGCATTGCCAATGCCCTGATGGAACAGGAAGTGGCCGTCTGCATGACGAATTTTGCCCGAATCATGAATGAACTGAATAACGCCTTTTCCGGGCGAAATGAAGTCGTGGACAGGCTCTGCGGCTATCCGTTGCTTGTCATTGATGATTTTGGCATGGAGCGCGGCACGGAATATGCATTGGAGCAAATTTATAACATCATCGACAGCCGCTACCGCAGCCGGAAACCGCTGATCGTTACCACGAACCTGACCCTGACGGAGTTGAAGAACCCGCAGGATACCGCACACGCCCGTATCTATGACCGTCTGCTGGAACTGTGTACACCGATTGCCTGCACAGGTCCCAGTATGAGAAAGGACATAGGACAGGCAAAATTGAATTTGCTGAAAACACTTCTGGCCTGAATGGGAGGAATGCAATTGAAAGAAAACGGCAGAATGAATTGGCTGGCGCAGATCCGCCAGATGAAGAATCGGGACATCCGCACGATTGAACAGTCTGAACTGCAGGAACTGCAGCAGGATGCAGTGGAACACGGATTGCCGCAGGAGGAAAGGCTGAAAAATCTGCTGGATAAGGTCCGAAATCCTTACTGCTATCTGGACAATGGAATTATTGTAAAGCTGAATTTTGCACCAAGAGGGAGCAGCACACTGTCTGAGCGCATTGGCAGGTGCTTTCAGTTTGCCAGCTGAAAAGGCAGAGAAACTTTCGGCAAGCTGCTGAAAAAAACACACAGAAAATTTCACACTTTAATGCGATAAAGCAATGGACAAAGGATGAGGATTCTGGTAAGCTGTTTACGGGTAAGAAAATAGGAATGTGCCAGCTGAGCAAAGATTGCTCGGCAGGCTTGTTCTACATAGAAAAATGTGGAGCCTTTCACTTCTCTGACGAACAGTATTGCCGATTCGTTAAGGAGGTGGAAGGCTTTTGTTATACCCTGATATGAATTCACAGAAGAAAACACAGCAAACAAGATACCGCACAGCATTATATCTGCGCCTGTCCCGTGAGGATGGCGATAAGACAGAGAGCGACAGTATTGCAAACCAGCGCACACTACTGGAAGCCTATGCCATAGACCACCCGGAACTGTGCATCGTGGATGAGTTTGTGGACGATGGCTACTCCGGCTCGAACTTTGAACGGCCTGCGTTCCAAAACCTGTTCAGGGAACTGGAGCAGGGGACCATCAACTGTGTTCTGGTGAAAGATCTGTCCCGATTCGGGCGAAACTATATTGAAGTGGGACGTTATCTGGAACGTATTTTCCCGGTCATGCGAGTCCGGCTGATTGCTGTGACAGACAACTATGACAGTCAATCTGCGTGGAAGACCAGCGATTCCATCATGGTCCCGATGCGGAATTTGCTCAACGATGCCTACTGCCGGGATATTTCCGTCAAGATCAAGAGCCAGCTTGCGGTCAAGCGGAAACGCGGCGATTTTGTGGGAAGTTTTGCAACCTATGGATACCAGAAGGACCCCAGCAATCATACCAAGCTGATCGTAGACGAACTGGCAGCAGAAAATGTACAAAGTATTTTTCGCTGGAAGATCAGCGGTATGAGCAATCAGGGCATCGCAGACCGGTTGAATGCAAGAAAGGTACCGTCCCCAGCTACGCGAAAGCTACAGAGCGGTGCAAAGCTGAGCCTTCACTTCCGCAAGAGCGATGAGCCGCCGTGGTCTGCCAAGGCGGTGGACCGCATTCTGCACAACGAGGTCTATATCGGAAAACTGGTGCAGGGAAAGACAAGGAGACTGGACTATCGCTCCAAAAAGAAAATGAACGTGCCGATGCGGGACTGGACAATCGTGGACAATACCCATGAAGCAATCATTCCGGCAGAGCAGTTTGAACTGGTGCAGCGGATTCTGGAAACCGAAACTCGCAGGCCGAACGATGCCGAAACGGTAGCCCTGTTTGCGGGATTTCTTTACTGTGGGGACTGCGGCAGCCGGCTGGTGCGCAGGTCGGCCAGCTATAGAGGGAAAAAGTACATTTACTACCAGTGCTCCGGCAGCAAACAGAACAAAGGCAGCTGTACGAGCCATAACCTGCGGGATGAAAAACTCTATAACATCGTGCGGAACGCGCTTCAGATGCAGATTCAAATCGTAATGGAAGAAGCCGAGTTTGTGGAAAGCATCCGGCAGGCCCAGCAGGAACCATATCTTGTGCGGCACATTGAACGGCAGATTCGGCAGCTGACTGCAGAAAAGGCCCATACACAGGGCATTAAGGAAAAATTGTATGGGGATTATGCAGACGAAATCCTCACACGGGAGGATTTTTTGAACTACAACGAACTGTACAGCAAGCGGATTGAAGAGTATGACCGCAAAATCACAGAACTGGAAGCGGAACAGCGAAATTTACAGACTGCTCCAAACGCTTATCCGTTTCTGGATGTGTACTGTAAGTATCGAAAATTGGAAGAAATCACCCGTCCGATGGTCGTGGAACTGATTGAGAAAATCGAAGTCTATGAGGGCAATCGGGTGGAAATTACGTTCCGATTCCAGGATGAAATTGCGGACCTGCTGGAAGAACTGCATCAAAAGCAGATGGGGCAGCGTGAAGTGTCTGCTTAAAAGGAGGCTGTGACTTATGGCAAGAGTAAGCAAGAAAGTAAGTGCGGCGCAGCGGGAAGCGGAAAACGCACCGCACCGTATCTGGAAAACCGCAATTTACGCACGACTGTCCGATTTTGATGATGTACTTCGGGATACGGAATCGCTGCAAGTACAGATTTCCTACATCAAGGAGTATATCGACCATCGGGATGACCTGATGTTGCTGGATGTGTTTGCAGACAAACGCTGCACGGGAACAAATTTTGACCGCCCGGAATTTGAGAGGCTTCTAAAAGCACTGCAGGAGCGGAAAATCAACTGCATCGTGGTAAAGGACTTCTCCCGACTGGGCCGCAATTTCGTGGAAACTGGTCAGTATCTGGAACAGGTGTTTCCATTGTTCGGCGTAAGATTTATCGCCATCAATGATAATTATGACAGCCTGAACAGCCAGAGCCGGGATGGGATGCTGGTGCCGATCAAGAGCATGATCAATGAGATGTACTCGAAAGACCTGTCCCAGAAGATCCAGTCGTGCTTTCGCTCTAAGGAAGCGCGGGGAGAAATCTATACCCCGGTTCCATTCGGCTACAAAAAGGATCAAAAGAATCATTTGGTTCTGGATGAGGAAGTCAGCGATGTGGTAGTTCGGATTTTCCTCTGGAAGAAATCCGGCATGAAAGAGCGCGAGATTGCAAAGAAGCTGTCTGCGCAGGGAACCCAGACACCTTTTACACGCCGCTGTCAGCTGGGATACCTGAAAAACACCTTGCGGGTAAAGGACCCAGCATGGAAGACTGTTTTCGTGACAAAGGTGCTGGAAAATCCAATCTACACAGGAGCAATGGTCTACAACCGTATTGCCTACGATGAAACGTATCGGAAAATCGGGCAGAATCCACGGGAAGGCTGGCGGATGGTGCCGGACAGCCACCCGGCGATTATCAGCTGGGAACTGTTTGATGAAGTTTCCGCGTTGCGGGAAGCTGAGCAAGCGGTCAGGGAGGAACGGAAAACATGGTGCAAACAGCGCAGAAAGAACAATCCGAACATCTTCAAAGGCAGAATCTTTTGCAAAAAGTGTGGAGAAAAATTGGTTTGTCATTGGCAAAGTGATGGTACGCTGTATTTTTACTGTGCATCTTGCCATGTTTCAATTTCAGAGAAAGACCTCTGGAACGGCATTAACAAGGATTTGCACCAGCGGATGGAAGAACACCGTGATTTGCAGAAGCTGGTACGGAAAAGCTCTGGAAAAAGCAAACTCCAATTAAAAGAAATAGCTACAAAACGTGAAATTGAACAGGCGTCAGGCAATATCGTTCGACTGGAATCACAGAAGCGCAGCGGCTATGAGCAGTATGTTCTCGGAAAACTTTCAAAGGAGAAATTTCTGGAACTGAAGCAAGGTGTAGAAAATGAAATCGTATTACTGAAGCAGACAAAATCTGAAAGAGAGAAAGAACTGGCCGTTGTTCAAGAAGAATTGCAGCAGAAAAAGCAGATCGCAGGAAACACCGAAGTCCTTTTGACGGTAGATAATCTGCTGCAGTATGTAAAGAAAATTGAAGTGGACCGCAGGAAAATGACTTATACGGAATTTGTGTTTTAATGAAAAAGGAGAACAGACAATGAAAGAGAAAATCTATGATGCCCGGACAGGAATGGAATATGTTTTGGTGGGTGATTATTATCTGCCAGCCTTGAAACTGCCACGGACCCGTCCGATTGGCCGCTGGGGGATGCTGCACAAGGCGTACCTGAAACTGCGAAAACCAGCCTATTACCAGAGCTTGCTGCTGAGCGGAAAACTGGATACTGTTTTAGCAAATGTGGAAGAGCAGGCAGTGGAACGATATGAGGTTTTGATCGAGCAGCTGAGCCGGCGGGAGCACGTATCGGAAAAACTGAAAGAAGAAAATCAGATGGAGTGGGTACGCCGTATGAGAAATCTGGAAAATCGTGCAGAGGAAATCGTAAAGGCAGAATTGATCTATACGTTTGAAGGACGGTGAACAGCAGATGATTGGAACCTACTACAGACTTTCCCTTGCGGACGAAGATGTGGGTGCGGATAAGGCAGAAAGCAACAGCATTCAGGGCCAGCGCGGACTGGTAGAGGGGTACATCATGGCCCGCCCCGAACTGGCAACAGAGCCGCGTCAGGAGTATGTGGACGATGGTTATTCCGGCACATCCACAAGCCGTCCTGCGTTCCAGAGGCTGATTCAGGACGCACAGGATGGCAAGATAAAAACAATCATCGTAAAGGACTTTTCCCGGTTTGTCCGCGATTATATCGAAGCAGGCGATTATATGGAGCGCATTTTTCCATTGCTGGGCGTTCGATTCATCTCTGTCAACGATGGGTATGACAGTGGAATGCAGGCCGGGAACGATGTACGCGGACTGGAAGTAGCCATCAAGAACATCATCAACGCATCCTACAGCCGGGATCTTTCTGCCAAAATCGTGGCAGCAGACCATGTGATGCAGAAAAAAGGAATGTATCTCGGAGGATACCGTCCATTTGGATTCCTGTCGGACCCGAACGACTGTCATAAGCTAATCCTCGACCCGGTAGCCAGTCGATATGTGCGGTTGATTTTTGAACTGGCATTGCAGGGCAACAGAACAGGCACCATCGCAAAAATCCTGAATGAAAATCAGATCCCGACCCCGGCAGCGTATCATGTGGCGGAAAACCATGTGTACAGTGAGCAGAAAGCATGGGATCTGCAGCGCAGCCATTGGACAAGTGGAACGGTTTACCATGTTCTGAAAAATGAGAAGTATAAGGGAACTTATGTGGGCGCGAAATTCATTATGCCGGTTCCCTGTAAGCATCGGGTTCTACGCGCTCCTTTGGAACAGCAGGTACGTATTGAGGACAGCCATGCCGCCATTGTGACCCCGGAGGAATTTGAACAGGCACAAATGGTCATCATGCTGCAGCATGGAAAACACCAGGCCGGGAACTACACAAAGCACCAGTATCCCTTGAAGGGCAAGGTCTACTGCGGCTACTGCCAGAAACTGATGAAATATCGTGTTCTCAAGAAGCTTGGCCCCTCGTTTAACTGCAGATTCTCAGCCACAGCGGTGGACAGTCCCTGCAAGCGAATCCCGATCTCTGAGGAATTGCTGGAAGAGATTGTCCGAAACGCACTGACAGTGCAGATAAAGCAGGCGGAGCATGTACTGGAAATCCTGCACGAACGGGAACGCAAAGCGTTGATTTGCTTTTCCGCACTGGAACGGCAGGAAGAAAAGCTGAGTGCAGAAAAGGCAGAGATCGTAAAACAGCGCGTTGCACTGTATGAGCAGTATGCCGACGGAAATATAAGCAAGGAAGAATTCGTCCGGCAGAGAGACGCCTACAGAGCGCAAGAAGATGAAAAGATGGAGCAGATTCAAAGGCTGCGTACCGAGAAAAATCAAGCTTTCCAGCCTGTGAAGAGGGACACCGATCATTTGCAGACTGTCATAAGTACTGTAGAAGAAGCAGGCGATGTGATGCACTTATCGCAGAATGTGGTAGAAACCTTTATTGACCGCATCGAGGTTTTCAACGATGAGCGCGTGAAAATTCATTTTACATTTGAGGACACATTGAACAGCTATGAGGAAAAGTGATTGCAGCGACTTTTTGAACTAAGGTATATAGCGAGTTTTAGCATTTAAAAACGGAGGCCCACATAAACCACAGACAGCACCCAGGAGAATTCGAGGGTGCGTCTGCAGCTTATGCGGGCCGTTTTATTTTGTGCTTTTTACTGCGAAATAATGTTAAACTCCAAGGCTGACAAGAGTGGCCTTTAACTCTTTTGCCATGCGAATAATGACAGTCTGTTCAGTTTCATTACAGTCCAGCAGCAAGCGGTGAAATTCGGAGTTTGCAGAGGAAGAAGAATGTTCAAGACAGTCGAGCAAAAGCTCATCCGCGGAAATGGATAAGGTGTTGGCAATTTCGACAAGAACAGAAATGCTAGGGATTTTTGTTCCATTTTCGATACGGACAATGTGTTCACGGCTACAGTTGATTTTTGCGGCGAGGGCTTCCTGCGACAGATTTGATTTTGAACGGTAGAAGCTGATTCGTTTTCCAAGAGAAGTACAATTTACGGACATATAGTGATCTTCCTTTCAAATGCCCGCATAAGATACTTTAATTATTTGACTTATGGAGAAATGAATCAAGAGGAGCCAAAGAGGCAATCTGCATAGAAGTCAGAATTTTTGTCTTTCCCTTCTAGCGGAGATGGCTTCTGAAGCTAAAATGTGACCCAGCAGGTCACATTTTAGGGAACAAGTGACCTGCTGGGTCACAGAAAAAATCATCTGATAAGCGTATAATAAAAGCATGAAATCAAGCTGCGAAAATAAAGTGGGGAAAACGAAATGGAACGGTTGCTGACACTGTATAGCGAAGTTCAGTCAACGGATGTACGGTGGCTGTGGTATCCCTTTATTGCAATCGGGAAAATCACACTTCTGCAGGGTGATCCCGGCGATGGAAAATCTACCATGATGATGAATCTGATTGCGGAACTTTCAACAGGAGGTAAGACCCCGGATGGCTGTAAGATCGGCGTGCCGCAAAAAGTGATTTATCAGTGCTCCGAGGATGGCGTTTCGGATACGATAAAGCCCCGATTGGAACGCTGCGGGGCAGACTGCAGGAAGATTGCTTTCATCAATGAAGAGTTTTATAACGGCCTCACATTGGACGATGAGCGCATCCGTCAGGCAATCATTGAATTTCGGCCTCGATTGGTCGTGATTGATCCGATTCAGGCTTATCTTGGCAGCGATTCGGATTTGCAAATCGCAGGCAGAGCGCGGAAACTCATGCGCCGCCTTGGAATGTGGGCTGCTGGTTACGACTGCGCTATCGTTCTGATTGGACACCTCAACAAAAAAGAAGGCTCCAAAGGGTTGTACCGCAGTCTTGGCAGTATTGATGTTGTGGCAGCAGCACGAAGCGTCCTGCAGGTGGAGCGAGATACCGAGAATCCTGATATAAGAATCGTACATCAAATCAAAAACAGTCTTGCGCCTACTGCAGAAGACATCCGCTTTTCCATTTCTGCCGACAAGGGCTTTCGATGGCTGGAATGCAGGCCACAGCTTTTTGAAAAACAACAGCCGGACGCCGAACCTAAATTTGATACAGAACAACAGAAAGCTGCCTACTGGATCAAGCATTTTCTTGAAAAAGGCGATATGAGTGCGAATGAAATATATTGCCGTCTGGACAATGAGGGGGTCAGCAAACGAGTTGCGCGGATGGTAAAAACAGAAATGGGAATCCACTGCTATCAGAAAAAGCGGAAATGGTATTGGAGCGTTCAGCCGGAAGAAGGTGCTATGAATGGATCGCAAGTATAAGGTTGGCGGCTATGTGAAACTTGCAAAACTGTGGGAACGCTCTAAGGATGCAGCAGTAGCCTATCACAGTTCCTACTATGCTGAAAAGTTCAGAGATGATGCAGATAAAAGGCTGGTTGGTGTTTACATCGACATTACAGGGAATAAGGAAATTTACAAACGCCCGGAAATGGTACATCTGCTCAAAGATTGCAAAAATGGTTCTGTAAATCTGATTTTCTCGCAGACAAGGGCCTATCTTGCAGCGAACACCTGTGATTTCTGTTTTTTGCTGCAATATCTGTTTGACATGCCGATGCGAGTGGACGTTGTTACGGATGATGACGACCAGAGAATTGACACCATTCTTGATGTTGATAACCAACGGCAGAGCCTGAAAGAATTGGCCGAAAAATATACATCGATCCGAAGGAAAGATTATCTTGAGTGGAGAATCCGACTGGAACATGAAATGACAAAGGTTGAAGAAAAATGAACGTGGATGGACAGTATAATCCAAAAGACGTAGAGTGTATTTCGGTAGAAAACCTTGAAGTGCTGCCGAGTGGAGCGGATTGGCAGAGCCGGCATCTGGAATCTGAAAGGCGAAAAGCAGAGATTCGTGACAGAATCCATAAGCAGGCAGAACAGGGCCAGAAAACGGCAAAAGACTACTTTCGTCCGGCGAAACCGACACCATCGATTTATGACAGCGACCTGAAGCGTGTAGCCGTTTATGCCCGTGTCAGCACATCTAGCGAAGAACAGATTTCCTCTATTGAAAATCAAACTCTATACTACACCAAAAAGATTGCAGAAACGGAAAACTGGAATCTGCAGGATATTTACAGTGACGAGGGAAAATCGGGTACTTCACTGCGGAAACGAGATGCGTTTAAGCGAATGATGCGAGATGCCAAAGACCAGAAAATGGATTTGATTATCTGTGCCAGCATTTCACGTTTTGCCCGGAATTTTTCGGATTGCATGACACAGATCGCAGCTTTGAAAACTATGCATCCTGCACATCCCATCGGTGTGTACTTTGAAACAGAGAATATCTACACGCTGAATCCAAGTAGCCAATACAGCCTTGACATTCAGGCGCTTCTGGCGGACTGGGAATCGGGCAATAAGAGCCGCCGCATGATCCTTTCGTATGACCAGCGCATTATGACAGGCCAGTACCCGGTGGCCGACCTGATGGGGTATCGGCATACCAAAGATGGACAGTTGGTAATTGAGCCGGAAGAAGCAAAGACGGTGCGCTTTATCTTTCTGGCGTTTATCTATGGTTATAACTGCGATCAAATTGCGGCAGTGCTGACGCAGAAGAAGCGTAGCACCCTGCGTGGCAAGCAGGAGTGGAATGGCATGATGGTGGCAAACATCATGAAAAATGAACGCCGCTGGGGTGATCTGGAAGCCCGGAAGAGCATCGTGGTGGACTACAAGCTGGGCAAGGTTACAAAGAATAATGGGAATCGCTGCTCTGCCTATGTTCCGGAACACCATGAAGCAATCGTTTCGCCGGAAATTGCACGGGCTGCACATCTGGTGGCATCCAGCAGGAAGAAGTGCGGTGTGCAGGATATTGTGGTGATCCAGCAGGGAACATTGAAAGGCTTTGTTGGCATCCATCCGAATTGGAGCGGCATCAGTGTTGAAAGCATCCGCAGCCTTTGCCTGAGCACCTATCTGCCGGAAGAGGTGATGAAACTGAACGATATAGCAGAGATGAGGGCTGGGGCAACACTGGGAACGGCACTTCAATCTGAATATATGACGGTTTCAGGTGCTTGCTTTATCAACCAGAGCAGCCCGGTTATGACGATTTCTAAAAATGGAATCCGTTTCAGCAAGGCCTGCCATAGCCGGTTGGACGACTGCGAGTATGTGGAACTGCTTTATCATCCGATTCTGCAGGTCGTGATTTTGCGAAAGAGTAATCACGGCTTTTCAACGACGATGCGCTGGAGAGATGAAAATGACGTTCATAGTGCTTTTTCAGCCAGAGCATTTTCTGGACTGGTCTTCCAAACATTGAACTGGAGAAAGAATTGCCGCTATCAGTGTCGTGGTATCTGCCGGGGTCAGGGAAATGCAAAATTTCTGATTTTTGAATTAGATGAGTCCCGGATTTTGACTGGGAAAAACCAGTATGAACAAGAAAATTGTTCGATGAATCTGAAATGCCGGTTATATCGGAGTAAATGGGTTCAGAGCATTACAGTTAGTGATGTGATGGAATCTGGCCAAGTCGTAGAAAATCCCATGATTGGTGCAATTCCAAGCAGAAATGAAGTTCAACGTGAACTGGATGATCTTTTGATGTCGATGTAGGAGGAACTTATAGAATGGAAGAAAAAAGCAGGGCGCAGGAACTGAGCGTTCGGGAAATCTCCTTGATTCGTGAACTTGCACAGATACGGAAAGAACATAAAAGAGAACTGGAGTACGAAAAGTTCGATGGCTATGAACTTCCGCCGCGCACCCAGTTTTCCATGCTGAATAAACCTGCAGTGAGCATAAAATATGGTGTTATGAAATTTAATATGGCGTGCATTCGGCTTTTTGAAGGAATCAAGTATGTCCTTCCGATTTTGCACCCCAATAAGAAGAGGCTTGCGTTGATTATGTGCCCGGAAGAGGACAGTGCATCTGTTGAATGGGCAAGACAGAAGGACGAAAACTGGGTGAATAAGGATATTACATCATTGGAATTTGTGGAAAATATCTTCAGGCTCATGAACTGGAATCGGGAATGCCGTTATAAAGTGCTTGGACGGGTGGCTAATTCAGATCAGGGTCTTTGTATGTTGTTTGATTTGGAAGAAGCAATCATGTTCACCCCGAAGCCACAGGAATATACAGATCCGCTTACTGGTGAAATGAAGAAAAAGCAGATGAAATTCTTCCCGGATGCCTATAAGAACCGTATCGGAAAATCTTATAATGACTATATTGCAGACCATCAGATGAACATGTTTGAAGACTTCATTGGGTATCAGAGTTCTACTGTATTGGATGAGCCCGAACGGGAAGCAGGCACTACTTCAATACCGATTCCGCAACGTGAAGAATCTGAAAATATACCTTTGCCAGATTTACCGGGACAGCTTGAAAACGTACAACAATCGGGCAATGAGATTGCTAAGAGAGGAATGCCGACTTGAATTCTGGGCGAGTTATGAACCTGCGAGTGACAATTCCGGCGGAAAGCCGGAGAATGAATGTTGGGAAAGATGTTATCCGTATTCTTGGAAGTCCGGCCTATATCTGCGTTTTGCAGAGGAAAGATCGGAAGTCTATTGCAATCACGCCGTGTGCTGCGGAGCATCCCATGTCCTTTAAGGTCCCGGACAGGCTGCTGACCGATGGGCAGTGTCGGATGATGATTAACGGAATACAGTTCATTCAGGTGTTGCTGGAAGCAAATGGTCTGGCGGCAGGAAAAGACCATCAGTTTAAAGGACGGTATGATGCCGAGAAAAATGCAGTTATCATTTCGCTTGAAAAAGATGAACAAGGTGCCCTCTCGCCTCAAAAGTGTACAACTTGACATCACGTCCATTTGGTCGTATAATACGTCCAAATGGACGTGATGAAGGGAGCTAATACTATGAGTGCCGGAATTTTAGATGGCTTTCAAACGATAATTCCAACGGCAGCGGCTGTCTTATCGGAAAAACGACAAATATTAAGGCTGACGCAACAAGAGGTTGCTAATCGCGCAAAAATAACATTACGTCAATATCAAAGGCTGGAATCTGGGGAAAGAAACATTTTGACTTCTTCTTTTGGCTTGGCATGTCGAGTAATTGAAGCTCTTGATATGGATGTTTCTAAATTCTATCATGGTGACTATTACCTTGAAGAAGAAGTGAAGACAATGAGAGGCAAAGGGATTGCCAGCAGAAAAAAGTCATCGATTTAAAGGACGGCATGATGCCAAGAAAGAGCAATATGGACAAATCTATGTTGAAAAGTTTACATCTGCCAGCTTGATATGCAAGGCGTTTTATGGTAAGATGAAAGCATAATAGGGAGATTATGAAGCTCGGAGAGAGGCGGTGAGGCCGATGGGAGATAACAGGATGGTTAGTTTCTCACTGGGAGGAATGGCCTTTGAATACGATGATAATAAAAATCAGATAAATATTAAAAAACACGGAATTTCATTTAAGAGTGCAGCGCGTATCTTCTTTGACTATGACCGAATCGAGTTTTATGATGAGGATCATAGCTATGACGAAGATCGATATAACACCATAGGCGATACTTCTGCTGGACGGATTTCTCAAAAAGCAGAGGGTGCATTGATTGGCAATATAGACCAGTTCATCGGAAAGGTGAATGAAATACTATTTGTTGTATATACTGAACGAGTAAGAATTGAAGAAAGCGGTACAAAAACAGATGTGACAAGATTGATTTCGGCACGAATGGCTACCGAATTTGAAAGGGGGCTTTATTATGGTAAAAACGAGTGAAATGTCTATGGAACTGAAACAGGAACTTGCATTTACAAAAGAAGAACTCGCAGAACTGGAAGCGGCAAAGAAAATGCCAATCACGTTTGATGCGGATTGCCCTGAAACCACACCTGAGCGGGCGGTTAAATTTAGAAGAGTTAATCCGCCGCGTAACAGAATGGATGCCCATGGAGCATAATCATAATCAAGAAAAGAACGTATAGAGCGCAAGTAAGCCCTACAAGGCTCAGATCGGTTCGGAACCGACTGAAACCCTTGTAGGGCTTATTTTTTTGTAAATTTTTTTGTTCCTTGCTTGACAACCGCATATGGGCAACCAGAGAAAAGCCTGATTTCATGCGGGTTTGCGCGGCTTGACCTTTTCACCTCAACTTGTTTCTGCTTGTCATGGTGCGTTACGGCTAGCGTGTTTTCAGGGGTTAATGGCTTCTGGTTGCGCTCTATACTTAACCCACCACAGCGAAAGCTGATAGAGCAGAAAACAAAATAAGGAGGTACGAGGACAAGCCTGCGTATAGATTGTTGCTGCAATCTGTATACAGGCTTGTTGTTGTGCTATGAAGTAGGAAAGGTGAATAGTGAAAGACGAGCATGCTGAAAAGTTTACATCTGCCTGCTTGATATCCAACTAAAGAGTTTCAGAATACTCTGATTCGTTATTCCATTCGGCCAGAGCAGTTGATTGGAAATGCTGTTAAAAAATCAGAAAACTATGATTTGATGAGCGTTGTAACGATTTGTCTGGGAGAGTCGGGTACAGAAAACTATACAGGTATTGTGAAATTTATGGATGTGCTGCTCTCTTCATCCAGAGCAGCTACTGAGAAAAAGAAAATTCTTGAAGAAGAATTTGGCGTTGCAATGAACGAAGATCTGGAAAGAGAGGTGCTTGTTATGTGCAACCTTAGTCAGGGCGTAAAGGCCGAAGGCAGAGAAGAAGGCATTAGCATTGGTGAGATGCGGATGCTGGTGCAGCTTGTTCGAGACGGCGATTTAAAAATGGAACGTGCCGCTGAAAAGGCAAAAATGACAGTGGAGCAGTTTAAGAAAGTGATGGAAAACACTCCACTGCAGGCAGTCTAAGATAAAATCATATAGAGAAAACAGTTAAGCCCTACAAGGCTCAGATCGGTTCGGAACCGACTGAAAACCTTGTAGGGCTTATTTTTTTGCGATTTTTCAAATTTATTTGTGAAAAAAGTTGTCCAAGACTTGACATCGGGCGGAAAGGACTGTTTTCCGAAATATACGAAGCAGTTTCTAAACCATTATTACGGTATCGTCTTGTGCATGAACGAAAAGAGTGGATATACTGGATGATCCCGTGCTTCTGAAGTTCATGGCGGTAGGGTACCATTTTCCCGTCGGCTATGCTATAATAAACAGTACAAAACATTACGGGGAGGGGCCGACATGGAGCAACGACGCATTTGTCCATACTGTATGCAGGAGCTGGAAGCGGGGGAGGAGCAGTGTCCCCACTGCGGCCGGGAACTTGCAGGGCGCAACCCGTCGGGCAGTCTTCCGGCAGGCACCGTGCTGGCAGGCCGGTATACCGTGGGCGACATCCAGAGCGTGGACGGCGAGGGCATCCTCTACCGGGGCGTGGAGAACAATGGCCCTTTCCGGGTGACCATCAAGGAGTATATGCCCCTGACGCTGGCGGCAGAGCGGGGGAGGGACTGCATCCTCCGCCCGAAGCCGGGCAGCGAGGTGCTGTTCAAGACCACCCGGATGGATTTTGCCGACCTCTACCGCTTCATCCAGCGCATCACCCCGGCCAACGGCCTGGAGGCCGTGCTGGACGTCTTCGAAGAGAACAACACGGTCTACGCCGTCATGGAGAACCCCGGCGGCTGTCCGCTCCAGAAGTGGCTGGAGGAGCACGGCACCGTGACGCCCCAGCAGGCTTGTGCCATGCTGGAACCGGTGTTCAACGGGGTGGAGGCCATGCATCAGGTGGGCCTCGTACACCGGGGCATCTGCCCGGCCAACATCCGCATCATGGACAATGGCCGCGCCCGGCTCACCGGCTACGCGACAGTGGGGCTGCGCACGGCGGGCAGCGGCCTCCACGAGCAGCTGTACGAGGGCTATTCCGCCCCGGAGCAGTATTCCACCGCCGAGTTCGAGGGCCGCTACACCGACGAATACAGCCTCGCGGCGGTGTTCTACCGGATGGTCTGCGGGCTGAGCCCCGTCCCGGCGGCACAGCGCCTCGTCTCCGACTCCAACCCCAAGGCCCGCACGGTGACGCCGTCGGTGCCGGCTTACGTCTCCGAGACGCTGTATCTGGGACTCCGGCTCAAGCCGGTGGAGCGCATCCAGACGGTGCAGCAGCTTTTCCGCGCCCTCTCGGAGCGGGAGTATGCGGAGGAATTGTCCCGTAGCATGGAAGCGCTGGACCCGCCCGCCCCCGCGCCGCAGGAGCCGAAAGCGCCCGCGAAGGCTGAGCTGCTGAGCGTCCGAAATCTTCTGGCGGGCATCGTTATTCTGCTCAGCGTCCTCATCCTGCTGACCCTCTGGGGCCTGCTGAGCCATCAGAGCGAGAAGCCGCCGGAAGTGATCGCTCCGGAGTCCGTCAGCGAGGCGGCGAGTGAGCCGGTGAACGAAAACGTCACCCTGACGCCGGATTTCGTGGGCCGCGACTATGACGCCGAGGTGCGCAACAACCGCAGCTATATCGACGAGTATCTCTTCTACGTCACGCTGGAATACAGCGACACGGTGGAGAAGGGCCGCATCATCCGGCAGTCGCCGGAGGCAGGCGAGGTCATCCAGAAGGGGGACACCGTCAGCCTCGTGGTCAGCCGAGGCCCCCAGGTGATGGAGATGCCCGACGTCATCGGCCAGACCCAGGACAGCGCCGTGCAGGAGCTGGCCACCAAGGGTCTGAATGCCACCTGCTTTACTGTGGTCAACGACGGCTCTGAGGCGGCGGGTTGCGTCGTGTCGGCCAGCGAGGACGCCGGGAGCATGGTGGAGGTGGGAACTACCATCGTGCTCTATATCGCAGGCGATGTCCCCGCCGATGCCCCGGCGGAACCGGAAGCGCCTTCGGATACCGGGACGCCCGCCGGCGGGGATGCCGCGCAGGGCGGCGTGGAATACGATACGGATTAAACAAAAAGAGGCCGTTGGCTTCAACCTCTCCGTCACGGCTTTCGCCGTGCCAGCTCCCCTCGGTAGGGGAGC
>OGGR01000071.1_pt1 | contig 89345 bp, 86 predicted proteins | sample 1571321 | NCBI WGS metagenome assembly OGGR01 (sample SAMEA2582048, study PRJEB24529) | metagenome | biome: Human gut stool | place: China | collected 2011 | reverse complement strand
TTGTTAACTACCTGAAAGACAAACTGTCTAACCCGGTACGTCTGGTTAAAGATTACCTGGACGGCGTTGAAGTCGCTGCCGGCGAGCTGGTGGTTCTGGAAAACGTTCGCTTTAACAAAGGCGAGAAAAAAGATGACGAAGCGCTGTCGAAAAAATACGCTGCGCTGTGCGATGTCTTCGTTATGGATGCGTTCGGTACTGCTCACCGCGCGCAGGCTTCTACTCACGGTATCGGCAAATTCGCTGACGTCGCTTGTGCAGGTCCGCTGCTGGCCGCTGAGCTGGACGCCCTGGGTAAAGCGCTGAAAGAACCGGCTCGTCCGATGGTGGCTATCGTCGGTGGTTCTAAAGTTTCCACTAAACTGACCGTTCTGGACTCCCTGTCTAAAATCGCTGACCAGCTGATCGTCGGCGGCGGCATCGCCAACACCTTCGTTGCCGCTCAGGGCCACAACGTGGGTAAATCCCTGTACGAAGCCGATCTGGTTGACGAAGCTAAACGCCTCCTGACGACCTGCGATATCCCGGTTCCGACTGACGTTCGCGTAGCGACCGAGTTCTCTGAAACCGCAACCGCTACCCTGAAATCTGTCAACGACATTAAAGATGACGAGCAGATTCTGGACCTGGGCGATGCTTCCGCAGAGAAACTGGCTGAAATCCTGAAAAACGCCAAAACCATCCTGTGGAACGGCCCGGTCGGCGTGTTCGAATTCCCGAACTTCCGCAAAGGGACTGAAATCGTGGCTAACGCCATCGCAGATAGCGAAGCGTTCTCCATCGCAGGCGGCGGCGACACCCTGGCAGCAATCGACCTGTTCGGCATTGCTGACAAAATCTCCTACATCTCCACCGGCGGCGGCGCATTCCTCGAATTCGTGGAAGGTAAAGTTCTGCCGGCAGTAGCCATGCTCGAAGAGCGCGCTAAGCAGTAATTCAGTTCAGGCGGGGAGACCCGCCTGTTTTTCAGCGCGCGTAAAAGCTCGCGAACCTTCTTCAACGGTCGAAGATACAGATACAGGACTACGTAACATGTCTAAAATTTTTGATTTCGTAAAACCGGGCGTCATCACTGGCGACGACGTTCAGAAAGTGTTCCAGGTAGCTAAAGAAAACAACTTTGCTCTGCCAGCGGTAAACTGCGTGGGTACTGATTCCATCAACGCCGTTCTGGAAGCAGCTGCAAAAGTTCGTTCTCCGGTTATCGTTCAGTTCTCTAACGGCGGCGCAGCGTTCATCGCGGGAAAAGGCGTGAAAACTGACGTTCCTCAGGGCGCAGCCATCCTGGGCGCTATCTCTGGCGCGCATCACGTTCATCAGATGGCTGAACACTACGGTGTTCCGGTTATCCTGCACACTGACCACTGCGCTAAGAAACTGCTGCCGTGGATCGACGGTCTGCTGGACGCGGGTGAAAAACACTTCGCCGCGACCGGTAAACCGCTGTTCTCTTCTCACATGATTGACCTGTCTGAAGAGTCCCTGCACGAAAACATCGAGATCTGTTCTAAGTACCTGGCGCGTATGGCCAAAATGGACATGACTCTGGAAATCGAACTGGGCTGCACCGGCGGCGAAGAAGACGGCGTGGACAACAGCCACATGGACGCTTCCGCTCTGTATACCCAGCCGGAAGACGTTGATTACGCCTACACTGAGCTGAGCAAAATCAGCCCGCGTTTCACCATCGCCGCTTCCTTCGGTAACGTACACGGCGTTTACAAGCCGGGCAACGTGGTGCTGACCCCGACTATCCTGCGCGACTCTCAGGAATACGTTTCTAAGAAACATAACCTGCCGCACAACAGCCTGAACTTCGTCTTCCACGGCGGTTCCGGTTCTTCCGCTCAGGAAATCAAAGACTCCGTAAGCTACGGCGTGATCAAAATGAACATCGATACCGATACCCAATGGGCAACCTGGGACGGTATCCTGCAGTACTACAAAGCTAACGAAGCTTACCTGCAGGGTCAGCTGGGCAACCCGAAAGGCGAAGACCAGCCGAACAAGAAATACTACGATCCGCGCGTATGGCTGCGTGCTGCACAGACGTCCATGGTGACTCGTCTGGAGCAGGCATTTAAAGAGCTGAACGCGATCGACGTTCTGTAAGAAAGTTTCGTTTCTTACCCGGAAGCCCGCAGAAATGCGGGCTTTTTTATTATCTCAACGACATGAAATGTTGCTAAATAAATGTGATCAATTTGGCAAAATGGACTCTTTTTGTTTACCCTTAACCTGTTTGCAATTATCAGGTTTGGTTATTTTATTTCCCGTCCGGGTATCCATAAGGAAAGTTGAATGGAAGATTTGAACGTTGTCGATAGCATAAATAACGCCGGTTCATGGCTGGTGCGCAATCAGGCATTACTGCTGAGCTATGCCGTCAACATTGTCGCGGCCATCGCGATTATTATTGTTGGTTTGATCGTGGCGCGGATTGTTTCCAACACCGTCAATCGCCTGATGCGGGCTCGACATATTGATGCCACCGTTGCCGATTTTCTTTCTGCGCTGGTACGCTACGCCGTCATTGCTTTCACGCTGATCGCCGCCCTCGGCCGCGTGGGTGTGCAAACCGCTTCGGTTATCGCGGTACTTGGCGCCGCGGGCTTAGCCGTCGGTCTGGCGCTGCAGGGGTCGCTGTCTAACCTTGCCGCTGGGGTCCTGCTGGTCGTTTTCCGCCCATTCCGCGCTGGTGAATACGTTGACCTTGGCGGTATCGCGGGTACCGTGCTGAACGTGCAGATTTTCTCCACGACCCTGCGCAGCGCAGATGGCAAAATTGTGGTGGTACCGAACGGTAAAATCATTGCCGGGAATATCATCAACTTCTCTCGCGAGCCGGTACGTCGCAACGAGTTTATTATCGGCGTGGCCTACGATGCGGACATCGACCAAGTGAAGCAGCTGCTCACCAACATCATCGAATCGGATGAACGTATTCTCAAAGATCGTGAAATGACCGTTCGCCTGAATGAACTGGGCGCTTCATCTGTGAACTACGTGGTGCGCGTATGGAGTAAGAGCAGCGATCTGCAAAGCGTGTACTGGGACGTCCTGGAGCGTATTAAGCGCGATTTTGACGCCAACGGCATCAGCTTCCCGTATCCGCAGATGGACGTTCATGTCATTCGTCCGCAGGAAAAAGCAGAATAATTTCCCTTTTAATACAGGCCGGTATATCCGGCCTTTTTTGTACCCAGTATTAGTCGTCCTTATTAGCGATTAAAATTTTCAATTTCCTCTAATGATTTCTGCACGCTATATTCCCCGGCATTGACTCTTTCAGTGGAAATTCCTCTCGATGTTATCGTATTACTTTCAGGGCCTTGCCCTGGGAGCGGCTATGATTTTGCCGCTCGGTCCGCAAAACGCTTTTGTGATGAATCAGGGTATTCGTCGTCAGTACCATCTGATGATTGCTTTGCTATGCGCCATCAGCGATCTGCTGCTTATCTGCGCTGGAATTTTTGGCGGCAGCGCGCTGCTGATGCAGTCCCCGTGGCTGCTGGCGCTGGTGACCTGGGGCGGCGTCGCTTTTTTATTGTGGTACGGTTTTGGCGCGCTGAAAACGGCCTTTAGCAGCAATCTGGAGCTGGCCAGCGCGGAGGTGATGAAGCAGGGGCGCTGGAAAATCATCGTCACCATGCTGGCGGTGACCTGGCTGAATCCTCACGTTTATCTGGATACGTTTGTGGTGCTTGGAAGCCTCGGCGGACAGCTGGAGATGGAGCCAAAGCGCTGGTTTGCCCTGGGCACCATCAGCGCCTCATTCTTATGGTTCTTTGGTCTGGCCCTGCTGGCCGCCTGGCTGGCCCCGCGCCTGCGCACGGCAAAAGCGCAGCGAATTATCAACGTGCTGGTCGGTCTGGTCATGTGGATCATCGCGCTGGAGCTGGCGAAAGACGGCTTCGCTCATGTGCAGGCACTGCTTAACTAAGCCTTGTCCGATGGACTTTCTCCGCGTACGCGCTAAGCTTGCAGGCATGCGTCTGCGTATAGACGACCAATGTAAGATGGAGAAACGACAGTGAAGTTAAAAGTCATGGCCCTGGCGGCGGCACTCGGATTTAGCGCAATGGCAGTTCAGGCCAATGAATTGCCAAACGGCCCACATATTGTTACTTCAGGTACCGCCAGCGTCGCTGCGGTTCCTGATATCGCCACGCTGGCGATTGAAGTTAACGTCTCCGCGAAAGATGCGGCATCCGCTAAAAAACAGGCAGATGAACGCGTGGCCCAGTATCTCTCCTTCCTGGAGAAGAGCGGCATTGCGAAGAAGGATATTAACTCTGCCAACCTGCGTACCCAGCCTGATTATGATTATCAGAACGGCAAAAGCATTCTTAAGGGCTATCGCGCGGTGCGTAGCGTTGAAGTCACGCTGCGCCAGCTGGATAAGCTCAACGGGTTGTTAGATGGGGCATTAAAAGCCGGTCTGAACGAGATCCGTTCGGTTTCTCTGGGCGTGGCGCAGCCGGACGCTTACAAAGATAAGGCGCGAAAAGCGGCGATTGACGATGCGATTCATCAGGCTCAGGAGCTGGCTAGCGGATTCCATGGCAAACTGGGGCCGGTTTATAGCGTTCGCTATCATGTCTCCAACTACCAGCCGAGCCCGATGGTGCGGATGATGAAAGCCGATGCGGCGCCGGTATCTGCTCAGGAAAGCTACGAGCAGGCGACCATTCAGTTTGATGACCAGGTGGACGTGGTGTTTGAGCTGCAGCCGACCCAGCCTGCGTCGCCAGCGAAACCGGCTGAAGAGCCAAAAGCAGCGCAGTAATCCTCCCGCCCGGCCTTCGCGCCGGGCTTTTTCTGTGACTATCTGTAAAAATGAGAGCGCAGCACAAGTCTTTTCCCTGAATGAGGTAAGGATAGATCCCTGTTTTCCTGTGAGGTGAGCATGGATATCTTTATTTCTAAAAAGATGCGCAATTTCATTCTGTTGGCGCAGACCAATAACATCGCCAGAGCGGCGGAAAAAATCCATATGACCGCATCGCCCTTTGGCAAAAGCATTGCTGCGCTTGAGGATCAGATCGGCTATACGTTATTTACCCGCAAAGATAACAGCATCAGCCTCAATAAAGCGGGGCAGGAGCTCTATCAGAAGCTGTTTCCTATTTACCAGCGCTTATCGGCCATCGATAACGAAATACACTATTCCGCGCGCCGCTCGCGCAACGTTGTTATCGGCATCGACAACACCTATCCGACGATAATTTTCGACCAGCTCATCAGCCTGGGCGACAAATACGATGGCGTGACCACCCAGGCCGTGGAGTTCAGCGAGAATGGCGTGATTGATAATCTTTTCGACCGTCAGCTGGATTTTATTATTTCGCCGCAGCATGTTTCGCCCCGCGTGCAGGAGCTGGAAAATCTGACCATCAGCGAACTGGCGCCGCTGCGTCTGGGGTTTCTTGTTTCCCGCCGTTATGAAGATAAGCCGCCGCAGGATCTGTTACGTGAACTGCCCTGGCTGCAGATGCGTTTCCAGAATCGGGCCAATTTTGAGGCGATGCTGGACGCCTATATGCGCCCCTGCGGAATCAACCCGACGGTTATCTATCGCCCCTATAGCTTTATGGCGAAAATTAGCGCCGTAGAGCGGGGGCAGTTTTTAACGGTTATTCCTTACTTCGCCTGGCGTCTGGTAAATCCGGCGAAGCTGAAGTACTTCGACGCGCCCGGTAGCGCCATGTATATGCAGGAGTATCTCTATTCGCTGAAAAACCATCGCTATACCGCCACGATGCTTCAGCACATAACTGAAGATCGCGACGGTACGGAGGGCTAACCGAGCATTGAACCGTGCTCAAGCAGATTACGATGCAGGTCGAAGGCGTGGGTGAGGTCGTGGTGAATATGCCCGCCGGGAGCGCTCTGCAGATAGCGATGTAAATAGTCCCGGTAGAGCGGATGCGCGCAGTTATCAATGATAGCGCGGGCGCGCTGCAGCGGCGATAACCCGCGCAGATCGGCGATACCCTGCTCGGTAACGATCGCCTTCACGCTATGCTCGCTGTGATCGACATGGCTGCACATCGGCACGATAGTGGAGATCTTCCCGTCTTTGGCGATGGACGGCGCCATAAAGATAGAGAGCCAGGCGTTGCGTTCAAAATCGCCGCTACCGCCGATGCCGTTCATCAGATTCACCCCGGCTACGTGCGTGGAATTGGCGTGTCCGTAGATGTCAAACTCCAGCCCCACGTTGAGGGCAATAACTCCCAGACGGCGGATAATTTCCGGATGATTGGAGATCTCCTGCGGGCGCAGGACAATGCGGCTGGCGAAGAAATCCATATTGGCGTAAATCTTGCGCAACGAATCGGCGGATATTGTCAGGCTGGAGGCGCTGACGCCGGTGACTTTCCCTGTTTCCAGTAGATGGACTACCGACTCCTGTAAGACCTCGGAGTACATCATAAAAGAGGGAATATCCGGATTCTCACCCAGCCGCGCCATGACCGCGTTATTGATATTACCCACGCCGCTTTGCAGCGGCAAAAATTCAGGCGGGATGCGCCCGCGAGCCATCTCTTCCAGCAGAAAGGTGACCACGTTATCGGCAATTTTCTGACAAACCGGATTATTTTTATCGAGCAGGTTTCCGGCGTCGGGCAGTTCGGTCTCCACGACCGCGACAATTTTTTTCGGATCGATTTGCACGTACCGGCTACCCACGCGATCCATCGCATGAAAGATGGCGATGCTGTTGCGCCGCGGCGGGGCGCCGGGGAGCACGATATCGGCCAGCTCGGCAACCCGAGGGCTGTGATAATGATTGAGTTCGATGATCACTTTCTTCGCCCGTAGCAGCCAGGTGGGCGCGTTGCCGATACCGCTGGTGAGCCAGACCCGCCCGTCCGGCGCGATAGCCGAGGCTTCGATCACCGCGACATCAATCTCACCAAAGAAGCCGTAGTTAACCATTTGCGCCACTTCGCTCAGGTGCAGATCGACAAACTTCACCTTCCCCTGATTGATTTTTTGCCGCAGGCCCGACGCGGTCTGATACGGCGCGCGCCACGAGACGGCATCGGCTGCCGATAATGCATCATCGGCGGCGGCGCTAATTGACGCGCCGGTCAGCAGGCGGATCTGGAAAGGCTTCTGCGCCCGATGTAACTCACCGGCGCGGCGAGCGATAGCCGCGGGCAGCGCTTTGGGCGAACCGGCGGGAGTGAAGCCGCTGAACGCCACCATCCGGTCGTGCTGGATAATCTCCGCCGCTTCATCGGCGCTCATCCGTTTCATTTTGCACTCCTTAACCGGGATGATTAATGGCCGACGAATTCAGGTTTACGCTTTTCCATAAACGCGCTCATGCCTTCCCGATAATCCTCACTGTCGTAGACGGCGCGGCGCATTCCCTGAATACGTTCGAACTCATCGGAATTCATGGTGTGCGCCTCGCCAAGCACGCGCAGTTCTTCCTTAATGACCGCTATCGCCAGCGGCGCTTTCTCGGCAATGTGGTGCGCCATCTGTAAGGTAAAATCTTCCAGTTCGCCAGCGTCCACCACGTGATTGAGAATACCGACCGCCAGCGCGCGCTGGGCGGTAATCGGCAGGGCGGTGAAAATCAGCTCTTTCACGATATGAAAGCCAGCGTCACGGGTCAGATTGTGAATGCCGACCAGGTTGTAGGGCACGCCGAGATTCACCGGCGTCATGGAGAACGTTGACGTACTGGCGGCAATGATCAGATCGGAGCTCATGATCATCTCAAACGCGCCGCCCCAGACGCTCCCTTCGACCATGGAGATCACCGGTTTCGGATATTTTTGGATCATGCGGGTAATCTGGCGCAGCGGATCGTCATACGAAAGCGGATCGCGGCGTCCGCCGGGTAATTCGTGGATGTCATGGCCGGCGGAGAAAACTTTTGATCCGCCAGGCGCGCGTAAAATGACGCAGCGAATTTCCGGCCTGTTGAGGTCGCTCAACGCCTGCATCAGGTCGTCGATAAACACCTTGCTTAAAGCGTTAAGCTTGCGGCTATAGTTGAACTCAATCACCGCAACCTTTTGGATGATTTCGACGTTAACATATTGATAAGACATAACTATCCCTTTATGCAAAGTAATGATTCTGGAGGAATTCGCTAATCTGCCGCAGGCCGGTGCGCGGCGAGAGGCCATTGTTTTTCACCGCCTGTAGCGTTTGCTGGAAGTAGCGATCAAAGTCCGCTCGGGCAAACAGCAGATACAGCGCCTCGGTTTCGGTCTGCTTTTGCAGCCACTCCAGCGCCTGACGCTGGCGCAGCTTTTCAAGATCGCCGCTGTCGGTGAGGGTGGTTTTGAAGTCAAGGATAGCGAGCCAGACGGCTTCGATACCGCGCTGCTCCAGCGCGCTACAGCTCAAAACGCGCGGCTGCCACGCGGCGTGCTTGCGGCGCAGAATATGCAGGGCGGATTCATACATATGGCGGGTGATAGCCACGCTGGCGCGGTTCTCGCCATCATCTTTATTGATAACCACGATATCCGCCATCTCCATGATCCCTTTTTTAATGCCCTGCAGATCGTCACCGCCGCCGGCGATCTGCAGCGAGATGAAGCAGTCCACCAGGCGGGAGACCTCCGTTTCCGACTGGCCGACGCCGACGGTTTCGACAATGACCACGTCATAGCCCGCTGCTTCGCACAGCAGTATCAGCTCCCGCGTGCGCAGGCTGGTGCCGCCCAGATGGCCGCTCGAGGGCACCGGGCGGATAAATGCCGAGTCCGAGCGCGCCAGTTCGATCATGCGCGTCTTGTCGCCAAGAATGCTGCCGCCGCCGATTGGGCTGCTTGGATCGACCGCTATCACCGCGACCCGCAGGCCATGGCGAATCAGCAGCATGCCGAAGGCTTCCAGAAAGGTACTCTTTCCGGCTCCCGGCGTGCCGGTGACGCCGAGGCGCAGGGCGTTGCCGGTGAAGGGCATAATCGCATCGACCAGCTGGGCGCTCAGCGCCTGGTGGCGGGGATGCTGACTCTCCACCAGCGTCATGGCCTGGGCGAGCGTGGCCCGCTCGCCCAAACGTAATCGCCGAATGGCGTCGCTCAGGGTGGATGAGTTAATCATGATGCTGGCTAATCCTCATCAGGACGTCGCGTACGCTCTCCAGCATCGGCGTGCCGGGGCCATAAATAGCGGCCACGCCGCGCGCCTGCAGAAACGCGTAATCCTGCGGCGGAATGACGCCGCCGGCGATGACGCAGATATCTTCCCTTCCCCATTTTTTCAACGCATCGACCAGCTCGGGGATCAGCGTTTTGTGGCCTGCCGCCAGCGATGAGGCGCCAACCACGTGTACGTCGTTCTCCACGGCGAGGCGGGCGATCTCCTCCGGGGTAGAAAACATCGGGCTCAGGTCAACATCGAAGCCAAGATCGGAATAGGCGCTGGCGATCACTTTGGCGCCGCGATCGTGACCGTCCTGACCCATTTTGGCGATCAGAATGCGCGGGCGACGGCCGCGATCCGCGAGGAATTTTTCGGTTTGCGCAACAATGGCGTCAAACTCGCATGCGGCTTTATCTGACTGATGGTAGCTTTGCGCAATCACGCCGGTGACGCACTGGCTGGGCACCAGATAGCGGTCAAAAGCCACCTCCAGTGCGTCGGAGATTTCGCCCAGCGTGGCGCGCACGCGGGCGGCGTTGATGGCGGCGGCCAGCAGATTTTCATTATGCTGCGCGGCGTGGGTGAGGGCGTTCAGCGCGGCTTTTACCGTCACATCGTCCCGACTGGCCCGTATTTTTTTCAGCGAGGCGATCTGCTCGTTGCGTACCTTGACGTTGTCGATCTCCAGCACTGCCGTTTCATCTTCTTTTTCCAGCTTGTACTTATTGACGCCGACGATGACGCGCTTGCCCTGGTCGATCAGCGATTGCTCGCGGGCAGAGGCCTCTTCGATCATCCGTTTCGGCAGTCCGGCTTCGATCGCCTTCGCCATCCCTCCCGCTTCGTCGATTTGCTGCATAATGGCTCGCGCCTGCTTAACGATTTGATCGGTCAGCGACTCGACGTAATACGATCCCCCCAGCGGATCCACGGTGCGGCAGATCTCCGACTCCTCCTGAATGATGATCTGCGTATTACGCGCGATACGTGCGGAAAAGTCGGTGGGCAGGCCGAGCGCCTCATCAAAGGCGTTAGTATGCAGCGACTGGGTGCCGCCGAGCGTGGCGCCGAGCGCTTCGATGGTGGTGCGGATCACGTTGTTATACGGATCCTGCTCGGTGAGGCTCCAGCCGGAAGTCTGGCAGTGGGTGCGCAGGGCTAACGATTTTGGATTGGTGGCGCCGAAGCCGCTCACCGCTTCGCTCCACAGATAGCGAGCGGCGCGCAGCATCGCGACGTTCATAAACAGATCCATGCCGATGCCGAAGAAGAACGACAGGCGCGGGGCGAAGTCATCGATTTTCAGACCGGCGGAGAGCGCGGCCTTAATGTATTCGATGCCGTCGGCCAGGGTAAAGGCCACCTGCTGCACGCAGTTGGCTCCGGCTTCGCCCATGTGATAGCCGCTGATGCTGATGGTATTAAAGCGCGGCATATTGCCCGAACACCAGGCGATGATGTCGGCAATAATGCGCATTGAGGGCTTCGGCGGGTAAATATAGGTATTCCGGCACAGATACTCTTTCAGAATATCGTTCTGGATCGTGCCGGTGAGCCGTTCCGGCGCAACGCCTTGCTCTTCCGCCGCGACGATATAAAACGCCATTACCGGCAGCACCGCGCCGTTCATGGTCATCGACACGGACATTTCATCCAGCGGGATGCGATCGAACAGAATCTTCATATCTTCGACGGTATCGATCGCTACCCCCGCTTTCCCCACGTCGCCCGCCACGCGAGGATTGTCAGAGTCATAGCCCCGATGGGTCGCGAGATCGAAGGCGACGGAAAGCCCTTTCTGCCCGGCAGCGAGGTTGCGGCGATAGAAGGCGTTGGACTCTTTCGCGGTTGAGAAACCAGCGTACTGGCGGATGGTCCACGGCTGGGCGGTATACATGGTGGCGCGGGGGCCGCGGACGTAAGGCGGCAGGCCGGGCAGGGTGCCGGTCACTTCCAGATTATCAATATCGGCTTCGGTATACAGCGGTTTAACGGCAATCCCTTCTGCCGTCTGTTTTACCAGAGCATCGACGGTTTTTCCCCGCCGGCTAAGCTCCTTGTTGGCGAGCGTTTGCCACTCTCGTAACTCTGACATTTTGTGCTCCGTATGCGCAATAAAATAGGGTATTGCAAATACGGTGAGCCTTTTAAGACGCTCTGTCGCCAGCAAAAAATAGCCATCAGCGCGTCGTTTTTTGCCGCATAAAATGTTCTATTTTGTGATGGATTTCAAAGATATGAATAGAAGAAAGTGGGTCATGCAGGCCGGACGGCGCCGACCTGCCTGGGAGGCTTAATCTTGTCTCAACACTTTATGGCCATAATCGATCAGCGCATCGGTCACCCGGCGCATCATACGGCTTTCCGGCGCAAAACGGTGCCAGTAGAGCATCCGGCGCTGGAAAAGGCCCGGCGTGAGATTAATAAGTTCGCCGCTGTTCAGCTCTCGCTCAATTTGCAGATGCGGAATCATACAGCAGGTTGTCCCCTGGCGGGCCAGCTGCACAAAGGCTTCCGAAGAGTTCACGATATGGCAGGGAACGCTGCCCGGCGGCAAATCGAAGTTCTGCTGTAAAAAGGCCTGGTGCATATCATCGAGATGATCGAATGCCACCACCGGCGCTTTGAGCAGCGCCGAGCGGGTCACCCCATTGGGGAAATAGCGCTGGGCAAACTCTTTCGAGGCGACGAACAGATAGTCGAGGGCGCCGAGCTGATCGACCAGGCAGCTTGGCAGCGCCTGCGGCTGGATACTGACCGCGCCGACGACTTCACCGCGGCGCAGGCGTTCCTGGGTTCGGGTCTCGTCCTCCACCTGTAGGTTCAGGCGAATAGGGGAGTCGGAAAGCACGCTGGAGAGCGCGGGCAACAGCCAGGTGGCGAGACTGTCGGCGTTGACCGCCAGCGACAGCAGCAGCGGCGTTGAGCCGGTTTGTTCATCGCCCAGCCACTCCTCTTCCAGCAGTTCAACCTGGCGCAGCAGGGCCAGCAGCTTTTGCCCCTGTTCGGTGGGACGCGGCGGTACGGTACGTACCAGCAGCGGTTGTCCAAACATGTTTTCCAGCTGTTTGATGCGCTGAGAGACGGCGGACTGCGTAATACAAAGCTTCTGCGCGGCGCGCTCAAACCCTCGTTCCCTGATTACCGCGTCCAGCGCCTGTAGTGTTCTGTAGTCCGGTCGTTTCATTGCTCTGGCGTGCCCCCTAATACTTTTCGTTAACTCGCACTATGACATAAATTTGTTTTTGATGAAGATGAAAAAATGGCGACTGCGTTGTGTGATCGCCGTCGCAGGGACAATGCCCCCCCTGATGTTCTATAATGCGCCACAGGAATTCACATCTCGGACCATAATCATGACGCAAGATGAACTGAAAAAAGCAGTAGGCTGGGCGGCATTGCAGTATGTACAACCGGGCACCATCGTTGGGGTCGGCACGGGCTCCACGGCGGCGCATTTTATTGATGCGCTGGGCACCATGAAAGGACAGATTGAAGGCGCGGTTTCCAGCTCTGATGCCTCTACTGAAAAACTGAAAAGCCTCGGTATTACGGTTTTTGATCTTAACAGCGTTGACCGTCTTGGCATCTATGTCGACGGTGCTGATGAAATCAACGGCCATATGCAAATGATTAAAGGCGGCGGCGCGGCGCTGACGCGCGAAAAGATTATCGCTTCGGTCGCTGATAAATTTATCTGTATCGCTGATGCTTCCAAGCAGGTGGACATCCTGGGTAAATTCCCGTTGCCGGTGGAAGTGATCCCGATGGCGCGCAGCGCCGTGGCGCGTCAGCTGGTTAAGCTGGGCGGCCGTCCGGAGTACCGCCAGGGCGTCGTGACCGATAACGGCAACGTGATCCTCGATGTGTATGGTCTGGAAATCCTGGACGCTATTGCGCTGGAAAATACCATTAACGGTATCCCGGGCGTCGTGACCGTCGGCCTGTTCGCCAATCGTGGCGCAGACGTCGCGCTGATTGGCACCGCTGATGGTGTAAAAACTATCACTAAATAGATCAATCCGAGGGAGCGAATGGCTCCCTCGCAAATATTTTTTCTCCAGGCCTATTTTGGTGACTTCTGTCACATTTACGCGGCTTGTCTTAGTAACAACCTACCTTTCTTTTACTTTCTGGTGTTTTGTCCTGCAATTTCCCGCTGATTGATATTTCTTCAGGTTGTCGACGCAAACGTTCATATTGCCGCAATAGTTTTTTTTGATATGTTGCTGAGAAGAACTTTCGTTCCGCACGACATCAGTTAAGACAAAAACAGGACGGGGAAATGGCTAAGGTATCACTGGAAAAAGACAAAATTAAATTTCTGCTGGTTGAAGGTGTGCATCAAAAAGCGGTGGACAGCCTCCGCGCAGCAGGCTACACCAATATCGAATTTCACAAAGGCGCGCTGGACAGCGAAGAGCTGAAAGCGTCCATTCGTGATGCCCATTTCATCGGCCTGCGTTCCCGTACTCATCTGACTGAAGAGATCTTCGCGGCGGCGGAAAAACTGGTTGCGGTTGGCTGCTTCTGTATCGGTACTAATCAGGTTGACTTAAATGCGGCGGCAAAACGCGGTATTCCGGTATTTAACGCCCCGTTCTCTAATACCCGTTCCGTTGCGGAGCTGGTGATCGGCGAGCTGCTGCTCATGCTACGCGGTGTGCCGGCGGCAAACGCCAAAGCGCACCGCGGCGTATGGAACAAGCTGGCGGTTGGCAGCTTTGAAGCACGCGGCAAAAAGCTGGGTATTATCGGCTATGGTCACATCGGTACGCAGCTGGGCATTCTTGCCGAATCGTTGGGGATGCACGTCTATTTCTACGATATTGAAAGCAAACTGCCGTTGGGTAACGCGACTCAGGTACAGCATCTCTCCGATCTGTTGAACATGAGCGATGTGGTAAGCCTGCACGTGCCGGAAAATGCCTCAACGAAGAATATGATTGGCGCGGAAGAGCTGGCGCTGATGAAACCGGGTGCGCTGCTGATCAACGCCTCACGCGGTACCGTGGTAGATATTCCGGCGCTGTGCGATGCGCTGGCGAGCAAGCACCTGGCGGGCGCGGCGATCGACGTGTTCCCGACCGAACCGGCGACCAACAGCGATCCGTTCAACTCTCCGCTGTGTGAGTTCGACAACGTTATCCTGACCCCGCATATTGGCGGCTCAACTCAGGAAGCGCAGGAAAACATCGGTCTGGAAGTGGCGGGCAAGCTGGCGAAATACTCCGATAACGGTTCTACGCTCTCTGCGGTGAACTTCCCGGAAGTGTCGCTGCCGCTGCACGGCGGGCGCCGTCTGCTGCATATCCATGAAAACCGTCCGGGCGTTCTGACTGCGATTAACCAGATTTTCGCCGCGCAGGGCATTAACATTGCGGCGCAGTATCTGCAGACCACTCCGCAAATGGGCTACGTGGTCATTGATATTGAAGCCGAAGAAGATGTGGCGCAGGCTGCGCTGCAGGCGATGAAGGCTATTCCTGGTACCATCCGCGCCCGTCTGCTGTTCTAACTCCTTTTATGCCAGCGGGCAGGTCATCGACCTGCCCCTTTTCTCCTGCTAGACCCTTCTGCAATTTCCCGTCGCCACCCAAAGCTTGCGAGTCTTGCCGCAAACGGCGATTAAAACCGTCGGATGTCGTTGTGCCTGAAAGAAAGGGATTTACGATAAAGACTCAGCGTGGGGCTGAAACGGGAAAGCCCCTACCGAGGCAGGGGCTCTAAAAGGAAAGGGACGATGATGAGACTCTTCATCATGCTGCTTATCCTGTTAATCATCGCCTGGCCAGCATATTAACAGAGAGAATGCAGGAGGGAGGTTCGCCTCCCTCACCCTTTACCCAGGAATTTAGGTGAAAAAAACAGCAATGTCAATTGTTCGGGCGTTTTACCAGAGCCAGGTTTTTGACGGCGTGATGACCGCTGGCAGCGGGATATCCCACTGCTCCGTCGGCAGCGCGTCGACCTGCTGGCAATCATGCGCGTAGCCGACCGGCTGCAGGCGATGCTGCCGCCAGTTTTGCAGCGTCCGGTCGTAAAATCCGCCGCCCATACCCAGGCGCTGTCCGGCGGCATCAAATGCTACCAGCGGCGTTACCAGCACATCCAGCTGGCTAAGCGGGAGGACATCGCGCACGTCGAGTTTCGGTTCGCGGATTTTCAGACGATTCATCATCAGCTCGCTGCTTGGGTGGTAGTGCAGAAACAGAAGATTGCCCGGACTGAACGGATGAAGCACGGGGAGATAAACCCGTTTGCCTGCCCGCCAGAGCTGGTCAATAAGCGGCAGTGTATCCAGCTCGCCATCAAACGAAAGAAATACCGCGACCGTCTGCGCGAGCAGAACCGGCGGATAAGCCATCATTCTGTCCGCCGCCTGGAGGGCGAACTGCGTTTGCTGCTCCGGCGTTAACGCGCGTCGGCGCTGGCGGATCTGCTGGCGAATTTGCTGTCTGGTATAGGGGGCATCTGGCAATAGGGTCATACCTGAGTCTCATCGGTGAGCAAACGATACAAACAGGCGTAGTCTAATACACGACGGTAAAAGCCGAAAATTAACTTATGGGGGATAAAACGAAAGGAAGGGAATCTCCGAGATGCCGCCGCAGGCTGTAACCCTTGAACCCTTGGTTCAAGGTGAATGTGTCGTCGCAGTTTTAAGGCTTCTCGGACGGACCGAGCATGCTCACCAACCGCGGAGCGCCACATTCTTGTGGTATGAAATATCGGCTCAGGGGACTGGCCCGCTTGCAAACATCTCAGAGAAATTTTGTTCTTGCGATTACTCTAACACAGTTAAATGCAAAGTGTTATTCAAACTTCTGCCCGGGTCTTTCGCTTATGCGACCTTGCTCAAGCAATGCTTGCTCGATGGTCTGCTGAAGCATCCGAATACGCTGTTCCATGCTGGCGGCGTAGTCGCGGGTTTTCGCTTTTTCCTGAGTCAACTCATAGCTGATGTTCAACGCGGCGATGAAGACCAGCTGCTCAGTATTTGTGACTCTAGTGCGTTCTTTTAAATCTTGCAACCGCTGATTCAGGTCGTCAGCTGCCTGGTTCAGGGCATCCCTTTGTTCAGGCGGGCAATTCACTCGCAGTGAACGGCCAAAAATTTGGAGATCTACGGGTTGTGCAGACATGCCACCTTCCTGCTGATTGACTGCGCGGCCTTCACGCCCTGGGAGGGTCTGCGAAGGGGCGACACTATAGCTACCCTGGTTCTAAGATACAAGCCCTATTCTGGTTCACCAGGGTCCAAAGTGGTAGCATATCATGAATATTCCTCCCAACGATGACGAATGCGCATGTCTATACAGAACGAAATGCCTGGTTACAACGCTGTAGACCAGTTACTGAACCAACAAGGGGTAGGATTAACCCCTGCCGAAATGCACGGTCTGATCAGCGGGATCCTGTGCGGCGGCAATAAAGACAGCAGCTGGCAGCCGTTGGTGCACGACCTGACCAACGAAGGCCTGGCTTTTGGGCATGAGCTGGCGCAGTCGCTGCGTAACATGCATTCCGCCACCAGTGATTCGCTGGAGGACGACGGCTTCCTATTCCAGCTCTACCTCCCGGATGGCGATGAGGTGAGCGTGTTCGATCGCGCCGATGCGCTGGCGGGTTGGGTGAACCATTTTCTGCTTGGGCTGGGCGTAACGCAGCCCAAGTTGGATAAAGTCAAAGACGAAACGGGTGAAGCCATCGACGATCTGCGCAATATTGCTCAGCTCGGGTATGACGAAGACGAGGATCAGGAAGAGCTCGAAATGTCTCTGGAAGAGATTATCGAATACGTACGCGTTGCCGCGTTGCTGTGTCACGACACTTTCTCTCTCCAGAAACCCACTGCGCCGGAAGTGCAAAAACCGACGCTACACTAATTAATCATTAAATCGTTCAGGGGGCGTCATGACTCAGCAGGAATTTCTCTCTCGTCGCCAGGCTCTACTGGCGCAGATGCAGCCAGGCAGCGCCGCGTTAATTTTTGCCGCGCCGGAAGCGGTACGCAGCGCAGATTCGGAATATCCCTACCGCCAGAGCAGCGATTTTTGGTACTTCACCGGCTTTAATGAGCCTGAAGCGCTGCTGGTATTGATTAAAAGCGATGAGACGCATAACCACAGCGTGTTGTTTAACCGCGTGCGCGATCTGACTGCTGAAATCTGGTTTGGCCGACGCCTTGGGCAGGATGCCGCGCCTGAGAAGCTGGGCGTCGATCGCGCGCTGGCATTTAGTGAAATCAATCAGCAGCTGTTCCAGCTCCTTAACGGCCTCGATGCTATCTATTTTGCGCAGGGCGAATATGCCTACGCCGACGAAATCGTATTCAACGCGCTGGAAAAACTGCGCAAAGGCGTGCGGCAGAATCTGCAGGCGCCAAACTCGGTCATTGACTGGCGGCCGATGGTGCATGAGATGCGCCTGTTTAAGTCGGCGGAAGAGCTGGAGGTGATGCGCCGCGCAGGCGAGATCTCCGCCCTTGCGCATACCCGCGCCATGGAAAAATGCCGTCCGGGGATGTTTGAATATCATCTTGAAGGCGAGATCCTCCACGAGTTCAACCGTCACGGCGCGCGCTATCCCTCTTACAACACCATCGTGGGCAGCGGCGAAAATGGCTGCATCCTGCACTACACCGAAAACGAAAGCGAACTGCGCGATGGCGATCTGGTGCTGATTGACGCTGGTTGCGAATATCGCGGCTATGCGGGCGATATCACCCGAACCTTCCCGGTAAACGGCAAGTTTAGCCCGGCGCAGCGCGAGATTTACGATATCGTTCTTGAGTCTCTGGAAACCTCGCTGAAGCTTTATCGCCCCGGCACCTCCATTAACGAGGTTAATCAGCAGGTAGTGCGGATCATGATTACCGGCCTGGTGCGTTTGGGGATCCTGAAAGGTGAAATTGATGAGCTAATTGCTAATAACGCTTATCGTCCTTTCTTTATGCATGGCCTGAGCCACTGGCTGGGGCTCGACGTACATGATGTCGGCAACTATGACGTCGACCGCTCGCGTATTCTCGAACCGGGAATGGTGCTGACCGTGGAACCGGGGCTGTATATCGCGATGGATGCCGACGTCCCGGCCCAGTACCGCGGCATCGGCATTCGTATTGAAGACGACATCGTCATTACTGAAGACGGTAATGAAAACCTCACCGCTGGCGTAGTGAAAAAAGCGGATGATATCGAGGCGCTGATGGCGGCGGCGCGCCAGCTATGAGCGTACTGATCGTTGGCGGCGGAATGACCGGCGCGACGCTGGCGCTGGCAATATCTCGTCTGACCGGCGGTAAGCTGCCGGTGCACCTGATTGAAGCAACAGCGCCGGAATCTGCCCGGCATCCGGGCTTTGACGCCCGGGCAATCGCACTTGCTGCCGGCACCTGTCAGCAGCTGGCTCGCGTTGATATCTGGCAGGAAATTGCCGACCGCGCCACGGCTATTCAGCGCGTTCACGTCAGCGATCGCGGTCACGCCGGGTTTGTGACGCTCGAGGCTAAGGACTATGGGCTGGCGGCGCTGGGTCAGGTGGTTGAGCTGCACGACGTCGGCCAACGCTTGTTTGCCCAGCTGCGTAAAGCGCCGGGCGTGACGCTACACTGTCCGGCAAAAGTGGAAAATGTTAGCCGCAGCGAAGAGAGCGTAAGCCTGGTTCTGGACAACGGCGAAACGCTCAGCGGTAAACTGCTGGTCGCGGCCGATGGCTCGCGCTCAACGCTGGGGACCCGCTGCGGTATCAGCTGGCAGCAAGAGCCCTATGAACAGCTGGCGATTATTGCCAACGTCAGTACGGCTGTGCCGCACAACGGGCGCGCCTTCGAGCGTTTTACCCAACACGGCCCGCTGGCGATGCTGCCCATGTCGCAGGGCCGCTGCTCCCTGGTGTGGTGTCATCCGCAGTCGCGGCAAGAAGAGGTTCTGAGCTGGTCGGACGAACGCTTCTGTCATGAACTTCAGCAGGCATTCGGCTGGCGTCTTGGCCGGATCGTCCAGGCAGGCAAGCGCAGCGCGTATCCGCTCTCGCTCACCCGAGCTACCCGCACCATTGCCCATCGTCTGGCGCTGGTCGGCAATGCGGCGCAAACGCTGCATCCTATTGCCGGACAGGGTTTTAACCTTGGCCTGCGCGACGTGATGAGCCTGGCGGAAATGCTGGCGCAGACGCATGCCGAAGGAGAGGATCCGGGTGGCTATTCGCTACTGAGCCGCTATCAGGCCCGCCGCGCCGCAGATAAAGCCGCCACCGTCGGTGTGACCGATGGGCTGGTGCATCTGTTCGCTAATCGCTGGGCGCCGCTGGTGGCGGGGCGCAACGCAGGCCTGATGGCGATGGAATTATTTACCCCGGCGCGCGATGCGCTGGCGCAGCGTACCCTCGGTTGGGTCCCCCGTTAAGGAGTGAAACGTGCAAAGTGTTGATGTCGCTATTGTTGGCGGTGGAATGGTGGGGCTGGCGGTTGCCTGTGGTTTGCAGGGCAGTGGACTGCGCGTCGCCGTGCTGGAGCAGGCCGCGCCGCAGCCGTTAAGCGCGGATGCGCCGCCGGCGCTGCGGGTGTCGGCAATTAATGCCGCCAGCGAGAAGCTGCTGAACAAACTGGGCGTCTGGGAGGACATAGTCGCCCGGCGCGCCAGCTGCTACCACGGTATGGAAGTGTGGGACAAAGACAGTTTTGGCCGTATCAGCTTTGATGACCAGAGCATGGGCTTTAGCCACCTTGGGCATATTATTGAAAACGCCGTGGTGCATCATGCTCTGTGGCAAAAAGCGCAGCGCTGTGCTGACGTCACGCTACTGGCCCCGGCGCAGCTGCAGCAGGTCGCGTGGGGCGAGAATGAGGCCTTTCTTAGCCTGCAGGACGGCAGCATGTTAACCGCCCGGCTGGTGGTTGGCGCCGATGGCGCCAATTCGTGGTTGCGTAATAAAGCCGATATCCCGCTGACCTTTTGGGATTATCAACATCATGCGCTGGTTGCCACTATTCGCACCGAAGAGCCGCACGAAGCGGTGGCGCGTCAGGTATTTCACGGCGATGGTATTCTGGCGTTCCTGCCGTTAAGCGATCCTCATCTCTGTTCTATTGTCTGGTCGTTGTCTCCTGAAGAGGCGGAACGAATGCGGCAGGCAGACGAGGCCGCTTTTAATCAGGCGCTGAATATTGCCTTCGATAACCGTCTGGGTTTGTGTTCCGTAGAGAGCGAACGTCAGGTTTTTCCGCTTACCGGCCGCTACGCGCGGCAGTTTGCCGCCCACCGTCTGGCGCTGGTTGGCGATGCCGCCCATACCATTCATCCGCTGGCGGGGCAGGGCGTTAATCTTGGCTTTATGGATGCCGCCGAACTGATTGATGAGCTGAAGCGCCTGCATGCGCAGGGCAAGGACATCGGCCAGCATCTCTATCTGCGTCGCTATGAGCGCAGCCGCAAGCACAGCGCTGCGGTGATGCTCGCAGGGATGCAGGGCTTCCGCGACATGTTCTCCGGCAGCCATCCGGCGAAAAAGCTGCTGCGCGATATTGGACTCAAGCTGGCGGATACTCTCCCTGGCGTGAAGCCGCAGCTTATTCGACAAGCAATGGGGCTAAACGATCTCCCGGCCTGGTTACGTTAAGTACGTCACACTTCTCTCTCCCGGCCTGCGCGCCGGGTTTTCCCTCTCATTTGAAATAATCTAATTTCACCTCTTTTTTCGCATTAGTTTTATTAATGTCACCTTTTTTTTGTTATAGAAATTAGGCTCATCTTTTCGCAGAAAATATCATCATGTTCTGCTTTTTTAACGCTGTTGTTTGTTTTTGTGCGGGCTTAATCGCTTTTTATAGGTAAAAATTCTGTAGCCTCTTCGGGTGATTTTGGTCATAAGCTAATGTGATGTCCTGACCGGGCTTATGGTTTAGTGCGGATATCGGTGGTAAGTTCAGGCCAAAGAGAACGTTTGCGTCGGCATCCGTTTGCGATGCTGGCGGCGCGTTTCGTGGCGCAATATTGGCAAAAATAGTGGCTGGTTCCGTTTTATTCGATGAGGAAAAGATGGCTCAACAGACTCCGTTGTTTGAACAACACACGCTATGCGGCGCGCGCATGGTGGATTTCCATGGCTGGATGATGCCGCTGCATTACGGATCCCAGATCGATGAGCACCATGCGGTGCGCGGTGATGCCGGAATGTTCGATGTGTCGCACATGACCATCGTTGATTTTCACGGCAGCCGAATTCGCGAGTTCCTGCGCTATTTGCTGGCTAACGACGTGGCGAAGCTCACGGTCCCGGGCAAAGCGCTCTATAGCGGCATGCTGACCGCCTCTGGCGGCGTCATTGACGACCTGATTGTTTATTTCCTTTCTGAAGATTATTTCCGCCTCGTTGTTAACTCCGCCACCCGTGAAAAAGACCTCGCCTGGATCACTCAGCAGTCTGAATCCTATGGTCTTGAAATGACCGTGCGTGACGATCTTTCCCTGATTGCTGTACAAGGTCCAAAGGCAAAAGAGAAAGCGGCGACGCTGTTTACCGACGCGCAGCGCCAGGCTGTAGAAGGCATGAAGCCTTTCTTTGGCGTGCAGGCGGGCGATCTGTTTATTGCAACCACCGGCTATACCGGCGAAGCGGGTTATGAAATCGCGCTGCCGAACGAGCAGGCGGTGGATTTCTGGCGCGGCCTGCTGGACGCGGGCGTTAAGCCGTGCGGCCTTGGCGCGCGCGATACGCTGCGTCTGGAAGCGGGAATGAATCTTTATGGCCAGGAGATGGACGAAGGCGTCTCTCCGCTGGCGGCTAACATGGGCTGGACCATTGCCTGGGAGCCTGCTGACCGTGACTTTATCGGGCGTGAGGCGCTGGAACTCCAGCGTGAAAAAGGCACCGAACAGCTGGTCGGTCTGGTGATGACCGAGAAAGGCGTTCTGCGCGGCGGCCTGCCGGTACGCTTCAGCGATGCCGAGGGCAATCAGAAAGAAGGCATTATCACCAGCGGGACCTTCTCCCCGACGCTGGGCTACAGTATTGCCCTGGCGCGCGTACCGGAAGGCATCGGTGAAACCGCCGTGGTGCAGATTCGCAACCGCGAAATGCCGGTCAAAGTGACGAAACCCGTTTTTGTACGCAACGGCAAAGCCGTGGTGTGATTTCCCATTTGGAGATGAATTAATGAGCAACGTACCAGCAGAACTGAAATACAGCAAAGAACACGAATGGCTGCGTAAAGAAGCGGACGGTACCTATACCGTCGGAATCACCGAGCACGCGCAGGAGCTGCTTGGCGATATGGTTTTCGTTGACCTGCCTGAAGTGGGCGCCGCCGTTGAAGCGGGCGCCGACTGCGCGGTGGCCGAATCCGTCAAGGCGGCTTCCGATATCTACGCGCCAATTAGCGGCGAAATCGTTGCCGTCAATGAAGAGCTGAACGACTCGCCTGAGCTGGTCAACAGCGAGCCGTACACCGGCGGCTGGATTTTTAAAATTAAAGCCAGCGATGAAGCTCAGGTTGCCGCGCTGCTGGATGCGACCGCATACGAAGCTCTGTTAGAAGACGAATAAATACGCATCTTCCTTCACGTAGCAGTGGCGTTGGCTTCCTGCAACGCGAATGATTTTGCATATTCTGGCCCGGTAAGCATCAGTGCTCGCCGGGCAAACCAGTCAGACAATCACGATTCACCGCACGTTCAGGAACCATCGCTCATGACCCAGACTTTAGGCCAGCTTGAAAACCGTGACGCCTTTATTGAACGTCACATCGGCCCGGACGCCCGACAGCAGCAGGAGATGCTGAATACCGTTGGCGCCGATTCGCTTAACGACCTGATTGGCCAGATTGTGCCGCAGGATATTCAGCTGGCGACGCCGCCGCAGGTGGGCGAAGCAACCACGGAATTCGCCGCGCTGGCGGAGCTGAAGGCGATTGCCGGTCGTAACAAGCGCTTCAAGTCATACATTGGCATGGGTTACACCGCCGTGCAGCTGCCTCCGGTTATTCAGCGCAATATGCTGGAGAACCCGGGCTGGTATACCGCCTACACGCCTTATCAGCCGGAGGTTTCCCAGGGTCGCCTGGAATCACTGCTGAACTTTCAGCAGGTGACGCTCGACCTGACCGGTCTGGATATTGCTTCGGCCTCGCTGCTGGACGAAGCCACTGCCGCCGCGGAAGCGATGGCAATGGCCAAACGCGTGAGCAAACTGAAAAACGCTAACCGTTTCTTTGTTGCCGCCGATGTTCATCCGCAGACGCTGGACGTGGTACGTACCCGCGCAGAAACTTTCGGTTTCGATGTGATTGTCGATGATGCCGAGAAAGCCCTCGACCATCAGGACGTCTTCGGCGTGCTGCTGCAGCAGGTAGGGACGACCGGCGAGGTTCATGATTACAGCAAACTGATTGCTGATCTGAAAGCGCGCAAAGTGATTGTCAGCGTCGCAGCCGATTTTATGGCGCTGGTTCTGCTGACGGCTCCGGGCAAGCAGGGCGCGGACATTGTGTTTGGCTCCGCCCAGCGCTTCGGCGTACCTATGGGCTACGGCGGCCCGCACGCGGCGTTTTTTGCAGCAAAAGATGAATTCAAACGTTCCATGCCGGGCCGTATTATCGGCGTATCGAAAGATGCGGCGGGCAATACCGCGCTCCGCATGGCGATGCAGACCCGCGAGCAGCATATCCGCCGCGAGAAAGCGAACTCCAATATCTGTACCTCCCAGGTACTGCTGGCCAATATTGCCAGCCTGTACGCCGTGTTCCACGGCCCGGCCGGCCTGAAGCGTATCGCCAGCCGCATTCATCGCCTGACCGATATTCTGGCCGCAGGTCTGCAGAAAAAAGGCCTCAAGCTCCGCCATGCGCACTACTTTGACACCCTGTGCGTGGAAGTGGCTGATAAAGCGGCTGTGCTGGCGCGGGCGGAAGCGCTGCAGATCAACCTGCGTAGCGATATTCATCACGCCGTCGGGATCACGCTCGACGAAGCCACCACTCGTGAAGACGTTCTGAACCTGTTCCACGCTATCGTTGGCGACGATCGTGGCCTGGATATCGACGCTCTGGATAAAGACGTGGCACTGGACAGCCGTTCAATCCCGGCCAGCATGCTGCGCGACGATGCGATCCTCACTCATCCGGTGTTCAACCGCTATCACAGCGAAACCGAGATGATGCGCTATATGCACGCGCTGGAGCGTAAGGATCTGGCGCTGAACCAGGCGATGATCCCGCTGGGCTCCTGCACGATGAAGCTGAATGCCGCCGCCGAGATGATCCCTATCACCTGGCCGGAATTTGCCGAACTGCATCCGTTCTGCCCGGTCGATCAGGCCGAAGGCTATCACCAGATGATCGCTCAGCTCTCCGACTGGTTAGTTAAGCTGACCGGCTATGATGCGGTATGCATGCAGCCGAACTCCGGCGCGCAGGGTGAATACGCGGGCCTGCTGGCGATTCGTCATTATCACGAAAGCCGCAACGAAGGACATCGCGATATCTGCCTGATCCCAAGCTCCGCACACGGTACCAACCCGGCTTCCGCGCAGATGGCGGGGATGCAGGTGGTGGTGGTCGCCTGCGATAAAAACGGCAATATCGACCTGGCGGATCTGCGGGCCAAAGCCGAGCAGTATGCGGCGAACCTCTCCTGCATCATGGTCACCTATCCTTCCACCCACGGCGTCTACGAAGAGACCATCCGCGAAGTGTGTGAAGTGGTGCATCAGTTTGGCGGCCAGGTTTACCTTGACGGCGCGAACATGAACGCCCAGGTCGGCATTACCTCTCCAGGCTTTATCGGCGCGGACGTCTCGCACCTTAACCTGCATAAAACCTTCTGCATTCCGCACGGCGGCGGCGGTCCCGGGATGGGACCTATCGGCGTCAAATCGCACCTGGCGCCGTTTGTACCGGGCCACAGCGTGGTGCAAATTGAAGGCATGCTGACCCGTCAGGGCGCAGTTTCCGCCGCGCCGTTCGGCAGCGCCTCCATTCTGCCGATCAGCTGGATGTATATCCGGATGATGGGAGCAGAAGGGCTAAAACAGGCAAGCCAGATGGCGATTCTGAACGCCAACTACATTGCTACCCGTCTGAAAAACGCGTTCCCGGTGCTGTATACCGGCCGTGACGGTCGCGTGGCGCACGAATGTATTCTGGATATTCGTCCGCTGAAAGAAGAGACCGGCATCAGCGAGCTGGATATCGCTAAGCGACTGATCGATTATGGTTTCCACGCCCCTACCATGTCCTTCCCGGTCGCCGGCACGCTGATGGTGGAACCGACCGAATCGGAAAGCAAAGTGGAGCTGGACCGCTTTATCGATGCGATGCTGGCGATTCGCGGCGAGATCGACCGCGTGAAAGCCGGTGAGTGGCCGCTGGAGGATAACCCGCTGGTGAATGCGCCGCATACTCAGGGTGAACTGGTGAGCGAGTGGAACCATCCGTACGCTCGTGAACTGGCGGTGTTCCCGGCCGGGCTGAACAATAAATACTGGCCGACCGTTAAGCGTCTGGACGATGTTTACGGCGACCGCAATCTGTTCTGCTCCTGCGTACCGATGAGTGAATATCAGTAATCTGCTGATTAGGCTATTTTTTAAAGGCGCTGCGGCGCCTTTATTTTTTGGGAGAATGGTATGACGATAGCATTGGTGACGGGCGGTAGCCGCGGAATAGGTAAAGCGACGGCGCTGCTGCTGGCGCAGGAAGGCTATACCGTGGTAGTGAATTACCATCAGAATAGCGCTGCCGCGACCGACGTGGTGAATGAGATTCGCGCCTGCGGCGGCAACGCCGTTGCGCTCCGGGCGGACGTCAGCGATGAAGCACAGGTGATGGAGATGTTCGCCGCTATCGACCGCTTCGGTGAACCGCTTTCCGCGCTGGTCAATAACGCCGGGATTTTATTTACCCAGGGGACGATTGAAAGCCTTTGCGCCGAGCGAATTAACCGGGTGCTGGCCACCAATGTTACCGGCTACTTCCTTTGCTGCCGGGAGGCGGTAAAGCGGATGTCGCACAAGCATGGCGGTAAAGGTGGGGCGATTGTGAATGTTTCATCCGCAGCATCGCGCCTCGGGGCGCCGGGAGAGTACGTGGATTATGCCGCTTCAAAAGGCGCGGTTGATTCCCTGACCACCGGATTGTCGCTGGAGGTCGCGGCGCAGGGCATTCGGGTTAACGGCGTGCGCCCCGGATTAATCTATACCGATATGCACGCCAGCGGCGGCGAGCCGGGACGCGTGGATCGCGTCAAGTCGATGCTGCCCATGCAGCGCGGCGGGCAGCCGGAAGAGGTGGCGCAGGCGATCGTCTGGCTACTGAGTGATAAGGCCTCCTACGTTACCGGCAGCTTCCTCGAGCTGGCGGGCGGGAGATAGCAGGCAATCCATTTCCCGGGGCGCGGCTAACGCCTTGCCCAGGGAACAAAATCGGTATATCGCAGCGAACGGGTAGCCCTGCTAAGCGCAGCGCGAGCAGGGAAATACGCTATGACGCCAGCCATAGCCGCAGGCGCATTCCCCAGTTGCTGGTCCAGCCGGTGGTGACTGACTTCACCTCACCGCGCGAGATAACGATAAGGGTCGGCGTGACCTGTACCTCCCACCCTTGGGATAGCTGACCGCTGGCGTCATTGATCGTCGGCAGCGCTATTTTTTTATGCGCCAGCCAGCGCGCCAGGGTGGCGTTATCGCCCGAACGTAACGCTACCGTCATAACATTACCGCCATCGTCGGCTAAAGCAGCCACCGACGGGGTGGTATAGCGGCATACGCTGCACCAGGTTGCCCAGACGTATAGCAATAAGGGACGCTCCTGGCTCATTGCCGCCAGATCGACCGTTCGGCCATCAAGCGTTTGCAGCGGCATGCTGGAGAAATTCTGCGGCAGTGCGGGCCTGCGTAGATAATCCACCGTCAGACTGACGGCGGCAACAATCAGGATCCATGTCAGGAGCTGTCTGAAGACTTTAAGCATCATTTTTCTACATTGTAATGCGCCGTAACGGCCGGCAGCGTGCGGCGTTGATTCACTGAGTAAACGTCAGCAGCTCAACGATTGTTGCGGTTTATCTTATCGGTTGAGGGCGCGTAAGCAACGCTAATGCTGTAAAGAAGTGTCTGTTTTGTGGGAAGTTTTGCCCCTCCCGAGGGGAGGGGCAAGATGATTACAGTTTCTCGCCGTTGCTGGCGATAACCTCTTTGTACCAGTTAAAGCTCTTTTTGCGCGAGCGGGACATATCCCCGGTGCCGTCGTCATGCTTGTTGACGTAGATGAAGCCGTAGCGCTTGCTGTACTGACCGGTTGTGAAGGAGACGCAGTCGATGCAGCCCCACGGGGTGTAGCCCATGAGTTCAACGCCATCGTAGGTCACCGCTTTGATCATCTCTTCAACGTGAGCGCGAAGATAGTCGATGCGGTAGTCGTCGTTGATGCTGCCGTCTTCTTCTACTTTATCGTACGCGCCAAAGCCGTTTTCGACGATGAACAGCGGTTTCTGATAGCGTTCATACAGTTCGCACAGCGCATAGCGCAGGCCAACCGGGTCAATTTGCCATCCCCAGTCGGAGGCTTTGACATGCGGATTGGGCACGCTGCCTTCAAAGCCGGAAATTGCGTCGCCGGTGCCGCCTTCCGCTCTCACCGCGTTGGTCATGTAGTAGCTGAAACCGAGATACGCACAGGTGCCTTCACGCAGGATTTGCGCATCGCCTTCATCCATTTTGATATTGAAACCGCGGCGTTCCCACTCGTTCAGGACGTAGCTCGGGTAGTAGCCGCGCAGCTGTACGTCGGTAAAGACGTAGCGTTCACGCATCGATTCCTGCGCAAACATCACATCTTCCGGCTTACAGGAGTACGGATAGAGAGGAACCATCGCCAGCATGCAGCCAACCTGCATTTCCGGGTTGATTTGACGCGCCGCTTTCACCGCCAGCGCGCTGGCGACGAATTGATGATGCAGCACCTGGTACATGGTCTCTTCCGGGTTTTCATGTTCGGTATAGACTACGCCGGAGCAGCAGTAGCCAAACAGCGGCGCGCGCCAGTTACGCTGGTTGTTGATCTCGTTGAAGGTCATCCAGTATTTCACTTTGTGCTTATAGCGCTCGAAGACCGTTTCGGCAAAACGCACAAAGAAATCGACCACTTTGCGGTTGGTCCAGCCGCCGTACTGCTGAACAAGATGCAGCGGCATCTCAAAGTGGGAGAGGGTGATAACCGGCTCGATGTTGTACTTCAGCAGTTCATCGAACATGTCATCGTAAAATTTTAACCCTTCTTCATTTGGCTGGGTTTCGTCGCCTTGCGGAAAGATGCGCGTCCAGGCGATGGAAGTACGGAAGCACTTGAAGCCCATCTCGGCGAACAGCTTGATGTCTTCTTTATAGCGGCCGTGGAAGTCGATGGCTTCGTGGTTGGGGTAGTATTTACCCGGCTCGACCTGCTGGGTTATCTCACGCGGTACGCCGTGCGCGCCGCCGGTTAGCACGTCGCAGATGCTCGGGCCTTTGCCGTCTTTATTCCAGCCGCCTTCAACCTGATGTGCGGCGACCGCACCGCCCCATAAAAAGTCTTTTGGTAAAGGGATTTTTTTCATCTTTGCTCATCTCGTCATAATGGCTGTTGGCTGCGAGTCTAACAAAGGGAATATAAATGTCACGATATAACAATTTGCCTGAAATGGAATTTGTTACATCGGAAAAACACCCTGTTATTTTCAGACGAGTTTGCGCGCTAATTTACGGCCCAGCGTTTCCAGAATATAAATAACCGGGATCTGCGTGGTAATATCGTAGACGCCGCCGATGCGCGTTTGCGGAACGTGCCAGGAGAGATTGAAGTCGGCGAGCTTTGCCAGCCGCGAGTGCTCGTGGCTGGTGATGGACATCACTTTACAGCGATGCAGGCTGAACTGGCTGGCAAAGCGCAGGATTTCTTCGGTTTCACCGGAGACCGACAGCACAATAGCCAGAGCATTACGCGCCATATCATTGGTCACCGGAAAATAAGGATCGTCGATATGATTGCTGAATTTTCCGACGTTAGAAAAGAAACGTGCGCCATATTTTGCCAGCGCGCCGGAGGTGCCGGCGCCGACGAAAATAATTCTTTCCGAAGCGAGTATAATATCAACCGCCTGCTCGAGCAGTTGGTCAAATTCATCGTTATTGATGCTTTTAAAAAAGCTCATTATTTCGCTGGCGCCGATATTTGCCTGTTGAGGCTCATTCTGCTCCAGATATAATTTAAAGCGTACGCGAAACTCCGAGTAGCCTTCGCACTGCAGCTTGCGGCAGAAGCGCAGAACGGTAGTCGTGGAGACTCCGGCCGCTTCCGCCAGCTCGCGGATGGTCATGTACATCACTTTGTCGCGATTTTTAATGACGTAGTGATAGACCATCATCTCAAGATTATTGAGACTGGCGATAGCGGCGTGGGAGAAGATACTCACAGTGGCAAACTCACAATTCATAATGACCAGGACGGAATGATATCATGCAGCCAAATGACATAACCTTTTTTCAGCGTTTTCAGGACGACATTCTCGCCGGACGCAAAACGATTACCATCCGCGATGCTGCTGAATCGCACTTTAAAATGGGCGATGTGCTGCGCGTTGGCCGCTATGAAGATGACGGCTATTTTTGCACTATTCGCGTGGTGGCCACCTCAACGGTAACGCTGGATACGCTGACCGAACTGCATGCGCAGCAGGAAAACATGACGCTGGCGCAGCTGCGTGAGGTGATTGCGGAGATCTATCCTGAAGAAAAGCAGTTTTATGTTATTGAATTCGAAAAGCTTTAATAAAATAGTGAACGTCTGTTAGTTGAAATTATTATGTAAGCTTTTGATTTTATACTGTTCATAAACATTCACCTTTTTATTTTAGCGAACAGGTGTTCACTGGAATCATTCTCAGTTAACCTAAGTGTGCATTGAAAGCGTACGGGTTTTCGGAGTCAAATATGGTTCGCAAATCGTTAATCACACAGGGATATTCTCTGGCAGAGGAAGTTGCCAACAGCATCAGTCACGGGATCGGGCTGGTGTTCGGTATCGTTGGTCTGGTGCTGTTGTTGGTGCAGGCGGTAGATAGCAACGCCGGCGCAACGGCTATCACCAGCTACAGTCTGTACGGCGGCAGCATGATTTTGCTGTTCCTCGCCTCGACCCTCTATCACGCGATTCCGCATCAGCGGGCTAAGCTGTGGCTGAAAAAATTCGACCACTGCGCCATCTACCTGCTGATTGCCGGAACCTACACGCCGTTTCTGCTGGTGGGGCTAAATTCGCCGCTCTCGCGCGGGCTGATGATCGTCATCTGGAGCCTGGCGCTGCTGGGGATCCTGTTTAAGCTGACGATTGCGCATCGTTTTAAGATCCTCTCTTTAGTGACCTATCTGACTATGGGCTGGCTGTCGCTGATCGTCGTTTATCAGCTGGCGATTAAGCTGGCGATTGGCGGCGTGACGCTGCTTGCGGCGGGCGGGGTCGTCTATTCGCTGGGGGTTATTTTCTACGTCTGTAAGCGTATTCCGTACAACCACGCTATCTGGCACGGCTTTGTGCTGGGCGGCAGCGTGTGCCACTTCCTGGCGATTTATTTGTACGTCGGGCAGGCTTAAATTTTGAGAAATCTTCCCTGCTCGCGCTACGCTTAGCGGGGCTACAGATTCACCGTCATCAGAGGGCTGGTAGCCGGGACAGGCGCGTTAGCGCCGCCTCCAGGAAGAAGGCGGCGGGGAATATCGCTTTAACTCTCTTCCAGCGAATACGGCAGCGGCTCAATGCTCAGGCTGCCGGCATCGTCGCGCACGCGGAATACGCTGCCCGGCTCCATATCGTTATTCATCACTACCTGCACCAGCAGGCGACCATCATCCAGCTGCACGGCCGCTAAAACGGTACCGGTACGACGCCAGTTGTCACCCATCTTCATTTCCAGGTCTTCCCCGGCTTCAGGCACGCGGCTGGCGGTCCCGGCCAGATACCATAGGGCGCGCTTGTTGGCACCGCGGAATTTAGCGCGGGCAACCATCTCCTGACCGGTATAGCAGCCTTTTTTGAAGCTGATGCCGCCCAGCGCCTGCAGGTTGGTGGCTTGCGGAATAAACTGCGCGCTGTTGGCGCTGTCGATGACCGGCAGGCCAGCTTCAATATTCAGCGCCAGCCACTGCTGGCTATTGTTTAGCTGTGCTTCGCCGCGCAGCGCGTCGGTGATGCGGGTGGCGGTTGTCACATCGGTCACCAGCAGGAAGCGCTCGGCGGGATGCTCAAACCACAGCACGCTGGTGGCACCTTCGCTGACAACCTGTTTATCGGCATTTGGCAGCTCGTTAAACAGCGGCGTCAGCGCAGCGCGTGCCTGGAACCCGGCAACGCCCAGCAGCACGGATTCATCGTCGGCGGCGATGGTCACTTTAGAGAACACCGCATACTTTTTCAGTTCAGTCAGCTGCGCATCGCGCAGGCTGCGGCGCTCAATCCACGCAAAACCCTCGTTGCGACGGAAAACGCGCAGATTGCTCCACATCTTGCCCTTGGCGTCACAATGCGCGGCAAGCAGATGCTGCTCGTCGGTCAGGTGGCTGACGTCAGCGGTGATCTGCCCCTGCAGATATTTCTCGCCATCCGGCCCGGTAATCGTCGCCAGCGCCCAGTCATCCAGCGTCATCAGCGTTAACGGCAGACGAGCGGAAGAGGAGGGCTGACGCGGAGGAAAAGGTGTAAAAGCCATAGTCATATCCTGAATAGCTTAACGCAGAGTGTGTGACTAATGGTAAAAGAGCTATGGTGCAATGCAAGCGCTTTTGCCAGGCCATTCGTGCCCTCAAAACTGGGCGCTAACGCGAACGAAATTATCAATAACCTGATTATTTTAGAGATTTCATGGAATAGCGCTCGTGAATCTTGATATTCCAGTGAAGTCAGCGGCAAAAACGAGTTAAACTAAGCAATATTTATAAGCAGGAAGTAAAACATGGATATTAACAATAAAGCTCGCATCCACTGGGCATGCCGCCGGGGAATGCGTGAACTCGATATCTCCATCATGCCGTTTTTTGAGCATGAGTACGATACGCTCAGTGATGACGATAAGCGGTTGTTCATCCGCCTGCTGGAAAATGACGATCCGGACCTGTTCAACTGGTTGATGAACCATGGCGAACCGGCTGATGCAGAACTGCAGCGGATGGTAAAATTAATTCAGACACGGAATCGGGAACGTGGTCCTGTGGCAATCTGATTTACGCATCTCGTGGCGAGCGCAATGGTTCTCACTGTTGATGCACGGCGTGGTGGCGGCGCTGGTGCTGGTGTTGCCCTGGCCGCTGAGCTATACCCCGCTGTGGCTGATACTGCTGTCGCTGGTGGTGTTCGACTGCGTGCGCAGCCAGCGGCGGATCCATGCCAGACAGGGGGAAATAAAGCTGCTGATTGACTCTCGCCTGCGCTGGCAAAAAGCGGAGTGGGATATCGTCGGCACCCCGTGGGTAATCAATAGCGGAATGCTGCTGCGCCTGCGAAATACGGAAAACCAACGCACTCAGCATCTATGGGTGGCGGCGGATAGCATGGACGCGGGCGAGTGGCGCGATCTGCGTCGGCTGGTGTTACAGAAACCGACGCAAGATTAAGCCTGGACTCAGGCGAACTGCTCAGCCATTTCGCCGAGGATTTGCTCGCACCAGTTCTGAATACGCTCATCGCTCAGGTCATACTGGTTGGTTTCATCGAGCGCCAGACCAACGAACAGCTGGCCGTCGGCGATGACCGGTTTCGGGCTGGTAAATTCATAGCCTTCGGTTGGCCAGTAGCCGATGAACTTAACCCCTTTTGTTGCCAGCTTATCGTGCAGCATGCCGAGCGCGTCAAGGAACCATTCGCCGTAGCCTAGCTGGTCGCCCATGCCATAGAGCGCGACGATTTTACCCTGCAGATCCAGCGTATCAAGCTGCTGCCAGACCGCCTCCCAGTCCTCCTGGATCTCGCCAAAATCCCAGGTTGGAATGCCGAGGATCAGCACATCATATTGCGTCATCAGGGCAGGGGAATCATCTTTCAGGTTATGCAGCGTCACCAGTTCAGGGCCGATGATATCGCGGATTTTTTCCGCCGCCATTTCTGTGTAGCAGGTGCTGGAGCCGTAAAAAAGACCTATGTTCATCGCGGAAACGTCTCAATTCTTGCTGTGACTTTGCGCTTAGTGTACCAGAAAGGCCGCGCCCGCCTGCAACTCGAATTATTTAGGGTATAATGGCGCCGTTTTAATATACAAAGAGGCCGGAGTGGAACAGGATCTCGCACAAATCGAGCAGTTTCTTGATGCCTTGTGGCTGGAGCGGAATCTGGCGGAAAACACGCTGAGCGCCTACCGCCGGGATCTGACGATGGTCGTGGAATGGCTGCATCATCGTGGCCTGTCGCTTGCCAGCGTCAGCGGCGAAGATCTGCAGTCGCTGCTGGCGGAGCGGCAAACCGGCGGTTATAAAGCCACCAGCACCGCGCGCCTGCTAAGCGCCGTGCGTCGCTTCTTCCAGCATCTGTACCGGGAAAAAATTCGCCCCGATGACCCCAGCGCGCTGCTCGCATCGCCAAAGTTGCCGCAGCGGCTGCCTAAGGATCTGAGCGAGGCGCAGGTTGAGCGCCTGCTTCAGGCCCCTTTGGTTGAACAACCGCTGGAACTGCGTGATAAAGCGATGCTGGAAGTGCTGTACGCCACCGGTCTGCGCGTTTCTGAACTGGTGGGCCTGACCATGAGCGATATCAGCCTGCGTCAGGGCGTGCTGCGCGTGATCGGTAAAGGAAATAAAGAACGTCTGGTGCCGTTAGGCGAAGAGGCGGTACTGTGGGTTGAGAATTACCTGGAGTACGGGCGTCCCTGGCTGCTGAACGGCGTGGCTTCCGATGTGCTTTTTCCCAGCCAGCGCGCGCAGCAGATGACGCGCCAGACGTTCTGGCATCGAATTAAGCACTATGCCGTACTGGCGGGAATTGATAGCGAAAAGCTCTCTCCGCACGTGCTGCGCCATGCGTTCGCTACCCATTTACTTAATCACGGCGCCGACTTACGCGTGGTGCAGATGCTGTTAGGACACAGCGATCTCTCCACGACGCAGATCTATACCCACGTGGCGACCGAGCGTCTGCGACAACTCCATCAACAGCATCACCCGCGTGCGTGAGTGCTGAAAAAAAGGACTGAGTATGAAAAAAGGTTTACTGATGTTCACTCTGCTGGCGACCACCTTATCCGGTGCGGCGCATGCCGATAGCGCGGCGATCAAGCAACTGCTGGCGAAGCTGGGCGTGCAGAGCTCGGACGTGCAGCCTTCGCCGGTCAAAGGCATCAGCACCGTGTTGACGGACAGCGGCGTGCTGTACGTCACCGATGATGGTAAACACATTATCCAGGGGCCGATGTACGATGTCAGCGGCGCGCAGCCGGTAAACGTTACCAATGCGCTGCTGGGGGGGAAGCTAAACGCCCTGGAAAAAGAGATGATCGTCTACAAAGCGCCGCAGGAAAAACATGTCATCACCGTCTTCACCGATATTACCTGCGGTTATTGCCACAAGCTGCATGAGCAGATGAGTGACTATAACGCGCTGGGGATTACCGTGCGCTATCTGGCCTTCCCGCGCCAGGGGCTGCAAAGCGAAGCCGAGCAGAATATGAAGGCTATCTGGTGCGCCAAAGATCGCAACAAAGCGCTGGATAACGCGATGAGCGGCAAAGGCGTGCAGCCAGCGAGCTGCGATGTTGATATCGCTAAACACTACACGCTCGGCGTGCAGCTTGGCGTTAACGGCACGCCGGCGATGGTGCTGAGCGACGGTACGCTGATGCCTGGCTATCGCGATCCTAAAGACCTGAAAGCGCTCCTTGATGAGCATCAAAAACAGATAAGCGGTAACTGATTCGCGTGAAACAACAGATACAACTACGCCGCCGCGAGGCGGCTGACGGCGTCGATTTACCTGCCGATCTCCCTCCGCTGCTGCAGCGGCTGTACGCCAGCCGCGGCGTGCGTAGCGCGCAGGAGCTGGAACGCGGTGTAAAAGGTATGCTGCCATGGTCGCAGCTGACCGGCGTCGAAAAAGCGGTAGAGATGCTCTACGGCGCATTTAAGCAGGAGCTGCACATTGTGGTGGTCGGCGATTTTGACGCCGACGGCGCTACCAGCACTGCGCTTAGCGTTCTGGCCCTGCGGGGGCTGGGCTACGGCAACGTCTCGTACCTGGTGCCAAACCGTTTTGAGGATGGCTATGGCCTGAGTCCGGAAGTGGTCGATCAGGCTCACGCCCGCGGCGCGCAGATGATAATGACCGTGGATAACGGCATTTCCTCCCACGCCGGCGTCGAGCGCGCCCATGCGCTGGGTATTCCGGTGCTGGTGACCGATCACCATCTGCCGGGGGATACGCTGCCTGCCGCCGAAGCGATTATTAACCCGAACCTGCGGGACTGCGAGTTCCCGTCAAAATCGCTGGCCGGGGTTGGCGTGGCCTTTTATCTGATGCTGGCGCTGCGCACTTTTCTGCGTGATAAAGGTTGGTTTGATGAGCGCGGCATTGCGCCGCCGAATCTGGCGGATTTACTCGATCTGGTGGCGCTTGGCACCGTGGCGGACGTTGTTCCGCTGGATGCCAACAACCGTATTCTGACCTGGCAGGGGCTGAGCCGCATCCGGGCAGGTAAATGCCGTCCGGGCATCAAGGCGCTGCTGGAAATCGCCAACCGCGATCCGCAAAAGCTGGCGGCAAGCGATCTCGGCTTCGCGCTTGGCCCGCGCCTTAATGCGGCAGGGCGGCTGGACGACATGTCCGTCGGCGTGGCGCTGCTGCTGTGCGACAACACCGGCGAAGCGCGGGTGCTGGCCAATGAGCTGGACGCGTTAAACCAGACGCGTAAAGAGATAGAACAGGGGATGCAGGCGGAAGCGCTGACCCTGTGTGAAAAGCTGGAACGCAGCAGCGAGACGCTGCCCGGCGGCCTGGCGATGTACCACCCGCAGTGGCATCAGGGCGTCGTCGGCATTCTGGCCTCGCGTATTAAAGAGCGCTTCCATCGCCCGGTTATCGCCTTTGCGCCCACCGGCGACGGTACGCTCAAAGGCTCAGGTCGGTCGATTCAGGGGCTGCATATGCGCGATGCGCTGGAGCGTCTGGATACCCTCTATCCCGGGCTGATTCTGAAGTTCGGTGGTCATGCCATGGCGGCGGGTTTGTCGTTAGAAGAGGCGCGTTTTGAGGAGTTTCAGCAGCGTTTCGGCGAACTGGTGACCGAGTGGCTCGATCCTGCGCTACTGCAGGGCGAAGTGGTCTCCGACGGCCCGCTGGCGGCGGCAGAGATGAGCATGGAGGTCGCACAAATGCTGCGCGACGCCGGGCCATGGGGGCAGATGTTCCCTGAGCCGCTGTTCGATGGCCGTTTTCGTCTGCTACAACAGCGTCTGGTCGGCGAGCGTCACCTGAAGGTGATGGTTGAGCCGGTCGGCGGTGGCCCGCTGCTGGACGGTATTGCGTTCAATGTGGATACTTCCATTTGGCCGGATAACGGCGTTCGCGAAGTTCAGCTTGCCTATAAGCTGGATATCAATGAGTTCCGCGGCAACCGCAGCCTGCAGCTGATCATTGACCACCTCTGGCCAAATTGAGAACAGTATATTAATGAGAGCGCGAATCCGGTAGAATTCCGCTCTTATCACCGCATTTTGACGAATCCATTAAAAGAAACCGACCATGTTTGAAATAAATCCGGTAAAAAACCGTATTCAGGACCTCACGGAGCGCTCGGACGTTCTTAGGGGGTATCTTTGACTACGATGCTAAGAAAGAGCGTCTTGAAGAAGTAAACGCCGAGCTCGAGCAGCCTGACGTCTGGAACGAACCAGAACGTGCGCAGGCGCTGGGCAAAGAGCGTTCCTCGCTGGAAGCCATCGTTGATACGCTGGATCAGATGTCTCAGGGACTGGAGGATGTTTCCGGTCTGCTGGAGCTGGCCGTTGAAGCCGACGACGAAGAGACCTTTAACGAAGCCGTTGCTGAGCTTGATGTGCTGGAAGAGAAGCTGGCGCAGCTTGAGTTCCGCCGCATGTTCTCCGGCGAATACGACAGCGCCGATTGCTACCTCGACATCCAGGCCGGTTCCGGCGGTACGGAAGCGCAGGACTGGGCGAGCATGCTGATGCGCATGTATCTGCGCTGGGCCGAAGCGCGCGGCTTCAAGACCGAGATCATCGAAGAGTCTGAAGGCGAAGTGGCGGGCATTAAGTCCGTGACCATCAAGATTATTGGCGACTACGCTTACGGCTGGCTGCGTACCGAAACCGGCGTTCATCGTCTGGTACGTAAGAGCCCGTTCGATTCCGGCGGCCGCCGCCATACCTCTTTCAGCTCCGCGTTCGTTTATCCGGAAGTGGATGACGATATTGATATCGAAATCAACCCGGCGGATCTGCGCATTGACGTTTATCGCGCATCCGGCGCGGGCGGTCAGCACGTTAACCGTACGGAATCCGCGGTGCGTATCACCCATATTCCGACCGGCTTAGTGACCCAGTGCCAGAACGACCGTTCGCAGCACAAGAACAAAGACCAGGCCATGAAGCAGATGAAAGCGAAGCTTTATGAGCTGGAAATGCAGAAGAAAAATGCCGAGAAGCAGGCGATGGAAGATACCAAATCCGACATCGGCTGGGGCAGCCAGATCCGTTCTTACGTGCTGGATGACTCCCGCATTAAAGATCTGCGTACCGGGGTGGAAACCCGCAACACTCAGGCGGTGCTGGACGGCAGCCTGGATCAATTTATCGAAGCAAGTTTGAAAGCAGGGTTATGAGGAACCAACATGTCTGAACAACAAGCACAGGGCGCTGACGCGGCAATTGACCTTAATAATGAACTGAAAGCCCGTCGTGAGAAGCTGGCTGCGCTGCGTGAGCAGGGTATCCCGTTCCCGAATGATTTCCGTCGTGACCACACCTCTGACCAACTGCACGCTGAATTCGATGCCAAAGAAAACGAAGAGCTGGAAGCGCTGAACGTTGAAGTCGCCGTTGCTGGCCGCATGATGACCCGCCGTATCATGGGTAAAGCCTCCTTCGTTACGCTGCAGGACGTTGGCGGCCGCATTCAGCTGTACGTCGCCCGCGACGATCTGGCGGAAGGCGTCTACAACGAGCAGTTCAAAAAATGGGACCTCGGGGACATCATCGCGGCGCGCGGTAAGCTGTTCAAAACCAAGACCGGTGAACTCTCCATCCATTGCACCGAGCTGCGCCTGCTGACCAAAGCCCTGCGCCCGCTGCCGGACAAATTCCACGGCCTGCAGGATCAGGAAGCGCGCTATCGTCAGCGCTACCTGGATCTGATCTCCAACGATGAATCGCGCAACACCTTTAAAGTGCGTTCGCAGATCCTGGCCGGCATCCGCCAGTTCATGGTCGGCCGCGGCTTTATGGAAGTGGAAACCCCGATGATGCAGGTGATCCCCGGTGGCGCTTCCGCCCGTCCGTTCATCACCCATCACAACGCGCTGGATCTGGACATGTACCTGCGCATCGCGCCGGAACTGTACCTGAAGCGTCTGGTGGTTGGCGGCTTCGAGCGCGTGTTCGAAATCAACCGAAACTTCCGTAACGAAGGTATCTCCGTTCGTCATAACCCAGAGTTCACCATGATGGAACTCTATATGGCCTATGCGGACTATAAAGACCTGATCGAGCTGACCGAATCCCTGTTCCGCACCCTGGCGCAGGACGTTCTCGGCCATACCGAAGTGCCTTACGGCGATCAGACCTTTGATTTCGGCAAGCCGTTTGAAAAACTGACGATGCGCGAAGCGATCAAGAAGTACCGTCCGGAAACCGAGATGGCCGATCTGGATAACTTCGATTCTGCAAAAGCCATTGCGGAAAGCATCGGCATTCACGTTGAGAAGAGCTGGGGTCTGGGCCGCATCGTGACCGAGATCTTCGAAGAAGTGGCGGAAGCGCATCTGATTCAGCCAACCTTCATCACCGAATATCCGGCAGAAGTCTCTCCGCTGGCGCGTCGTAACGACGAGAACCCGGAAATCACCGATCGTTTTGAATTCTTCATCGGCGGGCGTGAAATCGGTAACGGCTTTAGCGAGCTGAACGATGCGGAAGACCAGGCGCAGCGTTTCCTCGATCAGGTTAACGCGAAAGCTGCCGGTGACGACGAAGCCATGTTCTATGACGAAGACTACGTCACCGCGCTGGAGCACGGCCTGCCGCCGACCGCAGGTCTCGGTATTGGTATCGACCGTATGGTGATGCTGTTTACCAACAGCCACACTATCCGCGACGTGATCCTGTTCCCGGCGATGCGTCCGGTAAAATAAGTTCTGAACCCTGAATCATTCGAGTTGCATGAAAGCCAACGCACATGCAACCTGAAGTATGGCGGGTCGACTGTAATAAACGAAACCCCAGCATGCTGGGGTTTTTTATGCCTGGCGGCTAAAGCTTATTAAGGCATTACGCGCATTATTATCCGCAGCCTGCATGACCATCCACGGGCTAAAAGCCCAGGGCGTCGCGCGAATTGCGCTTAAAACATCCTCAAGATGGCTCCACTGAAAATCCATCACTTCGTCAGGATTTATCCGTAACGCGCTGGCTACTCGTGCCGCATAGACCGGACAGACCTCGTTTTCGACAATGCCATTCGGCGCGACGGCCCGATAACGGAACCCCGGAAAGACCGGGGCGATGCGGGTTATCTCGACGCCGAGCTCAAAGCGGCAGCGGCGCTCAACGGCCTGTTCAAAGGTTTCGCCGGTTTGCGGATGCCCGCAGACTGAGTTCGTCCATACGCCTGGCCAGGCTTTTTTGCCCAGCGAGCGGCGCGTGACCAACAGTTGGCCTTGTTCATTGAACAGCCAGCTGGAAAACGCGAGATGCAGAGGGGTATTGAGGGTGTGGGCGGCATACTTCTCCAGCATACCTGTAGGCTTATCTTGCTCGTCCAGCAAAATGACATGTTCCCCGGCCATGACAACTCCTGAAATAGAAAATGACCCGGCACAAACCCGCCGGGTCATGTACTCAGGCCACTAGGGTAGCCCATAAATGGGACAAAGGCATTACCAAAACAAGCCCTGGCAACATGTTGGCTACCGGAAAGAGCTTAATGTTACAGATACGCAACCCGGTCGCCACCATCAGCAGCCCGCCGGCGCAGGAGAAATCCGCCATCATATCAGGCGAGATCGACGGCAGAATAACCACCGCCAGCATCGCCAGCGCCACCTGAATAATGACCTGCGGGATAGCAATGGTCATCACCGCGTAGCCCAGCAGCGTCGCGAAAATCCCGGCGGTAAATAGATCGAGAATCGTTTTGATATACAGAATTGACGGATCGCCGCTCATGCCTTCGGTCATCGCGCCGAAAATACCGGTGCCGCTGGCGCAAAACAGAACCAGGATGGCGACAAATTTCTCGGTAAACTCTTCATGGCCGAGGCCATTGACCGGCGGCAGCACTTTGTTGATCAAACCGCGGGTGGAACCTGCGGCTTTACCGATGCCCTTTTCCAGATGCAGCAATTCGCCGAGGATGGCGCCAATCACCATTGCCAGCACGACGGCGGGCATATATTTCACTTTGAGCACCAGCGTAATACCAAGACCAACGGAGCACAGGCCGAAGGTCATCGGCAGCGCCGTTTTGACGCGCTCGGGGAGCTTGCCGCCCGCCGCAGCGCCGATGAGTCCGCCGATAATCACGGCGGCTCCGTTTACATATGGGCCGATTAACATTGAATAATTTCCGGTTAATTAAAACATAGCTCGCCTTCACCCCAGCGGGGGATGTTGTTGACCTGCAGGTCAAACAGATCGAGCGCGCGATTGACGCTATGGGTAACGATGTCGTCCGCCGTTTGCGGACGCTGGTAAAGCGCCGGGACCGGCGGAAAGATAATTCCGCCCATTTCGGTTACGGCGGCCATATTGCGGATGTGGCCGAGGTTCAGCGGCGTTTCCCGGGCCAGCAGCACCAGGCGGCGACGTTCTTTCAGCACCACGTCTGCCGCGCGGGTGAGCAGGTTGTCGGTCAGGCAGTGGGCGATGGCGCCTAAAGAACGCATTGAACACGGCGCGACCAGCATCCCCAGCGTTTTAAATGAACCGCTGGAGATAGCTGCGCCAAGATTGGCGATGGGATGCACCACGTCGGCCAGCGCCATCACCTCGTCCAGGCGGTAATCCGTCTCCAGCTCGCAGGTTTTTTCCGCGCCTTTAGAGACGACCAGGTGGACTTCAACGGGATGCGGGCGCAGTAGCTCCAGCGCCTTAACGCCGTACTGAAACCCGGATGCGCCGCTGATACCAATGATGATGCGTGCCGTCATGAGGTTCTCCTTTTATTCGAAATCCGGCAGGAAGCGCTTCACGTCCACTTCTTTAAATCTGGAGCGCTGGAAGTTGTGCTTCAGATGGAACGGCACCGTGCAGTCGAATATCGTTTTGCAGGACATTCCCTGCTGCAGGATGCTCGGGCTGTATTCCGGTACCTGCGACGGATCGAGCGGATGGCAGCGAACGCCGGGAATAGTGATTGTATCGACATCGCCCTGGTAGCGGGTTTGCATGGCCCAAAGCACGTCGTCGCTGTCGAAAATATCGACGTCTTCATCGACCAGAATGACGTGCTTCAGTTCCGGGAAGGCTGAGAACGCCAGCAGAGCAGCCTGACGCTGGCGCCCTTCGTCCGCCGGGGAGGATTTTTTGAACTGCAGCACCGCCAGCAGCTTGCCGCCGCCAGCCGAATGGGCAAAGACGTTCAGCAGCTTGCCAGGCATCGCGCGTTCGACCATATCCAGAATGCTGGCTTCGGTCGGGATACCGGCCATATTGACGTGTTCTTCGCCTGGTCCTACGGTGGTGCGCCAGATAGGATTGATACGGTGAGTGACGGCTTTCACTTTGATGACCGGGATCGCCTCTTTAGCTTCGCCGGTATAGCCCGGAAACTCAGGCATCGCGCGGCCGGTATGGGTGTTCTGATCTTCTCGTACGCGCGCGTTGGGCAGCAGTTCGCCTTCAATCACGATCTCAGCGTGGGCGATCGCTTTCTCGTTAATGGTTTTACACTGCGTCATCTCCACCGCTTTGCCGCGCAGCGCGCCGGCGATGCTTAACTCGTTGAAGCCCAGCGGGGTGGTCGGCGGCTCGAAACAGGCGGCAATTTCAATGGCCGGATCGACGCCGATGCTGATTGAAATCGGCAGCGGCTGGCCTGCCGCTTCCGCTTTCATGCGAAAAGCATCGATATGGCGGCCGGGCGTTAGCCACATGGAGAGTTCGTCGCGGCTCTGGACGCACAGGCGATGAATGGTGATATCGGACTCATGCGTTTCTGGATCGGAGGCGTAGCACAGGCCCATCGTAATATAGGGGCCGGCGTCTTCTTCGGTATTCGTCGGCGCCGGCAGCAGCTTGCGCAGATCGAAATCGGCATCGCTTGCCAGATGGACCACTTGCTGGCATACCGCTGCGCCCTGGGTCATCACCGGGGCTATTGCGTTTTCTACTGAATCCTTCAGCAGATGCCCCAGTTTAGCCGGTTCACACTGGAGAAAATGGCTGACGCGCTGGCGGGAGCCATTCAGGCCAATCGCCACGCTGATATTTTCAAAACCTTTGATTTTATTGAAGACCATGACCGGGCCATTCTTGCGGGTCGGACGCTGGCAGGTCCCGCCGGCGCCTACGTAACGATAGACGCCGGAGAGTTCGGCGTGCGGGTCGACTTCGGTATCGGTTTCAACATACTCGCCGGGAAGCGTTTTCAGCAGATCCAGCGCGGAGCGTAAATCATGTACCGATAAGGGTGTTTTGTTATCACTATTTGCCATGGGATGTTCCTTCGGAAAAAAAGCTTTGCTCCCGGCACAATATTTTCCCTGGCGCGGATAAACAAATACCGTTTACCGGATGGTCAGTAGATCAAAAAAGTTTATTTTAACAAGGTGTTAAATAATGATTAATTAATATGAGGAGCAACGCTGCGGCTTTTTATTTCTCCGGCTAAGTGTGATACTGGTGATAAATTACACTGCGGATAATGATGATGGATTTAAAGCGCTTACGCTATTTTTGTCGGGTGGTGGAACAAGGTTCGGTGAGCCAGGCGGCGAAGTCGCTGAACATGGCGCAGCCGCCGCTCAGCAAGCGAATTCAGGAGCTGGAAGAGGAGCTTCAGGTATCGCTTTTTGTTCGCCGGGGAAACCGCATTGAGCCTACGGAAGCCGGTTTTTTTCTCTATCGAAAAGCGTGTGAAATATTACGCCAGGTAGAGGATACGGCACGGGAAACGACGGATATTGCGCACAAAAACAGAACTGAATTGAGAATCGGCTTAACTCATCTCTATCAGAATTATTTTAAAGCATTGCTGATGGAGGTATATCGACGTCATCCCGACACTTCCATAAATATTTCCGTTACTGACTCCAGCCATCTCGAAACGTTATTAACCGAGGGCGCAATTGATTTAGCCTTAATCCAGCGCCCCTACCGTAGCGAAGGCTTTGATTATGTCTCTTTTGACCCGATTAAGCTGGTCGCGGTGATCAATAAAAGCTGCCTGCCGGAGCCGCCGTCTAATCCGTATAGCTACACATCGCTGGCGGCGCTGCCGCTGGTATTACTTCATAGAGCAAAAGATTCAGGAACTTACGAGATGCTAATGGAGCTGTTTCGTAAGTCCGGGGTCAATGCGAAGGTGATTATGCACATTACGCAGCCGGGCGTAATCCTCGACTGGCTGGAGTCCGGACTGCAGGCAGCGACGCTGCTACCTTCTTCTGAAGTGGATGCTGATAAGCTTAACCAGTGCTACGTGGTCGATGTTTTCCCCTCGCCGCAAATATTCTACCCGGCGCTGGTAAAATTGCCGTCTATGCCTTATCTGCCCGCGTTGATGGATATTATTACGCATGGCTATCCGTTTAATACTTCTGTATGAAGGGTAGCGATTGGGGATTGCCTTAGGGACTGGTATGATAATCGCCCTTGGTTGAGAGGTGAATGTTCGTGTTAAGCGCAGGACGCCTGATGAGAAAACGCTTTGTTATTGCAATAATGTTGCTGAGCAGCCTGATCGTCGCGGGGTGTTCCAGCTCATCCGATTCCGGTTCCACCTACACCGTGAAGCGCGGCGACACGCTGTACGCTATTTCACGTTCCACTGGCACCAGCGTCAGGGATCTCGCCCGTCTCAATAATATTTCACCTCCCTATACCATCGAGGTTGGGCAAAAGCTGAAGCTGAACGGTGGTTCAGGGGCCACGGCGAAGGCGGGGGCATCCGGCAAGAAATCCTCCGCGAAGCGCACCGCTGCCGTGACGCCATCTTCGGCGGTGCCGCAATCCTCCTGGCCGCCGGTCGGGCAACGCTGCTGGCGCTGGCCGACCAGCGGCAAAGTTATACTGCCGTACTCCACCAGCGATGGCGGCAATAAAGGTATCGATATTGCCGGTAAGCGCGGCCAGCCGGTGTATGCGGCAGGGGCGGGCAAAGTGGTGTACGTGGGTAACCAGCTGCGCGGCTACGGCAACCTGATTATGATTAAACATAATGAGGACTATATCAGCGCCTATGCACACAACGACAAGCTGATGGTGAATAACGGCCAGAGCGTGAAGATCGGCCAGCAGATTGCCACCATGGGCAGCTCGGATGCGGATTCCGTACGCCTGCACTTCCAGATTCGCTACCGGGCGACGGCGATCGACCCGCTGCGCTATTTGCCGCCGCAGGGCAGTAAGCCTAAGTGCTAAAAGGTTATTTTATCGACAGTTAGCCTGTTATGGGCTTGTCAGCGGGTGCGTAAGGTCTATAATGACCCTCGCACCTCCTCGCGGGCGTAGTTCAATGGTAGAACGAGAGCTTCCCAAGCTCTATACGAGGGTTCGATTCCCTTCGCCCGCTCCATTTTCAACTCTCCAGAACTCCACTGAATTCAACTACCTACTGATTTAACTGGTTTATTTGGCATTTTCTTGTCAACTGAACTCTACTTGGCTTACCTCAAATCAATAGCCTGTGTTGCATAGAAATGTGTATAGGCTCTCCTATACACTCTGGAACTATACACATAGCGAAATTTCAGAGGAGAAAACTATACATATGCCTCTTACTGACCTTGAGATCCGCCGCGCGAAGCCTGCGGAAAAAACGTATACCAAAGCCGATTGCAACGGTCTGTCTCTACAAATTGAGCCCAACGGTTCAAAGGGATGGAGATTCCGTTACCGCTTCGAAGGTAAAGCTAAAATGCTTTCTTTAGGGACATACCCGAAGGTTTCCTTATCCGAAGCGCGTAGACGGCGAGATGAGGCTCAGGATCTGCTGGCTACGGGTATCAATCCCAGTGATTCGCGTAAAGAGAAGAAACTGGCTCAGCAGGACAGGCTGGGGAATACCTTTGAGGCGATTGCCCGTGAGTGGTATCAGCGGCGTTACGATCTTTGGGCCGAGTCGTACCGCACTGAAATGATCGCTACTTTTGAGAAGGATGTCTTTCCTCATATCGGCCATCGTCCAATAGATTCGATTACGCCTATGGAGCTGATGGCAGTTTTGACCCGCCTTGAGAAACGAGGTGCAACGGAGAAAATGCGCAAAGTACGTCAGCGCTGCGGTGAGGTATGGAAATATGCAATCGCAACAGGGCGTGCTCTATCTAATCCTGCGCCAGATCTTGCCAGCGTGATGATGCCCCATAAGAAAGAACATTATGCGCACCTGGAAGTTTCGGAGTTATCAGACTTCTTTACCGTATTGCAGGCGTACACGGGAAATATACTCGTTAAGCTGGCTATGAGGCTTCTGATACTGACGGGGACTCGTCCCGGTGAGCTACGTAAAGCGGAATGGTCAGAGTTCGACTTTGAAAACAACCTCTGGAGCATTCCTGAAGAGCGAATGAAAATGCGACGACCACACCTCGTTCCGCTATCCCGACAGGCGCTGGCTATTCTGGAAGAACTGAAAACTATGACGAGTGGTTATCAATACGTTTTTCCCGGTAGGCTTGAGAAGGTTAAGCCAATCAGCGATATGTCTCTTAATGTGCTAATTCGTCGTGTCGGTTACGGTGGCAGGGCTACCGGGCATGGTTTCCGCCACACGATGAGTACTATTTTGCATGAGCAGGGCTTTAATTCAGCATGGATTGAGCTACAGCTTGCCCATGTGGATAAGAACAGCATTCGCGGCACATACAACCATGCGCAGTATCTGGACGGAAGGCGAGAGATGATGCAGTGGTATGCGGATTACCTCGACTCACTGAAAGCTTCGTAAGTAAAGCAGTACATTAAATAGAAAAGGCATCCGTTCATTAACGTTCGGGTGCCTTTTTGCTTTTAACAACCCAAAATCAGGAGAATAACTAATGACTACAATATGCCCGCAATGTGGTTCTGAGCGCATCAGTGAGCGAAATATTGGCAGGAAGGCAGGAGGTATTGTCGGCGGAGCGGCCGGCGCTCTTAGTGGAGCAGGTACGGGGGCAGCAATAGGTTCTGTTGGTCCGGTGGTGGGAACAGCTACAGGGGCTGCCATTGGCGCAATACTGGGAAGATTTGTCGCCGGTGCGACGGCTGGAGCGGTAACAGGAGCATCGCTTGATGGTGTGCTGTTTGATCAGTATGAATGTCGTGACTGTGAACATACATTTGACTAATTAGCTTTGGTTTTCCTTCTATCTACTCACCAAAAAACTCAGTAAATACCCATTCATATTTTCAAATAGTTTTTCTTATTGATCTGCACGACCGATCGGTATTGAGTAATTTAATAGTTATTGGCTATTATTTTAATAATATTGATCGATATTATCGATAGGTGAAACAGATCGGTTTATCTATTTCGATCGGTATTAACAATTTTACACCTCTCTGCCTTCCTGAAAAGATCACAAAAATTTGTCTTCATCAGCGAGTTATCTGTTGGGCGTTTTGGACGTTGTTCGATGATTTACGCAGCAAGATTTTTATCTGGACTGATTAGCAAAGAGAGGGAGTTAATGGAATCCAAAGAGAAAGGCGGTTTTAACCCGGTCAAAGATGCACTGGAGATTTTACCTGAAAAAATCAGGGAGAGTATTTCAAGGCGAATAAATGAGGTTATCAACTATGAGCCAGTGATTGGCATCATGGGTAAGACCGGTGCGGGTAAATCCAGCCTGTGTAATGCGATCTTCAAAGGGAATATTTGTGCTGTCAGTGATGTGGAAGCATGTACACGAGAAACACAGGAAGTACGCATCCAGTTTGGCAAACGCGCAATCAGAATGATTGATATTCCGGGGGTGGGTGAAAGTGCAGTACGTGACAGTGAGTACGAGCAGCTTTATCGGGAATTGCTTCCGAAGCTCGATCTCGTTCTCTGGGTCATTAAAGGGGATGATCGAGCATTTTCAGCCGATGAACATTTTTACAAAAACGTTCTTAAACCTGCCAGGGGTGAAGAGAAGACGCTGTTTGTGCTTAATCAGGTAGACAAGATTGAGCCTTTCCGTGAGTGGGACGCGAAAAATATCCAACCCTCCCCGGCTCAGTTGAAGAATATCTGCGATAAAAAAGCTGATATCACTCGCCAGTTTGGTTTTACTGACCATCCGGTTATCGCTGTTGCGGCCAGAGAAGGCTACAACGTGACTCAACTGGTTGAAGCGATGGTTCGGGCTCTCCCGAAGCATGCGCAAAGCGGGGTAGCTTCGCAGGTAAAGGAGGAATACAAAACAAAAAACGTCGTAGAAGAAGCTACAGAAGGGTTCGGAGATACTGTTGAACGGATCCTTGATGACGTTATCGATGCCACGCTACCAAAACCGGTGGCAGTCGTGGTGAAAGCGGCGAAATCTGCCGTTGTCGGTGGTTTAAAGAAAGCCTGGAATTTATTCTTCGGTTAAAAATCTGTTCAGCCTCCTGAAACTCAGGGGGCTTTTCTCATTAATAAAGGATTAAGTATGAAAAAATTACTCGGCGGTGCCATGCTGTTAGCAGCAGGCATATTCACTATGTCTGCTTATGCCAATCCGGATGATTCCTGTGATGGCGAACAGACCATCTTTGATGCATATACCGTTAAGGGCGGTAAGCATGTAGGTGTGTGTTATGTCTACGGTAACGTCCGCTATGTTTTTGGCCCGGATTCCGGTAAACCTGAAATTTTACTCAATATCCCTGCTGACAAAGTTGATTTCAGTATGTCAGGAAATGGCGACCAGAGTATAAGCATACCTAACGGTAACTATATCTATGAGGTTGGAGAATATCTACGGGGCGGACCCTTTATTCAGGTCTGGAAAGGGCAGAAATTTATAACTGAAATAAAATTAGATAGCAGTAACTTTGAGAATAACATAGCGCAATATGTCAATCGTTAATGTTCTTTATTGATATGACAATTTTCGATGAGTATCGCTTATCCGGATCTAGCTAATGAGTTTACCAGATTAAGAAGGAGCCTGAAGTGGATAAATATATTAAATCTCTTATGCTGATTATCTCAGTGTCAGTATTTTCTGCGAATGCTGGTCAGCAGAAATCACCATTCAAAATGTTAGTGCAAACGTCCAAAACCTATGTCCATAGTGGTATATACAGCTACCGCTATAAATATACAATCACATCAATGACTGATGGACTGGTAGTTAATGGTGTTGTTCTTAATCGTGATCATTGTAAAACCGATGCTATTGCGCCGATGTCTGCCGAAAAAGAACGTCAGATCATGGAGCGTTTAAACCGTAATGCTATTATGCCGCGAGAAAATCGTACCCCGACTCAACGGGATGAACCTCGTGGCGTAAGTGGTGTGCTGAATTTCTCTAACATCTGGGTTTTTCATTCGAATACAAATAGTTCATACACGGATTGTGCTCCCATTGAGATTGTCATCAATACCAATAAAGGTCAATGGTCATTCAATTATTGACATACGACAAGTACCCGGCACATTTTTAGTATCATATATAAGGATTTAAAATGGAAAATATCAATGCACTAAAGAATAGAATTGATACAAAGGTTATAAACTTCATTTTACTGTCTGTTGCAACCGGGGGTATCTATCCTCTAATGTGGTTGTACCTGAATCAGTCAAAGCTAACCGAAGAAATGAAAAGTGATTTTGTTGCCAAAGATTATCCTCTCTGGCTGGCTATAGTCACTGGTTTTGGCTGGTTACTTTCTGATATTGGTATAGCTGTGAGTGATAATGTCACTGTTTTTGACCTTGTGGCAAAGCTTCTTATGTACGCTTCAATGATAATGTATCTGGTCTGGGCATTTAAAGCTAAAAAGGCCTTGCAGGCTTATGCGTTGAATGAGTTTAAATTTGAACTGAAGATGAATCCATTCTATACATTTATTTTTAATATATATTATATCGTTTATTGCATTAATGATATGGAGTCAGAATTGCAGAAACACAACATTATTCATAGCAAACAAAATAACTGATATATCCTTGAGGAGGCCTGTCTTTAATACAGGTCTCTTCACTTCTTATTTACTTTTTTTAATTCAGATGCTGAAATATCTTATAAAATAAGCGTTCGTTATTCAATGATATTTCATCTTCGGATGTCTACAGTCTCGTGTCTGCACCTGCTGAAAACATAGAGTCCAGAAGTGCTGATGATTGTATCAGTTTCTCAAGAACATCGCGAAGCGGAGTAAACAATTCATTCTCCAGAGGAAAAGAACCATATTCCTGCCAGCATTCAGCAAGTTGAGCGGAGTCGAGGATAACAGGCAGGAAGTAATTGCCTTTCCCTTGGTCGATAAAACCTTGTTGAACAAGGTGATTGCATAGTTCAGAAGGCAGACTGCTGGCATATGTAGCCAGCTTTCTCATCCTACCGAAACAGCCAGCATTAAGCTTAAACTGAAAACCGTATTGTCCTTGCTCTGTTCCTGTACCAGTCAGGACGGCCAGCAGGTAATCATTATCATTTTTTACTGTAGAGACGTTTTCGAACCAGTATTTGCAGTTTTCTCCTTCAATGATCCAATCAGGGTGAGCCAGCCAACAGTGGTCTTGGGTTTCGTGCTCGGCTTTACCCGATCAGTTATTCTCTTTTATGAATCGTTCAATAAACTGGTCAAAAATTTTCCAGAATGTATTGTCGATACCTTTTTCAAAATAAACAGTGGCTTCATTAAACATCCTCAACTGCGAGAGAATGAGTGCTCCAGCTTTATGGTCTCTTTCTTTTTCCTGATTCATAATAATTCCTTTTTATCAAAATTGTCGAGCCCGATTAAGAAAACAATATACAGCATGTGCGGCTGCTTTGTTTGAATCTGAGTGTGTGGGTATCGTGACAGAGCCTTTATGTTCTGACTGTAAATGCTGATCTATCGTATCTGCAAGATACCTCCATGACAGGCAAGGGACATCCTTGTATTATCGGCTATACAGAATAAGTTGATTCTGTAGGTTAACGACCATGTTCAGGGCAAAGCAGGACGGGGACATCCTGTGGCTAACAAGCCAGTGCATAAGATAACTACCGCTTTGCCTTGCATTCAGTGAATGACCGAAGGGTATCTGTGGCCCGGGACACCGGTGAGCCTGAATTTGCAAGGTAGGTCAATGCTGGACTTTATGAGGAAAAGTTATGACTGTATATCTTGGTATCGGTATTGCCAGTAAGAAATTTGATGTAGCAGAACTCTGTGACGGAAAGTACCGATGCAAAGCTTTTGAAAACTCTTCCGCTGGATTTTTGGCTCTTTATAAATGGCTTGGTCAGAGCACAATGCCAGACATTCACGCATGCCTGGAAGCGACTGGTGACTATGGCACTTCACTCGCCACATTTTTGTATGAAAATAAGATAAAAGTCAGTGTTGTTAATCCTGCACGTATTAAAGGGTTCGGTGCATCGGAACTTTCGCGCACTAAAACCGACAAAGCGGACTCAAAACTTATTGCCCGGTTCTGTAAGGCTGCTGTGCCTGACGGATGGAAACCAACACCTGCACCGGTGAGAAAGTTGCAGGTCCTCGTTCGTCGTATCAGCGCACTCAATGGTATGTTAAGAATGGAGTGCAACCGTCGTGAGAATGCTGATGCACATATTCAGGCTTCTCTCGATCGCATGATTAGCCTGCTTAAAACGGAAATTGAGGTTGTCCGCCAAGAGATAAAAGATCATGTGAGCAGTGATGACGAACTGAAAAAACAAGATGCACTTATACAGTCAGTTCCAGGTATCGGTGCTGTTTCGAGCAATCTGATTTTATCATTCATGTCAGGTAAAGGATTCAGGAAAGCAAAAGAAGTCACTGCGTACCTGGGGCTAAATCCACGTCACCATCAATCCGGTAGTTCTGTCCGAGGCAAGACGCGTATGTCAAAAATGGGTGATGCACGACTAAGAAGTGCCCTTTATATGCCTGCGTTGGTCGCCCTGAGATATAACCCAGATATAAAGGCATTCGGGCAACGACTGTTGCTTGCAGGCAAACCGAGAATGCTTGTCGTCGGAGCCGTTATGCGGAAACTAATCCATATAGTATTCGGGGTACTAAAGTCAGGTACCGCGTTCAGTTCACGCATAGCTGCACATTCTGTAGTTACAAGCCGACCACAGTAAACTGGCAGAGACTCGACAGGTTCAAATGTGCCGACTCCTATTTGGCCAACGGGCAGCTTTGTGCCAGGAGCGGAAGTTGCTGATAAAGTAATCTATCATTTTCCGAGGCATTGTTACATTAGTTATCAACGAGGTTATCGCCAAAAACATCAATGGATCAAGGGGAATGAAGTGATATTTGAGATTAGAAAAGAAGGCAAAATTATTGGTGTCTCTAAATTAGAATTTGGTGATCCCCCAATGGGAATCGTTCATGGAGATTTAATACCAACTCAATTTTACTTTCCAAATGCCGATACAACGGGATGTAAACTATTCATTAGCGAAACTGATGAAGAAATAATCTGTGGTTTTATCGCTATCGAAGATTTGTCACAAGAGCTAGATGAACCTGCTATAACAGTCACCATATTGGTTAATGCCGCAGAAGATTATGAAAAATTTTTTAAACATCATTTAGATAAGTACGAAAAACAATTCATCTGAGAAATGCGATGACGTGTTCCCCGTTGATTAACACACGGCAGTGCCATTATAACCGTGGCGATTACGTTGCGAACTTCCGCTCCTCGCTCAGTGCTGACCTACACATGCCCCCCATCTAGATTGAATCCTTTTAGACTCAAAAGAAAGTTGCAAATTAAGAGGGTATCTTATGGCTGAAGTCGTTCCCGCATGTCAGAGGTTTATTACCATTAAGTGTTAAAAAATAACACCCCAGGGGCGTGATATGGCCCGGTTTTTGGCATCAAAGCAATAACGGGATATCTGACTATCCTGTTCCCTGGCATCAATTTTTACTTCAATCAAAAGGTAGAAATTATCTGCATTAATTTCTATATCAACACGATTGATGTTATTGCCACAGGGGGTCGTTTCGACCTGAACTTCGCAGTAGTGAATGAAATCTTCTGGAAAATCACTTCGGCCACCCTCTCGTATTGCTTGTAACAGGCCCTGTAGCGGTTTCCTTCCAAAACCGTGTGACTCATGAGGATTGAGAATCCATGAGAGAACAGATGTATTTCTGACCTCATTCCGACCGAGTTCCGCCACCTCCTAGGGATCAAAACGTATGCTACTATACTGAATCGATTTTAATGGTTCCGAAAGTTGCTCAAAAAGAGAGGCTAACTTCGTACAATCAATTCTAAAATTTCTTTCTGGCGTGGTATTTTCAACAATACCTTCAGGCCACTGCTTAAAAAAGTCAGATAACGATTCATTCAGGGATGAACCAACATATTCCATCATGTATATCCTCTTAGTTCCGGAATGACTGAATATAAATTCAGACAGATTTTTTCATACTAAAGTTTGTAGTTTAAAGTTAATCATTACAACCTGTTAAGCCCTCTTCTCAAATAACAGATTATCAACATTATAATAAAAGCGTATGAAGTGCCATGACATGAACATTGATTCTACTGTTTTGAGACAGATCTTGCGCTGCTGCTGCTCACCTTCAATCCTGGCATGTTACTGCTTGCCTTTCTTAATGCTGCGTTAAAAGCGATTACCGTGACTGGGCGAGAATACGCAGCGCAGCAGGCGGGTGACCGCCCCGCGCCAGATTTTCTCCACGGCGTGCTTCTTAAAGAAGATATCGCGCCAGACGCCGTGTTTAATATCAAGCCCGCCACGGGTGAGGGACAGATGAATGTGCGGATGCTGGTTGAATTGACGGCCGTAGGTGTGCAGGGCACAGAAGATACCGACCTCCAGACCTGCTGCTGTGCCTTATGCCCGACTGGAGCCCGAATCCCTGCACCCGGAAAAAATTTCCCGCGTAATGACAATCCAGCCCTTGAATACCGTCACAGATGTGCCGGTAAATACGTTGCCCGCATCCGAAAGAACAGTGAACGTTCAGAGGCGCATGACCGATCTGGTTTTCGGGGGGAATCAGTACCTGGTGGTGACAGGAGGAAAAACCATGTCTGTTCGCGTAGTGGATGCTGGTCTTGTGAAGGACAAGACACCACAAAGCGGGCGCTTTCTGAAGAACACTTATCAGGCAACCATTGCACCCGGGCTTCCGCCTCTTATTTTTACGACTGATTATATTAATGACTCCAGGTTGTTTCCCAAGAATTATGTTCCAAACGCCAGAGGAATTATTAGCGGACAGGGAGTTTATGGGGCTCTGTCGCATTAAGGCATCGTCGGGTAAAATGCTGTTTTTTTATGATGTTACCAGACCATGCCTCTAATCCGAAATGCCTTCCAGCGATTACATTATCCTGTCGATATTATTGCTCAGTGTGTACGCTGGTATCTGGCCTATGCCCTTAGCCTGCGTAATCTGGAGGAGATGATGTGTGAGCGCGGGATTGTTGTTGACCATTCCACGTTGCATCGTTGGGTCATCCGCCTGGTGCCGTTGGATAAGGCGTTTCGCCGGCATAAACGTGCCGTGGGGCACCGCTGGCGTATGGACGAACCCTATATCAAAGTCAGAGGCCAGTGGAAATATTTGTACCGCGCCGTCGACAGCATGGGGCAGACCATCGATTTCCTGCTTGCCGCCAGACGGGATGCGGCAGCAGCGCTGCGCTTCTTCCGCAAAGCCATTCGCCACCACGGCGAGCCCGAAGTGGTGACCATTGATAAAAGTGGCACCAATACCGTCGCTCTGGCCACGCTCAATGCCGACAAATCCGCAGAGGAAAGCATCACCATCAGGCAAAGCAAGTATCTGAATAACCTGATTGAGCAGGGTCACCGCCATATCAAACGCAGGATACGTCAGATGCAGGGATTCAAATCATTTCGCCGTGCACAGACCCTTCTGGCCGGCATCGAGTTGATTCACATGATACGTAAAGGGCATTATCAACATTCGCACAGTGATAGATTGTCACCCGCAGAACAATTTATCTTCTCTGCCTGAAAATCAGTCAATGCAACTTCTGCCGCCCCTTTGCCATTAATGCGACAGAACGAATACACATCCTCGTTAATAAGGTTCACTCTGTACGCTTACGTTTCACCACAGTCATCGCTGATTTCAAAAAAAAGCCTTTGTCGAAACAGAGGCCTTTTACACTCAGAGCAGTACGGATTTACTGTGCGACTTTCTCAACTGGTGAACCGACCAGCGCCGCCTTCACGACGCGGAATACGTCGGTGTTGTCGATATATTTCCCGTCATTCAGACCCACATATTTAGCGTAACCTGCATCGGTGCCACGCACACGCGAAGCAAAGGCTTCTGCACCTGCGCCTTTCGCCCACAGCGGCACTAGCGCGTTAGAGTGGTTGCCGGTCGGGCGGAAGGAGATACCAGGCATCTGACCTTTGCCTTTATTAGTAACTGCTTCGAAAGCTGTTTTCTGCGCGTCCGGGCCCATCGGCATCCCGTTATCGTGGTCGGTGGTGACAATCAACAGGGTTTCATCCCAGTTACTATTCTTCTCTACCCATTCGATTACTGACGATACCGCGTTGTTAAAATCAGCAGTCTCTTCAATCAGACGACCATATTCGACACCTACGCAGTTAGGGTTGTAGGAGTTACCCCAGTCGCCTTTGCCAGTACAGGAGTTGCTGGTATGTGCGGACCAGTCGGTTGCGCCGCCTTCAATCATCACAAAAAAGCCGTTGGCGTTTTTGCTCAGGTGCTGGATGGCACCTTCGGTCATGATTTTCAGTGTCGGGACAGTGCGGATATACGCATCGCCGGAAGGATTTGCCGCATCTTTACCGACGATTGCTGCCTGGCGTCCCTGCTGCAGGGTACCGTTCGGCGCAATGTTTGGAGAGCCCAACAGCGGGCCTTCATAGCGCAGAGCGCCACTTGCCAACTGGCTAAATTCATTCGTGCTACGGATCACTTTCCACGGCAGGCTGGAGCCGGCCGGCGTGAGTTTACCGGAGCTCAGTTGATCCACTTCAGCTTTCGCCAGATAGGTATACGCGTCTTCACCACAGCCTGCAGCAGACTCATCCTTCGCCAGCTTATCGCACTCGGTACCGTTCGAGTTAAAGCCCGGCAGACCAGTTCCCATTATCAGATCCAGCTTTCCGGATGTCAGCATCTGGTGAGAGATGGCATGATAGTCATTGCGGGATGCGTTCTGTGCGCCAAACGCTGCTGGCGTGGCATGAGAGAACGGCACACTGGTGACGACACCGGTCGCTTTACCCTGATCTTTCGCAACGAGGGTAACAAAGCTTACCGACTTACCGTTATTGTCGACGTTAATCGCGTTGTTATAGGTTTTAGTACCTGATGCCAGTGCGGTACCGGCAGCGGCGCTGTCGGTTGGATTGATTGCCAGATACGCGTAGCCTTTAAACGGCAAATCCTTATCGGAGTTCGGGGTGGTATCCCACGCTTTCTGCGCATCGTAATTGACTAACGAATCGTTATTATAGGTCGCTTTTTTAGACGGATTCAGCGGATAGGTTGTCATGGCATATTTTATCGGGAAGCCTGCGTATGGCGTGTGGTCACGGCCACCGTACTGCCAGTCGGCCGTTGCGTCCCAGGCCCCCCAGCCAGCCCCGTCGTTGATCATTACGATCACGTTTTTGGCTTTTACTTCAGCCGCCGTACAAACGGAAGGTACGGCGGCAGCCATAGCGGCGAGAGATAAGATGCAGAGAGCTAAATGTCTTTTACGAAACAAAGCTAAAGCATTCAGCACGGTGCGTTGACGGGTCATACAAATTCTCCATTGGTTTAAAATAACATTAATTATTTTCAAATATTTTCTAAGTATTAGTATTTGTTTCTCTTAAGTATTGGGGAGTTATATGACAATTAAATTACAGATAGCAGGCAAATTCGGGTTGTGAAGCAGATTTACTGATCGCCTATGCTCCACACTATGGATGTAACTCATAGCAAACGTTGATTTCATCTGCCCTCAGTGTCATGAAACCCAGTCTGTACGATGTAACATCGACGGTGGAGAGCAACTTCGCGGGGTGCAGAATACACATGCCGCAGAATATAAAACGGGGCTCAGGGCATGAATACCATCGGAACGGTAGAGCCGTGACGCTCGCTCTGCAAGGGCGCTACGTTCAGAGGGCACCTGACGCTGCGTGACTACGATGCGCAGGTTGGTGAGGCTATGGCCATGATCCATGCTTTAGACAAAATGACGCGTGCAGGGATGCCAGAAAGCGCGCGGATTGCCTGAATAGGTCAATGACAGGAGGCGCTTTTATCTAAATCCGATTTATTCGACAAAGCCTCATCCTTACCGCGCTGGTTGATGCGGCTGTCAGGATAAGTGACCAGCGCACCCTGTTTTAACTCTGTCAGCGCCGCCGCAGAGTGATCGCCTAAGTGTCGGGGGAACCTACCAAAACCTGGTCCTGGGAATTCACGGAATGCAGGAAGGCGGGGCAGCGGCGGAAATATTTTGCCAATGAGTTGTGCATGAGTGGCATCGCTGGCAAAGGCGCTGTTAAAGGTGGCCAGCAGGCATAACAAAATCAATTTTTTTGCAATCATAGGGTGTTATACGGCGAAAGATTCGTTTTAGACGTAAATAGCAGGTCTGTCGGGTGACCCCGAAGGATCACCGGCCAGACTCAGCATAACCAGGCTGCATCAGGGTTGGCTTACCCCTTTTTCCAACGCTTTGCCGATCATTGGATACAAGGGGAGCCGACAAATCTGCGTCAGCTGCCAGGCGTGATAGAGATCGGGTTTACCGCTCCATACCACGTCTGATGGCTGATTGCGAGCATCCAGCTCATGCCACCAGCTGCCGTGACGGGTGTCGATCAGGTTGATCGCAATGTAATCCCACAGCCTGCGGTACCAGTATTCATAGTGCGGATCGCCGGTGCGCTTCAGCAGGCTACTGGCGGCCGCGCAGCTTTCTGCAATCGTCCAGTGGATGCGGTTTTCAACCACAGGTTGCTTATCCCAGTCATGAGTGTAGACAAAACCTGGATAGTCGCCGGATTGCCAACCATAGCGAATGCCTGCCTCAAACAGCCCCTTCGCATCTTCAAGCAGCCAGACCGGAACCGGTTCCATTTTTGCGTGCAGTGCGGCCTCAAGATGGATAAGTAGCCGGGACCATTCGCAGCTGTGCCCAGGCGTCACGCCATAGGGATAGAAATCATCTGCCGTTTTATCGTGATTAAAATCATGCCATTCCTGCCAGTCTTCGTGAAAATGCTCGGCCAGCAGATAGCCGTTGGCGGGGGCGTGCTGATGAATAACCCGGTCGACAATAGCCAGCGCGCGCTTGCGCCATACTGCATCCCCGGTAACATCGGCAAGCTGTAAAAACAGCTCAGTGCAGTGCATGTTACTGTTGCCACCGCGATAATAAGCAGGCTGCTGCCAGTCACAGCTGAAGGATTCTGCCAGAGCGCCTTCGTCTTCCTGCCAGAAGTGAGTCGTCAGAATGTCGGTGGCCTGGGTGAACAGCCGATCTGCGCCCTCAATGCCGGCGAGCAGGGCGTTACAGGCCGCAAGCGTGACAAAAACGTGCAGGTAGGCGGTCTTGGGTTCGTTACGGCTCTGTTCCGGCAGTCCGACAAACCAGCCACCGTGTTCTGTGTCCTTCAGCTGGTTCAATAGCGAGTCCACGCCCCATTTGGCCAGCGTATGTGCACCAGGTTCGCCTTTCAGCGAGGCGAGCGCATAGCAGTGCGTCATGCGAGCCGTGAGCATCGTGTCCGGCTGGCTGTCCGCAGGAAGCTTACCGTGGATGTCCAGTGCCGCGAAGCCGCCCAGAGGGCAAACGGCGTTTCGGTAAAATGCCAGCAACCGCCGGCCTTCCTGTTCAACCCAGTCGTGGTGATAGGTGCTGTTTAGCCAGCTCCTGTCCAGTTCGGGAAAATACATTGCAGTCTCCTTAACCGCCAACCATAGTACCGCCGTTAGGATGAATTACCTGACCGCTGATATAAGAGGAGTCCGCGCTGGCCAGGAAAACGTAAACAGGTCCCAGCTCGCTTGGCTGCCCGGCGCGTCCCATTGGCGTTTCGCTGCCGAAGTTTTCCAGCGACTGCGGATCGTGCTGACCAAGCGTAGCGGGCTGTAGCGGGGTCCAGACCGGACCGGGCGCTATGGCATTAACGCGGATGCCAGAGGCGGCAATCTGGTTTGACAGTGCGCGGGTAAAGCTGACGATAGCCCCTTTAGTGGCGGAGTAATCGAGCAAAATTTTCGGGCCAATATACGCGTTCACTGACGTGGTGTTAATAATGCTATCGCCGTCTTTGAAATGTGCCAGAGCAGCTTTAGTTAAATAGAACATGCTGTGAATATTAACGTTAAAAGTATTAATCCATTGTTCATCGCTGAGCTCGGTAATATCTTCTACCGGGTACTGAGTACCGGCGTTATTCACCAGAATATTCAGCCCGCCAAAATCAGCCACTACGTCGGCGATCAGCTGCCGGCATTTTTCCGCAGAGCGCAGGTCAACCGGATATATACGGCAGGTAGCGCCGCGTTCTTCAATGTTCTTCTTTACCGACTCGGCATCATTCCGCTCGTCTTCACTTTCGGGCAGGTAAGTGATGGCAACCTGCGCGCCTTCAATCGCAAAGTGCTGTGCGACAGAGCGACCAATGCCGCTGTCACCTCCGGTAATCAGCGCAATTTTACCGGCCAGCTTATCGCTGCCGCGATAGTCTTCGCGCACTGCTTCAGCAAGTGGATCCAGTCGGGCTTCTGAACCCGGTAAGGTCTGTGACTGGGCATGAATGGAGTATTTAGTGTGCATTACGTTCCTGCCTTAAATGAGAGAGTTAGGGAATTGATACGCGTAACAGTGAAAGCATAGTCGATAATTATCGCCTGTATGGCTTAGTCACAAAAAATGCAGCAGACTGGTTGACAGTATTTTATTTCAATTGGCTTCAGTCCGGTCTAAATCATAGGAGTTGAAGATTGGGCTTAATAATTACACTGCGAAAATATACTTCGCCAAAACTTAATTAAAACGTGTGGAAAATTAACAAAACATTACTACAGAATAATTTGGAAACATTTTGTGGTTTAGCCGGTCGATGTCGGGATAACCGGATAGCGATACCGTCGGAAGGGGGCATGTCCAGTGCAAGCGCACATCGCCAGTGCGGGAAGTCGCAGGGTGTATTTCTGGGGCGCGAACCCGGGCGGATTACTGTGCGGCGGAGTATGCGGACAGAAATCAGGCGGTGGCCAGGCAGAGACTAACCGGGAGCAGTGCTTACTGGAAATGGTACACGGCTTATAACCGGCGGTCGGTGGCCGAAACGGCAATGTACCGTGTTAAAGAACTGTTCGGTGGGTACCTGACGCTGCGTGAATACGATGCGCAGGTTGGTGAGGGATCCGTGCTTTAAACAAAATGACGCGTGCAGGGATGCCAGAAAGTGTGCGGATTGCCTGAGTAGGTCAGTGACGGGAGGAGCTTTTATCTATATCCGATTGATTCAACAAAGCGGCTCTGTCGCAATAACGGAGGTAAGTCAGTAAAGCCTCGCATTGTCGATTATTCCGGCTGCCAGTAAATAAAACTGTTCCGCAGGTGACATTCCATCACCTGCTGGATGTTGATATTGCCCTCTGTGTATCATGTGGAGCTGCTCAATGCCTGACAGCAACATCTGTGCCCGACGGAACGACTTAGATCCCAGCATCGGACGAATTCGTCGTTTGATATTTCGGTGATCCTGCTCAATCAGGTTATTCAGATACTTGCTTTGCCTGATGGTGATGATTTCTTCTTCTGATTTGCTGGCATTGACTGTTGCCAGTGCCGCTGTATTGGCGCCACTTTTATCGATGGTTACCACCTCATGTTCACCATGCTGGCGAATGGCTTTGCGGAAGCAGCGTAGGGCCGCTGCGGCATCCCGTTTAGCCGTCAACAAAAAGTCGATGGTCTGACCTTCGGTATCGACCGCCCGGTACAGATATTTCCACTACCCCTGACTCTGATGTAAGTTTCATCCATTCGCCACCGGCCTCCCACGGCACGTTTATGCCGGCGAAATGCCTTATCCAGAAGCGATACCAGGCGAATGACCCAACGGTAAAGTGTGGAACGATCGTCGATAATCCCACGCTCTACCATTATCTCCTCCAGATTTCGCAGGCTAAGTGAGTAAGCCAGATACCAGCGAACCCACTGAGCAATAATATCGACAGGATAGTGCAGACGTTTGAAGGCTTTTCGGATCAGCGGCATAGTCAGGTAACATAGCAAAAAAATAGCATGTTATCTTACGACTTCTTAATGCAACAGAGCCCCTATTACATACAAGGGTGGGGGATTATTACGGCTTCAGCCATAATACTTTTTTCGTCCTCGCTTCGCTACGGGGGTCTCCGGCGCAGAGCGCCTCCCATGCGCTGACGCGCATCTAAAACCAGTCCCGGTGTACCCCGGGCGCAACGCACGCTGAGCTGAAAAGCTTACGTAGTAATCCCAGGAAGCCATTGTTTACTTTTTTTAAATCGGTGACATTTCCTTTTGTCGCGATGGTTTCTGCCATGTTACTGAGCGCAACTGCAATTCATTTGATGACAAACAGAAATCACATCACGATGAAACCAGCATCTCAGGTGTGTTAATCCAGTAAAACGCTCATGACTAATAAAACGGCCATGCACATCGACATGACACTTGTATCAATATTCATAAATTGTCTTCAAAAGGTTAAAGTATTGCATCTGCATAATAAAACACTGGCTATTGTATCAGAGAAAGTGAAGTGATGACGATGATAAATGCATCAATAATATGGGGATAAAAGTCGTATAAAACTACAGCATTTAATGCCCATATGAAAATTTCCGTGACTTTTTCTATATCAGGAACAGTAACACCTACATGATCAATACCCTGGATATTTACCACCATAGCATCCTTCTTCGAAAGGAAATTTCAGGTACATTTTTTAATCACAAACAGGGATCTCCACTACGGGAGTACTAGGTTTCGCAGATAAATAGAATTTCCTTTTTCAGAGAGCGAGTCCTGTCAAGTTGTCAAGGAAACATATGTCAAATCGGGAGATTAAAAGAGTTCGTCACCTTAGAATTATCTATTAACCTTCTGTTTTTTTTACGAATGACTCCAGCACGCATTTTTGAAAATCTCAACTAAGAACTGTTTTAACTACATTCTGTTAAATCGCTAGACGGGATAATTAATTCTGTCAATGATGTTTCAAAATGCTAATGTTACTTGGCAGGTTTATTTTCATGTTCTAAAGTTATTATCGTTCTTTATTCATATAACTTTACAGGATATTTGTCATGATTAATAAAACTGAAATTAAGGATCATACTCAGGTTGTAGCCAGTTGCGGTACGCATGTTGGTATTGTTGACCATTTGGATGGAGAGCGTATCAAGCTCGCTAAAAGTGACCCTGAGTCAAATGGTAAGCATCATTATATTCCCTTAAACTGGGTTGAAAAAGTTGATGACAATAAAGTAATTTTATTAAAGAACAGTAAAGAGGTTTTTGCTGAGTGGCAAGATTCCTGATTTCTCCTAAGTAAGGGAACCATAAATTGCTCTGCGCTACTCCGAGGCAGAGCAATTATTGATTTAAGCTGGACTGAGTGATTTGCAGCCTTTCTGTCACTAATTCCGTGGCGTGTCTGCCAGCTTCTGCGCTGACAAAGTGCAGCCGGTTGCTTAATCATATCAAGCGGGCCAGATAGTGGTAACGCGACAGAAGGCGTCGGCACTGGCGATAGGAAATATCTAGGCGCTACGCTGCCTTTTGAGTTGTCAAACGGCAATCAACAACATCCTGAATGATTTTGAGTTGGTTAACTTTATCCAAAGTGAAAAAATCCGCTACATGAGCCGTCATGGTGATCTTCTTGTTGATTATACATTACGAACATCTACTCATTACCTATCTTGTCTCTTTGCTGTTTCCCTCATAGCCTCCAAAACACATGCGCTAAGTGACAGGCCAGCTACGCCGGCAAGCTCAGCAAAATGAGCCTTGTCTTCAGTAACAAGCGTACTGACATCGGCACACTGGCTTATCTGGTGGAAGGACAGCCCGACCTCAAAACGCAGCCTTAAAATTTCACGGATTTTACGCATTGCGATTGTCTTGTTTGGCATATCTCTCTCCTCAGAATGAAACGAAGAGATATAGCAGGAACAATCAATGCGTTAAGAAAGATTCTGGTGACGCGAACGGTAATTCCGTCCGGGTGAACACCGATTCTGGCAAAATGAACAGTGATTCTGGTCATGGTGCAAAATCATGGTATTTTCCGCCGGAATACGCGTTCACGCAGAACCAGAAACAGCGTTCACATTCCGCCAGAATGGCTGTTCACGTTGGGCCAGAATACGCAATCTGGGGGCTTTTCACACGATTTGAATGACTCTGGAAGACATAGATATCATCAGGATATTGTTTTCTCCTGCGCTTCAGTATCTGTTTAATCGGGGCTGTTGATTCAATACATAGTTCTTCTAGGCGCCCTCGCTTGCCTGTATTAAATGAATTATCACTTATATCATCGTATTTAAGTCTTATTAACCTCCCAACACTTAATTGTGTGTAATAAATCATAACCCACAGATCTGACCACGTATCTGATATATGCATAAGTTTGCTGTTAATCTCAAGGAACTGTCTGAAACTTAGCCTCTTATCCAAGCTTAACTCCTGTATAATTCACTGTCGATACTATTCAAAAGGTGCGTCGCTCGTTGGTCCTGTGATTCCTGGACCACTGTAACTTCAGCTTTGTTCGGCTGTATTATGTTTGCACGAAAAAAATGAAGAACAGTTGACCTGGCATGTACATCAACCATTTCCACCTTTTAATCACACCTGAAGGACATTCTTCCTTCCGGGTGACTGTACGTCATATTACTGACCATAGACTGGCATTACGCTCTTTGACTCTGAGCATAAAATTACAATCCGCAACGTTAACATTCTGATTGAATTGATTTCATACTATTTCAGTCAGTCAGATTTTTTTCGGGAAACGCGGGGCTCGTTGAAGTCTCTTCCAGCCTTTAAATTGAGACCCATTCGTATTTGCGTTTGTTGAGCCGCCTCGCTCAACCCACTAAGGTTGTCGAGCCTGTGAGGAGGCCGCTTTGACTTTCGAACGCATTCATTATGCTTCTGCCTTGCCTTATCCTGGTCATTCCTGTCATGTGACATGAGCATGACTTCAAGCCATCGCTGAGCGGCTCTTCTGTATAATCCTCTGGCCTCCAGTTCCTCTGCTTTACTGTCCTTCATTTCACTTTTGTCCTTTACTTCCGGGTTAATGTTGCTATTCCATATTTTCATTCGCGAACAGTAAGTTATGTAGGGATACCCCTTCAGTCCCTCTCTCCAGCTTCTGTTTCTCCGGCATTGCCCTATCGCTTAGTCAGGTTAATATGTAATGACTTAAATACGTGGCCACAGGTCAAAACATCCTGGGCAATTATATATCCTCAACCCTGTATCACTGGTCTGATGTTGCGTCTTTTTCAGCTGAAGTGCTTTCAGGCACATTGACCTGATGAGGCGGGACGCATATTCTTTTGCTCTTATCATTCGCCGGGACATTCCTCAACGATGCTCCGGGATACTGAGAGAAGCAGCCCCTGGCAACAAAGTCAACTACCCCTTTGTCCCGCTCAAGGTTGATTTACTCCTGCTGTCTGGGGCTTTTATGTTGCTGCCAGCACAGAAAGGAACATGCGAAGGTGTTCAGGCACTATAACACGTAGTATCCGCATATTGCCCGGGACTGCCATTCGTACAGGAGCATTTGATGCGGCATACCCGCAAAAAGCTAAGTAATAGCTTTTATCCGGGAATATGAAGCTAAATACAGAAATCAGAATGAAAGTCATAGTATTTATTTTAGGCGTATCTGTTTACTTAAAGTTGAAAAAAAGATAAATTATATATTCTGGATATCTAAAAATAATAACCAGGCATACTCTAAACATAACCGTTTGACCCGCTTTCTCTGTGCGGGTTATTTTTTATCAACGATTAGCTCACTCAGAACAACGCCTGACTGCATGAGTAGCAGGTGTGGTGCCGGGTGACGACCGGAGAGCCTTTGATCAGCCATCGTGACTCGCGTCCTTTTAAGCATCAATAAATGACACATGCTGTTTACGCCCTTTTTATAAAAAAGGTACACCACTCCCAGTAACTTATCGGGTATGGTACTGTATGTCAATGATTCGGGGGAGTGTGATTATCCCTCACGGAATGACATGGGCAGTCCATGTCCGGATTTCTCAATCGATCCAGATATGCTTATTTTTAACTGGCTGGTTATTAATGTTATCCGTACTAATATATATGTACGGTGATACCATGACTTCTGAAGACCAGAAGTGTATGCCATACGAGGCAATAGAAACTAATGACAATGAATGCCAGGGCCACAAGTATGCTCACAAATGGCGCATCACCTTCCTGTAAGAATATCCAGAAAGCATAAAAAAATAAAAGCACCGAAAACGATATCGCAACCAGTGCGAGTGAAATAAGCAGTACCTGCATATAGTCTTCCTTGAAGTGTGACGGATAAAATGCGCGCTTTATCTTATTTTTGTCAAGGTTTTTTTTGCTGACGTTTAATTTCCATTGAGGTTCAGAGTGCATAAATATAATTTAAAAATGGACCTATAAGAATAATCCTATCATCATCACGGCGTGAAGAAAGTACACTTATAAAAAATAAAATGTTGTTAGCGATGGCAAAACCATCTTCTTTTCATTGTGAATAAGGATATATCATGAGATACATTAAAACAACTCTGGCCTGTCTTACAATAACTGGTTCGCTTTTATCATTCACAGCACATGCTTCCAGTGAACTGAAGGGATGTGCTGCAAAAGAACATGAAATCCAACAACAAATTGACTACGCAACCCAGCATGGCAATCATCACCGGTTATCAGGTCTCGAAAAGGCACTGAGTGAATTACGTCAAAACTGTACTGATGAAAAACTGACTCTCGAACGTCAGCATAAAATTGCCGAGAAGGAAAGAAAGGTCAATGAAAGAATGGCTGAACTTGCTCGGGTAAAAGAAACAGGCAGTACGGATAAAATCCGTAAGAAAGAAAAGAAACTTCAGGAAGCCAAAAATGAACTTCTTGATGCACAAAATGAGTTGAACAAGTAACACTCCTACATCCAGAAAACACTTGATCGTAGCGTGAAATCCGCGCCTGAAGTATGGCGCGGATTTTTAAAACTTTTCATTAGGGTTCAGAATAGCATTCTGAGTTTTAATAAGCCCTTCTATCTCTTCGAGTCTGTGATTAACTTTTATAGGCTCCTGAATATCTTTTATAAACACCACCGATTTATCGCCATGACTGTGCACCATACGTATTTCAGTTATCCTGACAATCACCGTTCTGCCTGAGAAATCTGTTAGTTTTATCATTTATGTTATGCTGTGATAGTAATTTTTAACAATCCCCTAAGCAGTCAGGAAATATCTGTATGCTTCAGTCTATCAGCACACTTCGCTCCCTGAATCAAAGATGTAAGGTCGGTTATGCTCACGGGCTTATAGAACAGATACCCCTGAAAGAGTTCAATACCTAACTTCTTTAGTTTTTCAAATGTAAACATATCTTCAACCCCTTCAGCGATGCAGTGTCTCCCGGTCATAGAACAATAACCTGCAAGCGAAGTAATTAATGCCATATCTTCTTTGCTGGTCAATATATTATCCACAATACTTTTATCCAGCTTATACCCGTCGAAGGAGTATTTTCTGACCGGAAAAAATACACTTCCTTCAGAGAAGCAGTCATCAAGATATACCGTTACACCCAGCTGACTAATTGATTTCAGCACATCTATAATGTCGGGCGACTTGTGAAAGTCTGATTTTTCAGAAAATTCAAGTACAAGCTGACTTTTCCAGCGAGAATCATTCAACTGCCGGCAAGCCTCTATACACATCTTGACCAGCCCCGGGCAGCTATTCAAATCTGGATGTATATTAATGGAAAAAAAACACTTTCCGCCATATCGGTTTATTCCATCAATGGCATTTTTGAGGCTCATGGCTGTAAGCAGTAAAAGGACGCTTTCAGACTTAAGGCCTGGAATAAATTCGTCGGGAGAGATTACATATCCTTTCTGGCGCCAGCGAGTGAGTATTTCGAAGCCACAAATTTCCCGTGAAATATTTATAATTGGTTGGTAAATCTGATAAACCTCCTGCATCTCAATACCGGTCACAAAGTCTTTTTCATAACCAGACATTTCTTTTTGAGCCAGCCTGGCCTTCCATCTCTTTGATGCTCCGGGAAGTTTCCCGGCAAGCTCTGCAGAATTTTCAACCATCTTCCTTAGCCCTGATTTTCTCTGGTTATATAACGTTTTCGATGCTACACATTTATTTTTTGATACAATCATTGTGCCAGTATAGCTAAAGAGTTCAAGAAGAACTTCAGTTTCACGAGGAGTCAAGCCCACATTCCCGTCACCTCCTTTGTTAATCATGTATGTGTCTCTGGAAATAAATGGGAGGTTTAATTTAATTCGCTGAAAATACTGACCAAGACGATTTACACTCAATCTCGATGAAGTAATCCTGGCATTGAAAGTAAAGCTTTCCCCACCTGGCATCTGTAAAATATTCCGGTGAAGCCAGGAACATGAAACACTACTCACAAAGACGAAATCCACGTCTGCTTTTTTTTCGTTTATTCGGCGTGCTATCTCCATTAATGTAATAAGAAAATAGAAAGATTCTCTGGGGATATAAAAAACATAGAGTCCGCACTCCTCCTTCACATCTTTACTTTGAGAAGGTTCAGAGCCAGCTTGCAGCTCACTAAGCAATACAACTCTCGTATCAAAACCTTGCGCGCTCAATAATTCTTTCAGACCTGTAGCGGCTACAAAGCACGGAGAAAAAATGCAAGCCTGCGCAGACTTCTCACTTTTTCTTTTAGTCATAAACAAATGTCACTCCGATTACTGACTGGACTTTACCAGCCGTAAGACGTCCTGTAGTTAGTGCATAGTTCGTGGTAAGACCAAGGCTGACAGCAGACGTCCCCACTGCGCCCAGAGAGATATTTTGGTTCGGCGGAATCGCACTGCCGTTACGGAGCAATTGTATACCGACCCCAGAAGCAGCCGTTGTACCGGTATAGGTATTCGTGAAAGTATTTGTGCTTCCGGAAGCCAGTGTACCTGTTAAATAATACGAAAGAGACTGAGTGGATGCACAATGAACAGTAAGAGGAACCGGTGTTTCAGCGCCAGGATATACTGGTAAGGATACGGTAACATCGCGTGCTGAGACGTCACACCCTCCGGTGGGAATAACGACATCATTATTCGCATAAATATTCCAGGTGAAATTAGCCGTTGCACGGTTGGGGTTAGTTGTGTACATGATCATATTAAGAGTTGCCACAAGTGTACCAGCCTTAATTACGACCCCACCTGCGGCCCCGATGGGTGAAAGATACAGCCTTAGCGGAAGTGAAGAATATGAACGGCTTTCTACCGCATATAAATTTGTCCCGCTTGATAAGGGGAGTGGAAATGTTTCGGTTCTGAAAAATACTGAACCTGTGAAATTAGCCAGAGCCCCACTAAATGTCGAGCCTGACGTCAGACGTGTATTCACCCCCCACTGAGAAGTACCACCGCTCGCGGTTGTTTCAATAGTATTGTTCCTGCATAAAATTTCTTTAGTCAAGTCAACAACCAGGTTTTGACCTGCCTGAAGCTCAGGAGTCAGGTTAACTCTGACAACTGCAGTTGATGAGGTATTTTCGGATAAAACCTGCCCCGTTGATGCCACTTGACACTGAAAGTAATTCGTTGGATTGAGTGCAGCCTTTACCGACTGGCTCATCAAACCAATGCACAGAATTAATAAGCTGAATGTCAGACTTCTTTTTGCATTATGCATTTCAAACACCCTGATTTTCCCGCTGATTATATATATATGAGTGTTATAAAATCTCATTTCAGAAATGCCCCGACACCATTAATCCATACCAGCTGGGCGACAGACGCAATTATAAACACTCTGATAAAACGGATAAGCTGCATGTTTCCTTCACTGATAGGTATAGGTGACGCTGATAACCGACGAAATCGTGCCCTGCGTGGCTCCGCCATTCACAGTCACTGCCCTCACCTTTAATGGAAAGCTGGCCGACAGCGTCGAGTCATCAACCGACACCTGAGTCTGTGTGCCGTTCTTTAAATCCGTTCCGGACGTATTCTGCAGCTGTAGCTGAATATTGGTCGCCGTGCCCAGATTTTTGTAATATCCGGTCGAATCAGTGGTCCCCGAAAACGTGGCGGTAACGGCTGAGGTCCCGACAGGGCAACTGGTCAGGTTAAGCGCTATCTCATGCCAGGCCGACGCGCTGCCGGCCGACGTCAGGTCATACGAATATAAATCCCCCAACTCCACCGTCACGTCCTTAGTGGACACCGTGCAGGGCTTTGCCACGACGCTGCCGTTCACCGTGATGGTGACATCTGCAGAAAACGCCGGACAGACAAATGCCAGCAGGCTTGCCGCCAGCAGGCTCATTTTTAGTGTGACACTGTGCATCATGTCCTCGACTTACTGGTATTCCAGCGTAAATGTGGCGGTGCCGTTCGTGACCCCTGCTGTTACAGGTAATACGGAGGCTTTGAGCCGGGCATAAAAATTCAGCGTATTCGTGGTACCCGGTGTCAGACTCACCCAGCTCAGCGCACTGCTGGCTGCATTGACCGGGATTTGCGTTTTATTTCTGTCCAGCAGTTCGATACCCACGCCGGTCGCTGCCGATGCCCCCGTATCTATCGCCAGAAGGCTGGTATCATTCCCGTCAGCCGTCCCGACAAAACCCACCTTAACCGCCACCACTGAGGCCCCGCAGGGACCGAGCTCAATGCTGAACGGAATATCCGGCGACGTGTGGCTCCCGACGGAAAACAGCTGCTTGACGGCATTACTCATCAGGTTCACCGTGAACTCTTCCGATGCCGGGGCAACAACGCAGGCGTTATCTTTTATCGTGCCGGTAATGGTAATGGTGCTGTCAGCAGCGAGAAGGGGGGCCGGACTCAGCACCATCAGCGCCAGCGCAGCGGCAGACCACCGGTTAAATTTGTCAGCCATGCTCTCTCCTTAACGGCACTCTGCCTGATATTCGCTGAGCGCCTTGTTACGGCTTGCCTCAGGCAATGTATACTCCACGCGACACTGCGCATCCGGGGTATTTCCCCAGCTCGCCAGCAGTCGGCCGGTAAGCGGTAGACCCGTGAGATACACCTGACCACCGTCAGCAACAATGCTTCCGCTTTTGTTATTTTCCGATGTCACCACCGCGCCGAAAGGAACCGGTTTTCCGTTAAATAACAGCGTCATCAGTACCTTTATTCCCACCCGGGGCTCAAAGCTGGCGCGCACTACTGCTCCGTGCGTCGGCACAACACTCACCACGGCTTCATCCAGGTCCACGTTATCGGCGAGCGTGTTGGTATCCAGACCTACACGGTTTTCTCGGTAATCCGTGGCATACGGCAGTACGGCATAACCCCGCCAGTCCGTCTTCACCCCTGTCTGGTTCTGGATATTGACATTTCCCGCACCCGGCGCTTTGACCAGCACAACGGTATCGTTCATTGGCTGGCTGAGCGTGAGCCCGTTGGCATGTGCCAGTACCCCGCCGCTGAGGCCGTAATAAAGCTGGCGATAACCATCGGTATGGCTGTAACCCACATTGGTATTGCCATAGGCACCCCGATAGTTCAGCGCAGCATAACCATTACTGCTACTGCGCCCCCCACCGGGGTAGCCGTTATAACCAGTCTGAACGCTGTAGCTCAGGTTGTTATCTTCCAGTAACGTACCGTAGAGTCCGGCCGTATTGGTTACCTCACCTTTTAGATTGTGAGATGAATTAAAACTGGCGCTGGCGTGCCGCCAGACAGACTGACTGTCCGAACGCATCCAGTGACTGAAAGGAATGTTGACATTCAACGCCAGCACCTGGTCTTTGTTCTCCTGCCAGGCATTTTTGCTCAGGCTGTAGCTGAGCCCCCAGGTGATATCCTGCACGACCGTATTCAGCCCCACCTGTAACTGCTGGTCTGACTTTTTCGTGTCCCAGTATGTCTGATGACTGCCTGTCACATACAGGGTTGACTGACGGCCCAGCTGCTGTGTCACGCTCAGCTGAACCTTACCCCGCTTGCTGTAGGACAGGTTGTAGTAGTCCGTGAATTTTGGCTTGACCTGAATAACCCCGTCCTGCGTCACCACGTTATAGCCGGACATCCGTTTATAGGCCGTATCCCCGAGCGTGAAGAAACCTTCCGTCGAATACCGGTAACCGACTAACTGAATATTTGTGCCAATGTCATTCAGCGATTTGTTATACAAAAACCGCAGGGACTGCCCCTGATGGTCTGAGTCATCCGGAAGGCGTGAATTGGCCTGTGTCAGGTCAAGTGATACCGCCCCGAGCATGCCCAGGTTTTTACCGACCCCGACGTTAAACGCCCGGTAACGGTCAGCCAGCTGAGTCCCGCCGTAGACAGTCCATCCTTTTGGCAGACCCCGCATGACGGTGCCCTGAAAAAAGCCCGGATGCTCCTGCAGCCGGTTCCCGGAACGATAGTTCCCGGCTGTCAGTGCAAAACGGGTATGCCCTTCACGCTGCAGCAGTGGAACGGTCGAATACGGCACGGTGAAAACCTGCGTGGTCCCGTCCGCTTCTTTCACGGTGACCTGCAGGTCACCACTGCTGCCCGCGGCATACAGGTCATTAATCACGAAAGGACCGGGGGGAACGGTACTCCGGTAGACTTCATACCCGTTCTGTTTGATGGAAACCGACGCCGTACCGCGTGCGACGCCCCGGATAACGGGGGCAAAGCCTTTCTGACTGTCAGGCAACATATTGTCATCTGTCGCCACCTGCACGCCGCGAAAGTTCATGCTGTCGAAGATATCTCCGGCGGTATACCGGTCCCCGAGCGTCAGGCGTGAGCGTAACGCAGTAATGTCTCGCTCAACATACGTGTTGACATGCTCCCAGCGATTCTCATGCGTTGACCCGGAACTGTAGCTCCAGGTGGTGTTATCCCGCAGACGCCAGGCCCCCAGATTCAGCCCGCTTTGCAGGTTCAGATAGGTATAATTACTGGTGACGCCGTTTTTGCTGCGGGCATTATTTCCGGTCAGGCTGTAATTCAGTATTCCGGCATTGATGCCCGGATCCCATAATTCAGGCGAAATATAACCCCGCGCCCGGTTATCCATGTAAACCTGCGGAACGGTCATATACAGGCGCTGCAGCCCGACATCAAAACGAACAGTAGAGTCCGGCATCAGCGTAGAAAGCGGGGTACAGGCATCGGCTGCCAGCACGGACATACCGGGGATGGACAGGGTATTGACCCCCATGCCGCTCAGTTGCCCCCGGGTCAGACAGGGAGACAAACTGTGGTCCTTCTCACTGGCTGTGAACCGGACATCCCGCGTGGTCATGTAACCATCATTGAGATAGATGTCCACCCGGTAGGTACCGGCCGGGGCCTCCTGGCCTTTTTCGAAGGCAGAAAGGTCTGCCACGGCAGCCGGGTCGTCCGCCAGAAAGCGGGGGTTAAAATAAAGCTCGCCCCGGGCGGACGGAATATTTGCCGCAATCAGTAAGGCAAGGGGAATAAGGGTAAAGCGACAGCCAGATGAATATCCGGAGAGCGTCCTTTTTCCCGGGGCTTTTCGCCCTTTTTCAGATATCAGATATGACATGGTCCCTCCGGCCCGAATCGCTCCGCCGGTATCAGCTGACAGTATGTAAAAGATAAAATCGCGGTACAGACCGACCTGAATGGCCGTTACTGGCTTTGCCCGGTCATTTTGGGCGTCAGCGCGCCGTAATCGTTAATCGTCCTGTAAGTAATCTGGCTGCCGGCATCTGTCGGCAGACTGACCGATGCCTCACCCAGCGGCGGCACCAGGGTGTTATTCAGCTTGCGCGTCCCGGCGTTTAATTCGGTCACCGTGGCGTAATAGGGCGTGGGATTGCTGATGACGAGCTTTCCGGACTGGCGTTTAAATCGCAGGGACTCCGCCACTTTTTCTGGCGGAACAGACAGCCCGGCAGGACGGTAATACAATTTTATCCGGCTGATGATGGCCAGCTGCAGGACATTGTCGTTTGTCTTTGATTTGTCCATGGCGGGTATGGCTTTCACGCTCAGCCAGAACAGGCTTTCCCTGTCGCGGGGGAGCTGGTTATTGGTCGCGTCAAGAATACGCAGTGTGTTTTCTTTCTTCCCCTGCATGGAGAACAGTGGCGGCGTGATAACAAAACGCCCGTCTTTCTGGCCCGCCGAATTTTCCACCCAGGACTGGATCAGGAAAGTGCTCTTTTCATCATTATTGGTGACCGCAAGCTGAACCTGTTTCTGACCGGCCGGATAAACGACCCGCGTGGCACCGACCGCCACGGCGGCTTCCGCCTGTGAGGAAAGCCCTGTGAAGGCCAGTAGCATCATACCAGCCAGTAACCGGCGGGATAATCCCGTTTTTTTCTTCACCTCAGCCCCTCTTTATATCGTGAAAAATAATGAACGTATGTAATACAGTTTTTTATTCGTAGGTCAGCGAAAACCAGGCCTGTGCATCCGCCCTTCCTCCCATCACGTGATATCCGGTAGCCCGGTACTTTGCGACGAAATGAAGAACCGTTTCTCCGTTCTCAACAGAGGCAATTCGCCTTGGCGGACTGTTGATCGGGATAAGCGTACTGGAAGCATCAAAGAGGGCCAGCCCGACGTCCTGGGCAATGCCCGGGCCTTCACCCACCGAAAGAACGGCCGGATTTTTACCGTCGGCCACACCGTTAAACGTGACCCCGACATACTGGCTGACGTGTTTATTACAGTCCCGGAGATGGATATCGAATGCGACCGGATCCGTATCCGCGCCCGGCGCAGGAAGCATACTGGTCCGGACCTGCCCCATATTGACGGTCAGAAAACGATCAGAGGTTTCCACGCTGCAGGCCTCTGCAAGCAATTCCCCCTGAAAACGCATGGCACCACCCGGTAGCAGCGTTTCCCAGTGTTCACCAGCGTGCAGCGCCGGTGGCAGAAGAAACAGCAGACTCAGTATCAGCGAACGCATCATCTCACCCTGTCATTCCGTTTAAGGACAGGCCATCCGTGGCCTGAATGACATCCTGTCATTACCGTGGTGCGGTGATTATTCGTACTGCACAGCAAAGGTGGCGTCAGCGTTAGCAACACCGGCAGTGGTGGCGCCCAGCGCGTAGTAACGGGCCTGGAACGGCAGGGTGTTGGTGCCGTCTTTCAGCGTCACAGCGGTGCTGAAGGTAGCGCCGTCAAGACCCAGCGGGACACTTTTGGAGTCCAGGATCTGGATACCCACGTTGGTGGCGCCGCCCGCTGCAGAAGAAGCAACAGAAAGCACGGTTGGGTTAGCAGCATTTGCGGCCACACCGGTAAAGGCCACTTTAGCGGTGGTAGCCACGGTGGTGTCGCAGTCGTTCAGCTGAATGTTGAAGCCGACGTTCTGGCTGACGTCACCGGCAGCAGCCAGTTTAGCCGTACGGTACTGACCCAGCTGGACAGTCTGATCCACAGAGCCGGCGTCAACCGCACAGGCCGCATTAACCAGCTCACCTTTAAAATGCACGGTGCCGCCGTTAACGGTGGTGGTTGCAGCAGAGACGGCAGCAGACGTCAGCGCCAGAGCAGAAGTGATAACAAATGCCAGTGTTTTGATTTTCATAGCTTTTCCTTGGTTTTCCTTTGAAACGTTTAAGTGTTTGAAACACAAAAATTGCGGCTTTCAGGCGCTCCATGCATCCACTTCGGTACTCCAGACACGCAGCCACATAGCTGACACCTTTCGAAACATTTAAGAGTCAATTGGGGCCATTTTGACTCGTAGTAGATCATACGAAATCATATTTTGATTTTTACTATGCTAATCATTGGTTTAATTATTTTTTCTGGAATTTTTCGAGAGGATGAGGAAGGGGGGAATCTAAGTTTGTTACTGGAGCGGCTGACGGCGAGAGTTATTCAGGGAATGGAGAAAGGGATAAGAAATTTCACCTTCTTCAATTAATTTATTATAAATCAATCATATAGGTTTTTTGTGGTAAATAATTCTGAAAATTCACTTGCGCAAAAAATAGAAATATTTTTACATATAGACAGTTTGGCCCCAATTGACCAGTTCGAATATGTTCTGATTGGGTATTTTCGCTGCTTGTTTCATCTCTTCGCTGAACCTCATTAGCCCTCTGCCAGAGTCCGACAAAACGACCGGCGTTGCTTGCTGTATACCGAACGGTATGACGGATGTTGCGGTGACCAAGGTAATCCTGGATGAGGCGGGTATCAGTTCCCCTTTCTGCCAGTTCAAATCCACAAGAATGCCTCAGCATATGGGGATGAGTTTCAATAACAATGCCAGCCTTTTCTCCTGCGCGACGAACAATACGATAAGCCTGCTGGCGTGAGAGCGCTGTTCCCCGTCGGGAAAGAAAGACCAGGTCAGATTTGTCGGCTCCTTTCCAGCCTGAACGCTCACAGCTCCATGCATTTATGGCCTGTCTTTCATCATCTTCAAGCGGATGAATCGTGGAGAATCCGTTCTTAAGTCTGCGAACGTTAATACGACCGGCCCCCATATCGAAATCACGATAGCTGAGACCAAGAACCTCGCTTATTCGCATACCGTGCCGGAATGCAAGCAAAATCAGACAGTAGTCGCGTTTACCGCTGTTTGTGGTAAGGGCAGCGGTAAGCATTGATTCAATTTCATCAGAAGTCAGATAAAGCCTGTGTTTCAAAATGATATCTCTCTGTAAAGTTGCTGAATATCGTCTGACAAGTTTTAGAACGTCAGGCGTACAATTTGCTGATTGAATGTTTGTGCTAATAATAGCACAAGAAAAGCTATAAAATTCTTGATTTAAGACGGATTATTTATAAATAACAAAATTTAAATCTAAATATATTTGTATTTAAAAATGTTGTTATAACTTTAAATTGTGATGTTTTAGACTGGCTCCATGAATATCCGGGTCGTGGATATCACTTAAGTTATTGATAGTCTTAATATTGCTTTTAACCAGTCGTTTGAGTCCGGATGATTGCTGTTTTGGGTCCAGGTAAGCGCATACGGCGCAACGTTCATGGTCATGAATGACAATTACACATCGATCACTCCCTGACCATGGGCATAGCGCCCGGGCGAGCATCATTCCGTCATCGGCTCTGACCGCATGGGCTGTTTCTATTTGTTTTGCTTCTTTTTCATTCTAAACATCCATTTCCGGGCGCACTTATCCTGTAATCTGTGACAGCTGCCATCGTTTACGGTCAATGTTATGCAGTGTTTCTGCAACTAATCCCGACGCGTGCCTGCAGTCTGTGTGCTGCTGAAGCGCAGTCGGTTGCCGAACAGGATGCACCTGTTCGGTTTGTGCGCAGGAAGGCCTTCATCAGCGAGACGAAGTCCGGTTGCACCGGTTAATTCTGCGCCTCCATCTGCAGGGCATTGTATACCATCGGTAGCAGCTCGCCGTGTTTCCTGTTGGCTAAAAAGCCATAGTAGTGCACCATTTTAAAGTGCTTCGCCGGGATATGACTGATAAAGCGTCCGTTCATCTCTTCCTTAAACAGCGTCTGCTGCCATTGCTGCTGCATCCGGAGGTCGTAATAGTGGTGCATTACGGCACCGCCACAATAATGTCGGAGCTTTGCCGCCGACACCGGCGGTCGCTTCAGATACCGGCCCTGGTATTTGACGCTTCGCCAGGCATCTCGGGTCTTCTTCGCGAAGTGGACTTTCCAGCGGCATCCATACTGCGCCTGCAGATAGCGCTGCCACTGCTTTTTATCGCGGATATGCCCCAGTCCCAAAGCCTGCCGGGGTTAATCAGGTAATAACTGTGGCGCAGCAGGCGGATGACAGCGCCACGTCAGATTTCTTCCACGGCGTGCTTTTTAAAGAGAAGGTCGCGCCAGATGCCATATTTTATATCCAGCCTGCTGTGGGTAACGGAAAGGTAGATGTGCAGATGCTGGTTGAGCTGTCTGCCGTACGTATGCAGGGCGCAGAAGATACGACCTCCACGTTCTGTTTGCGGGCCCGGCGGAGCATGGTGCGGGTGGCGGCACGGAACAGAGCGTTGAGCAGGGACCAGTTGTTGTTGAAAAAGGGCCACAAAAAGTGAGGCATGGTGAAAGTGATATGCTGCCAGTCGCAACTGGAAGTCGCCATAATTCGTCATGAAGAACCGAAGAGGGCTGTAACAGTTCCGGAAAACTGGCTGTATCCACTGAAATGATGTGTCCCTGAAATAATTTTCTTTTCCAGTCGATAAAAAAGCGTTATCTGTGATATGAATCAGACGTCAATAACCTGAAAGTAATCAGGGATGAGGGAAAGGAAATCATGCACTTTTGTATTAAAGCATTAACCGCAGGCATTTTCACTTTTGCCAGCTTCAGCAACGGGGCTTTAGCGGTTCCGGCTTCAGACATAACTCCACAGATGGCCTATGAAGATATATCCCGCTCCTTAACTGGACTGGAGCCCGTGACTTTTCAGGCAAAAGCTGAAAAACATAAACTATTGGTTTTTATTGAAAATCAGTGTGTTTATTGCAGCTATGTTGTAAAAAATGTCAAAAAGTACACGGATGCAGGACTCACTATGTCATTTGTGACTATGGTACCGTCATCCATCAAAGACTCTGTCATAGAAGATATGGGGAGAGTATGGTGTGCATCCGATCGCCAGAAAAGTCTTCAGAATGCGATGGCCGGTTTTTTGCCAGGCAACGACAGTTCAGAAAAATGTAAAAATCTGGTGATTAAACAGTCTGAACTCGCTGACCGGCTGGGAGTTACCGCCACACCTGCGATGGTTGTGCTGGAGCCGTCTGTCCATACTTTTATTGGTAGTGTTTCTCCGGAAAAAATTCTCGCTGAACTCCGGTAAAGGAGTCTGACAGGGATTGCTGAAAGTCGTCGGTGGTGGAAGATTTACCGTTAAACGCGGGGCTGGCAAGTCTGGCCTTCTCATGTATTCACGCGAAGGGTACGCAATTTTCGCTCATTTTGCCCTATCATCATCGGGATGTTTCAGCCGTTTACCTGACTATTAATGGTATCTATTATGGGGTTAATTTAAAGACAGGGACGCTTCATGGCTTTTATCAAATCACTCACTCTCATCCTGCCGTTACTTCTGGCCGCCTGCTCCGGTACACAGACCAGCGTCGAGCGTAATGCCAGCCGTGCCGTATCCGCTATTAACCGGATTCATTTCGATCCGAATACCCGCATGTTAAGGGCAGACAGTATCAATTCCCTGAAACCCATGATGAAGGAACTCTACGACCTGGGTAAAAAAGACAGGTCCGACGGACTGACTCCTGAGCAGGCTCGACAGCGAGTGGAAAGCTTCAGCTATCCTGACGTCTTATCCGGTGGGCAAAAATCAAGATTCCTCAGCCAGGAGTATGATGCGGATAATCCCGAAAAGCAGCGTCAGATCCTTCTGGAAGCCGGGATATCTTCATACTGGGACGGCTACAACGGACGCCCTTAATTTACGGGGGAATGTAGTGGCCAAATTTACTGTGCCACTACATAGCGTTGCATCGACCTGTTGAACTCACAGTTCAAAGCGGACTGTCAGATTTGATTGTGTGCTACCAGTGAAAACTGTCAGATTAAGTCTGAGCTAATACAACTGAGGCGACCAGTGATGAGTCCTCTGGCATGAAAATCTCCACTCTAGTTGCGGAAGACCCAGTTTCGGTAGCGACATTATTCGAATGAGTCGTTCAATCACGTTATCTGGTGCCCCTTCTGCGAATGCTTTGATCTGCTCCAGACGACCAAGTCCGCGACGTATGGTGAACTATTCTGGATATTCAGTTCCACTCAATTTTCTTTTCAGGAATCGAATGCAGCATTGAGAATGGGATATATACCTTAAGAACAATAAGTTAAATAAATTCTATAACAAATCAAAAGCATCCTGAGCAGCTTTAAGGGGTTAAAGGACATTATTGCCGGATTGGGTGTTGATATCACCAGAATAGCTTACATTCATTGTCTCGCAGTGTTGTAACCCAGGGGCAAATCTAATCTGACTGACTCTGATGCGCCAAAAATGGAGCAATTCGTCTTCTGTCATAATGTCTGGAATAGCAATGTCGTAAAGCCGGGAGAATTTTCGTTCCGTCAGGGCTGCTCGGAAAACCAGCCAGCGCACATCTTCACGCTTGCCCCCTATATGTCGGCTAAAAACTTTTTAGATCAGCACTATTGGACTCCTTGCAAAAATTGTGTAACTGGATGATATGTTCAATACATGGTGATTACTTCATCAACAAATGCAAAATGTCTACCTCGCTCATAGCGGACTACGCCCATTTACCACTGTGGGCATTGTGAGCTAGTGCTAACCCGGAGCAATCAGGTTGGATGATGCTCGCTTTCGGGCTGGCTGAACCTCTGCCCGAAAGCGAAGATAAATGTTACCAGATACCCACGATTTTCATCCACGCGCCGCCTGCCAGTAGCCAGATAGCGATGGAAATGATCGACACCAGGAAACTGACACCCCACCACTGACCAGTAGAGTTATAGCCGGAGCCAAACAGTGCCGGGCCAGGGCCGCCGGAGTACTGAGTGAGCCCCATCGACAGATTGGATGTGTAGCCCAGCGTCAGCGCGGCCAGCAGCGGCGGCACGCCTACCGAAACGGATACCGCCAGGAAGGCCAGATACATTGCTGAAATATGCGCCATCGCCGAAGCAAAGAAATAGCGGGTGTAGAAGTAGACCAGGATTAGCACAAGGAACACCATCAGCCAGTCGAAATGGCCGATATAGCCAACGATACCTTTAGAGATCCAGGCAATCATGCCGTATTTATTCAGGGCATTGGCCATCATCACCAGCACCGCAAACCAGAACATCGTATCCCACGCTGTTTTCTCTTCAATAATGTTTTTCCATGACATGATATTGGAGAGCAGCAGGATCGCCAGGCCAATAAAGGCAGATAGCGTGGCGGGGATCTGGAAAAAAATATCGCCCGCAGTCCACAGCACGATAAGCAATACGAAGTCGAATGCCAGAATTTTTTCGGCCAGAGACATTGGACCCATTTTGCGCAGCTCTTCCCGCGCAATACCCGGTATCTCCGGCGTCTTTTTCAGCTCAGGCGGGTAAATATAATAAAGGCACAGCGGAATAATCAGCAGCGTCAGCAGGCCGGGTATAATGGCACCTAAGAACCAGGTCCCCCAGTTAACCTGAATCCCCTGGCTGGCAGCCAGCTCGGCAATCAGCGGGTTCCCGGCCATAGCTGTCAGGAACATCGCACAAATAATGGCATCAATCTGTGAAACACAGATCATCAGGAACGCCCCGGCCTTTCTGGCCGTTGGCCCTGGCTCGGACTGATACGCAGTGGCAATCGACTGGGTTATGGGGTACATAATACCACCGCCGCGTGCCGAGGCGGAAGGTATGCCCGGGCCAAGTACCATATCGGACAGCGCCAGGCCGTAAGCCACCCCAAGCATACTGTGCCCACATTTTGAGATAAACCACAGTGCAATGCGTCTGCCCAGTCCGGTTTTAATCACCGCGCGGGAGATAAACATCGCAATACCGATAAGCCAGATAGTGCCGTTGGCAAAGCCGGAGAGCGCGGCTACTTTACCGTTGCCTCCGCCGGAGATCGGGGTCAGCCCGGTCATCGCCGATACAACCAGCGCCACCATGGTTACCGCCCCCATTGGCATCACTTTTAAAATAATCGCCAGAATTGTCGCGGCAAAGATCGCAAACATATGCCACGCAAAAATATCCAGTCCGGTGGGTGGAGGCGTAAACCAGATTAGCAGACCCACAAAGAGCGTGAAAACGCCCTTCCAAATTGGAAATGCCAGTTTTACCTGCACTTGTTCAGTCATCATTATTTCCTTTTTTTTTTACCCTACGACCTTTTTGAACAAAAATAGCCCCCCACGCCTTGACAGATATCAAGGATGGCAATTAATCCATCTTAATTTTCTAAATACACGAGGGAGGTGAGTAAAAACGATTCGTTATGATCAAATGCGCATTCCGACGCAAACCGCTCACCAATTCCGGTTTGTGGCGATCACTTATACCGAACTCAGGAGAGCCGATTCCGATTTGTTCTGAACATGTATTCCGACGCCAAGATCACCGATTCCAGTAACTAAGTTCACATCAGTAAAGTGCTTCAAAATGGGATAAAATAAGCTCCCCGATATCCATTATCAGCTCTGGCAAAGGGCTGAGAAGAGATTTCATATTTTGGCTCTGTGGAATCGCCTTAACAGATGGGTAAAAAGGAGCATCATCCCTTCTCAAGGGCTGGTGCTCGCAGAGACACAAAAAACTGAATTATCACAACGTCAAAAGCCGTGATCCTGAGCGTTGGAATCAGTGGTCTGATTCATAGGAATATGCAATCAAAACGCATTGAGCGCAAACCTCGCCCTTCAGGAAGGGGATAAAATAATCGATTTACCATCTGGTCAGTAATGGTAATGCTAGCCCCAGTTAAATCTGGTGATGCTGTATATCCCCGTGTTGCAGGTTTTACAGTGTTTTTCCCCTTAGTAATGCTTCTGGCACCACACTCAGAACCAGAAATTCGATATTACCAGCGTATCCAGCCCACTAACCAAAGTATTGAGTCGGATCGTGGAGGCCCACCTTCTAATTTCGTTTAACACATGACTACATTTTTGGAACTGTACTTTTACTGTCGCATCATCAGGTGCGCGTTCAAACCAGGCTTCTTCCCCCCAGGTATCATTAGGCTGTTTCTAAGGACAATGGCAGTCGGTAAAGAGCCACTGTACGTTACCGATGTTTTCGACATCATTGGCTATGATATAGCTGTCTTCATTGTCGAAAGCTATATACAGCTTCACATCCTGCAAAATGGATTTCTGCAACGTATTTTACTCCGTATCTGTCAGACGACAATTACAAAACGCCTCCGACGTTAATCACCGCTGCAATAACAATCTTAAAAATCGTTAATTCTGAGTGCGTGGCTGAAATGATCTGTAAGCGATTCTGAGAGTTTTTTACTTTTAATAAAGTCATCTATGGATTTTATGCTGCAAGGGGTTTCTGGATGAGTTACAGGCTGTGTGACATACAGTCAGTGCCTGTTCCGACTTTCAGATGCATCAGATCGCATAATCCTGATCCTTTTTCGGTGACGTGATCTACTATTCGGGCATCTGTTCGGATCATATTGAACCTTGAATCATCTTGCACTTCACCGCTGAGGAGTTTCCTGTTGCACTGGATAGTTCGTTTACGCCTGGCCTGGCGCCAGGTCATCACTGCATTTCCTTCACGTGCCCGGCTGGCTGCCCGTGATGCGCTTGCGACTGCACTGGCCTGCCTTCTGGCATGGATACTGGCGGTATGGCTGTTAGGGCATGAGCATCCTACTTTTGCTATCGTCAGTACCGTGGTATGTCTTGCTCCTGGGGTACCCAGTCATCTGAAACAGGCGAGAAACCTGGTGATTGGCTGTACGTTCGGTATCGTGATGGGGGAACTAATGTGGCAGTTCCCCGATACCCATCCACTGGTGCGCATGAGCACAGGTATGTTCTTCGCAATTTTGCTGGGAGCTGTCATTGGCCCGGCTCCGGTGGTACCAATCCAGGCCGGAGTGTCGGTGGCTCTGGTTCTTGCGATGGGGCCTGAAAGCGCGGGTGGCACGCGATTAGTGGATGTTCTCCTGGGAGCTTCTGTAGGATTATTATTCAGTCAGGTACTCTTTACGTCTAATCCATTTAGTGACATTGGGCGTTCAACCTCTGACTTCCTGCGTCAACTCGGTAATGGGCTGGATCGAATGCTGAGAGCCTGCGAGGCGCAAAGCAGTAAGGGAGCAGAATCCGCTCTTAGTCAGCTTTCAGAAGCTCAGGGCGCTCTGGCAGCTCTTCGTGCTGCTGTCACCGAGGCGCAGGTCAGCAAACGCTGGTCGCTACGGGGGCGGCTTAATGCCGGTCGGCTTGCTATTGTCACACAACGTTATGACCGCCACGCAATACGAGCCTACGCCACGGCCCTTTTATTAGCGGAAAGTATCAGCCGGGCTATGTCACACACCCATACACCGCCACCAGCCGCCGTTATGACATATTGCCAGTGGTTATCGGATAGTTGCATGATATTAGCCCGGCAATCAGCCGTTGTTGCGCTCATGGAAGGTGATCCAATAGCCTGTCTGGGAACACAACCTCATTCCATTACTGAAAAGCATGATGAACTACTGCCAGAATGGGTCATGGTAGAGGATAATGCACGGCAACTGGAGTATGCCCTGCTGGCCCTGCTCGGCTCACGTGATGTATGATTGTCACGCAGTGAGACCTGCATGTTTAACGACCGTTGATATTCAGCGGTCTGAGCCATTTCTGTTGCCCAGTACACCAGCTGATTATCTGACTGGCATGTCCGGATTAATACGACATGAGCGCGGTGCCGTCATCAGGTTGGGGAAATCATTCATTCAAAGGGGTTATGAGAACGTCCTGTTTTACGGTTCTTATTCTTGTTTGCTTCAATGCTGTAGATAGTGCTTTGACAGAACGGTCAGGCCTTGTCTTCACTGAGCTAACTATGGCACCCGATACAAATCCAGCGAGTCGGGGTTTTCAGTTGCTGGTGTGGATTTTGTTTTTTCATGTTTATTTCCCTCTATTCATATTCCCTGTTTATTCAGCTGTTGCGTGAGTCAGTAATGCGCTGCTGAACCCAGGATTCCACCTCGCTTTGCATCCAGCGGGAACTGCGGCCCAGTTTGATTGGCTTTGGAAATTCCCCGTCTTTAATCAGCTTGTAGAACCATTTGTCAGTTAATCCCGTAAAACGGGTGATGAATGCCATATCTACCATTTTGTCGTTAAGCAAAGTGGTGTTGTTATTTCGAGTGGTCATGATGGCTGTCTCCATAGAGATAATGAGATATGGAGAAGCGCCGATACTGGTGATGTTTAACCGTTGACGCATTCTCCTTCTCAACATCCACATGCCAGTAAGAAATGACTGATTAGCCCTGAGAACATCCAAAACTACGATAGCCGTCGGACTTATCCTTGCTACGTTCTTTAGCGAGATAAAGCGCTCTTTCGGTCAGTTCCTGTAAATCTTGTCTGAAATAAGGTTTTTTACTGTTCAGTAAGTAGTATGCCCTGTAGGGGATATGAACCAACCCATGATACTTTTTCTCAGCATAATCCCGTTTTATTGCCCTTAACCATGCACGGATTATCATCCTGAAGAGAGTACAGCGATCGTAGTTATCATCGAAAGTCAAATAACCAGGACGGTGATAAGCATCTTTGTTTAGCAGAAGCAGAACGTGATAATGCCTTTTGTTACCTTCCTGATTGTATTCCCTGACCCAGATATACCTCATTTTACAGTTGAGTGATTTCTTTCCGGTTTTTCTCTTGCGGTAAATATCGGCTCGAATTTGGGCTTTCATTGATGTGATGAAGCGGGAGATTACATCCGGGCCTGAATAGCACTGTGTAGGGCAATCCTGCCAGTCCTCTTCATCGGGAAAGCGTAGGTCAATCCGGATTGCCAACATACGTGGATATTGATTGAGAGCGTTGTCAACGGTGTCGATGATGTGTTCTACATAGATCGCGTTCATTAAGCCGTAGTGCTTATGGCGTTTGATGTTCATGATGTGGCGTCCTTAGCTGATGTTGTTCAGTGTATCGGATACCTGGTATTGATTTACGGAATGATGCTTATCCCTTCTGCTCAGGGTTATACATCCTGTCGTCTGCTCAAGTGCTTCTGCTCACCGTTGTATGTCTGATCTCCCCCTGGAGATGACTACTGGGGTATTACTACTGTTTGTCTGTGAATACTGTCTGGTCATTACTACTGTATGACCATTATTATTACTGTAGGGTCATTATTAACAATACGGAGCCCAGAAGGGCTGGAGCAGGGGATTTGCAATAGAAGAAGAAAACCATCAGAAAGAGCATATAAATACTTGAAAATTACTCCGGAGTTAGAGCTAGGTATTCTTGCCGGCTTTGCTGGTTATCGTTGAGCGGTTATATGGGGGCAGTATCTTTCAACAACGGTTAAAAATGATCCACTTACCGTCATCACCAACGGTCTAATTTTGGGTCTTCGGCAACTTGCGGTGGGAGAAAATCAATAAAAATTTTTAGTTAACAAGGGGCTAAGCTGTTTTAAGTTATGGACAACTCTATGCCTTCACTTAAGACGCTTTTGCAGTTGCCTTTCGGGTGGTAATCCAGCCGACAAGTTGTTAGTTCTGATGTGATAATTCTCCATCTTCGTGCCACACGTAAAACAGCACTATGTCCTGGTTCGTCGGAAAAACGCTTCTTCATGGGGATGTCCTCATGTGGCTTATGAAGACATTACTAACATCGCGGTGTATTAATCAACGGGGAGCAGGTCAGAGGCAATACATCGGTAAAACTAGTTGACGTCTAATACTTAACAGATTTTGTCATACGGGTTACATTAATCGACAATGGAGCGGCCTTGAATTCATTGTCATAGAATTTTTTGAGGCCACTGTGTGACTAATAAAATAGGATGGAATTATGTTTAATGGAGATAAGTCATATCCAACCAGACCCTGGGGAGAGACTTTAAATGAATCGAAAAGGATGGCACCTTCCCGGAAACTTGCTGAAAATACAGGCTATCCAGTAGATTTATTTCCACCAGTACTGAGGGATGTCATTGTTGCTTTGTCTCGAGATGTTGACGCTCCTCTTGATTTAATATCCGGAGCGATTTTATCAGCAGTGTCACTTGCATGTCAGTCATTTATAGAGGTTCAACTCCCTGATGGTAGAATAAAACCTTGCTCGCTTTATAATATTATACTGGCTAACTCAGGTGAACGTAAGTCAACAATTTTCTCTTTAGTTATGAAACCTTTTTTTGAATTCGAGAGGAACGATAAATTTAACCGGGAAGAGAAAGTTGCAGATTATAATGCCGAAATGGAAGTATGGAACATTAAAAGAAAAGCCATAGTCAAATTAATAAATAAAAAAATTACAAAAGGTGAAGAATGCTCTTATGAGCAGGAAGAGCTGAAAATTCTAAATATGACTAAGCCTGCCATGCCCAGGAAAATGAAATTGATCTATACTGATACCACACCTGAGGCTCTGCAGAGAGGTTTGTATGATAATATCCCATGGGCAGGATTAGCATCAGATGAAGCCAGTGTTTTCTTTGAGGGGAGAGCTAAGAACAATTTAGGGTTTCTGAATGAGTTGTGGGATGGTGCAATGGTTGATGTAGAGCGCCGTGGTGAAAATAGCTTTTCAGTTGATGATAGCCGTTTTACAATACTACTGATGGTTCAGCATGACATATTTAAACAGTATTTCAAACGGCATGGGAATAAAGCTACTGGCTCTGGTTTTTTGTCTCGTTTTCTAATTTCATTTATATCTCCTTCACCAGTGCGTAGTTTATCTTCCCTGGGTAATGTAAATAGCGCTGAGCTTAATATATTCCACTCCAGAATTAATGAAATATTGTCAAATTTAAATCCAAATATTAATGTGCATAAAAAAACACGACGAACAATTGGTCTTTCATCTGATGCGCAATTTGAGCTTGATAAATTTTACAGAAAAGTTGAGCAGGAGATAATAAATAATCACCAGCATAACGCTATTAAATCAATGTTAATGAAGTTGCCAGAAAATGCGTTGCGTATAGCGGCACTTCTACAGTACTTTCATAACAGCGATGCATTAGAAATATCCACTGAATTTTTTGTATGTGCTACTTACCTTGCCGGTTATTACGGAAATATAACAGTCAAATTATTCTGGACAGAGTTTGCGACAGAGGAACAGGATGCACTGGTGGTTTATAACTGGTTAAAAAAAAGTACTGCGTAAGCCTGAGACACTTACAAACATGTTTAATGAGAATGAAGGAAACAGCAATGATAATAACGGGCATGGAGTCGAGGGCGAAGATTTTATAAAACGAGTCGATATCCAAAGAAATATTGGTTCAAGGGCGCTGAGAAATGATGGATATCGATTAAACATAGCCTTAAAGCGACTCGAAGAAAATTCCAGAATCAGTGTAAGACGAGAGAAAAACCTTAACGGACGAATTAGCGAGTATATTTACCTGCAGTTATGATTAATTTGCAGGTGCTACTTGTGCTACGTAGCACAAGTAGCACATATTCTCATAATGCTTCATTTGATTTTTAGGTTTGTAACCATAGGTATCTCAAAAGGAATTAATGATACTGTTGCGAAGAAAATATCTAAAAAACCGGGGTTAGTATAGGGTTGAAATACAATGCATTTGATAAATATCAATTGTATTTATATCGCGTAAATCACCTTAAAAGACTTTCAGGAGATTTGATTTCAAATGTAAATTTATAATTTAATGTTATTGGTTTGCGAAATAATGTTAGAGACAGGTTTACGCACTCAGCTATTAAGCTTTTGTAGCGCTCGGAACTTAATTAACCTCTGGAGCAGTTAATACGCTCATCAACCCAGTTTTCCAATTCGCTTTGCATCCAGCGGGAGCTACGCCCCAATTTAATAGGCTTCGGAAAGTTACCATCCTGAATCAGCTTATAAAACCATTTATCAGTTAGCCCTGTAAACTCTGTAATGAATTTCATGTCGACCATTTTGTCGTTAAGCAGGCTGGAATTATTGTTCTGAGTTGTCATGGTGGCTGTCCCCATATGGATACTGAGAGATATGGAGAAGCGTCTGTGCTGGTGGTAATTAACCGTTGACGCTTTCTCCTCCACAACATCCACATGGCAGTAACGAAATACTGTACAGGGATTAGCTATCTGACTTCTGATTTTTTTAAGACCACTAATCAGTACTGAGAGCAGCCAATGTTCCTCTGGTTATCAGAAGAATCTTTACTGTATTCCTTAGCCAGATAACTAAGCCTGTCTATAACGTTTACATAATCCTCAAAATAAGTTGAAAAGTATCTATTTAGGTGTGCATAGCAATTTTCTGGGAAATGAATGAGTTTGTAATGCTTATGGTAATTGTTTTCTTTTTGAAGCTTTAATACCCGTACCCAGGCCTCCAAAATCATATATGCTAGGTTATGATGATATTTACCTTCATGATCAGGTTTATATGAACCAGGATAAGCGTAAGTATCTTTGTTGAAGAATAACACCAGATGGTAATGTTTCTTACCATACTTATTGAACTCTCGCACCCATACGTACCTGATACGACAATGATGAGTCCTTTTCTTAAAAGACATTTTCTTTAGTTGGTCGGCATTCTTCTGAGATTTAAGGGATTCAATAAAGCGAGTAATCAACATTGTGTCTTTTTCATATGGGCTATCATCCGGTAGCCTCAGGTCGATTCTAAGTACCATTGTCCTAGAATGCTCTTTAAGCGATTTATTCAATGTGGCCTGGATTCTTTTCATGTAGTTTGTGTTTAATGGACCATTGCTGTTTACATTAACCATTGTCTTACCTTGATGTTATTAAGTGTCGATATAATCAACAGGTCAGTAATAATTAATTCAGAGATAATCATAAAGCTTTGTGTGTCACAATTTTTATTATGATTAGTTGCTTTAATTTTGTATTCAGCTAAAATTAATAATGTAAAGTATAGTGTGATATATCGTTTATATATGAGTGTTAAATGTTAGTTGCATTACTATTACCTGATATAATAGGACGTCACGTTAATATATCAAGTTTTTTATATTGGTCTGTTTGTCATACTATATTATTATAATGCCAACCCGACAGAATATTGGAGGGATTAACTATAAGTGCAATAGAAGAAGGAATGTCCAAGACAACAAAGTTATTAGAGGTGTTATGTGTGATATCGACTCTGAAGTTGGTTTTTTATGCCTGCCACCATTAAAAATATAACATTCAGCCTGCTAAAGGCTTACTAAAACTTATCCGTTTAGTGATTCACATTCTTTCGGCTAATCCCAAAGCATTTCCTGTTCATCGCTTTGTGTTTGAGCATCGTAAAGTTGATGGGAATTTACATTATTGTCTGGTAGTACTCTCTCAAAATAAAAGAGATAAGAATTCTGGAGAGATCTCAGACTGTGCCTGATATTTTCAGCCCGCTCTAGAATATCGATGAGCACTGAAAAACCGCTCAGAAGCGTTTAAAGCAATCTGATACTGAGAACGATATTCCTTCGAATATATGGGGTGCGGCAGCGGGCTTGATATTCAGGGATGAGTTTAGTGGTACGATGAATTTTGTCATCTGAGTGAGGTGCCAAGGCATATGGAATTTACTGACAGGACTGGATTTAAAGTTTACTTCTGCGATCCTCAGAGTCCCGGGCAGCGGGAATCAAACAAGAACTTTAATGAGTTAATTCGACTGTTCTTTCCTAAAAAGACATGTCTTAAAAAAGGGTCTCCCCTTGTTGTGGTGGCTGAAGGCATGATAATGGTGTATTTAA
>OGGR01000068.1_pt1 | contig 92992 bp, 78 predicted proteins | sample 1571321 | NCBI WGS metagenome assembly OGGR01 (sample SAMEA2582048, study PRJEB24529) | metagenome | biome: Human gut stool | place: China | collected 2011 | reverse complement strand
TGTGTGGACGACGAGGAGCTCATCGATGAATCTCTGGCTCAGTCCCCACGGCATCCGGTATTACCGGAAAGTCACCATGCTCCCCTGTGGTCGCCGCAAATAGATCCAAAAATCCCTGCATACCCGAGACAAGCCGACGGCCCGTGCAGCTGTTGCGAAGCTGCTTGCCTGTGTAGATTCCAGACCCAAGCCCATTCAGTTGCCTGCAGAGGTCAATGTTGCCCCACATGAGCAATCAGTAGCCCGGAATCAGGGGGGGTTATTGCTTGGTGACACGCAGGGTGGCGTTGTATTTGAGCCGCCCATGGGAAATATGTCTGTTTATCTCGCTTAACAGCGTCTCTTTATTGATGGGCTTGGTGATATACCCGTTCATGCCATGGGAAAGATAGTATTGCTTGGATTCCGGCATCGCATCAGCAGTCAGGGCGATGATGGGGATATCTGCCCAAGGCATCTGGGAGGTGCGGATCCGAGTGGTGGCCACCAGGCCATCCATCACTGGCATCTGGACATCCATCAACACCAGATCAAATTCGGTGTGACCCAGTTTCTCCAGCGCCTCTTCTCCCTGAACGGCCAGTGTGACCTGATGGCCCACGGAGTCGAGCATGGCGCCGATCACCTTGCGGTTGGTGGCATTGTCATCAACCAGCAAGATGCGATAGCTCTCCTGATCCAGCGGCTTGGACGGCAGGCAAACAATCGAGGGGGTCGTGGCTCTGGCGGGCCAGATGTAGGTAAAAGTACTGCCATGTCCCTCGCTGCTCTCTACCGAGATATCGCCGCCCATCAGGCGTGCGAGGTTACGGGATATTTCAAGTCCCAGGCCCGATCCGCCATATTGGCGGGTGATCGAGACATCCGCCTGGGCGAAACGTTGAAACAGGTTCTTTAACTGACTTTTGCTCATGCCGATCCCGGTGTCCTGGATCGAGATGCGTATCGAGTGGCGATCCTGCTCCAACAGGGTGCTATCAACATGGATCTTTACTTCCCCCTGATGGGTGAACTTGATGGCATTGCTCACCAGGTTGAAGAGGATCTGGCGCACCCTCAGAGGGTCGATCATCAACCACTCCGGCGTATCGGGGGCAACAGTCAGGGTCAGTTTGATCCCTTTTGCATCGCAGTTGCTCTGCATCAGGGCCCGGATATCCTCCAGCAGCTGGGGCAAGTGATGGGGGGCCAGTTGCAGCTCGATCTTGCCCTCTTCCAGCTTGGATACATCCAGAATGTCGTTGAGCAGACCGAGCAGATGGTTTGCCGATTCGCGTGCCGTTTCCAGATAGTCTCGCTCCCTCGGATCCATATCTCGGTCGGCCAGCAGTGAGAGCATGCCGAGAATGCCATTCATGGGGGTGCGAATTTCATGGCTCATGTTGGCCAAAAAGCTGCTTTTGGCTCTTGTGCCGGCCTCTGCCGCCTGATTTGCCCGCAGCAGTTTGTCATTGAGCTGCTGCATCAGTTTGTGCTGCAGAAACGAGATATTCATTTGCCGCCAGATCAGCAGGGCGAGCACAAAGAGCAGCGCAAATTGCAGGGTTGCGATGAGTGTCGTCGTGATGATCTGCTCCCTCACGCTGTCGCGACGCGCCACATCAAACAGGGTCGCCTGCTGGTTCACCTCCAGAGTCAGCTGATGGAGCAGGGGGAGCAGGGAGGCAAGCTGTTGGCGCAGCTCCTGATGGGCAAGATTGTCCAGCGGCTTGGTGGCTTCCGGGCCGAGCCAGATATCCGCCAGAGAGATGTAGGATCGAATGGCTTTGCTTGCCTGCTGGTAGATCTCTGTTTGCTGAAGCAGGCTGCGATCCTTGCTCTCCAGCACCAGATCCATGCGGCTGACCAGAATATCGTATCTGAGCTGGAAGGTCGGTTGCGACTCATGGAGCAGCGAGCTTTGAAAACGCAGCGCTTCGTTATAGAGCTGGAAATAGTTCCACATCACGTTGTCTTCGCCCTGGCTGGTACTGCGCTGCAGATCCTGAAATTGCCGGTACTGGATGGTACCAATACCGGCAAAGGCAAGGAGCAGCACACAAAGCACCACAAACAAGAAACGTTGACTGGCCGCCATGGAACGCATGATGGGATCTACTCCACTTTTATCGCACTGATCTGCCAGATAGCCCGACCGTAATAGAGCTTGTTTTGCAGTTCGGGATATTGATCAAACGGATAGACAAGGAACAGCGGCCCTTTGTCGCGCACCGACAGTGGCTTGCCATTGATCGTGCGGGCGAGGATGACCCGATACTGCTCGGCATCGCTTGTTGGCACCTGTACCGAGTAGTCATTGAGCGCGGTAATGGTGAGCTGTTTGCCGGTTGCCCCGACCTTTGCCAATACATCTTGCAGCAGCGGGCCGCGAAAGGTCTTGGCTTCGTCATACCAGGGGGTATGGGTTTTGATTTCGTGTACCGGCAGTTGATCCAGCATGGCGCTGTCCCACAGGGCCAGAGCCTGATGAGTGGGGCTGCTGATGGCGCCTTCAACCTTCAACACGGCGCTGTCAGGGGAGGGGGCTGCGTATGCGGTGCCGCAAAGGGCTGCCAACAGTGGTGCGATGTAAAGGCCTGCTTTCATGATCTCTCCTTCCTGGAAAATGGCGGCATGGGGGCCGAGCCAACGGTGGCTTGTGAGCTGTGTGCAAAGGTAAGCAATAATCGGGCCCTGTCTAATGGGCTTGAATTATCAGCTATTTAGCCTGTTATCGGGCGATCTCGGCCAAGGTGAATTGCAGTTTGCAACGTGCGGGGGAGGTTAATTGCAATTTGGCAATCAAAACGAGGAGTGGGTGTCGGCGAATAAGGCGCAAAGAGTATCATTTGGAGAGCAAGAGCCGTGGCACTGCCCGGCATAACATTTGCAACGTGCTGAATGCCGTGACAGCAAATAGTCTGAGAATCGACAAGGAGCTAGCGATGGAAAGCATGACTTACACCCTTAATGATATCCAGGTCGTGGTACTGGAAAATGAGTTTGACGCGATGGCCGTCAGTGAGCTCCGCCCGTTGTTTGAAACCCTCTCGACCCACCCGGGAGATATCCTGGCCGATATCAGCGATGTTCATTTTATCGACTCGTCGGGGATCGGAGCCTTGGTATTTCTCTATAAAAGATTGATTATGAACGGGCATCAGATGGCCCTTGTCTGTGGACCCGGTCAACCTCATGACCTGCTGGAGATGTTGCATATCGACCGGGTGATCCCCTGCCATGAGAGCATCAAGGCCTATATGCGTTCACGTGGCATGATGGCCGCTGCATCATGAAACGCTTTGGTATCCTGCTCTCGTCCATTCTGCTGTCGGGTTGCGCGCAGTGGCCGCCGGAGGGATATGGCGGCATGGCCGAGGCAAGACCCACCCGTATTCCGGTCAATGAGGATGAACGGCGGGTCTGGTCTCGTTATGATGAGCGTCAGAAGGAACTCGACTTGCAGCTGACGGAATTAAAGCAAGCGAGTCTGCAGGGGTGTATGCCTGCGGAGTTGAAACGACTACAATCTCAACGTATTGATATCGAACGGGATATGCACGGACGGCTCTGGTCGGATGTAGCCTGGCGTCAGACCGTGTTGGCACAATCACTACAACAAGTACGTTTGCGGCTGCAACAGACAACAGCGGATGGCTGTCGTGCTGATTGGTCAGGGCTCCCCTTACGCCAATGGGGGCAGACGTAACAGACGAAAAGGATGTCTATGAAACGGGGCGCTCTCGAAGGATTGATCTGTGTTCTCTTGCTGTTGTTCACCTGCCCGTTACTGGCCTCCACCTTGTTGGCTCCCGGTGATCGGTTGGCCATAGTGCAACCCGGTGAGCCTGCTTTTGATCAGCCTTTCCAGATCAACAAGCAGGGGGAGATTGCACTGCCTGAAGTCGGCAACCTAGTTGTGGGGGGGAAGACCCTGCAACAGGCGGATGAACAGATCCGCACCGCCCTCAAACCTGTTTACAACAACCTCTCTCAATTGACCGTCACCTTGCTGGAAAAGCGGCTGCTGATCAGCGTGATGGGTTATGTCAAAAAACCCGGCAGTTATGATCTGGCGCCCGATGGCAACGTGCAGATGGCCCTCGATGCCGCTGGCGGGTTGGTGCCCGGTGCCCAGCTCAACAATATGCAGGTGCGGCGCGGCAGCACGGTCTCTAGCTTCGACTACAAGCGTTATCTCGATACCGGCGATGCCAGCGTGTTGCCGCCATTGCAATCCCTTGATGTGGTGTTCGTGCCAGCATCCCCTTTGATCGGCAACGTGCAGATCGATTTTGATGCGGCAACCCTGGCGGCAGGCGGGGATGGGGATACCGGCAAGGCGATCAAGGTGTTTGGCGAGGTCAACAGCCCCGGCGCCTTCAGTTTCAAGAGTGGCAACTCCATCGTGGATCTGCTGATGCGGGCAGGTGGGGTGACCCGTTTTGCCGGGGTGGAGCGGATCCGGGTGATCAATGGTGATGCCCCCGAACTGTTCGATCTCAAAGCCTATCTCGACTCCGGCAACAACAAGCTGCTGCCCAATCTGGCGCCGGGCGCCACCATCTTCGTGCCCAAGGATGAAGAGCAGATAAAACGGGGGGCACGCACCATCTACATCATGGGCGAGGTGTTCAAACCCGGCGCCTATGAGGGGCGGGAAGGGGACTCCTTCCTCGATATTCTGGCCAATGCCGGCGGCCCGACCCGCTATGCCGAGAGTCGCCAGATCCGTTTGCTGCGCACCGATGGCACGATCGAACCCATCGACTTGCAGGCCTATACCGAAGGGATGCAAAAGGCGCTTCCCCAAGTCAAACCCGGTGATGCCATTTTTGTGCCGGAAAAGACCGATATCAACGAGAAGTCCTGGTTGAAAGTGGCACCCGGACGGGCGGTGATGGTGATGGGGGCGGTGCGGATCCCGGGCCGCTATGAATGGTCTGACGAGATGTCGTTGCTGGATCTGATCGCCCACGCCGGAGGACCCAACGAGCGGGCCGATATCGCCAAGGTGCAGATCCTGACCGCCGAAGGGGGGCAGGCCACGCCGACCCTGTTTGATCTCGACAAGTTCCTTCATCAGGGCGGGGCGCTGGCCAGCCTGCCGAAGATCCGGGCCGGATTCACCATCATGATCCCCGAGCTGCCCACCGATCCCAGTGACAACAAGTCCCAGTGGGTGCGCCAGTCACCGGACAGTTCCATCTATATCTTCGGTCAGGTCGGAGCCCCCGGTCGCTATGCCTTCAATGAGCAGATGGGGTTTATCGACATCCTGTCTGCCGCCGATGGTCCGACTGCGGCGGCGGATCTGCGCAATGTGCGTATCGCCCATCGCAGTGGCAGCACTGCGCGGGTCAGCAAGCTCGACCTTGCTCTCTACTTTGAAACCGGCGATGAAACCTTGCTGCCCAAGGTGCTGCCCGGCGACTCCATCTACCTGCCGGAGAAGAATCGCCCCTGGCTCGACGAGCCCAAGGAGAACACCATTCGGGTGTTGGGGGCGATTGCCCGTCCCGGTCGCTACCGCTTTGACTCCTCCATGACCCTGCTGGATCTGCTGGCCGAGGCAGGGGGCCCGACCAGCAGCGCCTATATCAAGAAGATTGTGGTGATCAACATGGCTACCAGTGGTCAGGGGGATCAGGCCCGCAGCTTCGATCTCGACGGCTTTGCCAAAGAGCCCGACTTTAGCCAGTTGCCGGTGCTGCGTGCAGGGGACACCGTCTTTATCCCTGACAGCAAGAGCAGTAACTGGGCCATCTTCATGGATGGCATGCGCGACATTCTGACCACGATCTCGGTGGTGGCCCTGGTCGGGACGCTTTGATATGAGCATCCCCATTCAATATCTGGAGCTCGAATCCCTCTACGCGGCGACGGTCGCCCGGGGGATCCGCTCGCTGGCGGTCACCTCGTCGGAAGGGGGAGAGGGGGTGAGCTCCATCTGCGATGCGCTGGCAAGGCGCTCGGAGGCGGATGGGCTGCGCACCCTGCTGGTGGATCTCAACCTCTATCATCCCGGCCGCGCCACGGCGGTTGCCTGGGGGCCTAATGATGTGCCCGAGCCGGTGGCCACTGGCCGGTCGTTGTCCCTGCTCCCGGCGCCGGGTAAGGATCTGATGGCTTTTCGCAACAAGGATACCTTGCGCCAATTGCTGGTTCGCTGGCTGGAGCATTACGATGTGGTGATCTTCGATACCTCGCCGCTCACCGCCCTCAATCGGGGCAATATTCCGGCCGATCAGGTGTGTGGGGCCTGTGAAGGGGCGCTGCTGGTGGTGCTGGCGGGAGTGACGCCGACGACCGTGGTACAAAGTGCGGTGGATAAACTGACCCGTGCCGAGGCCAATCTGATTGGCGCAGTCTATAACGACAAGCTCAACCCGGGGCTGGCCAGCGAGATCCTGCGCGAACTCAACCGGCTGCCCAGCAACCGGGTGACCGAATGGCTCAAGCGCTGGTGCCGGCGTAGTGCCTTGCTCAATTTCCGGATCTGATCGCCCGCTGATGGAGACCCGATATGGATGACTGGTTGCGATCTGCTCCGGCAACCCTGCAGGCGGTGCGCGAACTGCGCAACCGGCTGGCACAGGGGCTCTCCCTGTTTCAGGTCTCCCCAAAGGATCAAGCTAACTGGCTGCTCTGTTTCAGTGAGCTGGCCACCAATAGCGTCAAGCACACAGCGCCTCCCGCGACCCGGCTCTGGCTCACGCTAAAAGAGGATGAAACGGGTTTGAGTCTGATACTGGAGGATGATGGTGGTCCGCAACCCGGTCTTGCCAGTGCGCCGTTACCCGATGAGCTGCAGGAGGGGGGATACGGGCTGGCGCTGGTGCACCAGCTATTTGCCGAGGTGCACTTCTCTCGCGACGGTGATCGCAATCGCGTGACCCTTCGCCAGCAGGGCCCGGTCAACCAACTGCCGGTGATCGCGGTGATCGACGATGACAAGGTGATGCGTGCCCTGCTCACCGCTTACCTTCATGAGCACTATCGGGTTGAAAGTTATGCCGACTCCCATGCCGCCCTGCTGGCGCTCGGGAAGCAACCCCCCGCGCTGGTGCTCTCCGATATCGAGATGGAGGGGATCGATGGCTTTGGGCTGCGCCAGCAGTTGATGAAGGATCCCAAGATGAAGGGGGTGCCCTTTATCTTCCTGACCGGTCATCAGGATCAGTGGACCCAGAGTCGGGCGGGGGCGCTGGGGATCGATGACTTTCTGGTCAAACCCATCACCAAGCAGGACCTGTTGCTGGCGGTTTCGCGGGTGCTGCAACGCTCGCAGCAGCTCAAGTCGCAATGGGGCGAGCAGCTGGACCAGCGCATGACCTCGGCGCTGCGCCCGTTATTGCCCGCCACCTCCATAGGGGGATACCAGCTGGCGCTGCAAACCCGCGCGGCTACTGTGGGGGGCGGGGATTTTCTGCTGGTCAAGGATCGGGTGCTGTGGCTCGGGGATGTGATGGGCCACGATGCGGAAGCCAAGTTTTTTGCCCATGCCTATGCCGGTTATCTGCGCGGTTTGCTGACCGCCCACGATCTGGAGCGCGCCCCCGCCCGCTTGCTGACCATCTTGTCCAATGCGGTTCACAGTGATCCGCTCCTTGGGGCTACCCTGCTCACCACCCTCTGCATTGAACTCGGCAACGAGGGGCGGGTGCAGTGGGCCAGCGCGGGCCACCCGGCACCCTGGCTGGTTGGGCCCGGTACCATCCGTCAGGTCGGCGTGACCGGCCCCTTGCCCGGTTTGCGCCCGGATCCCCACTTCGTGACCAATGAGCGTCAGCTCAAGCCCGGCGAGATCCTGCTGTTCTGGACCGACGGCCTGCTCGATAGCCGTGATGCCGCAGAGCGCCAGCGCTGGGAGTCGCAGCTAAAAGAGATCTGCCTGACTTCGGGGCCCGGTCTTGAGCAACTGGCTCATCGCATCGCCCGCTGGTTTGATGAGCGCATCAATGATGCCGCCCTCGATGACATGACCCTCTTGCTGGTCGCCTGTCCCGGCGCCTGATCCTGCCCCTCTTTGCCTGACTGGCCCGCTCTATGCAACACCTCATTTCAGGTGGCATGGAGCCACGGGAGGAGGTGCCTATGTTACCCATGCAGCAGATCTGGCTGGCCATCGATGCGCGTCAGGTCGGTGGAATAGAAGTTCACATTATCCACTTGGCCAACGATCTGCTGGCCAGGGGATTTCGCCCCACCATAGTGCTGGTGAGCAACCACGGCATGACCCCCTTTACGACCCTGCTCAAACAACAGGGCTTGCCTTACGAGGTGTGCCAAAACAGCCGCGATTTTATGCGCCGTCTGGCTCGCCAGCCGGCTTCTGTGCTGATCCATACCCACGGCTACAAGGCCGGGGTGCTGGGGCGACTGACGGCCTGGTTCACCGGTAAATCGGTGGTTTCGACTTTTCACAGTGGGGATGACGGGGAGGGGTTGCTGAAGTTTTACAGCTGGCTGGATCGCACCACAGCGCGTTTTGCGAAGTGTATTGCAGTAAGCGAGCCCATCGCTCGCAAATTGCCTGTGCCAAGCACGGTGATCAGCAACTTTGTCCCCATGCCTGCGACGCCGGCTACGGTAACTGGCAACCGGATTGCCTTTGTCGGCCGCCTCTCGCCGGAAAAGGGGCCGGAGGCGTTCTGCCAGCTGGCTGCCTTCTGCCCGGATGGGGCGTTTCATCTCTACGGGGATGGCCCCATGAAAAGCGGCTTGTTGCAGCAGTATGGTGATCGCGTCCAGCTTCATGGTTTCCAGAACATGGCCAATGAGTGGCACAACATCGACCTGCTCTGCATCACCTCCCGCTTTGAAGGGTTGCCGCTGGTGGCCCTGGAGGCGATGGCTCACGGCATACCGGTTTGTACCTTTGCGGTGGGGGGCCTGGTCAATCTGATCGACCATAAATCCAATGGCTGGTTGGTGGAGCCCGGCCATGTGCGGGATATGGCGGAGCTGGTCAACTACTGGCTGCGCAGCGATGGGGTGGTGCGCAGCAAAATGAGTCAGGCGGCGCGCAACACCATCGCCCGCGGGTACAGCGTGAGCAACAGAGTGACCGATATTCTGGCCGTCTACGGCGCCTGAATCACGGAGAAACCTGTCAAAACGAGTGGCCGCTGGCTACTCGTTTTTTTATGTGCCGGTGTTAGGGGTTGCAGGGGGCGGATTGCTTCTGTGATCACGCAACGCTCGGGTTTCTGCAGTGGGTCACGCGGATATCAGGCCTGTGGATGGGGCCAGATGATGGCGATCAGGTCGCTGGCTTCTCAGTGATCACCGCGGACGTGCCACAAGGATGTGCCATAAAAAAGGCCATTGCAGTGGCAATGGCCTGATGGGGTTGGGGTGTGGTTGAGGTTGGCACAGCGGGATTAGCGCCCCTTTTTGCCAACCATGATGGCGATCGTCTTGCCGATGATATGCACATCCTGCACCAGCCAGCGCCAGGGGTGGAGCAGGGCGACCGAGTAGGCCAGATCGAACGCCAGCTTGCTGCGCACATCATCGAGCGACTCGTCGTAACCCTGATTGACCTGTGCCAGACCGGTAATGCCGGGGGCCACTTCATAGGTGCGTTCGATAAAGTACGGCACCGCATCTTCCAGCCGGTTGGCGATCCCGGGTCGCTCCGGGCGGGGGCCTATCAGCGACATCTCCCCCTTGAGCACATTGATAAACTGCGGCAGCTCATCGAACCGGGTTTTGCGCAGAAAGTCGCCGCTGCGGGTGATCCGGCTGTCCCCCTTGCCACACCAGACTGGCCCGGTGGCCGCCTCGGCGTCGGCGCGCATGGTGCGAAACTTGATCATGAAAAAGAGCTCGGTATGGGTGGCGTGGCTGCGCCCGATCCGCAGCTGACGAAAGAACACCGGCCCCGGGCTATCGAGTCGGATGGCCAGCATGATCAGCGGCCACAGTGGCAGCGTCAGCAGCAGGCCAAGAGTGGCACCGAGCAGATCCATGCTGCGTTTGACCACCAGGGTCAATCTTGGAATGGGGTGTGTCATACGGCTTTCTCCTGTGACATGAAACGTATGGGGGCGCGCAGGCAGTAGCGCAGGGTGCCCATGCCGTTGTACCAGTGTCCGAGTACCAGATAGTGGATCTTGCGAAACACATTGGGCCAGGGGTGGACAGGGGTCAGCTGGATCAGGATGACCAGCAGATACCCCAGCAGTTGCAGCCCCAGCAGCAGCTGAAACAGCAGGGATTGGGTGGCAAGCGGGATGGCGCAGAGCCACAGCAGGGTCAGGCAGAGCGGCATCAACACCCGCAGCCCCTTGCCACTGGCAAAGTTGAAGGCAACCCAGCCGAACTTGGGGTGCAGCAGGGGCAGCAACCGCAACAGCTGCTGGGTGTTGCCAGCCCCGATCCGCTTGCGCCGTGTCGCCTCCAGCGCGGCATCGGAAACTTCCAGCTCCAGTGCGGCGCAGCGATTGTCGTAGACAGCCCGATACCCCTTGGCGATGGCCTGCATCGGCAGGATGAAATCGTCGTTGATGGTATCGGCGGCCAGCGGGGTGAGGCACTCCCGGCGCATCATGTAAAAGGCCCCGTGAGCCCCCAGCATGCCGCCAAGGGCCGACTCGCAGAGCTTGATCTGGCTTTGATAGTGCCAGTAACTCTCCTCGCCCTGGGAGCCCGGTTGCCAGAAGCGGTATGCTTCCCCGACCACCCCTACCTTGGGATCGGCAAAATGGGCGACCGCCAGCAGCAGGCTGTCGATGGGCAGCAGGGCCGAGACATCGGTGAGGGCTACCAGATCGCTGTGCACCCGGGTCATGGCCTCGTTGAGCACGGCGACCTTGCCGCGATTGCGGGGGTGATCAAACAGCCTGATCTGCAACTGCTGCAGGGCGGGATCACCGAGTTGGCTCAGCGCAATGGGGTAGCTGTTGTCGCTGCAGCCGTCGAAATGCACATGCACCCACAGCTTGTCGGCGGGGTAATCGAGGCTGGCGAGGTTTTGCAGCTTGGCCGCGATGGTAGCCGCCTCGTTATAGACCGGCATCAGCAAAGTGATGGTCGGCAGCGCCTCATCGGCGGCCTCTGCTTTGAATCCCCGATCCAGAGGGCGGGGCGGATTGGCGACCTTGCGCGCCTGCCGACCACCGAATTTGAGCAGCAGGGGATAGCCGACATGGTGGTAGACCACCAGTACAGCGCACAGCCAGAACACGGTCATGATCCATTCCATGGGATGCTCCTCTGGTCATCGGGTCGCTTGATCAGCGGCTGTAAAGCTGCTGATAGGCCTGAGCCATCCGGCTCAAGCTGCTTTGCTGGCACACAAACTCACGGGTGACGGCACGCAGGCTATGGCACTGCAGCAACCCTTGTGCCAGAAGCTGGGCAAGGCGGCCGGAATCCCGCTCAGACAGGATATGGCCGCTGGCCTGGCAGACGATCTCTCTGGCCGCACCCACGTCGCTCATCACCACCGGCACCCCGCACGCCTGTGCTTCCAGCACGCAGAGCGGCATTCCCTCCGCCAGTGAGGGTAGGCAGAAGAGATCCAGCCCCTGATAGAAGCGCGGCATGTTTTCGACCAGCCCCAGAAAATGGACCCGATGGGCGATCCCCAGTTGCTGACACTGTTGTTGCAACGCATTTTGCAAACTGCCGACCCCTGCCAACGCAAGATGCACCTCCTCCGGCAGGGCGCGGATCGCCTCCAGCAGCAAGGTGTGACCCTTGACCGACTCAAGGCGGGCGGCGCAGCCAATCAGTTTGACCCCTTGCGGCAGTCCCATCTCCTGACGGGCGAGGGCGGCGGCGCCCGGGGCAAAGCGCTGCTCATCGATGCCGTTGGAGATCACGGTTGGCGACAGCTGGCCCAGCTTGGCCAGCAGCTTGTTGGCCACCGGCGTGGCATCGGCCACCAGAATGGGTTTGAAGGCGCGCAGCCCCCACAGGGCCAGCGTGCGCTGATGGGGATCATCGAGATACCAGGCATCGTGCTCTGTGTGTACCAGGGTAGGCACCCGGGCCAGCCGACTGGCCAGACCGCCATAGAGCATGGGCCCCAGATGGTGGGTATGTACCGCGACGGGCTTGAGTTGGCTCAGCAGCCGGGTGAGCCGCCAGAGGGTTGCCAGCGACCAGCCCGCGGGCTTTTCCAGACAGTGAATATTGCCCGTGAAGGGATGCAGAGCGGGCCATGCCCTTAGCACATCCCCTTTGCGCCCTTCGAGGGAGATGATATGCACTGGCTGCTCGGCAGGGCTCGCCTGAGTGAGGTTGAGCACCATGGTCTCCAGCCCGCCGGGCTGCAGGTGCTGCACGATTTGTACGACAGGTTGCAAGACAGGTTGTAAGACGGGCTGGGCGCTGGCGCCCCTGCGGGGATGGGGTTTGTGCGACGGGGTTGATGACAACATGGTTCGCGCTCCGGCAAGGAAAGGGGTGACACCCCGGATAGCGGGAGAATGCGAATCTTGTACCACTCTTGCGATCTGCCCACAGAGGCGATCAGCTCCTCTGGTGGCATTGCCTTTGCATCGTGCGGGGGGAGGGCTTTTCTCAGGGAGTGATGCCATGCCTGTCCAGTTCTATTACAACCTCTACATCATTCTCTTTGCCGCCTGGCGGCGCCGCTATCTGCTGGTGATCCCGGTACTGGTGATGCCGCTGGTGGGCGTGACGATCGGCCTGCTCACCCCCAAGGAGTATGAGAGCCGCACCACCTTTATGGTGCCGCAAGATGCCAACCAGACCCCGACCCTCAAAGATCTGATCACTCAGGAGAGCCTGAAAGATCGCTTTGCGGTGCTTGAAGCCCTGCTGCGCAGCCGTTATGTGCTGGACGGGGTGGCGCGGGATCGCGGTCTGGTCAATGACGAGACCCCACCCGACCAACGTGATCTCATCATGGACTGGCTCTCGAGTGCCGTCTCGCTGCGGCTGATCGGTGATGAGGTGATCGAGATAAAGGTAAAAGCGGATTCTGCGGCCAACAGCGCCGGTTTGCTCGAAGCCATTTCGCGGCGCTTTTTCTTCAACCTGCTCAGCAAGGGGCGCCAGTCGGCGGAATCGTCCGAACGTTTCCTGCAAAGCCAGCTCGACAGCCGCCGCAGCGAACTGCAAGCGGCTGAGCAGCTGCTCGCCGACTTCAAACGGGAGCATGCCAGCGCCTTGCCCCAGCAGCAGAGTACCAACGTCGCCCGTCTCTATGGCTTGCAGGAGCGTTATGCCGAGAGCCTGATCACCCTGCAGCAGGCCAAGGCCCGGGTCGATCAGCTATCGCAGGGGCAGGAGAGCCAGCTGGCCCGCCAACTGGATGAGAAGCTGCAACTGATGCGCACCGAGCTGGTGTTGCTGCGGGCCCGCTACAGCGACGAGCACAGCAAGGTTCAGAGCCTGCGCTATCAGATTGACCAGTTGCAGCAGGAGTTTGAGCAGCTCAAATCCCAGCCGGATATGGCGCGCGGACCCGAGTGGCAGTTGGCCCAGACGCAGCTGACGGAGGCGGAGCAAAACGCCGCTGGCTTGAAGAGCCAGCTGGATGGGCTGGACAAGGTGGTCGACTCTCAGGGCGATACCGAGCGTCAGCTCGCCGAGCTGGAGCGGGATCTGGCGGTCAAGCGCACCCTCTATCAGGATTTGCTGCTGCGCTATGAGAAGGCCAAGGTGACCGGCGATCTGGGCAACTTCGAGCAGGGGGAGCGGATCAAGGTGATCGACAAACCCTTTGCCCCCAGCAAGCCGAGCAACTACCCGCTCTGGCTGTTTTTGCTGGCGGGCATTGTTGGCGGGCTGGGGCTAGGCTGCGGTCTGGCGCTGGTGGCGGAACTGGCGGATGCCAGCCTGCGCCGCTCCGATCAACTGGCCGCCCTGGTCAAAGCGCCGGTGCTCAGCCGCATTCCCTACTGCGAGCCGGTGCCGGACTATCCATCCAATAGTGATCATGCGCTGGATGGGCAGGTGTTGCCCTTGTCACCAGAACCGGGTTGATTGCCACAAAAGCTGGCTATCAGCCGGAATCTGAATATTTCTGAAAAGGCCTTGTGATAAGGCCTTTTTATATCGTGCAGATGGTGGAGTAAACATCGCGGCAAGCCGATAAAAGAGGAGATAGGCTTCATTTTCTGCTTACGTTTCTTGACGGTAGCTTTACCAAGTGATACAAGTGGAACTGGTGCTGCTCGTTGGTAACACATTGATTTTACAATAATTTATTGGTTTTGATGACGAGTTGAAGGGGAAGTTAGATGAAAGGTGTTGTTAACACATTAATAGAACCTTCCATTTAATTATTGTTATAAGACTTAAGGATGTCAGGTTATAGATGAAGAACTCTGAAAACTTCAAAACTGTCTGGTGGGGAATCCTCGTTGTTGTCTTAGGATTCTATTTTTATGGGCGATACTCGAAGATTATCGAGGGGAGTCCTTCTTACTTTGACGTTGTCGTTTTCGTAATATGGATTGGGGTTTGCCTTGCGCCAATATTCCAAGAAATGGATTTATTTGGTATAAAACTAAAACAGCAAATAGATGATTTAAAGAAAGATGTAAACTATCAACTTTCCATACTCAAAACTGAAATTAAGTCTTCAATCGAAGTATCGAATGCTAACAGTAATCAAATATATTTTCAGTCTGGTACTGTTCCGCCGAAAGATTCTGAGATACCAGATCTCTCGGAACAGATATAACGTACTCTGGATAAAATGGGCATTAAAGCCGCCTCAGAAGATGATGTATGTGATTACGACGTTGATCCAGTCCATGTCGAAATGTTCAAGATCAGATTGTCTTTTGAAAATCTGTTGCGAGAATATTCAGATGTAGATGAAAAGTATCGACGTAGATACTCCGTTGGTAAGCTATTGAATGAACTAAGAAACTATGAGCAAATATCCAAGAATGTTCTTCATGGTGTAATGGAGGTTATATCAGTGTGTAACTATGCGGTTCATGGCGAACCCCTCTCACAAGCTCAAATAGCTTTCGTCAGGGAATCTGCTCCAGGACTGCTTAAAGCATTAAAAAATGAGTTGCAAAATGGTTTATAACAAAGCATTGCGGAAGACAGCTAGGAGGTTTGATTGGCCGGTAGGCGCAATCGAACGGTCACGCTTCTTTGATCGAACCTACGCCTTCCTTCATCGCTAATTTTAGCCAAACCTTTTTCATACAATGGCGGCTTTATGCTCTTAAGGACACAGATGATAACTGAGATTGAAAAAGAACTATGTGAAGGCTTCGAGAGAAATTTATTTTTGGCGGCGCAAAAAAACCTCACTGAAAAATTAAATCCATTGCGCTTGAATAATTATTCTTATGCAATGCGTGAACTTACTAGGCATGTATTGTATAGGCTAGCGCCTGATGATTACGTTATTGCTTGCCCTTGGTATAAGAATGAAACGAATAAAGATAAAGGAGTCACAAGAAAACAAAGAGCATATTACGCAGTCCAAGGTGGCCTTGACAATTCATATGTAGAAAACACTCTTGGTCTTGAAGTCGATGACATTCACAGTCGTTTAGTAGGGGCTATCAATAGCTTGAGCAAATTTACACATATTGAACCGAAAGTGTTTGATTTGCCTGAAGCAGATATTGATGCTTTGGTAAACGAAACGAGTGAGTCAGTCTATAGTTTTTTGGCAACTATTAGAGATTGCCGAAAAATGCTCATAGACAGTTTGTGGGAACATATTGATACAGCTGTAATAGATGAAACGCTCAGACAAACAATCGTTGCTATAGATGAGCTGGCCACCCACCACTTCATCGACGAAGTTTACACAGACAGGGTAGAAATATATGAAATAAATTATGAGTCTATCAAGTTTCGGGGATATGGCTCGATTGGATGTGAACTTCAGTGGGGGGCAAATTCTGATCTAAGGCGTGGAGATGGGGTAGTGCTGCGCCAGTCATTCCCATTTGTGTGTGAACTGACAAGTCCTGTTGATGCGCCAGAAGAAATCGAATGCATTGAAGATTCGCTTAGCGTAGATACTAGTTCTTGGACCGACGTAAGATATGGTCAAGATGAGGATGCATAACACGGTGCTAAAGTTGGACGCCAATTACGCTGCGATCCATTGGTACTCAGGGTATCCGCATGAGTGCTCATTAATTAGCCATTCAGGCAAGTCCGGCCAATAAAACCCGCTCTAAAAATGCCGGATTCATCATGCAGCTCGTAGGTTCGATTAGCCGGTAGGCGTAATCGGACGATCGCGGTGACACTCCCCGCCAATGTGGCAAGTACGTCCCGACCGGTGTCAGCTAGAGAGTGAATGTCGGGGCGCAGAAGTGGCCATATGAGCGTTTTGGCGAGTTAAAAGAAAGGCCGCGAACGTCCGATTACGCTTCGCTAATCGAACCTACGGTGCTGAGTTAGCTGACAGAATACGGGTGGTATTCAAACCAAAAGTTGTGCAGCCTCTGCCGAAAGCCATGGTTACGGCAAAAAATCAGGGAGCCATAGCTCCCTAATCGCAACACACGGGGTGATAAATCAGCCGATGGCGGGTGCCAGTTGCCCGTTGGCGGGCTGCAGGCGTCCTTGGTTACGGCGTTGATAGCGCCATGCCAGCAGTAGCGGCATGCCGAGCAGCAGCTGGGCGGCCAGCGGGATCTCCTCGATGGGGGCGGCCAGTGCCCCTTCCGGAATAATGCCCCCCTCAATTTCGGCCGCCAGTTTGAGCTCCAGCGCATTGCCAAAGTCGGCGAAAGTGGTGGCATTGATCACAAAGGCATCCTGACCGCCCGCCACGTTCTCCACATACCACTCTTGCAACACCCCATCGGCATAGTCCTGACCTATGGTGATGCCGTTGATGGTATCGATGCCTGAGGCGAGCAGTTGATCCCGCACGGTAGAGGTATCCAGCCCGTTGTTCTGGATACCGTCACCTGACACATCCATCACCTGGCGGGCGGCGGTGTAGTTGTTGGTATCAAACTGCTGGGCACCAAAGGCCATGGCCGAACCGGGGGCCGTCATCCCCGCATAGGGGCGGACCAGGGCATCCAGGGTGGCGGCGAAGTTGTTGATGGAGGTCATATCGTAGAGGTGGAACCAGTCGGTCATCAGACTTTGCTGGTTGCTGCTGCTCCACATGATCATCTGTACGGCGATGGACCCGAGTTTGCCACCACTGGTGTCGAGGATGGCGCTTTGTACATCCTGACTGTAAAAGGCGTCCACATACCCCTGTAATTGCAGATTGAATTCCGATGAACTGACGCTGCCCGACACATCCATCAGCAGTTGCAGTTCGGTATCGACTTCGGTCAAGGCGTATGCGGGGGAGGTTACCAACAACATCCCCAGCAGCCCTGCCAACGGTTTGAGTTTCATTGCCCACTCCTTCTCCTTGGCGCTAGTGCCAGCAGGGGGAATGAATAAAGCGTGCCAGCTTTGTTGCATCCTCTGACTTGGCTTGGTCCGGGTGAGGCCGGGCAGGCATGGAACTTGCGACAGCGGTCAAAAGCGCTGATAACCGGCAGGAGTTGCGATGGAGAGCCGTCCCTGGCAGTGGGCACCCAACTGGCTGCTACTTGGTTTGGCCAATCAGTGGGGCATGGTGTGGCTCAATATGGGCCACTTCAACCTGCTGGTGGTGTTGCTGATTGCTATCTGGTGGCAAATTGCATCGCGGGTTGCACCGAGCTGGCGCCCGCATCCACTGGTGCTCGCCCTCTTTATCCTGCTGATCTTGATCCCCAGCGCCAGTTGCAAGGCGCTGGCCTGTCTGTTGCTGGTGGCCTCGCTGTGGCGCCTTCATCAGAGTGGCGATGAGCGGGCGGTGTTGCAGATTGTGCTCGCCTTTACCGTGGCAGTGTTGTGGGGGCAGCAGGTGTTTGCCCTGCTCTCCGGCCCTGTGCTGGCGCTCGACGCCTGGGGGGTGGGCCAGTGGTTGCAGCTGCTGGGCTGGGAGACTCGCCTTGATGGCAATCGCATCGAGCGGCTGGGAGGCCATGCGCTGATTGTGCTCAAGGGGTGCTCCTCGTTTTCTCAACTCTATCTGGTGGTGCTCTCCTGGCTGGTCTCCTGCTGCTGGCTGGCGCCGGATCGGCCCCTCTACCGGCAGTGGCCCATGTTGCTGCTGGTTTGCCTGCTCTATATTGGGGCCAATCAGCTGCGGCTGGTGCTGATGAGCCTGGATCTGCGCTGGTACGGCTGGCTCCATACCGGCTCGCTGGCCCAGCTCTACCAGTGGGCCATCATGTTGCTGGTGATGACCATCCTCTTTATCCGGGGGCGCCGTGATACGTCTGTCTAAGGGCTATCTGCTGCTGTTGCTGGTGGCGCTGCTCAGTGCTGCCGCCATGGGCTGGCGTTATCAGAACCGGGCAGTTAACGAGGGGGCCAAGCCCATGCTAATGGAGCTGGTCCAGTTGGGATGGCGCTTGCGGGTGGCTACGCCAGTATTGGGCGGCACCTATGTCAGCTATCAGCTGGCCCATCCTCGCTGTGACGGCCTGTTGCAGGCCATGCTGGTGGCACCGGATCGGGAGGCGATGTCAGTGACGCTGGCGGGTGAAGGGATGAGTCAGGGGGTGATGTTTTTAGGCGAGCTGCACCAGAGCCCGCCGCTGCTCTCGTACCGTCTTACCCAGGGTTGGCGCAAGTTGTGGGGGCTGGCCCCTTATCCCCTCTATCGGGTGGCTTTGCCAACCTCTTGCCTCGGCCTTATTGCGCCGCCGCTGGGGTGACCGACCCCGGTTCACCGTTTGGCAGAATGCGGATCAGCAAGGTATTGGGGGCCAGCATGGGGTCATAGCGGGGCTCCAGTTCAATGGCGCGAGCTCCAAGCAAGCGGGTGAGGGCGGTCAGCCGCACGCTCGCTATCCGCGCACTCTCCAGCATGTCGGTTTGCAGCCCGGGGCCGCTTACCAGCGCAATCCGGGCCGGATCCTTGCGGCCCAAAAACTGATGCAGCTGCTGCTCCTGATCCGCCGGCAGTTGTGTCTCCGCTTGCTGGTACTGCAGTTGCAGCTGGGGCTGTTCGGCCATTTGTTGTTCCCGCAACTGGTTGAGGATCGGCAGGGTCTCATTGACCGGCTCCTGACGGGCGCAACCGGTGAGGATCAGCAGCGGCAGCATAAGGGGCAACAGGCGGGGCAGGACGCTGTCTTTGGCTGTGGAGCGGGGAGTCTGGTTGGCCATACGCAGTCACTTCAGGAGGATGAGTTGGCACCAGTTTGCAATGTTTTCAATCCCTTGGCCAGTTGTTCAATCTCGCGGCGCCACTGGATCCAGGCGGCAGAGGGCAGTTGCTCTGCCACCTGCCAGCGGGTCGGCAGCTGATCCCGCAGGCGCTCTAGCAGCAGGGCGGCCTCTACTTGATAGGGGGCCTCCTGCTCCAGCCAGGCGAGCCAGCGCAGATCCTCGATGGCTTGCTGCAACAGCAGCAGATCGTGGGAGAGGCGGTGCGCCTCGCAGGCTTGCGGGCCGAGCAGCATAAAGTCGCTCTCCCGCCCGTCGGTGGGGTCATAAGGCAGGGCGGTGGGCATGCGGCCATGCCACTGCAAATAGCCCTCGGCGCCGCTTTGCCACAAATAGAACCCGGCGGCTCTCGGGGTGCCCAGATTGTAAAACCAGGGGGTGACCTTGTGCTGGCGTACCCGCGCCACATCGGCCTTGTCGGCGCCAAAGCCTGCGTTGATCAGGGCAATCTCCACCTCTGCCAGCAGACCAACCTGACCCGGATGATTGAAGTGGCCTGCGCGGATCACCGCCGGATCCCGCCGTTTCATCTCCCGCGCCAGGCTGGTGATGGCGGGCAGGGTGGCGAGATCCGGCTCATCAAACAGGCTCCATGCCAGCGGGGGCAAGCCGCTGGCGGTCAGTGCCTGTTGCCGCGCCTGCCACTGATCAAGCTGGTTGGCAGGGTCTCCCCCCCAGCGTTTGAGCGGGGTATAGGCCAGCAGGGGGGGCACAAAGCCGAGCCCGGCCGCCTCTCCCGTGATCTCCCGCATCCCCGCTTCATCCTGTGGCAGGGCGGGCGAGAGGCCGCTGATCCCGAGTTTGGCGAGCCGCTCCAGATCACAGCGACTGGCCTCGGCGATCTGCTCTTTTAACTCCTCGGGATTGGGGCTCAGCCAATTCAGATAAGGGGGCGCTTCGACATAGATGCCGACGGGCTTGCTGGCCGCGGGCAGGGTCAGCGGCAGCACCTCGATAGTCAGTGGCAGCTGCACCAGTTGCTGTTGGCTGAGCAGCTGAATATTGCCCAGAAAGTGACCCGCAGGCGCATCGCGGGGGACGGTGATCTGCAGCACCAGACGCCGTGGCACGTCTGCCAGCAGGGTGAGCCCGGCGATCCCCTCGACCAGCTCCTGGTCCGAGGGGGCCAGCAGGGTGCCGCTCGCCTGCGGGCGAACCAGATGCCACTTGCCGTAATAGGGGGTCAGCGCCAGCGGCGATCCTGCCTGCTCGGGGGGCTGGATCACCAGCAAGGGGGCCGGATCGTCGGTGGCGGCGTGGATGGCAAACTCCAGCAACAGCTGGCTGCCACGGGCGGCCAGCACCGGTTGTGAAGCCTGCTGCAACGCATCGGCCGCAGATAGCGGGGCGATCTGCAGGGTTGGGGCGGCATCCGTAATCGGCGTGAGGCTCAGTTGCTGCGAAGCTGGGGCTGGGGTTGGGGAATAGGGGGCCAGAGTCCACTTTTCCAAAAACAGCTGGCGCTGCTTGGTCAGCACGCTTGCGGTAGCGTCGGCCAATACGGCGAGAGCTTTTCCACTATTCGGGAGAGCCTCTTTGCTGGTGCTGGCCGGATAGGGGGCAAGCAGCAGCCCTGCCAGGTATTTGGCATCCGGTGAGTGGCCCACCAATGTGATAGTGAGCGGGCCGCCGGGGTGGTTCAGGGTGACATGAACGGGGCCGCCTTGACGCGCCCCGAACAGCTGCCAGGGATCCGGGTTTGGCAGTGCCTCGCGCGACTGTCCCGCCAGATAGCGCTGCGTTAGCCACTCCTGCGGTTGCCACTGCTCGGCCCAGATGGGCTCGCCATTGACCAGCACGCTGCGCTCGAAGGGGTGGGGGAGGTACTCCCACTCGCCGGGATCATCGAGCCAGAGGGTGAGCTGGTAGCGTCCTTTGGCGACCTCCAGCCGTACGCCATCCAGATTGCGCAGCCCATCGCGCACAAGGGCATCGCCGGAGGGGCGCAAGATGGGGGTGGGATGGCCAATCAGCCGGGGATCCCCCGGGCTCAGGGCCTCAAAGCCGGTAAATCGGGGCGCGGCGGCCGCCCCCAGATCCAGCGCAATGGTGCCCGCTGGCAGAGTCAGACCGGGCTCCCAGTACCAGCGGTGAATGGTCATTGAGGGGGCGTTATCGGCCATAAAGAGATAGAGCTTGGTGAGTTTGTCCAACGCCAGCGCTCTGGGCTGGCTGGTGCGCCACTCACTCAAGGCAAAGCGCTGGGTGAAGGGGCCGGGGGCGACAATCCGCTCCAGATTGACCCGGCTGCGGTAGTTGACCGAGGCCCCATCGTCGATACGCAGGATCAGGGTTTGCGGGCGGGCGCTGGGGTTATGGCCCTCGATCACCAGTTCATCATCGCTGCCCACCGGCCAGCTGTGGGGGCTCAGATCGAGCCGCTGGGGTGTCTGGTTACTGGTTAGGGGCAGCGGGGTCTGCCCCTCCAGCCGAGTAGCGCCCATCGCTGCATTGGCGCAGAGCAGGATAACCAGCCAGAGCCCTCTGCTCATCCGGGCAGCCCCTTCAACCAGTTGTTCAGCTCGGCAGCCTTGTGATCCCAGCTTTGCAGGGCCACCTGCTGTTGGCGCGTGTGGCGCCCTTCGCTGCGGGTGAGCCCCTCCCAGCCACTCTCCTGAAACCAGCCCGGATTGGATTGATCAAAGGCGGCCCGATTGATGGCCTGGGCCAGGCTCTCTCCATCGTGGGGCAGCTGGATCTGATCCCGATAGCCATCGAGGGCCGGAAAATCGGTGCTGACGATGGGTCGCCCTGCGGCCAGATATTCGCGCAATTTCAATGGATTGCAGGCACGGATCTGGGCGTTGTCGACAAAGGGCAGCAGACTCACCTGCCAGTGCTGGGCATAGGCCGCCAGCGTGTGATGGGGACGGGGCCCCAGCAGATGGATATTGGGGAGCCCCTTGAGGGGGGAGATATCGGTCTGGACCGGGCCAATCAGCACCAGATCCCAGTGAGGCAGGGCGGCAGCCGTCTCTGCCAGCAGGGGGATATCAATCCAGTCGCTCAGGCTGCCGTAAAATCCGGCAATGGGGCGGCCGGAGGGAAGATCCGCCGGCCGCTCTCTGGGGGGCATAAACAGCTCGAGATCCACACCGTGGCTGAGGAGCCGGGTTTTATGGGGGGGAAAGCGGCTGGCCAACGCGGGGCTGGCGGCCAGAATGAGATCCGCTTTTTCCACCAGTCGGGCTTCGCAGTGGGCAATGGCTTGATGATCCACCCCCGCCAGCGCCGAGAAGTCATCGCCGCAGTAGTAGATCACCGCCCGCTCTTCGAGCTTGCCAATCAGATCGACGGCGCTGGGCAGGGAGATCCAGAGCAAGGGGCGATCCAGATCGGGCAACTGGCGCCGGATCTGCGCCGCCAGCCAGTGGCCATTGATCTTGCCCGCCAGCCGACTGCCGGGCAGCGGTAAGGCGAGCGGCGGCAGAACCCGGGGACTGCTGACCTCTGATGGCGCAACCGACTGGCTGCCAGCATGGCGCGCGCCGCGCAGCACCGCCCCCAGTTTGCGGACGATGCGGGTGAGATCATGAAGGGTAAAGCGGGGGCAGCGCATGCCGATGGAGTTGACCCAGAGCACTTGATAATCGGGCAACAGACGCTTGATCAGGTGTTGGGTGCTGGAGGGGTGCTGGCCCCAATCCTCGCCCAGTACCACCAGTTGCGGCAGTGAGTGTGGTTTCATGCAAAGGTCTCCGAAGCGTGTGCGGGGTCGCTGTGATCCTGTGGCTGCAAGGGACGCAGTACGGTGGCCGGGACACCCGCTGCCAGCACACCTGCGGGCAGATCCCGGGTGACGACGCTGCCTGCGGCGACAATGGTGCCGGCGCCTATGGTGACACCGGCCATCACCATCACCCCGGTGCCAAGCCAGACATCCTGCTCCAGCACAATGGCCCCCACCTGTTCATCGCGATCCGGTTTACCAAGAGCGCGGTCGCGGGCGTTGACCGGGTGCCCCGGGTAGCCCGCCAGAAAGGCACGCCCTGCAATTCTGACGTTATCCCCCAGCACTATCTTGCTGCCCACCGCCAGGGTGGTTTGCCAGCCAATCCCGACATTGCGGCCAATGACCAGCCTTGGTGTCTGGCTCGATGCTCGGCCGCTGATGGTCATGGCGGCGCTGAGGCGGCAGTCGGCGCCGATCTCGATGGTGACCGGACCGCTGATATAGGGGATGCCGCCATAGAGATAGAGGCGCGGGGCGGGGGCCGTCAGGCGAGATTGAAACAAGGGGGTCCACCAAAGGGTGCGGGTCAGGGTCGCCAGCGCGTTGCTGCCCAGCAAATAGAGCCGATAAAGCAACCGATGCAGGGGAGGGATCACGGGGAATGACCAGTGGCGGGCACTTTTGGCCAGGCGCCATACCCGGCGGGCCAGTGGCGTCTCCCCCTGTTTGGCCCAGCTTTTCATCCGATGCAGGTTGATGGTGTTCATGGCGACCTCTCCCTCTGGTGCAGTCCGTTGCTCGCTAAGCAGAAAGCAGGGATCGGGCCAACAGGACGACCCCAGCGTGATCGGGCCAAATGGGGATAAGAGGAGAGTCAGATTGCGCCGGTCGGTGCAATTTGCAGCCAGCGTTGTGCAAAACGCAAATGCCAGTCTCATTCTGGGCCTGTTCAGGCCGGTTAAGCCGCGCAGAGGGGCTATCGTTTCTGGGCGGGAGTGAGTGGCGTGGGCTTTGCATTAGCGGTAGCTGACCCGGAGCGGGATGCTTCGGGTGGCTGGGAGGCCCTATGAAACTTGGTGTGAACCAGATTGCCATGCTCTATTACGCCGGCGGCTTGCTCCTGATGAAGGGGATCTCCCTGCTGATGTTGCCGGTGTTGACTCATCAGCTGCTGCCTCGTGAATACGGTCAGCTGGAGGTGCTGCTAACCCTCATCAATCTGGGCTCCCTGATCCTTGGCTTCGGGCTGGTGGATGCCCTCTACCGTTTTGCCGGACTGGCGAAAGATGAGCAGGAGCGCCAGCAGGTAGTGGCCCGCATGTTTGGGCTGGTCTGGCTGATCGCCTTGGCCAGTCTGGTGCTGCTCTGGCTGCTGGCACCTGTGGTGCAAGCCTGGCTGCCGGTGGAAACCCGTCTTGCGGATGTGCGCTGGGTGCTCTGCGCCCTGCCGTTTGAAGGGGTGATCGGCGTGCCGCTGGCATGGCTGCGGATGCGCAATCAGGCGCGGCTCTTTTTCGTGGCAACCGCAGGCAAGGCGGTGATCCAGTCCCTGCTGACTGGCTGGTGGCTCTGGCTCGGCTGGGGCGTGAGCGGGGTGCTGGCCTCCGGCACCCTGACCTGCGTTGCACTGGCGTTGCTGCTGAGCCTCTGGCAGTGGCGAGATAGCGGGATCCGCTTTGACTGGCAGCACTATCGGCCGCTGCTGCGCTATGGATTGCCCCTGGTGGTGAGCGGGCTGGCAGGCTTTGCCCTGAGTGGACTGGATCGCTGGCTGCTGGCCGATGTGGTGGGTGAGGCGCTGCTCGCCTACTACGCGGTGGCGGGCAAGCTGGCGCTGGCAGTGGGACTTCTGCTGCAACCCTTTGCCCTCTGGTGGTATCCCCGCCGTTTCATGCTGCTGCGCGAACCGGATGGACTGCGACTCAATGCTCACTACAGCGTGATGGGGTCGGTACTGGGGTTTGTTACCGCGGGGATTGTCGGGCTCACCGCCCCCTTGCTCATTCGCTGGCTGACCCCGGAGAGCTATCACGGGGCGATTGCCTATATTCCGCTGCTGGTGCTGGGTATGGCGGTGCGCAATGTTTCGGACTTGCTCAATGTCGGCTGCTTTAGCGGCGAGAAGAGCAATGCCCAGATGGTGATCAATCTGGGCTGCAGTGCCCTTGGGGTCGCAGGCTTTCTGCTCGCCATCCCCCCCTTCGGGGTTGCCGGGGTGATCTGGACCCTGCTGCTGGTCTATCTGGTACGGGCGCTGGCCTTTTATCTGGTGAGCCAGCGGTTGCTGCCGCTGCCGTATCGCCTCTCGACCCTCTGGGCCAGTTCCCTCGGGGCGCTGGCGATGGTCTGGCTCGGCCAATGGTGGGCAGGATCATGGCTCGTCTAACGCCAGCCATCTGGGCAAGCACCATCTGTCTGGTGCTGGCTCTGCTCTGGTGGCGGCTGCCCCATCCTTTGCTGCTGCCGGTGCTTGGCCTTGCCATTCCCGCCATCTGGTTTGCCCTGCGCTGGCCCTTCTTGATGGTGCTGGGGTTTGTCACTTTCTCCTTTTTTCGGCTGCATGAGGTGTTCCCCCAGCTCTATCCCCTCAAGATCCCGCTGCTCTTCTCGCTGGCTGCCATCGGTGCGCTGGTCTGGCACATTTTGTTGACCGGCCGGATCAAGCCCTACTGGAGTCCAGCGCTGAGCTGGCTGACGGCTTTCTTTGTGATGGTCTCCATCGGTGTGCTGTTTGCCAGCAACCGGGGCGAGGCGATCGCCACCTGGACCGGCAGCTACAGCAAGATCTATCTGATGACCCTGGCCACCGCCTGGCTGGTGCGCACCCCGGGGGATTTTGCGCTGGCGGTGCGCACCTTTGTAGTGGCGGGTTGTCTGGTGGCGCTGGTGGCCCTCTACAACAAGGCGAGCGGGATCGGGCTGGTGGAGGGAACCCGGGTGACCATAGGGCGCGAGCTGGGCTCTGTGCTGGGGGATCCCAACGATCTGGCGCTGGTGCTGCTCTTTCCTGCTGGCTTTTCGCTGAGCTTGCTGCTCAATCAGGGCAATGGGGTGGGGGGGCGTTTACTGGGTGGGCTCGGCTTTGCGCTGACTGCTGCCGCCATTATCGCCACTCAGAGCCGCGGCGGCTTGCTTGGCGTGTGTGCGGTCAGCGGCCTGTTTGCCTGGCAGCGGGTGAAGTCGAAAACCCTGTTGATCTCGCTGGGGATGGTCGCGCTGGTGGTGCTCTTTGCCGCTGCAGGGATCAGTGACCGGGCATCTGGCGGCGCCGCCGAGAGTGGCGTCGATGCCTCGGCCATGGGGCGGATCTACGCCTGGCAAGCGGCCTGGGGCATGGCTCTGGGCCATCCGTTGGTGGGGGTGGGCTTGTCCAATTTCTATTACAACTACTTCTTCTACAGCCCCCATTGGGATGGGCTTAATCATGCGGTGCACTCCACCTGGTTCGGGGTGCTGGCTGAAACCGGCTTTGTCGGGTTGGCGCTGTTTATCGGCATGGTGACGGTGGCCCTGCGCAGTTGCTGGCGTTGCCAGCTTGCTGGCATGCCTCCTGCAGTGATCACGGCGATGCAGGGGGTGATGGCCAGCATGGTGGGGTTTGTGATTTCGGGATCCTTCCTGACCCAGGGCTTTACCTGGCCCATCTATCTGGAGTTGGCGCTGGCCGTCGCCGCCATCAAGTACGTGCAGCATGCGGCCACAGAGGTAAAGGCCACCGCTGAGGATCATCAGGAGGCAACCCGGTTGCCGGCAGTGCCACCAAAGGGAGCAAGAGGATGAACGCAACCCCTGTTTTGCTGGTTCACTACGGAGAGGACTGGATCCGCGGCAGCGAACGCTGCCTGCTGGATCTGCTGGCCCACCTCGATCGCAGCCGGTTTACGCCCCTGCTCTGGTGCAATAGTCCGACGCTGGCGGCAGAGGCGGCCACCCTCGGGGTAGAAACCATAGTCGAGCCGTTCAGCCTGCTGCTGGGATGGCAGGCGCCACGTTTTGATCTTGCGGCCCATCGGCGCCTCTCCCGGCGAGCCAGAGAGCTCATCACCGAACGGCAGATTGGGCTGGTACATGCCAACAGCGCGGCCCCTTGTCAGTGGCTGGTGGGTGTCTGTCGAGTGTTGCAGGTACCGCTGGTGTGCCACCTCCATGCCCGTTACCAGCCAAGAGACAGGTTCAGCCTGCGGGTCCATCAGGCAAGCGTGCTGATCGGGGTGAGCGAGCCGGTGTTGACCGGTTGGCGCCAGGATGGCTGCGCGGCCGATCGGTTGATCCGGGTACCCAACGGGGTGGATGCCGCTCGCCTGAATGGCGGTGCTCACTGGCCGGTCGTCGGCATGCTGGGCTTGCCCCCGGGGGATATGATCATCGCAACCGTCGGCTCCCTGATCAAACGCAAGGGGATTGATCTGCTGATCCGCTCGCTGGCTGCCCTGATGGCATCGGGGGAGGAGGCTCAGTTGCTGATCATTGGCAGCGGCCCGGAGCGGGAAGCATTGATGGCGTTGGCTGTCGAGCTCGGGGTGGCCGAGCGTGTCCACTTTCTCGGCGAGCGGCCGGACAGTGCCGCTATCTTGCGAGGCGGGGTGGATCTGCTGGTCTCCGGAGCCCGTGAGGAGGTGTTTGGTCTGACGTTGGCGGAGGCGGGCATGTTGGGGCTTCCGGTCAGTGCCTATCGGGTGGGCGGCATCCCCGAAGTGGTGGAGGAGGGGGCGACCGGCTTGCTGGCAACCCCGGGGGATTGGGCCGAGATGGCTGATCACTGGCGGCAATTGAGCAATCCGCAGCGCCGATGTGAAATGGGGCGGGCCGCTAAGTTGCGTGCTGCACAGTTGTTCACGGTGGCGCGCTATGTCGACGGGGTCACGGCGGTGTGGGACGCCGCGCTGGCTGGTCGTTGGCACGCCGCGGCCCCCACACCCTTCCGACCACTCATTCATTGGGCGGGGCAACGACTCCTTGCCAGAGGGCGCAATATGCTGGCGAGTGGGGTGGCAAAAGTGGCGCAAAAAGTGCAACTGGGTTTTGGCCGCCGCAAGGTGCCAGAGTAAGGGAGCAGCAAGATGAGCATGCAAACTGAGCCGGTGTTTGGAAAGATCATCGTCGTGGATCCCATCCCGTTTCGCGGGGGCTCCAAGGTCGCGACCGAAGTGCTGCTCGATGAGTTGGCCAAACGGATGCCCGGGCTCACATGCCATGTGTTGACCCAGGATCCCGACTCCTGGCCCCGTTGCCAACATCATCCCCTTTGGCTGCCCCACATATTGAAGGGGCGGGAGTCCGGCATCGGTTATCTGCTCAAACAGGGGTGGCAGACCCTGCTGATCCTCTGGTTGGTGTTGCGTTTGGGGCAGGTGAAGTGCCTGGTGGCTGCGTCCGGGCCGGGGGTGGATCTCTGTTGTTACTGGGCGGCCTGCTGGTTACGGTGCCGAGTGGTTCAGCTGATCCATGGCCCTGTGGGATGCTCGGGCCTCTCTGCCAGGGCCTTGCAACGGGCGAGTTTTGTCTTTTATCTCGAATCAACCCGCAGCTCCCTGGCGGCATTGCTGGCCCGGCTTGGCGAGACTGAGTTCCCGTCACACTGGCAGCCATTTACCAACGGCTTGAGCGAGATTGATTGGCCCAAAGCGACCCTGGGTGGTCCCCGCATTTTGTGGGCGGCCTCGTTGCTGCGCTGGAAGGGACTGGAGACCATGCTGGCCGCCCATCAACTGATCCCTGACGCGCGCCCCGAGCTGATAGTGTGCTATCTGCAACCCAAGGGCACGCTGCAGCCCTGCAGCCAGCCTCAGCCACAGCTGCCAGACACGCACTGGTATGCCAACCCCGCCAATCTTGACGAGATCCGATCTCAATGCGGCATTTTTGTCTCCACCAGTCATCAGGAGCCCTTTGGCCTCTCCATTCTGGAGGCTATGGCGGCAGGATTATGTGTAGTGATCCCGGCCGATGGCGCCTGGTGGGACCGACACCTCACCGATGACGTGAATTGCCGCAAATATCAGCCAAACGATCCCGGCGATCTGGCGCGGGTGCTTGGCAGCCTCAATGCCATGCCCGACGTGGTCAAGCGACTTGGCCATCATGCCCGCCTGCATGCCATGGTCCATTACAACGCGGCGGATACCTACCAAAGCACACTGGATCAGTGGGAAGCTATGTTGCGATGGGATGCGTTGAGCCTTGCCGTGCATGGTTAGCGCGCAGTGGTTCCCCACGGGGAGGATGGGGGGTATGAGGGACTTATGGGCAGACTGGTTGTGGGATGCTGGGTGCCTCCGCCACTCTGATGCAGTTACGGCCGGATGATTTGGCGGTGTAGAGCGCAGCATCAGCCAATTTGACCAGTTCAGATGGCTGCCAGTGACTCGATGGTCTGAGGCAGGCAACACCCATGCTAACGGTCACCAAACCGGTGGCATTTTGTGCGTGTGGCTGCGCGAGTGCAAAAATCAGTCGCTGGATATGTTGGGCAATTTCATAGGCGGATTGACGCTCGACATGTGGCAACAGGATGACAAATTCCTCTCCCCCGTAGCGGGCCACCAACTCCCCCGAGCGGCGCCCGGATTGCGCCAGGGTATGGGCTAGCAATCGAAGGCACTCGTCACCGGCAACGTGGCCATAGAGGTCGTTGAACTGCTTGAAATGATCGATGTCGAGCATGATGAGCGCAATCGGCATCTCTGTCTGAATACAGCGCTCCCAGGCCTGGTTCAATGAGTTGTCGAACAGACGACGGTTGCCGATGTTGGTGAGCCCGTCGGTATTGCTGAGCGCTTCCAGTTTCCGGTTCGCTTCCGCCAGCTCCTTGGTTCTGAGCTCGATAATGAGCTCCAGCTCATGTTGGCGCTCCTCCAGACTGGTCATCGGGTAAATTTCGCTTTCCCGAGCCGCACTGTAAGGGATGGAGATACTGCTGTGAGCAATTTTCCACGCCATGGCTTCGTGTCGAAAAATCAGCACCAGCCTGGCGGTTCTGCGGGAGAGGATAGGTTCTGATTTCGGTAGATGGATATGAAAGAAGGCGGTGACTGCTACCACATCAGCGGCCAGATCTTGCAGGGATACATCGAGTATTTCCAGGCGGATCCTGCCCGGGATCTGGGCAAAATCGCGGCGGGTTATCCGGATCCACTCATCTTTATCGGTAACCAGAACATCACTGCTGCCGGCAAAACCGCTGAAATTGTCGCTAAACCGCGTGGTGAGCCGATCATCCCGTGATGAATACAGCTCGATGTACTCATCAAACAGTGAGCGGATCAACTGTTCCCGTTCAGTGGTCATTGCGCTGGGCCCATGTGAAGTGGTCACGTTTTTCAAACGTTCGATTGAACTATAGTCAATTATGTCATTTTAATTGGCTATCTATCTTGATTTTTCTCGTTTTTGTGTTCAATTCCCGCACTTGGCAAGTGTCCGTAAGGTCAGTCAGAACAAGGTGCCATGGAGAGGATTAGCATGGCTGTCCGGTGCATATCCTCCCCATCTCCATTGCGCATCGGGTTGATCACCGGTGACAAGACGGCGGGTCTGCATGCAGATCCCCAGACTGCAGGCATCAGGTAACCCAGAGTGCCTCGCGGCGATCAATGGCTGGCGAGATAGGGGCTGATATCCACCTCGTCAATGAGCTCCGGGCTCATGTAACGCTTGGCATAGCGCAGGTAGACGCCAGAGCGGAGAAAGAGCGCAAACAGCTCGGGGTCGATATGGTGATCCTGTTGCATGAATCCCATGATGCGGATGGCCTCCGAAAGAGATTTGGCTTTCTTGTAGGGGCGATCGCCGGCGGTCAGCGCCTCGAAGATATCGGCGATGGCCATCATCCGGGCAGGGATGCTCATCTCGTCCCGTTTCAGCCGCTTGGGATAACCAGTGCCATCCATCTTTTCATGGTGTCCCCCTGCGATTTCCGGCACCTGTTTCAGGTTGGCGGGGAAGGGGAGTTTTTCGAGCATGATGATGGTCTGGATCATGTGCTCGTTGATCTTGTAGCGCTCCTCATCTGTGAGGGTGCCCCGGCGGATGGCGAGGTTGTAGAGCTCGCCGCGGTTATAGAGGTATTCAGGGGTGTTGACCTGAAATCCCCAAGGGTTGTCAGGGGCAAGGCGGTCGCGGTTGCTGCGGGTGAAGAGGTGATCCGGGCGATCGGCCAACAAGGGTTCGGTGACCGGCAGCGGTGACTCCGCGGCCCGCTGTTTGCGCGCCAGTTCATCCTGAGAGATCCCAATCCGATCGGAGAGCGTGCGCTGCCAGGTGCGGCCCGCGATCTGCTGCAGCCTTGCAATATCCTCTGTGGCCATAAATTCGCCCCCTTCGTTGCAACGGGCGATAAAGGCAAACTCCTCATCCAGCTGTTGCCACTGCTGTTGCAGCGTGGCCTGTAACGTGGCCTCATCACCCCCATGGAGACGTGCCTGCCAGTAGGCAATCTCGGCATCCCGTTTCAGCACTTCAAAACGCATCCTGACCTCGTGAATGCGATCGCACAGGGTTTCCAGCTTGGTGGCCTTGTCGACCACAAACTCCGGTGTGGTGACTTTGCCGCAATCGTGCAGCCAAGCCGCGATATGTATTGCTTCCCACTGTTTTTCATCGAGCGAGAAGTGTTGGAAGGGGCCCTCCTTGGTCTCACATGCCGCTTCTGCCAGCATCTTGGTCAGTTCGGGGACTCGTTGACAGTGGCCACCGGTATAGGGGCTCTTGGCATCGATGGCCCCTGCGATGAGCTGGATAAAGGCTTCCAGCAGATTGCGCTGCTCCTCCAGCAGTCGCTGGGTGGTGAGTGCCACGGCGGCGGTGGAAGAGAGCGCGTTGACAAATGCCATCCGCTGCGGGGTCAGTGACTTCTTCCGTTCATCGATCAGAAACACCAGGGTGCCGAGCAGTTGGCCATCACGGTTTTTCAGGGCAATCGGCCAGAAGGTCAGCGGCGTGTCGCTCTCCTCAATGTAGGGAAACAGGATCTGCAATTCGCTGGTGACCAACGCAATGGGTTCCAGTTCTACTCCTTGCAAGCTCTGGAACAGTGGATGTTTTGGCTGATTGAGCGTTCCGATACTGTGGATCGGCGTTTGCTCCTGCACCTCGCCATTCCAGCATAACCCTGCCAGATCCAGCGTCTTGTTGCCGCTATCGGAGAGGTAGAGCATGCAGCCTGTTGCACCGGTCAGTTGCTGCATTTCGGTGAGCAGTCGCACCAGCAAGCGGGGGAAACTGGTCTCGCAGGAGAGGGAGGTGGAAAGCTGCAAAAAGCGCTGGATGGTCGATTTCATGTCGCCCATGGCCTGGGAGAGATCGATGATTTCAGCAATATAGGAGTTGACTCTGATCGGATCGTTGAAGTCGAAGTGGGCGATTTTTCCTGCTTCTTGAGTCAGGTCATCAAGGGGCCTGGCGGCGGTTCTGGCCAGCTTGATGGCCGCGAACAGGGCAAAGATCAGGAAGATGCCCGACAGAAGGAAGGTCTGATTACGAATGGTGAAGGCGGTGGCCAGCAACTCATCGACAGGTGCTGCAATCCAGAGGGTTAATTTTGACCCATCGGCTTCCGGTAAAGTGATACGCATTCCTTGCCAATCATTGCCCTCTGATTTAAAGGAAAGACTATCTGCCTTCTGATTCTGACTGGCATTCATCAAGTGTTGGATCATAGGCAGGTCGGCTTCGGTCACTCTTGCAAGTCGATAAGCGCCATGTTCATGAATCACCATCCCACCTTTATGACTTGTCATTAGCTCGCCCTGCTCATTGACGATGGCTAGACGCATATTGGGGGTTATCTTGGCGGATTTGAGCAGGCGCTCGATAGCTCGGAGGTTCAGGCTCATCCCTATGACGCCAGCCCCATTTTGCATTGGTTCAGCAAAACTTAGGTACATCTCCTGAGTATCGTGGGAGATATAGAGAGGGGATTGCACCAGCTGTCCACTCTGCTTGGCCTGAATAAACCATGGATGCTCTATTGGATCAAAAAATTGTCCTGATTCCTCTTGCCGTTCAATGATGGTGAGATTGTCGGCCAGCGCGAAGGTCTCCGTAAGAGTGGTTGCCTCTTGATGCCGGATGCTCTTAACGATCCAGCGGGTATTGGCGGGCGGCGTTAGGTGTTGTACCTCGGTGTCGGCAGGCCAGCGCATGAGCCAGAATAGATCGCCGTTGTTGTAACCGGCATACACCGCGTTGGCAGAAGGTTGTCCTTTGAGCAGGGTTGTCATGTAGGGAAGGCTGGCCATTCGCTCTGACAGGGTCTTGGCTTCGGTCAGGCGCTGTTGGGCGAGCAGATTGACGCTTAAAGCTGAGGTGCTGAACAGCCCTTCTAAAGCCTGAGTGGTGATTTGGCCAATCAGGGTGAATCTGTCTTCAGCCTCTTTCATCAGCATGGTTTTGGTTTGCCGATATTGGTGACCAAGAGTGATCAAGGCAAACACCAGCAATAAACCCAGAAACAGATGGGCAATATGAACATACAAGGGGATAACGCGGCGAATGAGACTCATGTTATCTCCTTAAATGGATGGGTTTGTTGAGTGGGGTATAAATGAGATAGCCCAACAGGATAATAGGTAGCTTCATGGTGTTCGCCCTTGCTGCTTGCATTAAAGAGACCCCGTTGCGTAAACCACCAGATGACGATAAATGGAAAGGGGTGATAAATCTTTTTTTTATTCACCCATCGCAGTAGCCAAAAATGATCCACGGCGATGTTACCGCAGAGTTCTGTGATCGTGATTCTTTTCACTCTGGATATGGATTGAAACCCTCTTTTTGCGGGAAGGACGCCGAGATATTCAGCAGCCTGGTTTCTTCATCCAGCGACACAGTAACGGTGGCGCCATGGGCTTCCAGCATGATTTTGCCATGATAGCCATTGTGACTGTGTGCTTCTTTGTTGTTATTAGAGGATGGGAATCTGTCGAACAGAGAGAGGACATTATTGATATCCAGCAAGGTCGAGCTATCAATATTTAAAATAATGCTGTCGGGGTATTTCAGACAGACAATTTCCACGCAGGAGGAGGGTGCCGCATGCTCACAAGCGAGCCGTGTCAATATTTGAAACGCGGAATAACAGAGAAATTCGTCACCTGCGATGAATAGCTCATCATAGAGGTAATTTTTGGGTTTGGTCAGCTTGATATCGAGCTTTTTCTCGGCATAGAGATTTTTGAATTGCACCGAAAGCCGGTTGAAAATATTAAAGAGCTGGACTTTACCCGCTTTCAAAACAAAGGTGCCGGTTTCAATCTGGTAAATCTCGCTGGCCAGCCGGGTCAATGCCAGTGCATCGCCTACAGATTTTCTGGTGATGGATAGCTGGGTTTTTTGGAGCATGTTGAGCGATGAGTCGGCCGCCAGCTCTTCCAGCAGGTGTAGTGCGTTGAGCAGGGGCTCCCGAATTTCATAGCGGATATTGAACTCGAGGCTCTCTTTGAGCGTATTGAGCTCAAGCATCTGATCGAACTCTTTTTGCAGATCTCTTCTGGCATGCACCAGCCGCATCAGATTGGCAATGCGAAAACGCAGCATCTCTATGTCGATCGGCTTGGTGATAAAATCGACGGCCCCCAGTTTCATCGCCCGTTTACGGGAATAGATATCATCCAGTGCCGTCATAAAGACGATGGGGATGTGCTCTGAGTGGGGATGTTCACGCAAAATTCTGGCGACATCGAATCCGTTCAGGTTGGGCATCATGATATCGAGCAGCACCAGATCGGGTGGATTATCCGATTGGCAGATCCTGATCGCTTTTTCGCCATCCTTGACCAACTTGAGATGAAACTCTTTGCGAAATACCGAGGTGATCAGCATCAAATTATCTGGAACATCGTCAACCACCAGAATGGTTGGACTATCCTGATTGCTGGCGACCAGATCGCTGTTGGAAAAACGGTGCAAACGACCGAATTCAAATTGTGAAAGTGGGGGCTGCGACTGGCTGGTTGCCAACAGCAGCCGAGTGATCCTGGTTTTAAGGGTATCGGGCTTGAGCGGGGTCAAGATAATGTCAGAGACTTTCGCCTGGACAAATTGTTCGATCAATGGGCGATCTGTCCCTGAGGTCAGGGTCAAAAATGGCAGTGTGTGATGAGGTGCCCTACTGCGAATATTTTTCAGCAGCGTGAGCAAGTTTGCCGAATCGAGATCGATATTGCAGATGATCATGGCGGCAGGGCCATCAGCCACGCAACGTTCCAGCGCCTCGACACTCTCCACCACCGTAATCTGGCTTATGCCAATGGCTCGTAACTGATTGCATAGCGCATCGCTGTGCACATTATCTTTTTCCAGTACCAGCGTGGGCCCGGAAATTATTTTTGCTATGTCCATATGGCTATCTGATGTGCCCATCTGTCGCTGTATCCTGCCAGCTCATTTTGAGCATGATAATATAGGGTGCATGACCCTGGTCAACCGATACCTCTGCTACCTTGCGCTGGAAATATAAATCTGCAAGCTAGCTCATCACCCAACGTGATAAAGAGAGCAATCCGATATCATCATACCGTTGGTGCTGACCCATCTTCTGATGGTGTACAACCGCCATTACCCCATATCCACTTTTTTCTTGTATCCGATTTATCCCTTGTGAGTTTCTGGCTCCTGTCGGGTTGTGCGCACATTTCAACCGGGTTGTCATGGCTGCCTGTCGGGGGATCCGTTATGGTGTGAGAAAGGTTGGCAGGGGTCGCCATCCTCCATCTTGGCAGGGAGAATCACGAGATATGGAACATCTTGCCCCGAGCGCGGCTCATCCTATGGTGCTGCTGGTTGATGATAAGAGTGGCTGCCACAAGTTGATGAATGCGCTGCTCGGTGAGTGCCTTTTATTGCACGTCTTCTCCTGTGAGGCGGTGCTGATGATGGCCAGGCAGAACGATGGAGCATGCTGTCAACCATGAAATCGCGTCTCTGGCACATTGCTGCCGTGCTGTTGCTCTCCCTGATGTTGGCCACGCTGGTCGATGCCTTCTATCTGGAGCTGGAGCGGCAGGAGTATCGCCAGTCGCTGGATACCCGCATTCAGCGCGAGGGCGACAATCTGCAGCAACTGACCCTCTCAAGCAAGGGGATGGGGGCGGTGCAACTGGCTGGCCGCCTCAACCGCGAGATCCAGCAATCGTCACTGCTCGAGCGGGGGGAGCTGAGCCCGAGCGAAGCTCTGCAGGTGTTGGCGCAGGGGGTGAAGGCCAATCATGCCTTTGTTACCAATAAAGCAGGGGTGATTGTCCGTGATTGGGATGCGCTTGGTCGCCATGTCGTCGGGCAGGATGTGTCGTTTCGCTCTTACTTCAGACAAGGGATCCTGGGGCTGGAAACGGTAGATGCCGGGGTTAGCCTCAATACCGGCAAGCGGATGATCTATGTGGCGGCGCCAGTCTCTCACGATCGGGCGCAAGGAAGCGACATTACTGGGGTGGTGGTGGCGCGTTACGAGATGGCGCTGCTCGATACCTTTCTGGCCGGGTGGGGCGATACCATCGGTTTGCTGGTCTCGCCAGATGGAGTAGTGATGGCCAGCAACAAGAGCGACTGGCAAATGGCGGTGGTGGGGCCGAACTCTGCCGCCAGGCAACAGCAGCTCTTTGCCTCTCGCCTATATGGACACTACTTTGCCCCGGATCGCAAACCGGTGATCCTGCCTGCACTCGATGGCAGTGAAGTTCGGATAGGGAAAGATAGCTATTTGGTGAGCCGCATGCCTATCGAGTGGCACGATGCCAAAGGGCAGTGGACGCTGCTGCTGTTGGGCAATGTGGAACAGGTCGTGTCAGGATGGCGGCGAGTGGCCTTGTTCGGCACCGCCCTGTTGATATGTCTGAGCTCGGCCCTGCTCTGGCAGGGGCGGATGTTGCGTCGCCGCAGTATCCGCGAGCGCAACGAACAGTTTGCCTTCCAGCAGGCATTGATCGATACCCTGCCACATCCTCTCTTCTATACCGATAATCAGGGTCGCCTGCTGGGGGTAAATCGCGCCTTTACCAGCTCATTTGGTGGTGCCCGCCCGCTCGAGGGCAAGCGGTTGGCGGAGTTGCCCCAACTTGCCGGGTTGGACTCGGCGGATGAGGACAACACCTTGTTGAGGGTGGCTGGCAGCCAGGCCAGAACGCAGCATGAGGTGCGCCTGTTTTCGCCGGATGGCCGTCCTCTGGACATGCTCTATTTTCTCTCGGGGATCGAGCTTGCCGAGAGCGAGCGAAGCGGTGCGGTCGGCAGCTTGGTCGACATCACCCCGATCCGTGCCGCCGAGCAGGCCATGCGGGAGGCTCATGACCGAGCGGATCCAGTCCATGGTGCGCAACGTACCGGGTATGGTCTATCGCTGCTTGCCTCATCATCCCTGGACCATGTTGTTCGTCAGCGACGAGGCGGAAAAATTAACCGGCTATCCCGCCAGCGATTTTGTCGATAACAGCCGCGATTTTGGTGACTTGATCCATCCTGATGACCTCGAACTGAGCAACCGCAACACCATCGATGCCATTGCCGAACATCGGCAATACATCAACGAGTACCGCATCTTCGATCGCTGGGGTCAGCTCCGCTGGGTCTACTCCATCGGACTCGCCACCTATGATGCCGAGGGTAAGGCCATCTATCTGGACGGGATCATCTTCGATTTCAGCGACCGCAAGCAGGCGGAGGCCGCCATGCTAGAAGCTAGGCAGATCGCCGAAGATGCCACCCGAACCAAGAGCGAATTTTTGGCCAACATGAGCCATGAGATCCGCACGCCAATGAATGCCATCATCGGCATGGCCCATCTGGTGCTGCAAACCAACCTCTCCCCCGAGCAGCACAACTATGTGAGCAAGATAGACAGAGCGGCGAACAACCTGCTCGGGATTCTCAACGACATCCTTGACTTCTCCAAGATGGAGGCGGGCAAGCTGCAACTGGAGAAGGTGGATTTCCAGCTCAACGAGGTGTTCGAGTGGCTGGCGGATCTTACGGCGTTTCGGGCGCGGGAAAAGGGGCTGGCGCTGCTGTTCGATCTGGCCGCTGATCTGCCTGACCGTTTGTGCGGCGATCCCCTGCGGCTTGGCCAGATCCTGCTCAACCTGACCAGCAATGCCATCAAGTTCACCGAGCAGGGAGAGGTGATTGTCCGGCTGGCACGCAGTAACGAGCGAGATGGCAAGATCTGGCTGCAGGGCAGTGTGCAGGATAGCGGTATCGGCATGACAGCCGAGCAGTGCCAGCGTCTCTTCCACTCCTTTGAACAGGCTGACAGCTCGACCACCCGCAAATATGGTGGCACCGGTCTTGGTTTGGCCATCACGCACAATCTGGTGCAACTGATGCACGGGGAGATCCGGGTGGAGAGCGCCCCGGGGCAGGGCAGCGAGTTCCACTTCCGTATCTGTCTCGCCACCCTGGCGGATCAGGGTAAGGAGAAAGAGCAACGTGTGGCCATGCCGCTGGCGCCGCAGCGTCTGCTGTTGCTGGAGTCGTGTCCTGCTTCGCGAGCGGCCATTCTCCACCAGCTGGCGGCGCTGCCTGTTGAGCTTGTCTGCGCGGACGAGCCCGCCGCGCTGCTGGCACTGCTGCATCAAGGCATCGCGGCGGGCAAACCCTGTGATCGAGTTGTGCTGGGCTGGCAGGAGGGGGAGAGCTGGTTGTCAGAGGTGCTGCAGGAGGTTGGCACGCTGGCAGCGCCGCCCGCGATCTTGCTGATCACCTCGGGCGATCCCGCACCGTTTGCCAGCAATGTTGCTGCGCTGGGGTTGGCGCCGTGTGATGTGCTGGCCCATCCGTTTACCCCGCAGGCACTGTGTCAGGCATTGTGTAAGGCGCAGGGGGGCGATGCCGTGGGACGAGAGGCGTTATCGGATGCAAGCCCCCATCATCAGGTTGCGCTGCCCGCTCATTGGCTGGCGGGGGCTCGTCTGCTGTTGGTGGATGATAACGACATGAACCGGGAGGTGGCGCTGGCCCTGCTGGGCAAGGAGCAGATTTCCCTGGTCTGTGCTTGCGATGGGGCACAGGCGCTCGCCCTGTTGGCGCAAGATCGCGGGTTTGACGGAATCCTGATGGATTGCCAGATGCCGGTGATGGACGGGTACACCGCGACCCGGTTGATCCGCGCCGATCCGGCGCTGGCCCGGATCCCCATTATCGCCATGACAGCCAGCACCATGGTCGGGGATAAAGAGAAGGCGCTGGCGGCAGGCATGAATGACCACATCGCCAAACCCTTGAATATGCCGCTGTTGCTGGCGACCCTCTCGCACTGGATCACACCCGCCAGACCTCTGGCTGCCGCCAGCAAGTTGCAGGTGACTGACGATGCGACCCCTTGGCAAGGCGTGCCCGGCCTTGACGTGCAGCGGGGCATGGCCGTGATGGGGGGCGACAGTGCGCTCTACCGCAATATGTTGCAGCGCTTCTGTAACGGGCAGCAGGGGTTTGAAGCCAGTTTCCACTCGGTGTGGGTATCGGATGACAACGTCACGGCCCGGCGTCTGGCTCACACCCTCAAGGGCAGTGCCAGCACCATAGGGGCGACCGGTGTGGCGGATCAGGCGGCGCTGCTCGAGCAAGCCTGTGAAGAGGGGGATGATGCAGGGGTCGCAACCCGCTTGCCATCCCTGATGGCCGAGCTGAAGCCCCTGCTGTCTGGGCTGGAAGCCGCGCTGGCAGCGTCCTCCGTGACGGTGGCTGCCCCCCGAGGCATCGATGCCGGGATGCTGGCGGCGCAACTCCAGCAGTTGGGGGCCTTGCTGGCACAGAGCGATGCCCAGGCGTTGGCGCTTTGTCAGCAGATTGAGGCTGATCTGGCTGGCAGTGCATTGCCGCTGCGTGCTGCATTTCAAGAGGTGAGCCGGGCGGTCAACGAGTTCGAGTTCGATAAGGCGCTGCAGTTGCTGGCACCACTGCTTGGGGATGGTTAACACCCTTATCGCTTGTCATGTTCATCGTCATCCCAACTCATTTTTTGGGGTTGCCATTGAACAAGAATAATTATCATCTATATCGATGGAGATGGATATTTACGCCCTGGTTAATTACGCAGGGTGACGTGAAGGTAAATAGTGTGAATGCGTGCGGTAACATCTGTAACTTGGTGAGCGAATGCATCGCGAGTTAAATATGTACACTATGTTGCAGGCAGCCTTCCACCTTGCCTTTTCTCTTACCATTAATTTGAATGCAGATTCACGATGATGCGTAAACATATCCGTGGGTGCGATATTTTACTCACCAGCATCCAAGACAATAAAGAGTGGGGGGAGCGTATTGATATGCATACATCTGCGGCATCTTTTCATTAAGCGGTGTTAAACGGCAGGGAGGCCAAGCGGGGTTGTGCTGTGTGGGCTCGCAGTAGAACGTGTCGCACTGAAGCGCAGGTAAAATGCAAACTGAAACCAAGCGACAGCAGGTAAATCGTGCCGTGCAGGCCGTGCTTGCTACCGGTGGCTGCTGGCCGTGAGACCGTTCTGGTATGGGGAGGCAAGTCAGGAGGTTGTCCCGTGGATGACTGTATGGAATATGCAATGGAATGAGTAAAGATATATTCAATGGATCATTTATTGGGGCATCAGTATTTTGAAATGAGCGGTATAGCCAATATTTCAATCATGTTAATTTGGCTCACAGTGAAAGAGAGGATATGCGGTGATTAATTATTTAATATCCAATTAAGTTCATAAAATTTACGGAGTTGCTAAATATCTCTTTGGGGGTAATTAATTTCATTTGTGATGTGGCTCGCTATGAAAATAGGGGTAAGCCGGTCGAAATTGATAGAGATCAATACTGCAGGGTGGGTGAGTCCTTAGCATTTCCGCTATTAAGCATTTATCAAACAAGTGCTCACTACGGGAATAAGAAGAATGGTCGAGGATAATTTTTTATCGGCTCATGGGATTAATCGCCGTGATTTTATGAAATTGTGTGCCGGGATGGCCGCAACCCTGGGATTAAGTCAGCATGCCGTCGCCAAGATGGCCACTGCGCTCACCAGCCCCGAACGGCCGCCGGTGATCTGGATTGGGGCGCAGGAGTGCACCGGTTGTACCGAATCGCTGCTGCGCGCCACGCACCCCACCATCGAGAACCTGATCCTCAACACCATTTCGCTGGAGTACCACGAGGTGCTCTCGGCGGCCTTTGGTCATCAGGCTGAAGAGAACAAGCACAACGCCATCAAGCGTTATAAAGGCAAGTATGTGCTGGTGGTGGATGGCTCCATTCCGCTCAAAGATGGTGGTGTCTACTGCATGGTGGCCGGTGAGCCTATCGTCGACCATATTCGCCGTGCCGCCAGTGATGCCGCTGCCGTCATCGCCATCGGCTCCTGCGCCGCCTGGGGCGGTGTGCCTGCCAGCGGCGGCAACCCGACCGGCGCTGTCAGCCTGGAAGAGGCGCTCGGCAATATCGGCACTCCCATCATCAATATCCCGGGCTGCCCGCCCAATCCCCACAACTTCCTCACCACGGTTGCCTACTACATCACCTACGGCAAGCTGCCGGCGCTGGATAGCAAGAAGCGTCCGCTGTTTGCCTATGAACGGCTGATCCACGAGAACTGCGAGCGCCGTCCGCACTTCGATGCAGGGCGTTTTGCCAAGGAGTTTGGCGATGAGGGCCACCGGCAGGGCTGGTGTCTCTACCATCTGGGCTGCAAGGGGCCGGAGACCTACGGCAACTGTTCAACTCTGGAGTTCTGCGATGTGGGCGGTGGCATCTGGCCGGTCGGCATCGGTCACCCCTGTTATGGCTGTAACGAGCAGGGGGTCGGTTTTAGCAAGGGGATCTTCCAGCTCGCCAAGGTCGAGAACCCGACCCCGCGGGTGGATAAACCCGATGTGAAAATTCAGGAGGGGGGCTATACCTCGCCCACCGCGACTGGCCTTATCGGTGGTGCCCTCGGGGTGCTGGTGGGGGTGAGTCTGATGACGGTGCGTGAACTCGGTCGCCAGCAGAAGCGCCACGAAGCCGGGCAGCACCCATCACGGGAGGAGTAACCGTGAACAGACGCAACTTCCTCAAATTTGCCTCCGTCGGTGCGCTGGCGGCGGGCACAGCCGTACCCGGCACCGCACTGGCGGCGGCCAAGAACAAGCCGCCCATTCCCGGCGCGCTCGGCATGCTCTACGACTCTACCCTCTGCGTCGGCTGTCAGGCCTGTGTGGCGGAGTGTCAGCGCCTCAACGGCAACCCGGCCAATCCAGCCGGGGCGCAAACCTGGTCCAACAACGACAAGCTGACCCCCTACACCAACAACATTATTCAGGTGTGGAAGAGCGGCACTGGCGAGCACAAGGATCAGCTGGTGGATGGCTACGCCTACATCAAGAAGCAGTGCATGCACTGTGTCGATCCCAACTGTGTTTCCGTCTGCCCGGTGCAGGCTCTTAAAAAAGATCCCAAGACCGGCATCGTTCACTACGACCCGAGCGTCTGCACCGGCTGTCGCTACTGCATGGTGGGCTGCCCGTTCGATGTGCCCAAATATGACTACGACAATCCGCTGGGGGCGATCCACAAGTGCGAGCTCTGCAACCAGAAGGGGCTTGAACGGATCGATCAGGGCAAGTTGCCCGGCTGCGTCGAGGTGTGCCCCACCGGCGCCGTCATCTTCGGCACCCGCGAGGAGCTGATGGCCGAGGCCAAGCGTCGCCTGCTGGCGACTCCGGGCAGCGAATATGCCTATCCGCGCCAGACCCTCTCTGCCAACGACCCCTACCTGCACGAAGTGCCCAACTACCAGCCTTACGTCTATGGCGAGAAGGAGGGGGGCGGCACCCAGGTGCTGGTGCTGGCCGGAGTGCCCTACACCAGGCTCGACATGCCCGACTTGCCGGAGCTCTCCTCCGGTGCCCGCTCCGAGCATATCCAGCACACCCTCTACAAGGGGATGGTGCTGCCCATGGTGGTGCTGACCGGTCTCTCGGTGCTCATTCGCCGCAACACCAAGAATGGTCACGATCACCATCACGATGATGGCCATGATCAGGGGCGTGCGCAGATCAAGGATCAGGGCACCACAAAGGGAGGCAAGGATCATGAGTAATCACAAGGCGTATCCCCTCGGCGGCAAGCTGGTCAGCTGGCCGGTGCTGGTGCTGGCCCCCTTTGCCGTGCTGTGCGGCATGTTGATTTTAAAACGCCTCGTCTTCGGGCTGGGCTCGGTCACCGATCTGAATGGCGGCTACCCCTGGGGGCTCTGGATCTCGTTCGATCTGCTGATCGGTACCGGCTTCGCCTGTGGCGGCTGGGCACTGGCTTGGGCGGTTTATGTGTTCAACCGTGGCGAGTACCACCCGCTGGTGCGACCGGCGCTGTTGGCGAGCCTGTTCGGCTACTCGCTCGGTGGTCTCTCCATCACCATCGACGTGGGCCGTTACTGGAACCTTCCGTACTTCTACCTGCCCGGTCACTTCAACACCTCCTCGGTGCTGTTCGAGACGGCGGTCTGCATGACCATCTATATCGGGGTGATGGCGCTGGAGTTCGCTCCCGTGCTGCTGGAGAAGTTCGGCTGGAAGGCGTCCCTCATTCGCCTCAACAAGATCATGTTCTTCGTGCTGGCGCTGGGGGCGTTGCTGCCCACCATGCACCAATCCTCCATGGGATCCTTGATGATAGTGGCGGGGGAGAAGATCCATCCGCTCTGGCAAAGCTACGAGTTGCTGCCGGTCTTTTCGCTGCTGACCGCCTTCATCATGGGCTTCTCCATCGTGGTATTTGAGGGCTCTCTGGTGCAGGCGGGACTGGCGGGGCGGGGCCCCAATGAGAAGTCGCTCTTCTACAAACTGACCCAGGTGATCGACATCTTCCTGATCCTGTTTGTGGCGCTGCGCTTTGCCGAGATCGTCATCCACGACAAGTCGGAGTATCTCTCCGAGTTCAATCGCTTCTCCATCATGTTCTGGAGCGAGATTGCGCTGATGATCTTCCCGCTGCTGGTGTTCCACTGGGACAAGAGCCGCCGGGATTCGCGCATGTTGTTCCTGGGGGCCCTCAGCATGCTGCTGGGCGCCGCCCTCTGGCGGCTGGATTACTCCCTGCTCGCCTTCAACCCCGGCAATGGCTACCACTACTTCCCCTCCGCGGAGGAGGTGCTGATCTCTCTGGGCTTTGTTGCCATCGAGGTGTGTGCCTATTTGCTGTTGATCCGGCTCTTGCCGGTACTGCCATCACTTGAACGTGTTCACCAAGATTATCAGGCCCGAGGGAAAGCCAACGTATGAGCCAACGTATCACCATAGACCCCATCACCCGCATTGAGGGGCACCTGCGTATCGACTGCGAAATCGAAGGCGGCAAAGTGACCAAAGCCTGGTCGTCCGGCACCATGTGGCGCGGCATGGAGGAGATCGTCAAGGGCAACGACCCGCGCGATGCCTGGATGATAGTGCAGCGCATCTGCGGGGTATGTACCTCCATTCACGCCATCGCCTCGGTGCGGGCGGTGGAGAACGCTATCGGCGCCAAGGTGCCGGTCAACGCCCAGTTTATCCGCAACCTCATCATCGCGGCCCACAACATCCACGATCACATCGTCCACTTCTACCAGCTCTCCGCGCTGGACTGGGTGGACATCACCGCGGCCCTTGAGGCCAATCCGCAAAAAGCGGCGGACATGCTCAAGGGGGTATCAACCTGGTCTCTCAACAGTGCCGATGAACTGACCAAGGTGCAGGACAAGATCCGTGCGCTGGTGGCGAGCGGCCAGCTTGGCATCTTTGCCAATGGCTACTGGGGTCACAAGGAGATGAAGCTGAGCCCGGAGGTGAACCTCATCGCCGTGGCCCACTACCTGCAGGCGCTGGAGTGCCAGCGCGATGCCAACCGCATTGTCGCCATTCTCGGCGGCAAGAGCCCGCACATCCAGAATCTGGCGGTGGGCGGCGTGGCCAACCCCATCAATCTGGATGCGCCGAGCGTGCTCAACCTGGAACGACTGCTCTACGTGAAGAGCTTTATCGACCGGCTCGGCGAGTTTATCGAGCAGGTCTACAAGGTGGATGCAGCCATCATAGCCGCGCACTACCCCGAGTGGCTGAACCTAGGGCAGGGTGCCAAGCACTACCTGAGCGTGCCGGAGCTGCCCACCGATGCCAACGGCGGCAGCTTCCTGATGCCGGGCGGCTATATCGAGAATGGCAATCTGGCGGGTTATCGCCCCATCGAGAGCCATCAGGATGGCTGGCTGATGGACGGCATCGCCGAGAGCAACAAGCACGCCTGGTACAAGGATGACGCCCCCCTCAAGCCGTGGGAGGGCAAGACCGAGCCCAACTACACCGGCTGGCAGGATGATGGCAAATACTCTTGGGTCAAATCCCCCACCTTCTACGGCAAGGTGGTGGAGGTGGGGCCGCTCGCAGACCTCTTGGTCAAGCTGGCCGCCAAACACCCGGAGACGGTAGCGCACTTCGATCAGCTGAACGGCATCTACAAGGTGCTCACCGGTTCGGCCATCAAGACTGAGCAGCTGCACTCCACCATGGGCCGCATCATCGGCCGTGCGGTGCGCTGCTGCGTGCTCAAAGACACACTATCCCATCAGTGGAAGGCGCTGGTGGACAACATCGGCAAGGGGGACACCACCGCCTATATCAAGGCCGAGATCCCGGCGGATAAAGAGTTCCGCGGGGTGGGCTTTGAAGAGGCGCCGCGTGGCATGCTCTCCCACTGGATCGTCATCAAGGGCGGCAAGATCGAGAACTATCAGGCGGTGGTGCCATCGACCTGGAACTCGGGCCCGCGCAACTTCAACGACGAACCCGGCCCCTACGAGCAGGCGCTGGTGGGCACCCCGGTGGCGGATCCCGCCAAACCGCTGGAGGTGGTGCGCACCATCCACTCGTTCGACCCCTGCATGTCCTGCGCAGTGCATGTGGTGGATACCCAAAATGGGGAAACGACTCAGGTGAAGGTGTTGTGATGAACATCCTGATTCTGGGCGTGGGCAACCTGCTCTTGAGTGATGAGGCCGTCGGCGTGCGCATCGTTGAGGGGCTGGGGCGCGAATACCGTTTCGCTCCCGGCATCGAACTGCTAGACGGCGGCACCGCCGGTATGGAGCTGCTGGAGGCGATGGCCAGTCGCGATCACATCATTCTGGTGGATGCGGTGCGCAGCGGTAATCCGCCGGGCACCGTCGTGACCCTGAAGGATGAGGAGATCCCGACCCTGTTTGGTCGCAAGATATCCCCCCATCAGCTGGGGCTGGCGGATGTGCTCTCGGCGCTGCACATGACGGGGGAGTCGCCAAAGAGGCTCACCCTGATCGGCGTCGAGCCCGAATCCCTCGAGCCCCGCATCGGCCTCACCCCCGTGGTGGCGGCTGCCATGGGGGAGGCGACGGATCGGATTTTGACCCTGCTGGCCGCCGTTGGTGCGCCCGCCATTGCGCTCTCTGAGCAGGAGAAAGCTGAACAAGCACGGGAGGGCCTATGGCGCAGTCCCATTTAAGCGAGCTTGATGCCGTGCAGGAGTTTGCTGGTTTTGCCCGCGATCCCGCGCCTCTGCTGGTAGCCCAGTATGAGCGGATCGCTCGCGAAGAGATGCAGGCGTTGCCCTTCTATCACGCCACCATGCCCATTGTGGCGGAGTGCACGTTGTTTGAAGGTCAGTGGCTCGGCTGTGTGCTCACCCCCTGGATGTTGAGCGTGGTGGTGCTGCCGGGACCGGATCAGCTTTGGCCGGTGCGCAGCAGCAGCGATCGGCTCGCCCTGCAGCTCCCCTGCGGCAACATGACCTTCATGGTGGGTGAATTGCCCGAGACGGGACAGCTGCTGGCTTGCTCCCTGATGTCGCCGCTCGATCCCCATCTCGGTGCCGAGCAGGGGCGGGCGCTGGTGAGCAGTACCCTCAAGATGCTGCTCTCCTTGCCGGTGCAGCAAGGGGCTGGCGGTGTGGATCTGGGTCGCAGACGGCTATTTGGTGCCCGGCGCGGTCAACCGGCATAGTCGCTAGGTTTCACGCGAAATCAAGTTTAGAATAGGGGGCCATTTTGGCCCCTCACTCCCATGTTAAGACACGCATTCCACCTCTTTTTTGAGTGATGATCCGTGAGTGGTACAAAACAAGAAGGATCCCCATGACTGTTCCACGCAATTCCCTTCGCCATTACTGTGGCACCAGTGCTGCCGCCCTGTTGACTCTGCTGCTGGGCACTGCCTCTCACGCGGCGCTGGCCGCTGCCCAGCCCGTCCCTGCCGAGCTCAAGCTCGCCATCGGTGCCGAACCCACAGAAGGGTTTGACCCTCTGCTTGGCTGGAGTCACGGCAGCTACCTGCTGCTGCATAGCCCGCTGCTCAAACAGAACGCCGATCTCAGCTGGCAAAACGTGCTCACCCAATCGGTGACCCCGAGCAAGGATGGCAAGGGATGGATCATTACCCTCAAGCCTGACCTGAAATTCTCCAACGGCGCGCCGCTCACCGCCGAGGATGTGGCCTTTACCTACAACAGCGCAGCCCAAGGCGGCGGCAAGATCGACATGGGCAACTTTGTCTCGGCCAAGGTGCTCTCGCCCACCGAGGTGGCCATCACCCTGAGTGCTCCCCAGAGCACCTTCGTCAACGTGCTGGGATCTTTGGGGATAGTGTCGAAGCGGGATTACGACGCAAAAGCATATGCCCAAAAGCCGGTCGGTGCCGGCCCTTACCGGCTGGTGAGCTTCCTGCCCGGTCAACAGCTGGTGGTGGAGGCGAACCCCTATTACGCTGGCGGCAACAATGACTTCAAACGGCTGGTCTTTGTCTTTATCGATGAAGAGAGCGCCTATGCCGCCGCCCAGAGCAGCCAGCTCGATGTGGTGCGCATTGCCCCGTCACTGGCGCCCACCGTGCCTGCCTCCCTCAAGCTGTGGGTGCGGCCGAGCGTGGAGAACCGCGGCATCGTCTTCCCCATTCCTGCAGCGGGTAAAAAAGATGCCAAGGGTTATCCCATCGGCAACGACGTGACCTCGGATGTAGCGGTGCGCCGCGCCATCAACTACGCCATCGACCGTAAGCTGCTGGCTGACCAGCTGCTGGAAGGACATGCCATCCCCGCCTACAGCGCGGTGGAAGGTTTGCCCTGGCTGAACAAAGCCACCGCCTTCAAGGATGGCGATGCTGCCCACGCCAATGCCCTGCTCGACGAGGCGGGCTGGAAGATGGGCAGTGACGGCATTCGCCACAAGGGCAATCTGCGCGCAGCCTTTACCCTCTGGTACACCAGTGGCGACAGCACCCGCCGGGATCTGGCGGAAGCGGTGCGGGCCATGCTCAAACCCATTGGCCTTGAGGTGAGCCTCAAGTCCGGCAGCTGGGAGCAGGTGGAGCGGGAGATGCACGCCAATCCGGTGCTGATGGGGTGGGGGAGTCTGGATCCCATGGAGCTCTATCACCACTACCAGAGCGGCTCCGGTGGCGTGGAGTTCTACAACCCGGGCTACTACAGCAACCCTGTGGTGGATAGCCACCTCAAGCAGGCGCTGGATGCCCCGAACTGGCAGGCGGCCGTGCCGTTCTGGCAGCAGGTGGAGTGGGATGGCAAGACCGGTGCCGGAGTGCAGGGAGATGCCGCCTGGGCCTGGCTGCTCAATGTGCAGCACACCTATCTCGCCAATCGCTGCATCGATCTTGGCAAGGGGGCGCCGGAAATCCACGGTAGCTGGTCCCTGCTCAACAACCTGCAGGATTGGCGGTGGACGTGCCGTTAAGTTCGCCCTTGAGTCATTCAGGTTATTTGTTGCTAAAAGCCCTGCTGCGTCTGGCAGGGCTGTTATGTCTGGTCTCTGTCGCCACCTTTGTGCTGCTGAGTTACTCCCCCATCGACCCCATCAAGGCCTATATCGGCAACGACCTGCTCCATGTGCCGCCGGAGCAGTACGCCCGCATAGCTGCCCGTTGGGGGCTGGATCAGCCGCTTTGGCTGCGCTACTGGCACTGGTTTACCCAGGTGCTGCGGGGGGATCTCGGTTACTCCATGCTCTACAACGCACCGGTGGGTGAAGTCATAGGCCAGCGCTTTGCCGCCTCCTTCCTGCTGCTGGCGGGCGCCTGGCTGCTATCCGGTTTTTTCGGGATTTTGCTGGGCCTCTGCGCCGGTCGCTATCTCAATCGTTGGCCCGATCGCCTGATTTGCCGTTTTGCCTACCTGCTCGCCTCCTTGCCCACCTTCTGGGTCGGCCTCTTGCTGCTCGCCCTGTTTGCGGTGCACTGGCCGCTACTGCCGGTCTGCTGCGCCTGGACGCCGGGGCTTGCTGCCGATGAGGTGGACTGGGCATTGCGGGCGCGCCATCTTCTGCTGCCGGTGACTACCCTGGCGCTGCTCGGGGTGGGCAACATTGCCCTGCATACCCGGGCGCGGGTGGCCGAGGTGCTGGAGAGCGACTTTATCCGCTACGCCCGTGCTCAGGGGGATGGCGGCTGGCCCATGCTGCGTTTTCATGTGTTGCGCCACGCCCTGACCCCGGCGCTCTGCCTGCAGTTTGCCTCGCTCGGCGAGCTGATTGGCGGCTCGCTCTTGGCCGAGAAGGTTTTCTCCTATCCGGGGCTCGGCCAGGCCACCGTTGATGCGGGGCTGCGGGGCGATATTCCCTTGCTGATGGGAATCGTGCTCTTCTGCACCCTGCTGGTCTTTATTGGCAATACGGTGGCCAGTTTGCTGCTGGCCCGCATCAATCGGGGCTGGGAGGGCGAGCATGCTGTTTAATCCGTTTCCCTCCATACTGCGGCTGGGTTTTGCCCTGCTCGGATTGGCGCTGCTGGCCACTTACGGCTGGAGCCTCTCTCATCAGGATGTGCCGATGGATCTGCTGGCGCGCCAGCAGCCTCCCTCGCTGACCCACTGGTTCGGTACCGATCAGATGGGGCGGGATCTCTGGTTGCGCGCCTTTCAGGGCACCCTCACCAGTCTGGAACTCGGCATCAGCACGGCGCTCTGCAGTGGCCTGCTGGCCATGATGGCGGCAAGCGTGTCGCTCATTCACCCCAGATGTGATGCGGCGGTACGAATGGTGATCGACGCCATGCTGGCGCTGCCCCATATGCTGCTGCTGATCCTCATCTGCTTTACCGTGGGGGGCGGTATGCGCGGGGTGATCCTGGCGGTAGCGCTCACCCACTGGCCCAAGTTGGCGCTGATCCTTTGCGCAGAAGCGCGGCGGATCGCCTGCAGCGACTATGTGGTGCTGGCCCGCTGTCAGGGGATGGGGGCGCTGCGTCGCTGGCGTACCCACTTGCTACCGGGCCTGTTGCCCCAGTGGTTTATCGGCACCTTGCTGATGTTTCCCCATGCGGTGCTGCACAGCGCGGCCTTGAGCTTTCTCGGCTTTGGGCTGGCGGCCCACGAGGCCTCGCTGGGTCTGCTGCTGGCGGATGCGTTGCGTTATCTGGCTGGTGGCGGCTGGTGGCTGGCCCTCTTCCCGGGGCTGATGTTGCTGCTGCTGGTACTGCTGTTTGATCAGGCAACCCGCGCTCTGCAACAGCTGTTGTGGCACAGGAGTGAACCATGCTGAGTTTTGATCAGGTGACCATAGAGGCGGCCCACTACTCCTGGCTGGGGCGGCGCAGCTGGCAGCCTTTGCTGACCGATATCAGCCTGCAACTGGCGCCGGGGGAGATAGTGGCGCTGGTGGGGGGGAGCGGCGAGGGCAAGAGCCTGCTGTTGCAAAGCGCTCTGACATTGCTGCCGGACAATCTGAGGATGCGCGGCGCCATCTCTCTTGATGGCACTCCTCTGTGCGATGCCAGTAGGGCCCGTTTGCGCGGCCACACCCTCTGCTATGTGCCGCAGGGGGTGAGCGCCCTCAATCCGCTGCTGACGGTGGAGCGTCAGCTGGGACGTGCGGCACGCCTCTGCGGCCAGAGCGGTTCTCGCGAGCGGCTCGGCGAGCAACTGATGCGCTACCAGTTGCCCGCGACCACCTTGGATAGCTATCCGCGCCAGCTCTCCGGCGGCATGGCCAAGCGCATTCTGGCCTGCACCGCGGCCCTTGGCGGCGCTCGCTACATTCTGGCAGACGAGATCACCGCCTGGCTCGACGAGGGGCTGGCTTGTCTGCTGCTCGGCCAGTTGCGTGAATTGGCCAATCAGGGCAGCGGTATCCTTTGGGTGACCCACGATCTGGCGCTGGCGGCCCGCTTCGCCGATCGCATCGTGGCGCTGCATCAAGGGCTGGTGAGCGATACCTTGAGCTGCCACCATCTGCGTCAGGGGCAGGGGAGCGAGATGCTCAGAGCCCACTGGCAGGCGCTGCCGGAGTTCAACGCGCTCTTCTCTGTGCCGGAGGTTTCCTGATGTTGGAAGTACGAAATCTCACCATCGCCCAGGGGGAACGTCCCCTCTGGCAGGGGTTATCGCTGACGGTGAAAGCGGGCGAGCGGCTCGGCATCTCCGCACCGAGCGGCCATGGCAAGACCACGCTGGGGCGGGTATTGGCCGGTTGGCAACCGGTTGGGGCTGGCGGGCAGATCTTGCTGGATGGGCAGCCAGTACCTGAACAGGTAAAAGGTTATAACCCCATCCAGCTGGTGCCCCAGCACCCGGAGCTCACCTTCAATCCCTATCGCACCACCGGGCAGGCGCTGTGGGATGTGTGGCGCCCCGATGACGCCATGCTTGCCCGCTTTATGGTCAAGCCTGAATGGCTTGGTCGTAAACCCGGCCAGCTCTCCGGCGGCGAGCTGGCCCGCATCGCGCTGTTGCGCGCCCTCGATCCCCGCACTCGTCTGCTGATTGCCGACGAGGTCACCGCCCAGCTGGATCCGCAGATTCAGCGCCAGCTCTGGCGGGAATTGATGGTTGAATGCGAGCAGCGCGGGCTAGGTATGGTGATTTTTAGCCACCAGCAGGCGCTGCTGCGCCAGATCTGCCATCGGGTGCTGCGCTTTGGGGAGATGCAGCCCGTGACTGGTGTATTGGCTGAAAATGCGGCCTGAGGATTGGCTTCCCCCTCATCCCCAGCCCTTCTCCCGCAAGGGGAGAAGGGAGTTGAAGGTGCCATCTCACCACGCTCAGGGTTTAGGGTTTGGAAAATCTCGGGGTTTGAAAATATGGCTGGTTGTTATGCTCGAAGCGCCCCCTGAGGGGTTTGAGGGAGTCGTATAGTTGCAGCATGCTGTCGGCATCCACAAACCGGTTCCCTCTCCCAGGGGAGAGGGCTAGGGTGAGGGGGGCGAGTATGAAACGCTGGCCACTCTGGATAGATAGCACGGCGGGCAAGATTCGCAGATAAAAGAGAGGGAGGCATCAGCCTCCCTCTTTGTGTTATCCACCGTTAGCAACGGCGTTTAACCGGTTCTGGTTCAGGCTGTGGCCAGCCAGTTCAGCCAGGCATCCATCCCTTCGCCGGTGGTGGCGCTGACCTGGATCACCTGAATATAGGGGTTGACCCGTTTGGCGTTCTCGATGCAGCGGGCCACGTCAAAGCTGACGTAGGGCAGCAGATCAATCTTGTTGATCACCATCAGCTGGGCAGCTGCGAACATGTCCGGGTATTTCAGCGGCTTCTCTTCCCCCTCGGTGACGGAGAGGATCGCCACCTTGTACTTCTCGCCGAGATCGAAGCTGGCAGGGCAGACCAGATTGCCCACGTTCTCGATAAAGAGGATGCCCCCTTCATTGGCGGGCAGCTGGTGGCAGGCGTCGTGGACCATTTTGGCATCCAGATGGCAGCCCTTGCCGGTGTTGATCTGCACGGCAGGGACGCCGGTGGCGCGAATGCGATCCGCATCGGCACTGGTCTGCTGATCCCCTTCAATCACGGCGCAGGGGCGTTTGTCGGCCAGCTGGCGCAGGGTTTCGCACAGCAGGGTGGTCTTGCCTGAACCCGGGCTCGACACCAGATTGAGCACCAGCTGGGCCGCTTCGTCGAAGTGCTCGCGGTTGTGGGCAGCCAGTTTGTTGTTCTTGGCCAGCACATCCATCTCGATGGCGATCAGCTGGCGCTGCCCCATGCCGGGCACCGACAATCCCGCTTCCCCTTTGCCATAGTGCAGATCACCCTGCTGATGGTCATGGTCATGGTCATGGTCATGGTCATGGTCATGGTCATGGTCATGGTCATGGCTGTGATCATGGGGATGCGCGTGGGAATGGCCGTGGTCATGAGAGTGGGCATGATCATGATGGTGGTCGTGGGGGTGATCATGGTGGTGCTCATGGGGGTGATCATGCCCCTCATGGCTTATGGGAGCCCGCACCCCGTGGTAGTGGTGATGGACATCCCCCTGATGGTGATAGTGGTGGTGAATGATCAGGGTGCGCGGCGCGCTCTGCTCGTGATCATGATGGTGATGGGCGTCATGAGCATGATGATGGTCGTGTTCATGACCATGTTCATGTTCGTGATGATGCTCATGATCGTGCTCATGGCCGGCGATCCGCGCCTGGCCGCATCCGCATACGCTACACATATCAACTTACCTCGATGTCGGTGATGCGCAGGCTATCACCCTGCGCGACTCGTAATTTGTACCCGCCACACTCGGGACAGGCCTGCCCGCGCTCGGTGAGGGTGACCGTCTGGTTGCAGTCGTAACACCAGGCCTCTGCCGCCTTGTGTTGAAAGTGAAGCTGGGCCCCTTCGACGGCGGTGCCCTTGGCGGCGGCCTCGAAACAGAAGGCAATGGTGTCCGGGTCGACGCAGGAGAAGCTGCCGACCTCGAGCCAGAGGGCGGTTACCTTGTTAAAGCCCCGCTGGGTGGCCTGTTCGGCCGCCAGATCGATGGCAGCCATGGCCAGAGACATTTCGTGCATGGTGGCTCCTTAACCGATATGGGGAGGAGCAGTGACTCCTCCCTGTAATTGACGGAACGGCATGGCCGCTCAACAGATCCGCGGCAGCAGTTCCCCTTGCGGTAGCTCCAGATAACGGCGGCTACCCCAGGGGTTGTTGAGGATCACCTTGTGGCGATCGCTCGCCTGTACCACGCCGATCTGGCTGGCTGCGGGGTTGAATTGCCGCAGGATGCCCAGCGCGTCCTGCGCCTGTTCAGCAGGCAGGGCCAGTACCATGGTTCCCTCGTTGGCGAGATCATGGGGCTCGAAACCGTAGAGCTCGCACAGGCCACGCACCGGATCGCACACCGGAATGGCGGACTCCTCCAGCTCGATGGCCACCCGGGAGGCTGTGCTCCATTCATTCAGCACGGCGGCGAGGCCGCCGCGGGTGGCATCGCGCAGGGCGTGAGGGGTAATCCCCGCTTTTAGCAGCGCTTCTACCTGCGGCCAGAGGGTGGTACAGTCGCTCTTGAGATCGGAGCCCAGCTGTAGGGCGTCACGGGCCATCAGGATGCAGGCGCCGTGGCTGCCGATATCCCGCGACACCAGAATGGCATCACCGGCCTTGAGGTTGCGTACCGAGATGCCCCGGCTCTGCTCAGGCAGCGGGAAGGTGCCGACCCCGCTGGTGTTGATAAAGATCTTGTCGGCGGCTCCCTTGGGCACCACCTTGGTGTCGCCGCAGACAATGCGGGCACCGCTGTTGGCAAGCTCCGCGGCCATTGACTCGACGATGCGGGCCAGATCGGCGTAGGGGAAGCCCTCCTCGATGATAAAGCTGCAGCTCAGATACTCTGGCTTGGCCCCCATCATGGCGAGATCATTAACCGTGCCGGCGATGGCCAGCTTGCCGATATCACCCCCCTCGAAGAAGAGCGGCGAGACGGTAAAGCTGTCGGTGGTGAAGGCGACGGGGCCGCTTACCGGCAGCAGGGCGGCATCTTCACCGCGCAGCAGGATCTCGTTGCCAAAGTGGCGAAAGAAGAGCTGGTTGATCAGCTGATTCATCTCGACGCCGCCGCCGCCGTGGCTTAACTGAATTTCTCTCATTGGATCCCCATATATCGGTAGTAGGCATTGCAGGCCCCTTCGGAGCTGACCATGCAGCTGCCCATGGGCTGGGTCGGGGTGCAGCCCCGGCCAAAGACTTTGCACTGGTTTGGCTTGGCCAGGCCGCGCAGGATATCGGCGCACTGGCACGCCTTGTGGTCATCGATGGGAGTCTGATTGAGCGCAAAGTGACGCTCTGCATCGCGCTTGGCGAAGGCATCCCGCAGGCGCAGGGCGGAGGCGTTGATATCCCCCAGACCTCGCCAGCGAAAGTGCTCGCGGGTCTCGAAAAAGCGCTCGACCAGCCGCTGGGCGGCTTTATTGCCGCTAGCGGTGACGGCGCGGCTGTATTGCACCTCCAGCGCGTAGCGACCCTCCACCTTCTGGCGCACCATCATCAAGAGCGCCTCCATCACGTCCACCGGCTCGAAACCGCTCACCACCACCGGCACCTGATAACGATCGACGATGGGCAGGTAGATATCGGCGCCGGTGATGACGCTGACGTGGGAGGGGCCGATAAAGGCGTTCACCTTGGCCACCCCGTCGGCCATCACCGCATGAATGGCGGGGGGCACCAGCACATGGTTGATATGAAACAGCAGGTTCAGGGCCCCTTGTTCTTCAGCTGCAGCCAGCAAGGCGGCGGTCATCGGGGTAGAGGTCTCGAAACCGATGGCGAAGAAGACCACGGTTTTTTCCGGGTTTTCTTTGGCGATGCGCAGGGCGTCGAGGGGGTCATAGACCGGGCGGATATCGCTCCCCTTGGCCCGCTGCTGGGCCAGCGTGCCTTTGGAGCCCGGCACCCGGATCATGTCCCCCAGGGTGACCAGAATGACATTCGGTTGACTCGCCAGCTCGATGGCCTGATCGATGCGCTCTTTGGGCATGATGCAGACCGGGCAGCCGGGACCGTGAACGAACTCGATGCTGGCTGGCAGCAGCTGGTGCAGGCCGTACTTCATGATGGTGTGGGTATGGCCGCCGCACACCTCCATCACCCGCAGCGGTTCGGGGAGTAATTTGGCCAGTTCGGTGATCTGGGCGGCGAGGGCACGGATCACCTCGGGCTGACGAAAGCCCTGAAAGAGATCATTCAAGGTCAGCATGGCAAGATATCCTGTTTGGGCATCAGGGCCACCATCTGGCGGAAGCTCTCGAGGCTGGCCTGCGCCTCCTCTTCGTCAATCTTGCTCATCACAAAGCCGATATGGAGCAGCACATAGTCGCCCACCTGGAGGGGCTCCTCGAGCAGCATGCAGCTGACGCGCCGCTGCACCCCCAGGGTGTCGACGGTGACGCAGTTATCTTCGGGGTGCAGTTGCACCACCTGAGAGGGGATGGATAGACACATGAATTTCAGGACTCCGACAAGGTGGCACAACCGGCTGTGGCAGGCTGGTGCGTGGCAAGATGGTGGATGGCAAACCAGAGCTGACCGGAGGCGATGCCACCGTCATTGAGCGGCAGGGTTTCAGAGGTCAATACCTGCCGACCGGCTGCTTCGAGAGCGGGCACCAGCTGGTCCATCAGCACCCGGTTTTGAAACACGCCGCCCCCGAGCGCCACCGGATAGCCGGGGAAGCGCTCGGCCAGAGCGACCACCAGATGACTGATGGCGCGGATAAAACCGGCGGCCAGGCTGGCGGTGGAGATGCCTTTGCACAGCTCGCTGACAAGGGTATTGATGAGCTCGGCCCACTCGATATGCAGTGGCCCCTCTGCTGATTGGCTGAGATCAAAGGCAAGGGGGAAGGGCTGTTCGTCGGGGGTGAGCTGCAAGGCGGCTGCCTCCAGCAGGAGCCCGGCTTCGCCCTCGTAATCCGGGGTGTCGATCACTCCCAAGAGCGCCGCCACCGCATCGAACAGCCGACCGATGGAGCTGGTGTAAGGGGCGTTGCGACCCAGCTGCCAGAGCTGGTGCAGGTTGCTGATCCGCTTAAGGGGCAGTTGCTTGATCAACGGAATATCGAGGGCGCTGATCTCCTCAGGAGTGTGTGATTCAAACAGCAGCCCCAGCAGCTGGCGCACCGGTTCGCGAATGGCTGCCTCGCCGCCGATAAGCTTGAAGGGTTTGAGGTGGGCAATCCGCTCAAATCCCTTAACGTCTGCGATCAGCAGCTCGCCACCCCAGAGAGTGCCGTCATCCCCAAGGCCGGTACCATCGAAGGTAACCCCCAGCACCGGGCCCGTGATGTCGTGCTCGGCCATCACCCCCAGCAGGTGGGCGTGATGGTGCTGCACCTCGAGGTGGGTGTCACCCTGATCCTGGCAATAGCTTTTGGCCCACTGGTGGCTGAGGTAGCCAGGGTGGCGATCCGAGACCAGCACTTCGGGTTTGAGATCGTAGAGATCGCGAAAGGTGGCCAGGGTCTGCTCAAAGTGCTCCTGCATCGGCAGGCTGTGCAGATCGCCGATATAGGGGCTGTAGATGCGCTGGCGGCCGAAGGCGAGCGCCAGCTGGTTCTTCTGCTGCGCCCCGACCGCCAATAGCGGCACCTTGACAGCCTCTTTCAGACTGGGAGTGCAGGGGGCATAGCCCCGGGCGAGGCGCAACGTCTGGCGCCGCCCGCCTGCCCACTGCACCAGACTGTCGTCGCACGGGTGCAGGATGGGGCGGTTGTGATCCAGGATGCCGTCAATCTCGCTGCCGAGTTCCCTGACCACCGCCTCGCATTCGATAAGGATCGGGCTGCCGCGGCTGTTGGCGCTGGTGGCTACCAGCGGCATGGTGCAGGCATCCAGCAGCAACTGGTGCAGCGGAGTATAGGGGAGCATGATGCCGAGGTAGGGGATGCCGGGGGCGATTCCCTCGGCCAGCGGCGCGGCTGGTTGCCCAGTTTCTGAGAGCCGATCATCGTTAATGCGCTTGCGCAGCAAGGTGATGGGTCTGGCCTGAGAGGCGAGCAGCGTCCACTCTGCCTCGCAGCCGGTGACATGCAATTTGGCCTCGGCAAGGGAGCCCATCATCACCGCCAGCGGCTTGCGCGCGCGCCGCTTTAGTGTTCGCAATCTAGCCACACTCTGTTCATTGTGGGCATCGCATATCAGGTGATAACCCCCCATCCCCTTGACCGCAATCAGCGCCCCCGCTTGCAGGGCTCTTGCCGCGGCCTGCAGGGCATCCTCGCGCTCGGCCAAGGCATCGCCACGGCCATTTCGCCAACTGAGGTGGGGCCCACACTCGGTGCAGCTCACCGGCTGGGCGTGGTAGCGTCTATCCAGCGGGTTTTCATAGGCTGCCGCACAGCGCCGGCACATGGCAAAGCCTGCCATGGCGGTGTGGGGGCGGTCGTAGGGGAGGCGGTGGATGATGGTGTAGCGCGGACCGCAGTGGGTGCAGTTGGTAAAGGGGTAGTGGTGGTGGCGATCGTTGGGATTGGCCACGTCCCGGGCGCACGCCTCGCACATCCCCTGATCCGGCGAGATGGCGACCGTGGCTGCGCTCTGCTGCTGGCTCGCTTTAATTCGAAACTGGCCATGAAATTGGCCATCAAAGTCGGGATCATGAGTGAGGGGCAGCTCCCGCTCGCTGAAATGATCGATGCGGCTCAGTGGCGGCGCCAGTTCCCGCAGTTCGCGGGCAAAGGCTGTGAGCTGCTCAGGCGATCCTTCGGCGCCAATGGTGACGCCGTTGGCATCGTTCAACACATAACCGGCAAGGCTGTGGCGCAGCGCCAGTCCATAGACGAAGGGGCGAAAGCCGACCCCCTGCACTATACCGTCGATATGAAACTCGCGGCGTAGCCGGTTGGCCGCATGACTCGGAGAGATAGAGGGGGCAATGGTGGCGCTCATGCCGGCTCCATCTCATCTTGAGTCTGCGGCAAACGCAGCACCCGGCGCTCGTTCTCCTCGCGTCGTACCCAGCCATCCATCTCCATGCGCAGGCAGAACGGAATGGCGTATTTGCGCGACAAACCGGTGATCTCCTTGAGGGATGCCATGTCGATCAGATCTCCCACCTGCTGGCCCGCCAGCACGGCGGCGACCATCTGGTTGTAAAGCTCGGCGTCGTAGTAGATGGGGCCATCGAGCTGCACCAGATACTTGAGTCGCGCCAGATTGCGCAACTGCTTTTGCAACGCGCCTTTTTGTAGCAAGCCCTGCTGCAGGGCCGCGGGCAGCTTGCGGGTGATAAAGGGATCCAGCTCCACGCCGCCGGGGCCCAGTTTACCGGGCTCATAACCCTCCTTGCCTTGATCTCGCACCACCTTGAGCACCAGCTGTGCCTCTTCTCCCAAATCATCTTCCGACTCGCCGCTGCCCGGTTGCCACTTGTCATGGTGCAGACGAATGAGTTGCTCGCTTTTGAGCTGCTGGAGCAGGGCCTGAGTGACCGGCAGGGCGATGCCGAAGCGGGTTGCCAGCTCGGCGGCGCTCAGCGGTTCGTTTGCCAAGGTAGCGAGCAGCTGATCGCGACTCTGTGCCAGCCAGTGGTTGTCCAGCAGCCACTCACCGAGGGGGGTGACCTGCTCTGGCTGCTGGTCAAAGCGGCTGGCCGGCACATAGCCATTGAGCCCCAGTTGCAAGGCGGCGGGGTTGTAGCGCTCCAAGTCATCAGGCAGCTCGCCCAGCAGGGCGTGCAGCGCCTTTCGTCTGGCGGGATGGATGTCGCCACACCAGACGATGCGGGCGCCGTGCAGTAGTTCGCTGCTGCCGTGGCGAATGATGGCGAGCGGCTGGCCAAAGAAGCAGGGGATGGGGCTGGTAAAGATCAGTCGCGCCAGCCGGGTCTCTTTTATTGGCACAAAGCGCGCCCGGCCATGCCAGCTGCCAAGGGCCACTTCGACCTCGCGGTTGCGCTGTTCCCGGATGCTGCCGCCGACCTCGCAGAGCCGTACGATAAGGTGGGTTGCCGCCTCGCACTGGCCCTTAGCGCTGGTAAGGCAGTGACCGCGGGCCACCTCCTTGTGGGGCACTTTTTTCAGCCCCACCGCCACCCGACAGACGGCGCCAATCTCATCGACGCTCTGGTGATAGGCCTGCAGGGAGCGCACCTGCACCTCCCGATCGGCGGGATAGAGGCGCAGCTTGTCCCCCACCTTGAGGCTGCCCTGCTGCAAGGTGCCGGTAAGCACTGTGCCGGTGCCGTTGGCGGTAAAGACACGATCAACATAGAGGCGCGGTGCGCCCTGCTCGCGAGCAGCTTGTGAAGCTGGCAGATTGGCAAGCTGGCCCACGATGGCGGTGTGCAGGGCGGCCATATTGGCGCCGGTCTTGGCGCTGACGCTGACGATATCGGGCACCATGCCGCTCTCGTCCATCACCCGCTCCAGCAGGCTCTCCTCAAGGAACTCCAGCTCGTCGGGGGAGACCAGATCGCACTTGTTGATGCAGACCAAGAGGCGCGGCCCCCCCATCGCCTTGAGCAGGCGCAGGTGATCGCCGGTCATCGGCATCCACCCCTCGTCGGCGGCAATCACCAGCAGCACCAGATCCAGACTCCAGAGCCCCGCCACCATGTTGCGGATATAGCGCTCGTGGCCGGGCACGTCGATGACACCTATGGTGTTGCCCTGACCGTCATCGAAGTGGGCAAAGCCGAGATCCTGGGTCATGCCGATGGCCTGCTCGTGGGCACGGGCGGTGGTGATGCCGGTGAGGGCCTTGATAAGCAGGGTCTTGCCGTGATCCACATGGCCGGCAAGGCCGATAACGGCGCGATAGGGGGTCATGGGATCAGCGCTCCTCTGTTGCATTGAACGGGGCGGGGAGCAGCAACTCCCTGAGTTGGGCGATCAGCAGCTCCATCTCCGCTGGCAGCAGGGTCGCCATATTGAGCAGCACCTTCTGCTGGCGCACGGTGGCGATGACAGGCACCGGCAGTTGGCGCAAATCATCGAGCAGCTGCTGGGCTGGTCGCGGGTCGGTGCACTCGAGCGCGGGTGCCGGGTAGAACTCGTCCGGCAGGGTGCCGCCGCCTACCACCAGCTGGGCGGGGACCGGCACAAAGCAGCCGGGCAGGGCAGCCATCAGCTGATCGGATCTGGCCTGCATGGCGGCCGGGATGCTCAAGGTGCGCTGGGCGATGCCCTCGCCGACGGGAGATTTGTTGAGCTTGTGAATGAGCAGGCGTTCCAGCAGGGAGTAGACGATGCGGCTCGGGCGGAAGGTGCGCATCATGGGGTGCTTTTCCAGCCGCTTGATAAGGTCGCTACGGCCGCTGATGATTCCCGCTTGCGGGCCACCCAAGAGCTTGTCACCGGAGTAGCAGACCAGATCCGCCCCCGCCTTGATGTACTGGCGCACCGAGGTTTCATCCGGTGCAAACTCCTCGGTGGTCAAGCCGGAGCCCTGATCCACCGCCAGCACTACATGTTCGGGCAGGGCGCGGGCCACCTCGCCGATATCGGGGGATTCGGTAAATCCGCGAATGGCGAAATTGGATCTGTGCACCATCAGCACCAGCGCGGTCTGATCGGTGATGGCATCGAGGTAATCTTTGGCGGTAGTGATATTGGTGGTGCCCACCTCCACCAGTTTGGCGCCGGAGAGGGCCAGAATGTCGGGAATGCGAAAGCCGCCGCCAATCTGGATCTGTTCGCCGCGCGAGACGATCACCTCGCGCCCCTTTGCTACCTCCTGCAGCAGCAGGAAGAGGGAAGCTGCGTTGTTGTTGACCACCAGCGAATCCTCGGCCTGGGTGAGGCAACGGAGCAGGGGGGCGATCAGCCCCTTGCGCCCGCCGCGTTTGCCAGTGGCGAGATCCAGCTCCAGATTGTTGTAGCCGGTGTTTAGGTCACGCACCTCGTCCCACAGATCGGCACTTAACGGCGAACGCCCCAGATTGGTATGCACCAAGGTGCCGGTGGCGTTGATCACCCGGGTTTGACGCTGGCGCAACTGCTGTTGGCAGCGTTTGGCAATCAGCGCCTCGATCTGCTCGGGGGCGACGCCATGCTGGCGAAAATCTTCGCTCTGGCGCAGCTCGCTAAGGGTGTCGCGCACCGCCTGAGTCACCAGCGGGCGGCTCAGCGTCTCGATAAACCCGGCGAGAAAGGGTTGCTGCAGCAGCTGCTCCACTTGCGGCAAACGGCGCGTTTGTTGCTGGCTGGGCTGTTGCAGTGAATCTGGCAGTGAATCGTCGGCAGCCGTACCTGATGCGGGCTGGCGGTGGGGGATGGCTGACGTGTGAGACGAGTTCGGCATGGGATTACCAGTGCAGTGCGTGGGTTCGGGATGCGCACCGGTTTGCCGATAGAGAGGCCGAGCTGACGGGTTATGGCACTGCTGGCGATTTGCGGATGAGTGCAAACTGGGTGCATCAATGAGCGGGTATAAATTAATGCTGAATCGATGCTGATAAATTATTTTTTGGCCAGCGAGATAACCTGAGTTCGGATTATATTGGCAAGCGGCAAGCACCTTTTTTAAGGTATTACTTCAAACATATTGAACAAACAATGGAAATAACATTCAGGCCGAAAAATTCAGCGGGAGAGTATTTGTTCAATAGATAAATTTGGCGGAAGAGGCAGGAATCGAACCTGCCAAAGCCTTCTCGGCTCACATCGGTTTTGAAGACCGAGGAGGCCACCAGACCCCATCAACTTCCATAACGGTCGCCATTTTGTGGCAAATTTCTGTGACTGGCAACGCTTTTTTTGTCATAAAAAATCGAGAGTTAGCGATTTTTTGAAAAAATCAAAGAACCTTGTTTTATATCAAGTTCAGCACAATTAGCCCGATGTTTTTAATTTAACATCGGGCCTCGATCACATTGCCGGAACCGTCGGTCAATAACGATCGTTAACAACTCGATAAATAATCACCGGTTGGCGTTGGCAATATTCCACCGATCCAGTTTATCTATTAACAGACCGGTATCCCTGGCGGCATCAAGATGCTGATAAAGATAATCCATCGCCTCGCTCACCATCTCGGTCATCGGGAAGGAGAACGCCACGATGGCCGGTTGTACTCCGACAAAGATCACCTCGGGGACAAAGGTCTTGAGCTCGTCGATCAGGAAATTGAGCGGCATATTGTGGGTCGAGAAGATAAACATCTCGGCGATGGTCTCGGGGGGGATCACCTGCAGGGTTCCCGCCTTCTCGCCGATCTCGGCGGCATCTGCCAGCACCACTCGCTCCGGTTGCAGCTCCCGCACCTTGTAGACCACATTTTCCGGCGCGATGCCGCCGTCGATATGGATCCAGCCGGGCAGGGGGGCGGCCTGCAGCTTGTCGGCAAGATAGGGGCCGGCACCGTCGTCCCCCATCATGGCATTGCCCACGGTCAACACGAGATTGCAGCCCATCAGCGGCTCCTTACCATCAGGTACATATGGGGGTCGTTAAAGAGGGCGGTGAGCTGATCCATAAAGGTGTTGGTCCAGCCCAGCTCCTGTTCATCGAGCACACCTTCGGCTTTGCGCAGTCGGTCGAAGGCGCAGGCCAGCATATGGCAGTGCTCGCGATAGATGGTGATCTCGCCAAAGGTGAGAAACCCTTCCATCTTGCGGCGCGCTTCACTCCCCTCTGGCAGCTTGGCCACCCAGTCGCGATAACCGATCAGCGAGCAGACCAGGTCTGCTCGCAGGCAATCGACGATGCCAAGGTGATGGCCGATGGCGAGGCTGTAGTACATCACCTCCCTGGCCTCTTCCGGCACGTCGAACTGCTCGTCGACGAACTTGCGCGAGAGGCGGTAGAAAAAAACCTCGTCAGCCATGCACCGCCTCTCCCTTGCCGGCCGCCCGGTTGAGGCAGGCGTTTGCGAGGTTGTTGACGATCTCCGAGAGGCGCGGATCGTCGTGCTGATCGAGGTAGCTCTGGATGCGCAGATCCACATCCTGCTGGGTCGCCCCTTCGAGCAAGGCCATAAACTCGTCGGCGATGATCCGCCCCTGCCGATAACCGGCCATGCGGCGCGCTTCGCGCTCGATCATCACCCGGATTTCATTGGGGATGCCGGTGTGGCGCAGCTCGACCCGCTCACCCGGTTGCACCTCGTGGCTGGTGGCTTTGAGTTTCTGTTCCAGCAGACCGAGCGCCACGGCAAAGCCGTAGATGGTAGCCGCCGGTGTCGGAGGGCAGCCGGGGATATAGACATCCACCGGCACGATCTTGTCGGTGCCGCCCCAGACGCAGTAGAGGTCGTGGAAGATGCCGCCGTCACAGCCGCAGGCGCCGTAGGCGATGCAGATCTTGGGATCGGGCGCCGCCTCGTAGGCGCGCAGGGCCGGTACCCGCATCGCCCGGGTCACCGCGCCGGTAAAGAGCAGGATGTCGGCGTGGCGGGGGGAGGCGACCACCTTGATGCCGAAACGCTCGGCATCGAACAACGGGGTGATGGTGGCGAAGATCTCGATCTCGCAGGCGTTGCAGCCGCCGCAATCGACCCGGTAGACATAGGCCGAGCGGCGAATGTCCTTGAGCAGGGTCTTCTTGAGTTTGGTGATCTCGGGATCCTGTGCCAGCGGTACGGCGCGGGTATGGGCATGGCCGACAACCGGTTCTATGCCTTTGATCTTGCTCATCACATCCACTCCTTTTGTGCGGCCATCGGTGTGGCTATCGGTGTGATCAGGGCCGAGTCAGGCTGGCTCAGCATGCTCTGTTTTCGTTTGCAGTCGGGGCAGTGGTGCAGCCGCTCCGGGGTCGCCAGCGGTGTGCCCGCCTGCTTGAGGGTGTCCTCCACCAGCGCCACCAGCTTGCTCGGGGCAAAGTAGGTGCCGCACAGGGTGCAGGGGGCCAGCGCGAAGCGGGCCTCCTCATAGAGATCGGCCTTGTTGGTCACCGCCAGCTCGAACTCGGGGGAGAGGGCGATGGCGCGGGTCGGGCAAACCTCCTCGCAGCGGCCGCAGAAGATGCAGCGCGCCATGGAGATCTCCCAGCGCCGTTCGCCGGTCTCCATGTCCACTTCCATCACCAGCGCATTGGCCGGGCAGGCCTTGGTGCAGGCGGCGCAGGCGATGCACTGATCCGCCTGATATTTCGGTTTGCCGCGAAAATCCCGGTTCACCTCGTAAGGGGCGAAGGGGTACTTGGCGGTCGGGGTGCCAGCCTTGAGGATGGTCTTGAACAGCTTGATCATGATGACCCCTTATTTCAGCGGAGAGTTTTTGCGATCGATGCCGTAGCGCTCGATCTCCTTGTAGGAGACCACGGTGGATTTGCCCTTCTTGGGGTCGACCAGGGTGACCCGGTCGGTACAGGAGTAGCAGGGATCCAGACTGCCGATGATGAGCGGCGCATCCGCCACGGTATTGCCGCGCAGCATGTAGCGCAGGGCGGGCCAGTTGGCGTAGGTGGCGGCGCGGCAGCGCCAGCGGAACAGCTTCTGGTTGTCTCCGGTCATACTCCAGTGGACGTTCTCGCCGCGGGGCGCCTCGGTAAAGCCCAGCGCAAATTTGCCCGGCTGGTAGGTGAACCCTTCGGTCAAAAGCGGCCCTTCCGGCAGGTGCTCAAGACCAAACTCAATCATGTCGAGGGAGTCGTAGAGCTCGTGGATCCGCACCAGCACCCGGGATTGCACGTCGCAACCCGCCTTGGTCTGGATCTCCATCGGCAGCTCGCGGTAGCCGGCAAAATCGTGAACCCGGCGCACGTCGCGCTTGAAGCCGCTCGCCCGCACCATGGGGCCGACGCAGCTGAAATCGCGGGCAATTTGCGGCTCGAGCTTGCCGATACCGATGAGGCGGGAAGAGATGTTGGCGGTATCCAGCAGCATGGCCACCAGGGGTTTGAGCTCATCACGAAGCTCCCGTACCAGCTGGGCACCCTTGATGCGATCTTCCTTGAAGATGTCGCGGCGTACCCCGCCAATCAGGTTGAGACCGTAGGTCTTGCGGGCGCCGGTCAGCAGCTCGGCCAGGGTCATGGATTTCTCCCGCACCCGGAAGAACTGCATGAAGCCGGTGTCGAAACCGGTGAAGTGGCTCGACAGGCCGATGTTGAGGATATGGCTGTGCAGGCGCTCCACCTCCAGCAGTACGGCGCGGATCATCTTGGCCCGCTCCGGCACTGGAATACCCATGGCGTTCTCTACCGAGGTGGTGTAGGCGACGCTGTGGGTAAAGCCGCAGATGCCGCAGACCCGGTCGGTCAGAAACGCCACTTCGTTGTAGCCCATGCGGGTTTCCGCCAGCTTCTCCATGCCGCGATGGACATAGAAGAGGCGGTAGTCGGCATCGATGATGTCTTCCCCATCGACGAACAGACGAAAGTGGCCCGGTTCGTCGGAGGTGATGTGCAGCGGGCCGACCGGCACGATGCGGTTGGCATCACTGCCGAGCTCGTTGACGAAGGGGTAGGTCTCGGTGTCAGTGGTGGGCATCGGGCGCTGGCGATAATCCATGGCGTCCTTGCGTAGCGGGTGGATATCCTCCGGCCAGTCGTCCGGCAGTACCAGACGGCGTTCGTCCGGCAAACCGATGGCGCGCAGGCCGTACATGTCGCGGATCTCCCGCTCGCCCCACACCGCCGCCGGAATGGTCGGGGTGATGGAGGGGTACTCCTGGGTATCGGCATCCACCAGCACCTTGACGGTGATCCAGCACTTGGTGTCGCCCTCCATGGAGAAGACGTGGTAGACGGCGAAGTGGCCGTTGAGGCTGCGCTCGTCATTGGCAAAGGAGAGCGGAAGCCAGCCCCCCAGCTGGTGGAAGATCAGGCTGGCCGTCTCGACCAGACTGGTGGGTTTGACGGTGATGGTGGCCTGATCGACGGTTTGCCACTCCTCGTCGACGATGGCGTGGGGCAGTTGTGCTCGCACCTGCTGGATGTAGTCGCAGCCGATGCGATCCGAAATGGCGATGGTCATGCAGTTCTCACTTTAATGTTCGGGAATGAGCATTCACAAATGATGAAATCGGAAAAAGTTGCTGTGCTGGCGGGCATGATTCAGATCCCGACCAGATAGGCGAACAGCGCCAGCAGGGCCAGCCCCAACCCGTAGCGGGTGAGCTTGTGGGTGCGTACGAACTGGGTACGGGCCATGGCGTTTTCGATGATGCCAGCCAGCAAAAAGGCCACCAGCAGCTTGCAGGCGAGGATCAGCGCCGCGCCGATGAGCGCAGGCAGACTCCAGTTGGCCGCCTTGCCGAAGGGGAGGAAAATCACCAGAAAGAGCTGCACCACCACCAGTTGCTTGAGGCCGATGGAGAGTTTGAGCAGGGCGAGGCCCGCACCGGAGTACTCGGTGAGCGGCCCCTCCTGCAACTCCTGCTCGGCTTCGGCGCAGTCAAAGGGCAGCTTGCCCATTTCGACAAACACCGCGAAGGCGCAGGCGGCGCCGGCCAGCAGGGTGGTGATGGGAGCGGCCAGTGGCTGTGTCGCCACATAGCTGCTGATGTTGCCCAGATCCGAGCTGCCCACCATCATCGCCATGATGAAGCAGGCGAGCACCAGAATGGGCTCCACCAGAATGCCGAGAGTCAGTTCGCGGCGGGCGCCGATCCCTGCAAACATGCTGCCGCTGTCGAGCCCCGAGAGAGAGAAGAAGAAGCGGAAGATGGCGAACAGATAGATGTCGGTGATGAGATCCCCGGCGATGGGGAAGGGGGACTCGTGAGTCAGGGTCGGCAGCGCCATCCCTACCAGCAAGAGGGCGGCGATGAGCAGCGCAGGCATCAGATTGAAGATGATACCGGCAGGCTCGGGGGTCACCTCCTGACGGCGCAGGAGCTTGGCGATATCCCGGTAATCCTGCAGCAGGCCCGGCCCCTGACGGGAGTGCATCTTGGCCCGCAGCACCCGGTTGAAACCGGTGGCGAGCGGCGCCAGCGCCAGCATGGCGATGGCCTGGGTCAGGGCAAGGGCAACCATGCCCCAGCTCGGCATTTCAAGAACAGGCATATCAGACTCCTACAGCCATCAGGATAAAGAGCGCCAGCACCACACCGTGCAGCAGCCAGCCGGTTGTCCCGCTGGTATCGCTCACCCCGTGCAGGGCGCTGGCCAGATCGAGCTGCGGCTGCTTGCGATAGAGCGGCGCGCAGAGTTGGCGCAAGGTGTGGGTGACACCGCCCGAGGTGAGGCTCATGCGCTCCTCGTAGGCGTAACCACAGGCCCACGGCGTGCCGGCGTGACGACGACCCAGCTTGGGCCCCTTGAAGATGGCCAGTACCAGCAGCGGAATGAGGAACAGCCCCAGCAAGGTGATGGCGATAACGGGCGGGGAGAGGATCGCCTGGCTGCTATCCAGCGGCAGCAGGGTGGCGCCAGTGGCCACGTTCATTTGGCCGCTTACCAAGGCTTGGCCATAGCTGGCGATATGGGGGGCAATCCAGGGGGCGCCCAGACCCAGCACCAGACAGACCGCGGCCAGCAGCAGGGTGCCAGCCACCATGGCGCCCGGCACTTCGCGGGCGTGGCTCGCGTGTTCGCTGCGCGGTGCGCCGCAGAAGCAGATGCCGTACACCTTGACGAAACACATCACCGCCATGGCGCCGGTCACCGCCAGCATCACTACCGCGAGCGGCGCGACGACGGAGGTGCCGAGTTTGGTCATGGAGAGCAGGGATTGATAGATAAACCACTCGCTGACAAAGCCGTTGAGCGGCGGCAGCGCCGAGATGGCCATGGCACCGATCAGGAACGCCAGAGCAGTCCAGGGCATCAGCTTGGCCAGGCCCCCCATCTTGTCCATGTCACGGGTGTGCAGGCGGAACATCACAGAGCCGGTGCCCATAAAGAGCAGGCTCTTGAAGATGGCGTGGTTGAGCAGGTGATAAAGCGCGCCGAGCAGCCCCAGCACCACCAGTGCCGGTTGCTGGTTGGCGATGCCGATCATGCCGATCCCCATCCCCATCAGGATGATGCCGATGTTCTCCACCGTGTGGTAGGCGAGCAGCCGCTTGAGGTCGTGCTCGGCCAGCGCAAACAGCACCCCGAGCACTGCCGAACAGGCACCGAAGATCAGCACCACATAGCCCCACCAGAGCTGGCTGGCGCCGAGAAAATCGATGCTGACCCGCAAGATGCCAAAGAGGCCCAGCTTCACCATCACACCGGACATCAGCGCCGAGATATGGGACGGCGCAACGGGCTCGGCCACCGGCAGCCAGCCGTGCAGCGGCACGAAACCGGCGCGCAGGCCAAAACCGCAGAAGCTGAGCAGGAACACCAGCGAGGCCAATGCGCCCGCCAGATGGTGCTCGCGCAGCGCGGCAAACTCCAGCGAGCCGCTTTCGCGGCAGAGCAGCCAGAAGGCGATCAGCACCAGTGCCATGCCGATATGGTTCATCACCAAGTAAAGCCGGCTCTGTTTGGCAGCATCCGGGTTGGTCTTGACCAGCCAGTAGGTGGTGAGGGTCACCAGCTCGTAGCAGAGCAAGAAACCGAGTGCGTTGTCGGCCAGCACCATGCCCACCATGGCAAAGAGGAAGAGGTTCATCAGCGCACCGATGGCCACATCCCCCTTGCCCTGATATTCGCGGATATAGGCAAAGGAGTAGAGGGCGACGGCGACGCCGACGGTGCAAATCACCAGCAGCATCAGCGCGGCCAGCATGTCGAGGTGCACCGAGCCCAGCAGCCAGAGCTGGCCGTCGACGGGGGCACCTTGGGCAAAGATCTGGATGGCGGCGACCAGACCCGCGAGTGAGCCCAGCAGGGCAAAACCGCTATTGAGGCGGTTGGCCAGTGCGGGCAGCTTTTGCAGGAGCAAACCGGCGGCAGCACCCAGCAAAAAGAGCAGGAGCGTGGCCATAACAAGGGGGGACAACATCAGCGAACTCCCTCTGTGGTGGATAAATCGGATGCAGGGATCGCCGTGGCAGGCGCCGAGAAGGCAGAGGCCCCTTGCGGGTTGGTGTCGGCCGCTTGCTGGCGACGGATACGGGCGGCGCGTTCGGTGTCGCCGTCATTAACCAGCTTCAGTGCCTGGGAGGGGCAGGCTCCGACACAGGCCGGACCATCGGTGCGAAATTCGCACAGGTCGCACTTGACTGCGATGCTGCGCACGCCCGGCTCCCAGCTCAGCAGATCCTCGCCAAAGCAGCGCAGGCCGGCAGAGGTGGAGGGGTTGCTGGAGCGGATGGAGCAGGGGATATAGGTGTCGTAACTGGTGGCCACGGCCACCGGACGGCTGCCGCCGCTCTGGATGGCGCCAAAGGGGCAGGCCACGGCGCAGAGATTGCAGCCGATGCAGAGCGACTCGTTGAGTTGCACGCAATCGCCGGTTTGGCGAATTGCCTCGACCGGGCACACCTTGATGCAGGGGGCATCGTCACAGTGACGGCACTGAACCGGCATGGTCGCCTGCTCGTGTCGCATAACGGTTAAACGGGGGGCTTGCTGCAAACCTTGCGCCTTGTGTACCTCGCTGCAGGCCGCCATACAGGTGCCACAGCCGATACAAAGCTTGGGGTCAGCGATAACGAAGCGGTTCATAGCCTACCTTGTCGTGTCGCGAACGGAGAAAGTAGGGGCAGGTTGGCAAGATACGGGCCAGAATGGTTTTTGCAGCCAAATTGGTTTTAAGTTTCTGTTTTTAAATGAATAAAAATCTTCGCGTGGTTGAGTGAACGCGCTGATGTGGCTGTCGAACTGTGACGTTCGTCACTTGTGACGAAGCCATCGGGAGGGTTCGTCACCCCCGAACAACGGCATCGACACGGCTGAATGCGGGGTCGTGATACGGGGAGAAAGGGTGACTCGTCTGCGGTAGGTAGTAGGTTGCACAGTGTAGTGATCAAAGGGAGGGAGCAACGGTTCCATCCCTGCATTTTGCTTTTCCGCCATAGGCGCTCTGGTTTGCTAGCGATGATATGACCGGGGGCTAGTCCGGGCTGATCACCTCGGCATCATTCACCTGAGCCCGGCAGAAGTGGATAAAGTGGCGCAGGGAGGTGGAGTGGTACTTCTGCTTGTGCCAGATAAGGGAGAGCTGGCGCGGGAAGCGGCGGGAGAGGGGCAGGGCGATCAGCCGCCCATCTGCCAGGCGATCCGAGGCTGCCAGCCGGGAGATAAAGGAGATGCCAAGCCCCTTCTCCACCGCCAGCATCACCGCCTCCAGAGTGTTGAGTTCAAGCCCTGGTTGCCAGCGGGGCAGATCGGGCTGGATCTGCTGGATAAATTGCTCGCGGCTGCCCGATTGTGCTTCACGCAATACCCAGGCCTCGCCCCCCAGACGGGAGAGGGAGAGCTCCTTCTTGTTGGCAAGCGGGTGACCGGGTGGAGCTACCACCAGCATCTCGTCCTGCAGCCAGGGTTCGGCGAGCAGGTCGGGGTGGTGGTTCTCCCCCTCGATCAGTGCCATATCCAGCTCGAAGTTGGCCAGCGCATGGCAGAGCAGGTGAGTGTTGTTGATGGTCACCTTGGGGGGGAGTCCCAGCTCCTGTTTGCTGCTGGCGAGCAGGGTGGGGAGCAGGTAGTTGCCGATGGTCTGGCTGGCACCAAGGCGCAGCTGGCCGCTCGGCTCGGCATCGGGGCTGAACAGGTTCTCGATATCCTGCATCCGGGTCAGCAGCTCTTCGGCGGCCGGTTGCAGCAGGCGCCCCTCGTTGTTGAGCTGCAATCTGGGGTGAATGCGGTCAAACAACGGGGTGGAGAGCTGGCGCTCCAGCTCCTGCAGCGACTGGGAGACAGCCCCCTTGCTCAGGCAGAGCTCGTTGGCGGCAAGGCCAAGGTTTCCATAGCGGGCAATGGTGGCGAACACTTTCAGCTGCTGCAGGGTCAGTTTCATCGTGTTTGGTTTTCCTGAATGATTGATTTAATTCATTTAGATATCGTAAACGATAAGGGGGCATTATCCTATCGCCATAGTCATCAATAGAAAGGTGTCATCATGATCGCAAGAACCCGTAAATCACTGGCTGCCGCCCCAACCCCCATGGCGGGTCTGGCGCTGGGCATCGCCAGCCTTGGTTGGTGTTGGGAAAATGCCGGTCACTTCGATGGCCGGATGCAACTGCTGGGCGCTGCCATTGCGGCCGTGCTGCTGGTGATCCTGACCTTCAAGTTTCTGCTTCACCCCCGCCTGCTGTTGCAGGATCTCGCTCACCCTGTGGTGGGCAGTGTGGTACCGACCTATGCCATGGGCACCATGGTGGTCTCCAAAGCGCTGGGTATGCTTGCGCCGCAAGCGGGCGAGGCCCTCTGGCTGTTTGCCGTGGCGGTTCACCTGCTGTTCCTGGCCACCTTTATCTGGCATCGTGCCAAAGAGTTTGAAATCCACCACATGGTGCCGAGCTGGTTCGTGCCGCCGGTGGGGATCATCGTGGCTGACGTCGCCTTCCCGGGTGGTCAGTTTGCCCCGTTGGCCAACGGTCTGCTCTGGTTCGGGATCATCTGCTATGGCCTGATGCTGCCGCTGATGCTCTATCGCCTGATCTTCAGCCATGAAGTGCCGGATGCCGCCAAACCGACCATCGCCATTCTGGCGGCCCCTGCCAGCCTCTCTCTGGCCGGTTACCTGACCGTCAGCCAGGAACCGTCACTGCTGCTGGTGGCCGTGCTGTTGGGGATTGCCATCCTGATGACCGGCATCATCTATCTGGCCTTCATCAAACTGCTGCGTCTGCCCTTTTCGCCGGGTTATGCCGCCTTCACCTTCCCGCTGGTGATCGGTGCCACCGCCCTGTTCAAAGTGGCTCATCTGGTTGAAGGGTTTGCGCAAGGGAGTCACTACGTCGAGCAGATCAGACTGCTGGCCCACTTCGAGCTGGGGGTGGCTACCGTGATCGTCGGGTATGTGGCACTGCGTTACCTGATGTTTTTTCTGCCGCAGCGTAATACCGAAATGAAAAACGGCATGGCCCGCCAGGGTGCTCACCGTTAAATCTTGAAGAAGATGTGACATCGGGAAATGGATAAGCAGTGCGCTCCGAGAGCGACGGGATAAACGACCAGTCATACGATGGATGGACAAAGAGCCTCCACCCTGGTTGTGTAACGAGCAAAATGCCCCGCAGTGCGGGGCATTTTTTTATGGTTTTTTGATGTGGCGCCCGTGGCGGGCTATTTGCCATGGATTTAACTGGTATTACCTGTCAGGACGACTACAATGCAGCACCACTTTTTCGCTCGACCCCAATACATGTCGTCCCAAGATCCCGTATTTGACTCCTCCTTTGAAGCCCGTTTTCTGCATCCCCGCTACTGGTTCAGCTGGCTGGCGCTCGGTGTGCTGATGCTGCTCGCCTTTGTGCCGGTGCGATTGCGCGACCGTTTGGCCGAAGCCTTGGCACCGCTGGTGTTTCGTATCTCGAAAAAACAGATCTATATCGCCAGAACCAATCTGGAGATCTGCTTCCCGGACAAGAGCCCGGAAGAGCGGGATGCCATTGCACTGACCTCGATCCGGGTCGGCCTCAAGAGTCTGTTGGGATTTGGCGAGTTCACCATGCGCAGTCAGCGTTATTTGATGAGCCGGATGCAGGTGATCGGTTGGGAGCATATCGAGGCGGAGCGGGCTGCCGGTCGTCCGGTGATCCTGGTGGTGCCCCATACCTGGCCGGTGGATGCCGCCGGTTACTGCTTCACCCAGCGCGGGGTGCCCATGTGCACCATGATGAAACGGGCGCGTAATCCGGTGTTTGACTGGCACCTCAACCGTGCACGAGCCAAGAACGGTTGCCGCGTCTATGAGCGCAGCGCCGGGATCAAGGCGGTGATCAGAACCATCAAGAGCGGTCGCAGCTTCTTCTATCTGCCGGATCAGGATCATGGCCGCGAGAAGAGCATCTTCGCCCCCTTCTTTGGCTATCCCAAAGCGACCCTGCCTGCCTTGCCCCGTCTGGTGCAGGTCAGTGGCGCCAAGGCGGTGCCGCTGCTCGCCTGCTATGACGAAGCGAACCACTGCTACCGGCTGGAGATTGAGGCACCGTTCGACAACTATCCCACCGAGGATGTGATGGCCGATACCTGTCGGATGAACGACATGGTGCAACAGCAGCTGATGCGCCATCCGGGCCAGTACATGTGGTTCCTCAAGATCTTCGATACCCGTGAAGATCAGGAGGGGCTGGATGGCCTTTACGAGGCGGGGATCCAGCGGATCCGCAAGGGATTGTCGCCCCACGGCTGACCCAGAATTTGGATTGATTGAAATGGCCCCAGGTGGGCCATTTTTTATGATAACTAGTCTGATCAGTGCCTTGCAGGTCGATGGCCAGCCTCCCCAGGGTAGAAAAAAATGTCAGGATAACTACAATAACCGTTTGTTTTTGATGACTTGATGGTCGCCATGTCTGCTTTAGATCCGGTATTTGATACCTCATTTCATAGCCGCCTGCTGCATCCCAAATGGTGGGGCAGCTGGTGCGCGCTGGGCCTGCTCTCCCTGCTGGCATTTACTCCTGCGAGATTGAGGGATCGCTTTGCCGATCTGGTCTCACCGACCCTGCTGCGTTTTTCGAAAAAGCAGGCCTATATCGCCGATACCAACCTCAAGATCTGCTTTCCCGAGCTGGATGCCGCCGCACGTCAGGCGCTGCTGCTCAAATCGATCCGGGTTGGGCTCAAGACCTTTATGGGCTTTGGCGAGCTCAGCTGGCGCAGCAAGGCACGGCTGACCCGCCGCATCAAGGTCACCGGCTGGGAGCATGTGCAAGCGGAGCAGGCTGCAGGCCGCCCGGTGATCCTGGTGGTGCCTCACACCTGGGCAGTCGACATGATTGGCCGCTACTTCTCCATGATGGGCATCGAGATGTGCACCATGATGAAGAGCCCGAAAGATCAGGTGTTCGACTGGTACATCAACCGCGAGCGGGCCAAAGGGGGCAAAGTGTACGAGCGCAGCGCCGGGATCAAACCGGCGATCAAGTCGATCCGCGCCGGTGCCAGTTTTTTTTACCTGCCAGATCAGGACCACGGCCGCGAGGCGAGCGTGTTTGTTCCCTTTTTTGGTCGCCCCAAGGCAACCCTGCCCGCGCTGCCCAAGCTGGTGAAGCTGACTGGTGCCAGAGCCGTGCCCATCTTCGCCAGCTATGACGAGGATGAGGGACGCTATCTGCTGGAGATTGAGCCGCCGTTTGACCCTTATCCCACCGCCGATCTGCTGGCAGACGTCAATGCCATGAACCGGGTGGTGGAGATGCAGGTGGCCCGCCATCCCGAGCAGTACATGTGGTTTCTCAAGATCTTCGAAACCCTGGAGCATCAGGAGGGGGATGACGGCCTCTATGAAGCGGGGATCCAGCGTATTCGTCAGGGCTTGCCGCCCGAAACTTGAAAATTGGCCCGCTTGCGGGCCATTTTTGTTGGCACAGGCGCCTTTCGTATTTGGTCTGCTGCTGGTGGTTTTTAAGGCGAACGGGTGGACAAAAACAGCGCAAACAGGGGATAACAGGGTGTCTTATGAAAGGGAGAGGCAGGTGAGCGTGCGCGGAGCTATCTTCGAGAGCGGAAATAGGGTAAAAGGGCGGCCATGAAAATTCCAAATCGAATCCAACCTCTGGTTGATGACGGCCTGGTCGATGAGGTCGTCAGCCGGTTGATGAGCGGCAAAGAGGCCGACGTCTATGTGGTGCGCTGTGGCGACGAGATCCGCTGCGCCAAAGTCTATAAAGAGGCGTCCAAGCGCAGCTTCAAGCAGGCCGTGGTCTATCAGGAGGGGCGCAAGGTGCGTAACAGCCGCAGCGCTCGCGCTATGGAGAAGGGCTCCAAGTACGGCCGCAAGCAGCATGAAGAGGTGTGGCAGAACACCGAGGTCGACGCCCTGTTCAAGCTGGCGGCGGCCGGTGTGCGGGTGCCGCAGCCCTATGTCTGCCTCGATGGCGTCCTCTTGATGGAACTTATCACCGATGAGGATGGCAATGTCGCGCCGCGCCTCAACGATGTGGCACTCACCCCCGAGCAGGCTGTCATCGATCACCACAAGGTGATCCGCTATGTGGTGCGGATGCTCTGTGCCGGTCTTATCCACGGCGATCTCTCGGAGTTCAATGTGCTGGTGGATGAACAGGGCCCCGTCATCATCGACCTGCCCCAGGTGGTGGATGCCGCCGCCAACAACCAGGCCAAGGCGATGCTGGAGCGGGACGTCAACAACATGCGCAACTACTACGGCATGTATGCCCCCGAGCTGCTCAAGACCCGTTATGCCCAGGAGATGTGGGCGCTGTTTGAAGATGGCAAACTCACCCCCGATAGCGAGCTGACCGGTCACTTTGAAGAGAGCCGCGCCGCCATCGATCTCGATTCGGTGCTGCAGGAGATCGAGAGCGCCGAAGAGGAGGCCTATGCCCGTCAGGCCCGGATGAAGGCGGAGCAGGAAGACAGTTACTAACGGTCTTGCCACGTTCGCAAAAAGAGCGCCTTCGGGGCGCTCTTTTTATTACTGCTGCGGCTATGGTCGGCTGGGGCTGGGGGCTAGCTGATACATCTCCAGCCAGTTGCGATCCCCCGGATGGAAGCGCCGCCCCAGCAACACACCACCGGCGGCTGTAATCACCTTGCGGGAAGCCAGATTGTCTTGGTCACAGCAGATCAGCACAGGTGCTGCCAGTACCTGTTGTTGCACCCAGCGCAGCAGCACGGTCGCGGCCCCTTCGCCACGGCGAGAGGGGCGGGTTTCGTAACCGATATGACCCAGCCATTGGTGGGTTGCCTCATTGTCACCGTGACGCAGACGCAGGGTGGCGATGATCTCCTCGCCATCGAGGGCAAAATAGGTGGTGGTCGGCAGGTATCCACTGGGCAAGTTGCGCCCTTTGGCGTGATCCAGCAGGCTCTGTAGCCAGCCGTCCGGGTCAAATTGCGCCACCTGATAGAGCGGCTGTCCGTCCTCGGCGCATTCGGTGACATAGCGATGGTAAGCCGGGGCATCTGCCAGCCTGGCCGGTCGGCACTGCAGAGCGAGCACTGCGCTCATGACAGGAGCGCACAGGGCGGCAGCGGTTGCGGCTCGTTGTGGTGGAGCTCCTGCACGCAGGCCCGTTGCCTTCCAGCCTGTTTGGCGGCGTAAAGAGCCTGATCCGCGCGCAGGTAGGCCGCTTCAAACCCCTCGTCAGGGTGCAGCGAGGTGAGGCCGATGCTGAGGCTGATGGGGCCACCGGCCAGCTCCCGGGTCGCCTCGGCGATCTGCTGTTGCAGGCTGTGGCAGTAGTCTGGCAGGGTCTGCTGGTCCGCCATCAGCAGCAGGGCCAGCTCATCGCCGCCAAGCCGACCGGCCATGCCCTCGGCAGGCAGGGTATTTGTGAGTACCCGACCCACTGCCCGCAGCATGGCATCACCGGCGGGGTGGCCGTGGCGGTCATTGATCTGCTTGAAGTTGTCCAGATCGATCAGCAGCAGCTGGCCGGGGCTCGTCACCTCGCGGGCACGCAGGGCCACCTGGCGTTCGAAATAGTGGCGGCTGAAGAGGCCGGTCAGCTCGTCCTTATTGGCGCGCCGCTCCAGCGTGCGCTGGGTGGCCAGCAAGGCTTGCTGCTGGCGGGTGTGGACCAGGCTCAGCAGCAGATAACTGCGGGCGATGGTAAAGAGCAGGCTGAGCAGGATCACAGGCCCGAGCAGCGGGTCGGTGAAGGAGTTGGCCGCCAGCTCCGGCTGCCAGAGGTGTTTGGCGATCCGCAGTAGTTGCAACAGCAGTTGCAGGCCGAGCAGCAGAATGGCAAAGCGCAGCACCCGATAGACGGGGGCCAGCCGCTGGTAGCGCCAGAGCTGCCAGATAAGCAGCGCAATCTGCAGCGAGAGCACGCCGGAGAGCACGATGATCCGGCTGTGCACATCAAAGAGGGGTTGCTGCAGGGCGGTCAGGGCAAACAGGACGAAACCGCCGAGGGTAACGGCGGGCAGCAGCCAGCCCAGTTGGTCGGCTTCACGGCGAAAGAAGTGGCGCATACCCCGTTCATAGAGCAGGGTGGTCGACATCAACAGCAGGTTGGTGCAGAGAATATTGGCAAGGGATGCATTTCCCTCAAGAGGGCGCAGCAGCAGGCAGCAAAAAGCCCCCGCGATAACCAGTTCCCCCGCTGACCAGTAGATCAATGCCCTGATCTGGCGATGGGTGTGCCACATGGCGGCGAAAATGGTGGCGACCCCCACATGTGACAGCGTGACGAACAGCACCAGACTCAACAACTGGGCTGAGGAAAACAGACTTGGCATCAAGGGGCTCTCTGGGAAGTCACCTGTGAACGAACAGGCGATGGGGTATCGCCCGCTGGCAGTGGCCGATCACAACATGAATCCAGCCTATTATCAATTGGTTAAATGGCCGAAAGTGCTCACCTCCGACTTCTTGCTCGATGGCAACTGCTGACTCGATTTATCAAAGCTCAAGGGGGTATTTTATTGTCTTGTCAGTCAATTGTGCTGCGTGAAAAGTGGTGGTGTTGGCGGCAGGGTGAACCCAACCGCCAGACGATTGTATTAATCGCAGGTTGTAGCAGGCAAGCGCATGACGGTGGCCTCCCGGCCCAGATGGGTCAGCAGGCGACGCACATCGTCGAGGCGGATAATCAGGGTGGCGGTATTGACCAGCGGATGACACTGCATCTGCTCTGCTTGCCAGATGGCCTCGTCCACCACCAGCTCTACCGCTTTTTCCCTGTCGCGCACCATGGCGAGCAGGGTCACCGAGCCCGGGGTAAGGCCGAGCACCGCATCGAGCCGCTCGGGGGAGCCAAAGCTCAGCCGCTTGACGCCGAGCATGGCTGCCAGCGCCTTCAGATCGACCCGGCGCTCCTCCGGACTCACCACCAGAAACAGCCGCTCGCTTTTCGGATCGCGCAAAAAGAGGTTTTTGCTCTTGGCGGCAGGCAGGTCGGGCAGCAGCCGGCTGGCCTCCTCGCAGGTGAAGACGGGGGCGTGATCGATGCGCTGATAGGGAATGGTCAGCTGATCCAGCAGAGAGTAAAGCGCCACCATGGCCTCCTGATATCGGGTGAAAAGTGGAGTGTTGGATGAATCGCGTGGCGAATAAAGCCGCCACCGGCATTCGCTGCCACTCTGGCCTAGCTTACCAGTTTGCGGCTCCTCTCGCAGCTTGGTTAGGCCATGGCGGCTGGCGTGGCAATTGCAGCAAAGCACTGTATGAACGTACAATACTCCCATCTCCATGTTGATCCCGATGACTTGCATGACTGACCACCCGCCGATCCTACCCGTTACTCCGCCACGCGACGGCTTTATTCTGACCCGTCACGGGCGGGATGTGCGCGGCCGTGGCGAGCAGCCGGAACGCACCGAGATTGTGATGTGGCTCTGGAGCGAGCAGGGGCCGGTGCGGGTGGTAGTGCCGGGGCAGGAGCCGGTTTTCTTTCTGCCGCAGAGCCATATGGAAGAAGCCGCCGAGCTGTTCAAGGGGGCCGGGGTGAGCGGGCGGTTTCGCCGCCTGCCGATGCACACCTTCGATGGCCGCGCCGTGGTGGGCTGCTACTTTGCCACCTTGAGTGCCTTTCACCGCGCCATCGAGCTGCTGCTCATCCGTGGTCTGGAGCACTTCGAGGCGGATATCCGGCTGCCGGAGCGCTATCTGATGGAGCGTTTCATCACCGCCGGCGTGCGCTTCGAGGGGCGCACCCTCAAGAAAGGGGGCAAGCACGGCTACTGGGAGGTGAACGAGGCGCGCTGCGCACCGCAGGCGGTGACGCCGACCCTCTCCTGGGTGTCGCTGGACGTGGAGTGCGCCATGGACGGCGCGCTCTTCTCGGTGGGGCTCTATAGCGAAGAGGATGCGCGAGTCATCATGATCGGTACGCCGGAGGCCGACGCCGACAGCTGGGGTACCCGGGTCGAGTGGGTGGCGGACGAGAGCGCCCTGCTGAGTGCGCTGGAGCGCTGGTTTGTGCGGCACGACCCGGATCTGGTCATCGGCTGGAACGTGGTCAACTTCGACTTTCGCCTGCTGCTGCGCCGCGCCGAGCTCAACAAGCGGCGGTTGCGGCTGGGGCGCGGCCACGAGCTTTGCTTCTGGCGATCATCGCGCAACGACCCCCAGACTGGCAACGTTATTATCCCCGGGCGCATGGTGCTGGATGGCATCGACACCCTGAAAAGCGCCACCTGGCAGTTTGCCAGCTACAGCCTGGATGCGGTGGCGAGCGAACTGCTTGGCCGTGGCAAGGATATCGAGGATGTGGCCAACCGGGGGGAGAAGATCACCGAGCTGTTCCACTCCGACAAGGAGGCGCTGGCCCGCTACAACTTGGAAGATTGCAAGCTGGTGTGGGAGATCTTCGACTATTGCCACCTCATCCCCTTTGCCATCGAGCGTGCCTCCCTCACCGGCCTTGAGCTGGACCGGGTAGGTGGCTCGGTGGCGGCGTTTACCAATCTCTATCTGCCGCGGCTCCATCGCGGTGGCTACGTGGCGCCTAATTTGCCGGCTGACGGCGGGCTGGCGAGCCCCGGCGGCTATGTGATGGACTCCAAACCCGGCCTCTATCGCCACGTGCTGGTGCTCGATTTCAAGAGCCTCTATCCCAGCATCATCCGCACCTTCTGCATCGATCCCATGGGACTTATCGAGGGGTTGCAACACCCCGACCACGCAATTCCGGGCTTTCGCGGCGCCATGTTCTCCCGCGAGCGGCACTTCTTGCCGGATCTCATCGCTACCTTGTGGGCGGCGAGGGACAGAGCCAAGGCTGCCAGCAACAAGGCGCTCTCCCAGGCCATCAAGATCATCATGAACTCCTTCTACGGCGTGCTGGGGTCGGGGGGCTGCCGTTTCTATGATCCGCGCCTAGCCTCATCCATCACCCTGCGTGGCCACAGCATCATGCAGCAGACCCGCGAGTGGATTGAGGCGAAGGGGTTCGAGGTGATCTATGGCGACACCGACTCCACCTTTGTCCATCTGGGGCGCGAGACCAGCCCCGATGAGGCGGACGAGATCGGCCAACGACTGGCTCAAATGATCAACGACAACTGGGCTGCGCTGATCAAGCGCGAGTTCGACCTGCCGAGTTATCTCGAGATCCAGTACGAGACCCACTATCGCCGCTTTCTGATGCCCACCATCCGCGGGCTGGAGAAGGGCAGCAAGAAGCGCTATGCGGGGCTGGTTGGCAAGGCCAGTGAGGGGAGTGAACAGCTGGTGTTCAAGGGGCTCGAATCGGTGCGCACCGACTGGACTATGCTGGCCAAGCAGTTCCAGACCCGCCTCTATGAGCTGGTGTTTCACGATGAAGATCCCAGCGGCTATGTGCGCACCATGGTGGATGAGACCCGCGCCGGTCGTCACGACGATCTGCTTATCTACCGCAAGCGGCTACGCCAGAAGCTCGAGGAGTATCAGAAGAATGTACCGCCCCATGTGCGGGCAGCTCGGCTGGCCGATGAGGAGAACCTGCGCCGCGGTCTGCCCCAGCGCTATCAGCATCGGGGCGCCATCGCCTATCTGATGACCCTCAATGGCCCCGAGCCGCTGGAGTACCGGCGCAGTGCCATCGATTACGAACACTATATCGACAAGCAGTTGCGGCCCATTGCCGATGCCATCCTGCCCTTTATCGGAGAGTCGTTCGACCGGATCTGCGGCCAGCAGCTGGATCTTTTTTGATTGGTGCAAGTTGGCACTTTACTTCCCATGAATACTGGATAAAAATACAGTTATAAATCATGGAGAAGTTTCCTATGCGTCTTGAAATCATCATCGACAGAAAACATCAGATCCCGACCTCGACCATGGAGGCGCTGCGTCAGGAGCTGCTCAAGCAGCTTGGCGAAAAATTTCCCGACATCCATGTGCGGGTCGCGCCGGGCAGTGCCATGGCCCTGACCGTCAGCCGTGCCAGCAAGGAAGACAAAGAGCTGGCCGAAGCCATGGTGCAGGAGGTGTGGGAGAACGCCGAGAGCTGGATGCCGGAAGAGAACGTCGCCTCCTGATCCCGCACGGTCAGTGGATAACTCGGACGTTGGATAAATGGGTTGTGGATAAACGTGCATGCCCGCTAATGCACTGCTGATACCCATACAACAAAAAACGCAGCCAGGTGGCTGCGTTTTTGTTGGTGATGAGTTCGCGATGGCTTGTCTGGCTCTGGGTTGAGCCATGCCGTTACAACCCTGCCCAGCTTTTCAGGCTCTGCTGTTGCACCCGGCGATTGGCTTCGCGGATCTCCCCTTTGGCGCGCAGGTCGGCCAGCGCAATGGGCAGTGCGGCGCGGATCTCGTCACTGCTCATTCCGGCTTTGAGGGCCGGGTGATAGGCCATCTTGAGCAGCACATAGTCCAGCCCGGTCAAAAAGCTGTCGATGCTGTTGTCATTGAAGATGGAGGGAAACACCTTGTCCGAGTCGTTGGGCAGCCCCATCACCTGAGTGAACTCCTCCACCACGCAGTCGAGAAAGCGTCCCTTGGCTCTGCTGTAGTCTACCGGAATGATGATGGTGGCACGGCTGATCTCGTGTTTCGCATTGGTTGCGAAGTTGGCAAGGCAGAGCCCCTCCTTGAGCGCCATCTTGACTGATGGATCGCCCCCCATGGTGCGGTTGGCCCAGCTCTTCATCTTGCTGTAGTCGGTCATGATCAGGGTCAGGTTGGGCTTTGCGGTCACCATACTGATGGGGTGGCCGGTGATGCGGGCCAGATGGGCCGCCTGTACCTTCACCACGTCGGCCTGCAGTGGCTTGTCACCCGACTCGTTGATAAGTTGCAGCCGGATCGGCTGCTGCCAGCGGGCAAAACGGGTCTGCCTGGCTTCGCCATACTCCCGCTCCATGGCGATGGCCATAAAGCTCTCGACCAGATAGCTGTCGCTCTGCCAGCGCTCATCGGCACGGGCGCTGTGGCCCGCGAGCAGAATCAGCAGCGCCAGCAGCCCGCGTAACGCGCGGTGGGGGCGGGCAGCGCAGCCCAAGCTGGCCATTACCAAAGTGGCAATAAAGCGCGTGGCACCAAAGGGGATGGTGGCAAATGACATGTTTCCTCCCTGAAACGGTTGTCAGCCTAGCGGTTGGCCTTGTCGATATCACGCCAGGTGAGCCAGAGCCTGAGATCAAACTCCAGTTGATGATAGTCGGGCTCCATGTGCTGGCAGAGCTGGTAGAAGCTCTTGTTGTGATCCTTCTCTTTGATATGGGCCAGCTCGTGCACCACGATCATTTTCAGGAACGGGGGCGGCGCCTCCTTGAACAGGGCGGCGATGCGGATCTCGTTCTTGGCCTTGAGCTTGCTGCCCTGCACCCGGCTGACGTAGGTGTGCAGGCCGAGGGCATCCTTGATCACATTGATCTTGCCATCGAACACCACCTTTGACAGGGGCGCCGAGCTCTTGAGGTAGCGGTTCTTCAGCTCCATGGTGTAGGCGAGCAGCGCCTTGTCGCTCTGGATCTGGTGGCTTTCCGGGTAGCGTTTGGCCAGCATCTCCCCCAGCTTGCCCGCCGCAATCAGCTGCTGTACCTGTGCCTTGAGGGGGTCTGGATAGCCGCCCAGATAAGTCAGTTCCGCCATGGTGTCACTCGTTACATCAAAAAGAGCGTCATTGTAGTTATCTCGGGCGGGCTTGCCTACTGCGGGCCGTCGCTGCAAGGGGCTTTGGCGCAAGAAAAAGGGCGGCCATTGCAACAATGGCCGCCCTGCGGGGCGTATTGACGATCAGCGTCGGCGATAGAGACCCGGATCCACCTCTTCATAGTGGCTGGTCAGGTATTGATAGAAGGCGAGATGGGAAGGCGAGCTGGGTTTTTTCAGCTCCTCGCTCACCCGATCCGGCTTGGCGATGATGAACTTCGGAGTCTGGCGCTGGATATCGGCCAGCACCCGCTCACGCACGTCATAGGGCGGATTGACGTTGGCAAAGAAGAGGTAGGCGGAAGCCGGCTGGCGATCGGTCCAGAGATAATATTGCGGCTGGATACCATCGACCCAGATCTTGTCGCTCGGGCTGGTCTCGGCCTTGATGCGATCAACCCGTACCTGCGCGGCCGGATTGAAGGGGCGACCCTTGAGGGTCCCTTCCCAGGCGTTGTTGATCATCAGCAGCAGCATGGCCAGCGTTGCCAGCCAGGGGGTGGCACTGCGCACATCCCAGGCGCGCCAGAGAGGGATGAGGATCAGCACCGGCAGCGCCCACAGCAGGCTGGTGCCGAGCACCTCGTTGACCCGCTCGAGGGACCACTCCTTGGTGCTCCAGCCAAAGGCGAGCTGCTGAGCCAGCAGCCAGCTGGCGGTGAGCACTACCAGCGAGATGCAGAGCAGGCCGATGGCATCAGCCTGCTGTTCGCTGCGATCCAGCAATACCGCCAGCGGCAGCACCGCCAGTTGCAGATAGAGCACGTCGTAGTGATCGAACACATGGCCGGAGACCGAGTTGGCGATCAGGGTAAACAGCACCCCAAACAGGGTTGCCAGCAGGGCGGGCAGATACCACTCCTGACGGCGGCTCAGCATCAGAATGATAAAGGCGGGCAGCAGCATCACAAGGCCTGTGCGCAGCAGGCCGACGGCGCCCACCATGGGGGAGAAGCCGTTGCCGTAGCTCCCCTCGAAGAAGATGTCGAAGGCGTAGTATTTGAAGGCCGCCAGCAGATCATGCTGCTGGAAGTAGGCGTAAAGCGGGCCGCCAATCAGCGCCAGCCCCAGCAGGCTGGAGATGAGCAGCAAGATGGCATCACGCCACTTCTCATGCAGACACCAGTGGCAGAACAGCACCAGATACCAGGCTCCCCAGAAGGCGCCGTTGTTGGTGCGCATCCAGGCGACGATGGCGAAGGTGAGGGCCGCCACCAGTGCCGGCCACCAGCGAAATCCCTTGTCCAGCAGCAGGGTAATGAAGGCCCACTGGGCGATGAGGGCGAGGTGGAAGGTCCAGTCCTCAGTCATGTTGCCGTAGTAGTAACGGGTGCCGTAGAGAGCCAGCACCGCCAGCATGGCGCCAAGGCGCGCCTTGAACGAGAGTCCGAGCTGGGCAAAGGCCTGCCAGCTGGCCAGCAATCCGAGCCAGCAGAGCACCCACTCCAGTGTCCAGATCCCGACAAATCCCCCCATTCGATAACCCAGCGCGTCGAGGGCGAAGATCATCGGCCCCTTGATGTCGATCATGTCGCGATAGAGCACGCCCCCTTCGCTCCACATCTTGCCCATCACCGCAAACAGCGAGGCATCAAACCCCGGCGCCATGGCGTGGAAGAGCGGGTTGCGCAGACAGAAGAGCAGCGCCAGCAAGGCGGTCAGCAGCACAATGGCTGGCTTGATACCCGGGTTGACGCGAGGGGGAGTGAAACGGATGGAGTGATTCATGAAGTCGCCTGTTCCTGCAGCTGGTCTTGAAAGCGGGCCTATCTTGCCGAGCTAGTGAGTGCGATGCAATGGGGCGGGCCCGTGTGGGGCAAATATTCTCGAAAAAGCCTGGTTCTTGCAGGGAACCGGGCGCTGGCTGCGGCAATATTGGCCGTCAGGGGGATGTGGCAAAGCATCCCTCCGATATCAACTGAAGTACTCAACCAGGGGCGGCTGCGCTTCCAGTGTCGGCAGGTGACGGGCCCAGCGGATAAAGGCGTCGGCCAAGGTGATACCAAGCTCCTGATTGTGCTGGGTCAGGGTGCGCGCCAGTGCGGTGTAACCCTCCTTGCCGGAGGCGGTATAGGCGCTCGACACTCCGCGATAGATCTGTTCGGCATTGACCGCTTGCCACTGGCCGGGAGCGGCTTCCCACTCCAGTCGGGTGATGCGCTGGCCCTTGGGCCGATCGGCCTGATAGGTGAATCGCACCCCCGCGGTGTAGGGGAAGCTGCCGTTGCCATTGCCGACCACGCCATTGTTGGTGGCATTGTCGATGGCATTTTCCAGCGCCTCCGCCAACTCGTGACCGTGCACCCGATAGAGGGTGAGGGGAATGGCAAACGGCAGCAGGCGACCGGCGATATCCGCTTCGCTCAGGGGGCCCGGCTCCAGTGAGCAGCGCACGCCGCCAGCGTTGTGCAGGGCAAAGTCCACCTCGCCTACCTGTTCACGGGCGGCGGTCAGCATGGCGCGGGCCACCAGCGGGGCGAGCTGGCTACCGTGGGGCAGGGTGGCATCCGGCAGCCGCTGATGGGGCAGTGGCGCCGCCAGTCGGGTGACGATGCGCTGGCTCATGGTTTCAATCTCCGGCCGGTAGCGTTTGGCCAGATGTTGTTCCAGTTGTGGATCCGGCTCGCAGAAGGTGAGCCCGACAGGTGGCGTGGAGGCAAACGGCCAGGGTTGCCAGGGGAGCCACTCCAGCTGCCCCTGACTCTGCACGACGCGGCCCGCCTCATCAAAGGTGAGCTCGCAGACACCGAGGCAGAGGGCGCTGTGGCCAGCATGCAAAATAGCCACCCCGTTGTTCATCAGCGGATAACTGCCTTCGCTTGGCAGACCCAGCGGCGCGAGATCGCCGAGCAGGCTGTGGGTGTGGCCACCGATGATGAGGCTGAGCTCGGGGAAGCGCTCGGCCAGCAGCTTGTCCTGATCCAGCCCGAGGTGGCTCAGCAGCACGATATGCTGGATCCCTTCGCGCTTGATCTCCCGCAGCACCCGGGTGAGGGTGTCGGCGACCGCGTGGAAACGGGTGTGGGGATCCGGGTTGGCGATGGCGGCCATCTGGGCGAGGGTGATGCCGAGCAGCGCAAAGGGAACCCCGTCGATCACCCGGCGATGCCAGGGCTGATGGGCGTCGTAGAGGTGGGGAATATCCCACAGCCCAAGCGGCGTGTCGGCTGGCTCCTGACTGTTGTCCAGATTGGCGGCCAGCACCGGAAAATCGAGCTGGCGCAAGAACTCCACCAGCGGGCCATTGCCCAGATCGAACTCGTGGTTGCCGAGCACCATGGCATCGGGGGCCAGCATGGCGAGCAGGTCGGCGTTGGCGCGCCCTTTGAAGCGGTTGAAATAGAGAGAGCCCTGAAAGGAGTCGCCACCGTGCAGAAACAGAAAACGCTGGCCGGCTGCTGCGGCTTTGGCACGCAGTTGGGTCAGTCGGGTCAGGATCCGGGCATAACCGCCGCACTGGGTGCGCCACTGGCCTTCACCAACAGGGGAGAAGCTCATGGGCGCGCCATCGAAGTGGGAGTGGCAATCACTGAAATGGGCAAGTTGAACCGTAATACTCATCTCGGTCCTCCTTAGGGGGAAAATGAGCACCGAGTCTACTGCAAAGGGGGGGGAGGATACCAGCCCGGCAGGGTGCCGGGCTGGTCAATGATCAGGCGGGTACCATGATCTGGGTGGCGACGATCACCACCAGCAGGCCGACGGCGACCGGCATACTGGTGCGCTTGACCACCTCGAACGGCGAGAGCTTGCCCATCCCGGCACAGGCGACCACCACCCCGGAGACCGGAGAAATGGTGCGACCCAGGTTGGAGGCTTGCAGCATCGGGATCACCAGATAGGCCGGGTTGATGCCAAGGCTGCTGGCCAGGTTGGGGATCAGCTCTACGAAGGCGTAGAAGGGGGCATTGCCCGAACCGGTGGTGAAGGCGGCCAGGGTGGTGATCACCACCAGCGACAGCATCATGATCAGGCCGCCCGAGCCGAGATCCTGCGCGTGAGCCAGCAGGGTGTCGATAAAACCGATGGTCATCAGACCCTGGGCGAAGACGCCGGCACCGACCAGCAGCATGACCACACCGGCAAAGGCGTCAGCCATGTTGCGCCAGCAGACCTGCAGACCGTCCAGCAGCTCCTTGCCATTGCGGATCCGCATCAGCTCCAGCAGGCTGGCCAACACCATGCACATGACGATGATGGTGACGATATCCAGTTGTGGGCCCCATTTACCGTCAAACACTAGCACCCCGATGATGGGGGTAAAGGGCAGGATGGCGTAGAAAGCGGGGGCGGTAGTCACCAGATCACCCGGTGCGACCGGCTCGTTGTGTTCACCGGATTTCTGGTCAAGGTAGCGTTGCCAGAAGAAGTGGGTCACCGCCATGCAGGCGATCGCCACCAGCGAGATGGGCAGGGTCAGCTTGAAGGCAAAATCCAGCAGCGGCATGTTGGCGGCCTGAGCGGCCATCACCACGTCCCCTGAGGTCGGTGCCAGAATGATAGCGGCTGGCGAGGCGCACACGGCCGCAGCCGCGCCACGGGAGATCCCCATGTTGACCATCAGCGGGAACAGGGTGGCCATCAGCAGCACGCCGAGGCCGGTAGCGGAGCTGACCGCCAGCGACATGGCGCAGGCCACCAGATAGGCAGCCACCAGCAGGATATAGGGGGACTTGATGATGCCGAGCGGTTTGCTGGCCAGCTTGACCAGAATGGTGTTGGCGCCGATATGGCTCATGTAGCCGGCGAAGCCGCACAGCACCATGATCAGCATCCCCAGTCCACCGCCACGGTCATTGAGCAGGAAGCGGACGTATTCGAAGATATCGGTTGCGATATAGCCGGTGCTGACCACCTTGCTCGGCAGTACCGGCTTGCCCATCATGGCGGTGATGACCAGCAGCAGCAAGCCGCCGCTCAGCAGCACCCCGGTCGCGGAGTATCCTTTGAAAATGGCACGGCCCACCACCAGGGTGACCAGGGTGCCAACGATGAGTTCCAGCATATGTTGCCTTCTGATTGGATGAGAGTGGAGGGAGTCTATTCCGATAGGGGTAGAGTGGCGACTGGAAACAGGATGTTGTGTGAGCTAAATCAACGTTTAATCCCATGAACAGAATTAAAGAAAGGTAAAGGTACTTTACCCAGCGGGTTTGGCTACCTACCCTTGCCAGCCTTGGTTGTCTTTTGAGGCTTTTATATGGTGGTTGGTGATTTTTCAGGCATTAAACGCTCTATTTTCCTGCTTGTGATGCTATTTTCACCTACTTGCGTGTTTGCGGTAACCAATGACGGTTTTCATCAAACCGGTCCTCATCAGGCGGTCGCCATGCGGTGTCTCATGGCTCCTCACTCTTACGGCGTACTGGTGGTTGCCGAGGGGAACAGACCCCGTTTTGCCGCGCTGGCATCCAAAACCACCGAAGCAAACTGCCTGGTCCGTCATGCCATCCGGGTAGATGGGGTCGCGCTGCTGGTCACTCCGAGATTCTATGCCAAAGAGGGAAAACGGGGACTTTGCGAGCTGTGGCTCAATGAGGGGGCAGATCAGGACTTTTTTGCCAACCGCCTTAAAAATGATCATTTTATTCAGATAGATGGTCATGACATCAATGTGAAAAACTATCACCTCGACTGGCAGCGCATCAGCCGTCATGCTCAATAAAAATACAGTTTTGCCCTTGTGCCATACTCTGCTCACGCAACCTGTGAGCGTGCTCTGATTTCTGGGCGCATCATTGTATTGCGCCGCCTCGTCGTCACACATAGGCTATACCCGTCATCTGTGTGGCGGTGGGGTTCACCAAGGTTGGTACTCCGCCCGTGCAATCAAGGAAGGTAGTCTGGCATGGTCAGCAAGGTTTATGGAGTAGTGGGGGTCGGGTTGTTGCTGTTGCCCCTGATGAGTCAGGCTCAGCCGAGCCGGCCGCAAGTGGTGCCAGAGTCCCGCATCAATGTCCGTTTTTATGAGGTCAATGCAACCGGTCCGGAGCAGCTTGCCCGGGCGATTGCCCAGAGTGCTCCCAAGGTGAATGGCAAGCCCGTGCTCGGCAAGGCGAGTTATCAGGTGGACTGGCAGCTGGATACCGAGCAGTTGCCGGGGCGCTGCCAGCTCAACCGGGTGACGGTGACCACCAACGCCACCGTGTTGCTGCCCCGCTGGCGTCAGAGCGCGAACAGTAACGATCCTGCCCGCCAGCGTTGGGGGCGGCTGCTCTCCAGCATGTTTGACTACGAATCCCGCTTCAAGGAGATGGTGCTGCAAGGGGCCAATCAGGTGGGGGGCGCCATTGCGGGATTACCCGGTCATGCAGATTGTCAGGCACTGCGCTATGCCGCGTGGGCAGCAGGTAGTGGCGAGCTGAGCAAGGTCAAGGGACGGCTCGACGGATTCCAGCGTCAGACAGGTTACGGCGAACAGCTCGGGGTGCACTGGCCCAAGTGAGCGCTATCTCAAGACGCAATATCCAGCATCGCACGATTTGATAAATAGAATGGCCGCCCGATGGGCGGCCATTCTATTTGTTTGCAGAGTCCGGTTCAGACCAGCGCTTTGCCCTTGAGCAGCTTGCGTACCCAATAACGGGCCGGGTGGAGCGCTTCCAGCAGATCGGCGGCCAGCGGCAAGGGATCGCCGCAGATCTCGCTGGCGAGCAGCTCACCACAGAGCGGCGCCGAGCAGAGGCCCCGCGAGCCGAGCGCCCCCAGCACATAGAGGCCGGGGTGAAGGGGGAGTGGCTGGGCGTTGTGCTGATCATGCTGCAGCTGCGCATAGTGATCCGCCAGACCTTGCAATCTGGCCACTGGCCCCACCACCGGAAGGTGATCCCGACTGGCACAACGCACCCCTACGCGCGCCTCGTTGCCGCTCACATCCACTTCGGCGGGCCAGGTTTGCTCCGGCAGGCAGGCTTGCAACCGCACCTGATTCTGGATTTGCTCCTCGGCTCGAAACTCAAGGCTGCTCTGGTTGCGGCCATAACTGGCGCCGATGCAGTGTTGATCGTTGTGCATTGGCATTAGGTAGCCATCATAGCAGAGCACGGTCTTGAGCTGACGCAAGCTGGCCGTGGTTGGCACATGGCTTACCTGACCGCGCACCGGATAGAGGGGCAGCTCGGCAAAGGGGAGCAGTGCTGGCAACTGGTGACCGGCGGCGACCACCAGATTGGGGGCCTGCCAGTGGCGGCCATCCTGGCTTTCTACTTGCCAGCCATCGGCCTGCTCGGCAATGGCGCTCACTCGGGTGTGGTATTCCACCTCAAGCAGGCCGCTGGCTTGCGCCTCTTTCAGGGCGGCGCGGGTGAGATCGGCCGGACAGAGCCAGCCCCCCAGCGGGTAACTGACGCCGCTGTGGCCGCAGGGCAGGCCAACAACCTGCTCTACCTCTGCTGTAGAGAGGGGATGCATCAGTTCGGACGGGAAGGGGCCCTGGCTCATTTTCGCCAACTTGGCTGCCGATTTGTCGTCATAACCGAGCTGGGTCACTCCGCATAATTCGAAAGCGATAGGATGGCGTTCGGCCAACGCCAGCAGCCGTTGGCGGGCATAGCCAAAAGCGAGAGAATAGAAGTGTGACAGCGCATCGTGCTCGCCGTTAAGCAGGGGATAGAGGGCGCCCTGGCGGTTGCCGGAGGCGCCGGTGGCCGGTTCGCCATCTGCACACAGCAACGTCACCTTGCGACCCCGCTCCACCATAGAGAGCGCCGTCATGGCCGAGGCGATGCCGCCGCCGATGATTACCACCTCGCCAGCGCGTCCGGCAGGACGGGCATACCAGGGGACTATGGTATGCTGCGGCTGCTTGTCGGTGCGATCCCCCACCAGCATCTCCCGCTTGCTACCGTGGCCCTTCACCTTCTTCATGGCAAAACCGGCGGCAATCAGGCCGCGACGGACAAAACCGGCACAGGTAAAGGTGGCGATGGAGCAATCGGGACGGGCGAGGCGAGCGAGACCATCAAACAGCTCCTGTGTCCACATCTCCGGGTTCTTGGCCGGGGAGAAACCATCCAGATACCAGGCATCCACCAGCCCCTCTGCCCAGTGAGGCACTTGCGGCAGCATATCCTTGATGTCGCCAAACCAGAGATCGAGGCGAATGCGGCCACCCGCAAAATGCAGGCGGTGGCAACCGGAGACCGGCAGCGGCCACTGGGCGACAAGATCCTGACTCAAGTGGCCAATTTCAGGCCAGGCGGCCAACGCCTTGCGCAGATCGTCCCGGGTCAGGGGGAATTTCTCGAAACTGATGAAGTGCAGACGGGAGCCGTTGCCGGATTGAGGCGCCTGTTCCAGGAAGGCTTGCATTGTCGCCAGAAAGTTAAGGCCTGTGCCGAAACCTGTTTCACCTATCACGAAACTGTCACTATCGTGGTGCGAAAATCGCGCAGGTAGCCGGTTTTGCTGTAAAAAGACGTAGCGGGTTTCACTTAGACCGTTATCATTGGAAAAGTACACATCCCCGAAGTCACTGGAGACAGGAGTTCCCGCTTCATTCCAGTCCAATCGGGCATGATGTAAGGATGTTTGACTCACGTTTTCCTCGGCTCGCGTCACAAAATCGCGGGCATTCTACGTGAAAGCAGACCAGTTTGGCAGCCGAAAGCGGGTAGACTTGGCGCCAGTTTTTCCAGACGAGATGAATTAATGAGAAGAGCAGTGATCACCGGTATCGGCGTCATCTCCAGTATCGGCAACAACAAGGAAGAAGTGCTGGCCTCCCTGAAAGCAGGTAAATCCGGCATCACCTATTCCGAGCAGTTCGAGCAGCACAACCTGCGCAGCCGTGTCTGGGGTAACATCAAACTCGATCCGTCTGAACTGATCGACCGTAAAGTCATGCGTTTCATGGGCGACGCTGCGGCCTACGCCTACCTCTCCATGCAGCAGGCCATTGAAGATGCCGGTCTGGCGGAAGATCAGGTCTCCAACGAGCGTACCGGCCTTGTGGTCGGTTCAGGTGGTGCCTCCGGCAAGAACACCTCGGAATCTGTGGACATCGCCCGTGAGAAAGGGGTCAAGCGTGTGGGCCCTTACATGGTGCCGCGCACCATGTCTTCCACCACCTCTGCTTGCCTCGCGACCCCGTTCCAGATCAAGGGTGTCAACTACTCCATCAGCTCAGCTTGCGCCACCTCTGCTCACTGCATCGGTCACGCGCTTGAACTGATCCAGCTTGGCAAACAGGATGTGGTCTTCGCTGGCGGCGGTGAAGAGCTGGACTGGTCCTCTACCATCCAGTTTGACGCCATGGGTGCCCTCTCCACCAAGTACAACGACACGCCGGAAAAAGCGTCCCGTACTTATGATGCGAACCGCGATGGTTTCGTTATCTCCGGTGGCGGCGGCATTCTGGTGATCGAAGAGCTGGAACATGCGCTGTCGCGTGGCGCTCACATCTATGCCGAGCTGACCGGTTACGGTGCTACCTCCGATGGCTACGACATGGTCGCCCCGAGCGGTGAAGGTGCGGTGCGTTGCATGAAGATGGCGATGCAGGGTGTGGGCAAGGTTGATTACATCAACACCCACGGCACCTCCACTCCGGTGGGTGATACCAAAGAGCTGGAAGCTATCCAGACGCTGTTTGGCGCCAACGGTCCCAAGATTTCTGCCACCAAGGCGATGACCGGCCATGCGCTGGGCGCTGCGGGCGTGCACGAGGCTGTCTACTCCCTGCTGATGATGGAACACGGCTTTATCGCTCCCAGCATCAACATCGAGACTCTGGACGAGAAGGCCGAAGGTCTGCCCATCGTGCGTGAGTACGAAGCGGCCGAACTCAACACCGTCATGTCCAACAGCTTCGGCTTTGGCGGTACCAACGCCTCTCTGGTGTTCAGCAAGTTCAAAGCTTGATCATCCAATTGATGTGAAAAAAGCGCCTCAGGGCGCTTTTTTTGTTTCCGTGATCTGCCATCACTCATTGCAGAGCAGAGCAGAGCAGAGCAGAGCAGAGCAGAGCAGAGCAGAGCAGAGCAGA